>Ga0182742_1003286_pt1 | contig 16089 bp, 17 predicted proteins | sample eDN5th37CBELigMG_FD_128880 | JGI IMG/M metagenome (GOLD analysis project Ga0182742, IMG submission 128880) | Enriched Miracle-Growth compost microbial communities from Emeryville, California, USA - eDNA 5th pass 37_C BE-Lig MG (version 2)... ...
CAGCGTTCGTCCTGAGCCAGGATCAAACTCTCCGTGAAAGTTGTTTACCTTATGCTCATTACAAGCTGACTTACATCTTAAAATGTATGCATCTCGTTGTTCAGTTTTCAAGGAACAAGCTTCCCGGCTTACGACCGGAAGACCATCTTATCATGTCTAATCCGTTCTTCGCAACCGGTAATTTCTACCGTGAAGCTTCATCGCTTCTCGTCGTCGTCGCTCTCGCGGCGACAAGCAATAATATATCACAGGCGCCCAACACTTTGCAAGCATAAATTTTCAGGTTTTATTTTCCATCGTTAAGAACCGTCAAAAACATTGTCAGATCAACGCTTTTAGGACACTGGCTTATGATTTTTTAGACAAAAACCCTCCATAGAACATAGAAACGCACAGGCCTACCAGCCTGTGCGTTAACAGCTCCGTTCTAATCCAGCTTGCTTGTCCGCATATGCGGGAACAGCAGCACATCCCGAATGGAAGGCGCGTCGGTGAGCAGCATCACAAAGCGATCTATGCCGATACCCAATCCGCCTGTCGGCGGCATCCCGTACTCGAGCGCCCGAATGAAGTCATGATCCATCATATGTGCCTCATCATTGCCTTGCTCCCGCTCAAGCAATTGCGCTTCGAATCGCTGCTTCTGATCGATCGGGTCGTTAAGCTCCGTAAAGGCGTTCGCGTATTCACGGCCGACGATAAACAGCTCGAACCGGTCCGTGAAACGCGGGTCTTCCGCGTTCTTCTTCGCCAGCGGCGAGATCGCCGTTGGATGTCCATATACAAACGTAGGCTGAACCAACGTTTCTTCCACGAACTGTTCATAGAACGAGTTCACAATATGTCCGAACGTATGAGACGGCTCTACCGGCACTTTGTACTCTGCGGCTAAACGGCGAGCTTCGTCATCGCTCATTTGCTGCCAGAAGTCGACGCCAGTCGCTTCACGAATTAAGTCAACCATATGCGCGCGGCGGAACGGCGGCGCCAAATTGACCTCTACGCCTTGGTACATCACAGTCGTCTTCCCAAGCACTTCTTGCGCGACGTGAGCGAACACATTTTCCGTCAGGCGCATCATGTCTTCGTAATCCGCATACGCCTGGTACAGCTCAAGCATCGTAAATTCAGGATTATGTCTTGTAGACACACCCTCGTTCCGGTATACGCGGCCGATCTCATATACCCTCTCCAAGCCGCCGACAATTAGCCGCTTCAGATGAAGTTCGATGGCGATACGCATATACATCTGCATATCCAACGCGTTATGATGCGTAATGAACGGTTTCGCGGCGGCGCCGCCTGCGATGGCATGAAGCGTCGGAGTTTCTACTTCCAAGAAGTTTTGTCCATCAAGATATTGGCGAATGGAACGAATGATGCGGGAACGGGTAATAAACGTCTCCTGCACCTCGGGATTCATAATTAAGTCGACATAACGCTGGCGGTAACGCAGCTCAACATCCTTCAAGCCGTGAAACTTTTCGGGGAGCGGATAAAGCGACTTCGTCAACACTTCCAGCGACCTCGCCCGAATCGACAGTTCTCCCGTCTTGGTCCGGAATACATAGCCGCGGACTCCGATCAGATCCCCCAAATCCAGCAATTTGAAGGCATCGTACATCGTGTCGCCGATCTCGTCTTTACGAACATAAATTTGAATCTTTCCGCTAAGATCTTGCACATGCGCGAAAGAAGCCTTGCCCATATCTCGCTTCTGCATGATGCGGCCGGCTATGCTTACTTCCACTTGATTCGATTCCAGCTCTTCCCCAGAGGTTTCCGCATACAAACGAAGCAATTCGCCCGCATGATGCGTCTGATCGAATTTATGACCGAAGGGGTCTACCCCCAGTGCGCGCAGCTGATCCAGTTTATTGCGGCGGATTTGCAGCAGCTCGGAAACCTCGGTTTCCACCGTTTCCGCTTCATGATTTACCATATCACTCATCGTTATCACTCCTAAACATGAAAGGACAAGCCTCATACATACGAAAATAGGCATGGCCGCCCCGAGGGGCGGCTGCCGGACGACATTGAAGCCAAAAAAGCCTCCGTAGGAAGCTTTTAAGCTCGTCAGACTATATTACTTCTTCTTAATGTCGACAATCTTATACTGAATTACGCCGGCCGGAACGTTGACGTCAACGATGGAACCCTTCGCCTTGCCGAGGATCGCTTTCCCCACGGGGCTCTCGTTTGAAATTTTATTTTGCAGCGGGTCGGATTCGGCGGTGCCAACAATAGTATATTCCACCGTATCTTTAAATTCCAAGTCCTCTAAAGTGACGATCGAACCGATGCTGACCGTATTCGTATCCACTTCGTCGTCGTTGATGATCCGCGCGTTGCGAAGCATTTTCTCCAGGGTAATAATGCGTCCTTCAATAAAGGCCTGTTCGTTCTTCGCGTCTTCATATTCCGAGTTTTCGCTTATATCCCCGTAGCCGATGGCAACCTTAATCCGCTCAGCAACTTCACGGCGCTTCACCGACTTCAAATTCTCCAGCTCTTCTTCCAGACGCTTTAACCCTTCTTGGGTTAAAATTACTTCCTTCTCCGTCATTCCCAGTGCTCCCGTCATTAAAAATTTTCGTTCGTTAGAACCAACTTGTGATTACTATATGAACAGCGGAGCCGAATCAACACAAGCCAGGTCAAAATAATTTATTGACGATTATATTTCATAGGGGTACAAATGTCAAACTACGGAAACAGCGTGGGTTTCTGTTATTTCCTCGCGTTGACTCTCCAACTGCGCAACATAATCGTCCAAAATTTTGACGACTTGATCACGCGTTGTCGCCTCCATAATCACGTTTTTCACGCCGGCGGAACCCTTTAACCCTTTCAAGTACCATGCAAAATGCTTCCTCATATCCCGCACAGCGACGTTCTCACCCTTCAGGGCAATTAAGCGGTCCAGATGCAGCATCGCGATGCGCATTTTTTCCGCGGCATCCGGTTCGGGCAACAGCTCGCCGGTTGTCAAATATTGAACCGTACGGTATAGCATCCATGGATTGCCCAAGGCGCCGCGTCCAATCATAACGCCGTCGCATCCCGTCGTCTCGAGCATTCGCTTCGCGTCCTCCGGAGTGGCCACGTCGCCGTTGCCGATCACCGGAATGTTGACGGCTTCTTTCACTTGACGAATCACGTTCCAATCCGCCTTTCCGGTGTACAGCTGCTCACGGGTGCGCCCGTGTACCGCGACCGCTTTGCCGCCTGCCCGTTCCACCGCTTGAGCGTTCTCCACCGCGTAAATATGCTCATGGTCCCAGCCGATGCGCATTTTGACCGTTACAGGCTTCTTTACCGCATCAACGACGGCGGACACCATTTCATAAATCTTGTTCGGATCGAGCAGCCAGCGGGCTCCCGCGTCGCAGCTGACGACCTTCGGCACCGGACAGCCCATGTTGATGTCTATAATATCGGCGTTGGTATTCTGATCGACATATTTCGCCGCTCCGACAAGCGTCTCTTTATCCCCGCCGAAAATTTGCAAGCTCAACGGCTTTTCCCGTTCATCGACATAGAGCATCTCAAGCGTCCGAGAATTGCCGTGCAAGATCGCCTTATCGCTTACCATCTCAGCGCATACAAGGCCTGTCCCGAATTCTTTCGCGATCAAACGGAAGGCGGGATTGCATACGCCGGCCATCGGCGCCAATACGACATTGTTTTTCGTTTCAACATCGCCAATCTTCAGCGTCTTCACAGTTTTCGTCATGATGAATCCCTCCATTCATTATTTTTGTGGCGCCAGTTCTTGCATATCAATATTCAGCGCTTCGGCAATTTGGCGCAGCAGCTTTGCGTCAGGCATTCTCACCCCTCGCTCCACAGCCCCAAACACTGCGACTGACACGCCAAGTTTTTCGGAAAACTCGCTTTGGGTATATCCTTTCAACTTTCGGTAGGCCCGAATTCTCCCTGCCAATTGAAGCTGATCCATCTTCTCACTCCCGTTGCTAAAATTCCTTCCATCGAAAGATTCGCCGCTTGCGTAAATCCCGGCTGCCAAATCTTCTCTTGCTCAGATAATACGTCGAACAGCGGAATCAACACGAACGCCCGCTCCATAATGCGCGGGTGCGGAATCGTCAATGCCGGCGTCTCAATGATTCGGTCGTCGTACAAGAGCACATCAATATCAATGGTTCTGGGTCCCCAGCGTATCTTCCTCTCGCGGCCCAGCTCCCGCTCGATTCCGAGGGAAACCTCTAACAGCTCTTGAGGAGTAAGGGACGTACGAACGCGGCAAACTATATTTAAAAAAGAAGGCTGATCCGTGTATCCCACAGGATCCGTCTCGTAAACATCGGAAACGTCCGTCACTTCGATTCCGGCTTGGTTGTGCAGCCGGTTTACCGCGTCTTTCAACAACTGCAGCCGATCCCCAAGGTTCGAACCCAACCCCAGGAACGCTGTCACCTCCGGCGCCTTCGTCATGGCTTCACCCGCCGACGCGTGATTTCTACGGACACCCCGTCGAACACAATATCAAACGGAGGGTGCGGCTTGACGACCCGGACGGTTACCTCATGTATTGTAGCATACGCGTCAAGGATGCGGGAAGCGAGCGCCTCTGCCAATGCTTCAATTAATTTAAAGGTTTCTTCTTCTACAATGCTTTTGACCAGTTTGTACACAGCCGCATAATCAACGGTATGCCGCAAATCATCCGTCTCTCCGGCCTGCCGCAGGTCAAGCTTCATTTCCAAGCTTACATAGTAACGCTGGCCCAAGCGGTTCTCCTCGGGAAACACACCATGCCGGCCATATAATTGAATCCGCTCAAGCTTCATCGTGTCCATTCTTCGCTCACATCCCTTCCGTTGCGGTCGCAGCCGAAACTGTTCTTACAATCGCATCCGCCATCCGGGCCGCTTTCGCGTTGGCAAGAACGTCATGCACGCGGACGATGGATACCCCGTCTCTAATTCCAAGCACCGTAGTGGCGAGCGTCCCTTCTACGATCTCTTCGATTTCCGCCTGCAGAATGTGCCGGATCAATCGTTTCCGCGACGTGCCGAGGAGCACCGGATATCCCAGCTTTACGATCTCCGACAGTTGGTTCAGCAGCAACAACTCATGCTGCCGCGTCTTTGCGAATCCGATGCCCGGATCCAGAACAATTTGTTCGTCGGTTACTCCCGCCTCCTTCGCCAACCGGACACAGCGGGTAAGATCAGCCGCAACATCTGCGATAAAATCAGAGCTGTAGTTCATGTCCTCCCGGTTGTGCGTCAGAATGATCGGCGCACCGGTTTCGGCGGCAACACGCAAAATCGAAGGATCGTGAAGTCCTCCCCAAATATCGTTAATGATGTTGGCGCCCGCTTTTAGCGTTTCTTGCGCAACGATCCCCTTATATGTGTCTACCGAGATCGGTGTCTCCATCCCGGCATTCCGGATTGCATGAATGACCGGCAGCAGCCGGTCCAGTTCCTCCTCTGCGGTGATCGGCGTAAACCCAGGCCGTGTCGATTCCCCGCCGATATCGATGATATCAGCCCCTTCAGCGACCATCCGCCGCGCATGCTTCAGAGCCCTCTCTACGGTCGTGTACTTCCCGCCGTCGGAGAAAGAATCGGGTGTCACATTCAATATCCCCATGATTAATGTGCGTTGGCCCAAGTCCTTATGTATTTTCGCCACGTCTGTTTACCCTCTTTCAATCCACTCTTGATATGCCGTTTGAAGCTGCCGGGTGTACGGCCCTGGCTCGGCCGGCCATTCTTTGCGCAAGCTTCCGTCTGAATCAATAAGACAAATCACCGGTACAATCTCCTGAATGGAATTCGTGACGAACAGCTCATCCGCTTCTTGAAGCGCCCGCCATCCATATCGGCTCTCTACAACCTTCAGCTTATGTTTCGCCGCAAGCTCCATCACAGCCCAACGGGTCACCCCCGGCAAACACCCGGTAAGTAAGGAAGGCGTGTATAACGTTCCATCTTGAATATGAAACACATTGCTGGTAATTCCCTCGACTACGATTCCATCCTCATTCATGAACAACCCCTCTGCCGAGGGGTTGGTGAACCTTTCCGCGAGCTCCCATTTTCCCAAAATGTTATTCATATAATGAAACGACTTCCGTCTTACGGCACCTTCCGGCGTGCTTCTGGCGAGGGTAAGCAGATGAAGCTCCTTCGGTTGAGGCGGATTTGCCGGAATCGGCTTAACCGCAATCGAAACATTCGGCGATTCGTAGCCGGAGACAGGCGGAAGGGCATAAGGCATCACCCCTCCTGACACGGACAATCGGAAGGAACCGTCTTGCAGCCCGTTCGCTTCGAGCAATGCACTAATCGCCGTTTCAATGGCGTTCTGGGTAAGGCTGAGCTTGATTCTCAGCTCTTCGCAGCCCTCGAGAAGCCTTTCCATATGGCGAGCTAACAAGAAAGGGCGGCCGTTGTACGTCCGGAACGTCTCGAACAATCCCATCCCGTAAAGGAAGCCGTGATCGGCCAAAGGGATCACGGCTTCCAACTCGTCGATGATTTGACCGTTCCACCACCATTTCATGGGGTCGGCACCGTCTTCGTTCGTTCAATGAAGTTGCGGAGCAGAGTCAAGCCATGCTCTGTAATAATCGATTCCGGATGGAATTGCACTCCTTCGATCGCGTATCTCTTATGGCGTAACCCCATAATCTCCCCTTCCGCTGTTTGGGCGGAGATTTCCAGCTCTTCCGGTAACGTCTCGCGCCTCACAAGCAACGAATGATAACGCGTCGCCGTGAAGGGGTTTGGGATTCCTTCAAATATTGTCTTTCCGTCATGCTCGATCGGCGATGTCTTGCCGTGCATCAGCCGCTCGGCGCGCACAACCTCGCCTCCGAACGCCTGGCCGATCGCTTGATGACCCAGGCATACGCCGAGAATCGGAATTTCACCCTTGAACCGGTCGATGACCGCCAGTGAGATTCCCGCTTCGTTCGGTGTGCACGGACCCGGTGAAATGAGGATGTGGTCGGGCTTCATCGCAGCAATGCCGTCCAAATCAATCTCGTCGTTGCGCTTCACCGCAACGCGCTCACCGATCTCCCCAAGGTATTGTACAAGGTTGTACGTAAAAGAATCATAGTTGTCGATCACTAATATCATGCTCTTCTTCCTCCTTCTCAACTCTGCTCGGCTCCGCTCGGCTCTATTCGTCGGCTCATCCGTTCACTGATTTCAACCGCCTTCCAAAGCGCCTTCGCTTTGTTTAACGATTCCGTGAACTCCTTCTCCGGGTCGGAGTCGATGACGATCCCCGCGCCCGATTGAACATGCGCCAAGCCGTCGGCATACACCAATGTGCGTATAGTAATATTAAATTCCATATTGCCACTGTAGTCAATCCATCCGATGGAACCGGTGTACACCCCTCGCCGAACCGGTTCCAGCTCTTCAATGATTTCCATCGTCCGAATTTTTGGCGCTCCGGTAATCGTTCCTCCGGGAAATACGGCGGCGAGACAATCGAGCGCGTCTTTCCCGACGGCAAGCCGGCCCTCCACTTCAGAGACGATATGCATGACATGGGAATAATGCTCTACCGTCATCAGTTCCTTCACTTTTACGGTGCCGTACTCGCTGATTTTCCCTAAATCATTCCGTTCCAAATCAACGAGCATAATATGTTCCGCCCGTTCTTTCTCACTGAGCAACAGCTCTTGCCGATAATCACCGTCTTCGACCGCGTCGTTACCCCGCGGGCGGGTGCCCGCAATCGGTCTTGTCGAGACACGGCCGTCAGCTAAACTCACTAACAGCTCCGGGGATCCCGAGACGATCCGCCCGCCGCCAGGAAGACGAAGAAAAGCCATATACGGAGACGGATTGATGCTCCGCAATGCCTCGTATACCGCTTCAGTCGGCGCATGAAGCGGCTTTGATTGGCGTAAACTGAGATTGACTTGGAACACATCCCCGCTTGCGATGTATTCCTGCACCCGTTTCACGGCGTGAATGTACTCCTGCTTCGACATCGACAAGCGCAGTTCGGGAATTCGTTCAATCTCTATAGCAAGCGACTCCCGAGCTGTTTCTGCCCCTTCTTCTTCACCCATCCATTCATCCCATCGGCGTTTCATGGCTGAGGCTTTCGCTCTTGCCGCCTCATATCGTTCTGCAATTTCTGTTGGATCCCACAGCTCGTCTTCCTCCCGGAAAACATAAACCGCGCAATACAATATTCCTTCCTCATGATCGATGATCCACAGCCGGTCCGCCCGCAGAAAAAAATAATCAGGAAGCGGAGAGTCCGCAGCCGCCATCTCCGGCAGCTTCTCGATCGCTCGGACCACATCGTAGGATACGTAACCGAGGATGCCTCCAAGCAGCTTAGGCAAACCTTCTAATTTAGGCGCTCTAAATTCGGACATCCAGCACCGAAGCACGGTGAATGGATCCCCCGCCATCGGTGTGACCTTCTTCATCTCCGCGCAAACGCGCATTCCGCCGTTCATTCCGCCTTGGACCCATTCGACCGGCTCTGTTGCGAGGAACGTAAACCGGCCCATTTTCCCGCTTTCCAGAATAACGAACGGCTCTCCCGCTTCCCGAAATACTCGTTTCCAACTGCCTATCCTTGACTTCGAAATCCTATGTTCCATCACGTAAGGCAGCGCATTGTAATGCGCACTCCATGCCGACCACTGTTCCAGCGATATCAATCTCCGTTCCCCCATTAACAAAGAACGCCACCGGGACGGCTGTCTCGTTGGCGCTCTGCTCTGATACCTCAATATTATTGATTTTCTTCGTAATTGTACAGCGGGGTGCTGAGATAACGTTCGCCGTTGCTCGGCACGATGGCGACGACGCGCTTGCCTTTGCCGAGACGCTTCGCCACCTGAAGCGCTGCGTAAATCGCTGCGCCCGAGGAGATGCCGCCGAGGATGCCTTCTTCCTTCGCCACGCGGCGCGCCGTCGCGAACGCGTCCTCGTTCTCAACCGTGATCACTTCGTTATACACTTCTGTGTTCAGAATCGAAGGAACAAAGCCCGCCCCAATGCCTTGAATCTTATGCGGGCCGGGCTTGCCGCCGGACAGTACCGGAGAATTGGCCGGTTCTACGGCAACGATGTGGATGTTCGGGAAATGCTGACGCAGCACTTCGCCCGCTCCGGTGATCGTTCCGCCCGTACCGATTCCGGCTACGAAAGCATCCAGCTTACCGTCTTTCGATTGAATCGCCTCAACGATTTCTGGGCCTGTCGTTTTGCGGTGAATTTCCACGTTGTTAATATTGTTAAATTGCTGCGGCATGAAGTAGTTCGGATTTTCAGCCAAGATTTCTTCGGCCCGCTTGATCGCGCCCTTCATCCCTTCCGCTCCCGGCGTCAAAACCAGGTCCGCGCCGTACGCGCGAAGCAGGTTCCGCCGCTCCACACTCATCGTTTCCGGCATAACGAGGACTGCTTTGTAGCCTTTCGCCGCCGCAACCATCGCAAGGCCGATGCCGGTGTTTCCGCTCGTCGGTTCGATAATCGTGGTCACGCCCGGCTGAATTAAGCCTTCGCGCTCCGCCGCTTCCACCATGTTAATGGCAATCCGGTCCTTGACGCTCGATCCAGGGTTCTGATATTCAAGTTTTACGTAAATTTCTGCGCTGTCTTCCGGAACGACTCTGTTTAACTTTACTAATGGAGTATCGCCGATCAACTGAGTAATATTTTCCACAATTCTAGCCATACGGTATGAGTCCTCCTTTTATGACCCGCCGCAAAGACGGGAGGATTAAATCCTAGTATATAGGTTGGTTTTCTTTTATTTTACCAATCCTGGCCTAGAAAGTCAACTGCATTGTATTTTTTTAGTAAATATGCCTCTACCTCGAACAGGGAAGGCGCTTGAGATAACGCAATCTCCCTGCGCAGCGTCTCTTTCACGCTGGAGTCGTCCAACGGATCAATCGTTCTTCTCCCTAGGAGCGTTACGATGACCCAATGATCCGAGAGCTTTAACGGTCCTTCCACGTCTCCGACGTTCATCTGTTCGAGCGCCAAGGCAATTTCCTCTGCAATGAAAGGATCATCCGCCGCGACCCAGCCGGAATCGCCGCCGTCCGCCGATGTGGCCGAATCGATGGAGACATCCTTGGCTAACAGGCCGAAATCGACCCCATTCTCCAACTGCTCCAGCACCCTCATCGATTGCTCTTCCGTAGCCGTTGCGATCTGAGCGTAACGAATTTCGTGCACCGGAGCGAATTCTTCCGGATTCTCCTCGATATATCGTTCAACATCGGCATCCGTTACCTCAATATGATATGTCGCAATCCCTTCAAGCATTAGACGGTACAGCGCGTCGTTGCGCAGCGTTTCCTCCGTCAACCCCAGCTGCTCCCGCATCACGCGGAAATATTCCTCAGGACTATCGTATCCAATCTGCATACGTTCAAGTTCATCATCAATATCGGAACGGCTGATGCTGATCCCGAGCGCCTGCGCCTCCAGCTGAACGACAGTCCGCTTCAACCAGTGATTCACATATTCAGCGCCGTACATTTCCTTTAACCCTTCAAGAAAGGCGTCCTCTTCAAGCGCGATATCCCCCGCCTGTGCGACAGGCCGCTTCGGTTCCTCTTCCCCGTTTGCAGTGCCCGGCCCCGGTTGGCTAATACTGCTCGATGGCGGCGTTGGATCCGCATTCGAGTTCCCCTTCGAGCCGCCGGCAACCGCTTGGAAGAGCAACACTCCCAGCACTGCCGAGAGCACAGCGAGCCCTATGCAAACCGTCCATAGTAGCTTTTCCTTGGACATCCCTCTCCCACCGCCATGTTTTACGCATTCATTCGTTCCCGTATCGCCACAAGCTCTTCCCTGTTAAAATCGTATTTCTCATTGCAAAAATGGCACACCACCTCGGCCCTGCCATCCTCCGCCAGAATTGCGTCCAGCTCATCTTTACCTAATGATACTAACGTGTTCTCAACCCGCTCTCTGGAGCAGAAACATTGGAACCGCAGATCTACCGTCTCTACCGACGAAAGGTCCCCAACCAATTCCTTCAGCATGTCCTCCGGCGTCAGTCCCGACTCCAGCATCGTCGTCACAGACGGAATGGCCGCCAGCTTCTTCTCGAGCAGATCGATGTCCTCGTCGCTCAAGCCCGGCAGCAGCTGTAAAATAAAGCCGCCGGCATTCTTAATGGAGTTATCGGTGTCGACAAGCACGCCTAATGAAACCGCGGAAGGCGTCTGCTCGGATTTGGCGAAGTAATAGGTAAAGTCCTCCGCCAGCTCTCCCGATACGATCGGAATGCTTCCGCGGTAAGGTTCCCGGAGTCCTAAATCCTTAATAATGTAGATGTAACCTTCGCGTCCTACGGCCCCCGCTACATCCAGCTTGCCCAATGCGTTGCTCGGCAAGTGAACATGCGGATCATCCACATATCCTCTCACTTCCCCCACCGCATTGGCATCCGCCACGATCGTCCCGATCGGACCGTTCCCTTTTACCTGTACCGAAACCTTCTCCTTGCCTTTCAGCATCGATCCCATCATGGCGGCGGCGGTGGCGGTACGTCCGAGCGCCGCTGCCGCCGTCGGAAACATATCATGCCTTCTTCGCATTTCCTCCACCAATTCAGTGGTCCTTGCGGCAAACATCCTTACTTTTCCGTTTAAGCCGGTTGCCCGCACTAAATAATCCTTCACGAGATGTTCGTCTCTCCTTTCGCCGGCGCTGATCCCGGTGTCGTTCCTATGTTTATCCGGCGTTTCGTTCGTAAATCAGCCGAAGTCCTTCTAATGTTAACAGCGGGTTCACAATATCGATCGAACGCGATTCCCGGGCGATCAAGTCCGCAAGCCCCCCTGTTGCAACCACTCTCGGCTTGTCTCGCTGCTCCTCGCAGATCCGCTGTACAATCCCGTCTACCTGTCCGGCGAAGCCGTAAATGATGCCGGATTGCATGGAAGAGACGGTTGTTCGCCCTACGGTGCTTTTCGGCTTGGTCAATTCGATTCTGGGCAGCTTTGCGGCAGACCGGTACAGCGCTTCTGTGGAAATGCCGATCCCGGGCGCAATGGCCCCGCCGATATAATCACCCTTCTTATCAATATAACAAAAGGTTGTCGCGGTTCCAAAATCTACGATCACGAGCGGCGGGCCGTACAGATGAATGCCCGCTACCGCGTTCACAATCCGGTCCGCTCCAACATCCCTTGGGTTTTCGTATTTAATGTTCAGCCCGGTTTTGATTCCGGGCCCGACAAACATAGGTGAAAGCTGTAGATACTTATTGCAAGTGCGCTCCAATGTCGCGTTTAGTGGAGGGACGACGGAGGAAATAATGGCACCTTCGAAATCCCCCACACTGACGTCAGCATGATGAAACAACTGCAAAAGCATCATGCCGTACTCGTCCTCAGTCGAAGAACGGTTCGTTGCAATCCGCCAATGGCGGATCAGCGTGATGCCGTCATACAAGCCAATGACGATATTGGAATTGCCAACATCGATCGCGGCGATCATACCCGTACCTCTTTTTTATCAAATAAGTCTAGAGAAATGTCCAACGATTTCACGGAATGTGTCAACGCGCCAATGGAGATGACATCCACTCCCGTTTCCGCGATTGCCCGCACGGTTGTCAAAGACACACCGCCCGATGCTTCGACGGTAATATGAGGCGCCGCGGAACGGATGCGTCCGACGGCCTCCTTCATCGCCGTTAAGCTCATGTTGTCCAGCATAATAATATCGGCCCCTGCGGCAATCGCTTCTTCAGCCTGCTGCATCGTTTCGACTTCGATTTCAATCTTGACGGTATGCGGCACCTTTGCCCTTGACCGTCGTACCGCCTCAACGACTCCGCCCGCCGCTTTAATATGATTGTCCTTCAGCAGCACGGCGTCAAATAAGCCGTAACGGTGGTTATACCCGCCCCCGACGCGAACGGCGTATTTCTCGAGCATTCTCAGCCCCGGTGTCGTCTTCCGCGTATCAACAATTCTTGGAGGGCGTTCGAGCCCTTCTAACGCGGTGACGAATTCGCGGGTCTTCGTCGCGATGCCGGACAATCGCTGCAGCAGATTTAAAGCCAGCCGCTCCCCGGACAAGATGGAGGCTGTGCTCCCCTCGAGCTCCAACAACACATCCCCGCGGGATAATGCCCCGCCTTCCACAGCCATGCGCCGCACCAATAAGGTTGGGTCGATCTCCGCAAACACCGCCTCCGCAACAGCCAATCCGGCCGCAACGCCGGACTCCTTCGCATGAATGACGGCATTGCTGCGATGCTCTTCTGAGAGGATCGCCCAGCTGGTAATGTCCCCCGGACCGATATCTTCCTCGAGCCATTGCCGAATCATTTTCCTGACTGCCGTAAGATCTAACATTATAAGTTCGCCTCCGCTAAGCCGAAATCGCGATGCTGCACGATATGCTTCTTCCAAACCACGTCATCCCGCTCCGGGAAATCTTCCCGATAATGCGCGCCGCGGCTTTCCTCCCGCCTCAGCGCCGCCAGCACAATAAGCAGCGCAAGGGTTAACAGGTTCGCAAACTCGAACTCTTCCCGAGTCGTTAGCTTTGTATGGAAGATGGACGTTTGCTTGCGAAGCTCCTCCAAGCCCTTCTTTAAACCCTTCTCATTCCGGATCAATCCCGCATGCCGGAGCATCAGCTTCTGCACCTTCAGCCTTCTTTCAATAATCGCTTGTGTGCCGGTGTCCGTTCTGCCTAGTTCCACGTGAAATTCAGGAGCGATCTCCAGCGCCGGGAGCGTCCGAATTTTCTCGACAATCCTCCGCCCAAACACGATCGCCTCAGACAAGGAGTTGCTCGCGAGACGGTTTGCCCCATGCACTCCTGTGGAGGACACTTCGCCGCAGGCGAACAGCCGCGCTACATTCGTTTCCCCGTGTAAATCCGTGCGAACCCCGCCCATCATATAATGCGCCGCGGGCGCCACTGGAATCCAATCGCTTGAGAGATCAAGCCCATACTGTAAACAAACCTGGTAGATGGTCGGAAATCTTGCCTTCAACGTCTCCAGCGGCTCATGGGTAATATCCAAGTAAACGAAAGTAGACTTCGTTTCATGCATTTCGTTTAAGATTGCGCGCGCCACCACATCTCTCGGCGCCAGTTCCAGCTGGGGATGATACCGCTCCATAAAGCGTTCCCCGCGGATGTTGCGGAGGACCGCCCCTTCGCCGCGTACCGCCTCAGAGATTAGAAATCTCGGTGCGCCCGGATAGGTTAACGTCGTAGGGTGAAACTGGACAAACTCAACGTCTTGTATGTAAGCGCCAGCCCGATATGCAATGGCAATGCCATCGCCGGTCGCAATCGTCGGATTCGTCGTGTAACGGTACAATTGTCCGGCACCACCCGTACACAGAATCGTTGCCTTCGCGGCAATAAACACCAATTCTCCATCAGGCCGCTGCACGACGGCTCCGCAGCATTCTCCGTCCTTCGTCACGAGATCGACGCAATAATGATCATCCCAGACTTCAATCCGTTCGTTCTTGTGTACGTCATCCGACAACGCCCTGACAATTTCGGCCCCTGTCGCGTCCCCGTTAGCATGCAGGATGCGCCGCTGGCTGTGCGCCCCCTCCATCGTCAACTCATATTCGCCGGATTCGTCGCGGTCAAATTCCGTGCCGTAGCGGATCAGTTCTTCCACACCTCGAGGGCCTTCATTCACAAGCACGTCCACCGCTTCTACGGAGCATAGCCCCGCACCGGCAATCAGCGTATCCTGGCGGTGATATTTCGGGGAATCCTCCTCCGATATGACCGCGGCGATTCCCCCTTGCGCATAGCGGGTATTGCTTTCGGTCAACGCTTTCTTCGCGATCACGATCACCCGCTCGGTCTCCGCCGACTTTAACGCTGTGTATAAACCGGCAATCCCCGAGCCGATGACAATGACGTCTGTATCGACTCGGGGGAAATGTTTCAAATCCATATCAATTAATGTTCTTGGCACCATAATGAATCGTCCTGCCTTCCTGCCTGCCGGAGCTCTCCGGCTGTTTGCGGGGCGAATGCTCTATTTCACTTGCAGCATACGCTCTAATGCTACGCGCGCCTTCTCGGCAACTTCCGGCGGCACGTAAATTTGCGGTTGCATGGTTTCCAAGCAACGTACGAGCTTCTTCAGATTATTTACCTTCATGTTCGGACATACCAAATATTTCGAAGCGAAGTGGAATGTCTTATGAGGGCTGTCTTTGCGAAGCTGGTATCCCGTTCCATCCTCGGTTCCGACGATAAATTCGTTATGATCGGATTTCTTGCAATAATCGATGATGGCCGTTGTGCTGCCTACAAAATCGGCAAGCTTCACCACTTCCGGCCGGCATTCCGGATGAACGACGAACTGGGCATTCGGATATGCCGCTCTCATCTCGTAGACATCCTTCACAGTCAGCATGTCGTGAGTATTGCAATACCCTTCCCAAATAATCATCTTCTTATCAGTAAACTTGGACACATAATCACCCAGGTTTTTGTCCGGTACCCAAATAATTTCATCAGCGTCCAACGATTGAATAACCTTAATTGCATTCGAGGAGGTGCATACAATATCCGTCTCCGCTTTGATCTCGGCGGAAGAGTTAATGTAAGTGACGACCTTGGCGTTCGGATGCTTCTTCTTCAATTCCCGCAAACCTTCTACGTTCACCATATCCGCCATCGGGCAGCCGGCGCGTTCGTCGGGGATGAGCACGGTTTTGTTAGGCGCCAGTATTTTCGCACTTTCGCCCATAAAGTGAACGCCGCAGAACACGATCGTATCCGCATCCGTCTGGGCCGCTTTCTGAGCCAGCAGGAAGGAATCCCCACGAAAATCGGCAACTTCCTGGATTTCATCCCGTTGATAATAATGAGCAAGAATAATGGCGTTACGCTCTTTCTTCAGCTGCAGCAACCGTTCGCGCAGCTCGCGATTTTGCGCTTCCTTTCTTTCTAATGCGAGAGCCTCCATTGTGGCCGCGCTCATTGCCCTCTCCCCTTCCACTTCATTTCGTGTGCAGTCTTATTTCTGTTAAGCTTGTGAAAAAAAGTACGATCATATGAAGGATACAAAATGTTCATAGAGGTGTCAATCAGCACCGCA
>Ga0182742_1003287_pt1 | contig 16085 bp, 9 predicted proteins | sample eDN5th37CBELigMG_FD_128880 | JGI IMG/M metagenome (GOLD analysis project Ga0182742, IMG submission 128880) | Enriched Miracle-Growth compost microbial communities from Emeryville, California, USA - eDNA 5th pass 37_C BE-Lig MG (version 2)... ...
GTGAGGACCATGCTGATGCCGGCGGCGTCGGCGGCCTCGACGACCTCGTGGTCGCGGACGGAGCCGCCGGGCTGGATGATCGCGGTGATGCCGGCGTCGACGGCGAGCTGGGGGCCGTCGGCGAAGGGGAAGAAGGCGTCGGAGGCGAGGGCGGCGCCTTGGAGGGAGGAGCCGGCGGCGCGGGCCTTGTCGATGGCGAGGCGGACGGAGTCCACGCGGGACATCTGGCCGGCGCCGATGCCGACGGAGGCGAGGTCGTTGGAGAGCACGATGGCGTTGGAGCGGACGTGCTTGCAGACCTTCCAGGCGAAGAGCATCTCGCCCCACTCGGCCTCGGTGGGCTTGCGCTGGGTGACGACCTGCATCTCGGTTCGGTCCTCGAGGCCCATGTCGCGGTCCTGGACGAGGATGCCGCCCATGACGCGCTTGAGGTCGCGCTCGGCGACGTTGACGCGGCGGCGCTCGCCGTCCTCGAGGATGCGCATGTTGGGCTTGGTGGAGAGCAGCTCGACCGCCTCGTCGGTGAAGGACGGGGCGATGATGACCTCGCAGAACTGCTTCAGGAGCGCCTCGGCGAACGCGGCGTCGACGGCGCGGTTGACGCAGATGACGCCGCCGAAGGCGGACACGGGATCGCAGGCGAAGGCGGCGGTGTAGGCCTCGAGCACGGAGCCGCCGACGGCGACGCCGCACGGGTTGTTGTGCTTGATGATCGTGCAGGCCGGCAGCTCGAACTCCTGCGTCAGCAGGCGGGCGGCGTTGAGGTCCAGCACGTTGTTGAACGACAGCTCCTTGCCGCCGAGCTGGCGGATCATCGAGAGCGCGTGCATGCGCGCGCCGGCCTGGGCGTAGTAGGCGGCGCGCTGGTGCGGGTTCTCGCCGTAGGAGAGGTCCGTGACCTTCTCGAAGGCGTTCAGCAGCAGCGGCGGGAAGTCGTCCTGCTTCTCGACGAACCAGCGCGAGATCGCGCTGTCGTAGCGGGCGGTGTAGGAGAACGCCTCGGCGGCGAGCGACTCGCGCGTGCCCAGCGAGAGCTTGCCGCCGGTGTCCGCGAGCTCCTGCAGCACGGCGTCGTAGCTGGCCGGGTTCACGACCACGGCGGTGAAGGCGAAGTTCTTCGCCGACGCGCGGATCATCGTCGGGCCGCCGATGTCGATGTTCTCGATCACCTCGTGCTCGGTGACGCCGCGGCGGGCCGCGGTGGCCTCGAACGGGTAGAGGTTCACGCACACCAGGTCGACGAACTCGACCTCGTGCTCGGCCGCGGCGGCCATGTGCTCCTCGTTGTCGCGCAGCGCGAGCAGCCCGGCGTAGAGCTTCGGGTGCAGGGTCTTGACGCGCCCGTCCATGATCTCCGGGAAGCCCGTGAAGTCCTCGATCGGGCGGACCTCGAGCCCGCCCTCGCGCAGCGCGGTCGCCGTCCCGCCCGTCGAGATGAGCTCGACGCCCAGATCCGCGAGGCCGCGCGCGAAGTCGACGATCCCCGTCTTGTCGGACACCGACAGCAGCGCCCGACGCACTTTCACTTCACCCGGCTGGACCATCGCCTCCATCGAGTCGCGGACTGTACCTGGAGCCGACATCAAGCTGTTCCTCCGACAAGCACTCGCCGCGGGTGTGACGGGTCCGGGCGGACGGCCCCGCTGGCGATCAGCCGCACCGCTCCGGTCAAAAGGTCGTGTTCGATCGGGCGCAACGCCGCGCGCACCTCCTCGGGCTCGACGGCCTCCGGCAGCTCGATCGCCTGCTGGAGGATGATCGGCCCGGAGTCGATCCCCTCGTCCACGAAATGGACGGTGACGCCGAACACCTTGACGCCGTACTCGAGCGCCTGCTCGACCGCGCGCACGCCCGGGAACGCGGGCAGCAGCGCGGGATGGACGTTGATCACGCGCAACGGGAAGGCGGCCAGGAACCCGGCGCTCAAGAGCTGCATGTAGCCGGCGAGCACGACCAGCTCGACGTTGCGCGAGACCAGCCACTCGGCCATCGCCAGGTCCCGCTCCTCGCGGCTGGCGTAGGCCGAGACCGGGAACTCGCCCGTGTCGATCCCGGCCTTCAGCGCGCGACCGAGCGCCTGCGCGCCCGGTTTGTCCGAACCGACCGCGACGACCTCGGCCTCCTTGCCGTGGACGCGGTCCAGGATCGCCTGCAGGTTGGTACCGGTGCCCGACGCCAGCACGCCGACGCGCAGGCGCTGCCGCGCGCTCACGCCGCCTCCGTCTCGAGCTCGGGCTGCTGCGCGACCGGGGCGACCGCGAGCCGCGCGAAGCGCCCGCCCGTCGACGTCAGCCGCCCGGCCTCGACCAGCGCGTCGACCGCGGCCGCGACGTCCTCGGCCGGCAGCTCGCGGTAGGCGCCGTAGCCCGGCAGCCCGTCGTAGGAGTGCTTGAGCACGGGCTTCGTCCGCGCCCCGCGCAGGATCTCGACCACCCGCGTGCGCCCGACGGCGGGCACGGCGCGCCGCACGACGTCGAGGATCGCGCTCTCCAGGTCGGCGGCCGGCGCGAGCACGTCCTGGCGCGGCGCGACCTCGGGCGCGTCGGCGAGCGACGGATCGCAGACGTCGCAGCACGGCCCCACGGGCACGAGCTCCGTGCGGTCCCCGAAATGGCGCAGGATGCCGCGCCGCCGGCACTGCTCGCCCTCGACCCAGGCCCAGACCGAGCGGTACTGGCGCCAGCGCACGCGCGTCCCCTCCTGCGTGGCGGCCTTGCAGACCGCGAGCGTGCCGCGGTCCCAGACGCCGATCAGCCGGCCCACCACCCGGTCGGGCGCCGATGGCGTGGGTTGGATGACGCCCGCGCGCGCCAGATGCCCGACGACGGCGCGCGCGGCGTCCTCCTCCCCCTCCTCCGCGAGCTCGTTGAGATGCAGGTTGAACATCGGCGGCGACCCCTGGGCCGAGCGCACGATCGTGCGCGCCACGCGCTTGAGCAGGTCCTCCCCGACCTCGGAGCGCTCGATGAAAAACACGTGCAGGCCCTTGTCGCGGCCCGTGGCGAACAGCAGCGCGCGCGCCGGCCGCCCGTCGCGCCCCGCGCGGCCCGCCTCCTGGTAGTAGGCCTCCAGCGAGCTCGGCACGGACTCGTGGCAGACCGTCCGCACGTCCGGCTTGTCGACCCCCATCCCGAACGCGTTGGTGGCCACGACCACGGGCGCCTCGCCCGACATGAAGCGCCGCTGGACCTCGGCCCGCACCTCCCGCGGCAGCCCTGCGTGGTAGGCGACGACCTCGACGCCCAGCTCGACCCCCAGCCGGTCCGCCAGCCGATCCGCCTCCGAGCGGGTGCCGGCGTAGACGATCGCCGGCAGCGCGTCCGGCTCCGACAGCGCGGCCACGATCCGCCGCTGCACGACGTCCTTGTTCGCGCACTGGACGACGCCGTAGGAGAGATTCGGCCGGTCGAACCCCGTGGCCACGTGCACGGGCTCGCGCAGCCCGAGCCGGGACACGATGTCCGCGGCCACCTCGGGCGTCGCGGTCGCCGTCGAGGCCAGGATCGCCTCCGCGCCGAGCCAGCGCGCGGCGTCCGCGAGCCGGAAGTACTCCGGCCGGAAGTCATGCCCCCACTGCGACACGCAGTGCGCCTCGTCGACCACGAACAGGCCGATCTCGGCGTGCCGCAGGCGCTCCAGGAAGCCGGGCGACGCAAACCGTTCCGGGGCTACGTAGAGCAGCCGCACCTGGCCGGATATCGCATGCTCGACCGCGCGCCGGTTCGCGCGTGAGTCCTGCAGCCCATTGACCAGTGCGACCCGCCGCGGCGCCACCCGCGCCAACGCCTCCACCTGATCCTGCATCAGCGACACCAGCGGCGAGACCACGATCGTCAGGTCCGTCCGCATCAGCGCCGGCAGCTGGTAGCAGAGCGACTTGCCCGAGCCCGTCGGCATCACCACCAGCACGTCGCGGCCCGCGCGCGCCGCCTCCACGGCCTCACGCTGCCCGGGCCGGAAGCGCTCGAAGCCGAACAGCTCCCGCAGCGCCCCGTCGACATCGCGCGCGGTGGCCACCGGCTCCCGCGGTACGCGACCGTCCGCGCCGCCGAGGTCGAACGACGTCTGCGTCGGGGACTCTTCCAACCAGGTGAGTGACACGGGCTGGCGACCTTACCGCGCGCCCCGGTCGTTTCCCGGGGGCGCGCGGGAAATTGTCACAAAGTGGTGCGACTAGCGCAGCGAAGTGAACGCGAAGTCCCAGATGCCGAGGTTCTCGTTCGGCACCCCGTTCACGTCCGCGGAGTGGGCCATCGAGACCTTGTCCCACACGAGCGGGACGGCCGCGGCCTGCTCGACGATCGCGCGGTCGACCCGCGCCCACGCCTCGGCCCGCTCGTCCGGGTCGGTGAGCGTCGCCGCGCGGGCGATCGCCGCGTTGATCTCCGGCACGTCGAGCTGGGAGACGTTGGCGTTGCCCACGGGCTGGATGTTGTCGCCGTTGAACGTCGGGTCCAGGAAGCTCTGGCCGTCGGCGAAGTCGCGCGCCCAGCCGACGTTCGGGCACACCGCGACCGCCGAGGCCGGATAGCCGCAGTATTTCGTCTGCACGATCTCCTGGGAGAGCAGGCGCAGCTTGACGTCGAAGCCGAGCTTCTCCAGCGCGCCCTTGGCGATCTCGGAGATGCGGCGGCCGTTGCCGTCCACCGGCCCGACCATCAGGATCTCCGGCCCCGAGTAGCGGCCGTCGGCGAACCCGGCCTGCTTGAGGTACGACGCCGCCACGGCGGGATCGCCGCTCGGCGCCGCCAGGTAGTCGACGCCCGTGCCCCGCTCGCCGCCCGCCTGCTCGAACCCGGGCATCCCGGGCGGCAGGAAGTGCGTCGCGACCGTGCCGACGCGCTTGCCGCCCAGCGCGAGCTGCACCGCCTCGCGGTCGAAGCCGGCCAGCACGGCCTTGCGCACGTTGATGTCGTCGAACGGCGCCGCCTTGGTGTTCAGCGCTGCCCAGCGCCCGCCGCCCGAGTCGACCAGCTTGACCTGGTCCGGGGAGGAGCCGAGCGCCTCCTTGAGCACGACCGGCGGCAGCAGGTAGTCGCCCGTGACCATGCCCTGGCCGGTCAGCACGCGGCGCGAGGTCATCGCGGCGTCGTCGTTGCCCTGCGGCATGACGATCCGGTCCAGGTAGGCCGGGCGGAAGTCCGTGGACGCGTCCCAGCTCGGGTTGCGGACGAGCTCGATCGTCGTGCCCGGCTCGTAGCGCGCGACCATGTACGGGCCGGTCGCGACCTGCTCGGCCCCGTAGCCCGAGACCTGCTCGCGGTCGAGCGGCAGCGCGTACTCGCGCGGCACGGGCGCGGCCAAGGGCAGCACGAGCGCGGCCGCCAGCGTGCCGCCGGTCGGCCGCGAGAGCCTGAAGACCACCGTGTGCTCGTCCGGCGTCTCGATGCCGGCGATCCGCGTGCCCGGCTCCGCCCCCGGCGAAGCGCCGACGAGATCGCCGAAGTACGCGGGCGCGTACGGGTTGTTGACCGTCTTGAAGAACCCGCGCTCGATCGCGTACTTGACGTCCGCGGCGGTCACCTCGCGCTTGACAGGCGGCGAGAAGCGCACGCCCTCGCGCAGCTTGACCGTGACCGTCCGGCCGTCCTCGGACACCGCGGGCTCGGTCGTCGCCAGGTCCGGGCGCGCGTCCGCGACGCCGGGCTGGAAGGCCATCGGCGTGCGCTGCGTGACGTTCGCGACCATGTAGCCGCCGGAGTAGTACGTGATGCCGGGATCGATCGAGTCGACGTCGCCGGACCACGGGACCGTCAGGGTGCCGCCGCGCTTGGCGGGCGCGTCCTGGGACGGTTCGGTGTCGGTCGAGCCGCAGGCGGCGAGCGTGAGCGCCGCCAGCGCCACCGGGATGAGCGTTCGGTTCATTGCCCCCGCGGCATCGGCCGAACGGGGGATGAGCTTTACCGGACGAGCGGCAAAGCGTGCTCGAACGCGTCTTTCGTGGACGTACCCAGGAGTGGGTAGGTACCACTGAAGCACGCGTCGCAGTGCGTGTCGCGCGTCCCGCGGATGGCCTCGTAGACGCCCTCGAGCGAGAGGTACGCGAGCGAGTCCGCGCCCAGCTCGGCGGCCACCTCGGCCTCCGTGCGGTTGTGGGCGATCATCTCCTCGCGCGTGGACATGTCGATGCCGTAGTGGCAGGGGTTGCGGATCGGCGGCGCGGAGATCCGCATGTGCACCTCGGTCGCGCCCGCGTCGCGCAGCATCTGCACGATCTGGCGGGTCGTGTTGCCGCGCACGATCGAGTCGTCGACGACGACGATGCGCTTGCCGGCCACCACCTCGGGCAGCGGGTTGAACTTCAGCCGCAGGCCGTGCTTGCGCAGCTCCTGGCCGGGCTGGATGAACGTGCGCGCGACGTAGCGGTTCTTGATCAGGCCGTCGTCCTGCGGGAGCCCGGAGGCGCGCGCGAAGCCGCGCGCGGCGGGGCCGCCCGAGTCGGGCACCGGGATCACCAGGTCGGCCTCCACGGGCGCCTCGCGGGCCAGGATCTCGCCCATCCGGCCGCGCGCGACCTGGATCACCTGGCCGCCGAGCCGCGAGTCCGGCCGCGCGAAGTAGATGTGCTCGAACACGCACAGCGCCGAGCGCGGCGACGGCACGGCCTGGCGCGTCTGCAGCCCGTGCGAGGTGATCGAGACGATCTCGCCCGGCTGGACGTCGCGCAGGAACTCGGCGCCGATGATGTCGAACGCGCACGTCTCCGACGCGACGCAGTAGGCGTCGCCGAGCATGCCGATGCTCAGCGGCCGCAGCCCGAGCGGGTCGCGGAAGGCGACGACGCGGTCCTCGGACATCACGACCGTGCTGTAGGCGCCCTCGACGCGGCTGATGACGTCGGCCAGCGCGTCCTCCAGGCGGTCCGCCTCGTGCGTGGAGACGAGCGCGGCGATGATCTCCGAGTCGCTCGTGGAGCGGAACGTGATGCCCTTCTCGCGCAGCTCGGAGTGCAGCTCGACCGCGTTGACGAGGTTGCCGTTGTGGGCCAGCGCGACCTCGCGGCGGTCCGCGCGGTAGACGGGCTGCGAGTTCTCCCACGAGTTCGCGCCGGTCGTCGAGTAGCGGACGTGGCCGACCGCCATGTCCCCCTGCAGGGCGCGCAGCTTCTGCTCGTCGAAGACCTGGTTGACCAGGCCCTGCTCGCGCATGGCCATGATGTGGCCGTTCTGCGAGGTGGCGATGCCGGCCGACTCCTGGCCGCGGTGCTGGAGCGCGTAGAGCGCGAAGTAGGCGAGCCGCGCGACCTCGCGACCCGGGGCGACTATGCCGAAGACCCCGCACTCATCGCGCGGGCCATCGCGGTCGTCGAGAAGGGATTCGGCAGGCAGCACGGGGGACCGGCGGAAGCGGTGGTCGACCGGCAGCAGTCAGGCTAGCAAGGGCGATAGACGCCTTCGCGGCGTACCGGACACATGTCCGTCCTCCGCGCCGTCGCGCGCGTGGGCATTAGGCTCCAGTGGTTCGCAGCCTCTCGGCACGGCCACGCCTCGGGGCTCACGACCGACTCAGGAACGGGATAACCATGGCCACCGACGCACCAGTCCAGATCCCTCGCCAGCGCATCGCCGAGCTGATCGCGCGCGAGGAGAAGCAGCTCAACGAGCGGACGCAGCGTTCCAAGGAGATGTACGAGCGCGCCAGGATCCACCTCTCCGGCGGCGTCGCCTCCTCCTATCAGCTCCGCGACCCATGGCCCATCTACTTGGAGCGCGGCTCGGGCCCGCGCGTGTGGGACGTCGACGGCAACGAGATGTGGGACTTCCACAACGGGTTCGGCTCGATGGTCCAGGGCCACGCGCACCCGGCCATCGGCGCGGCGATCCAGGCCCGCTACGCCTCCGGCACGCACTTCGCGGCGCCGACGGAGGACGCGATCGTCGTCGGCGACGAGCTCGCCCGCCGCTGGGGCCTGCCCAAGTGGCGCTTCACCAACTCGGGCAGCGAGTCCACGATGGACGCGATCCGGATCGCCCGCGGCACCACGGGGCGCGACACGATCGTCAAGATCTTCGGCTCCTACCACGGCCACCACGACGGCGTGATGGTCTCGATCGGCGTCGAGTACGACCAGATCGGCGACCACGAGAACCTCGCCTCGCTGCCGTACGGGGCGGGCATCCCGCAGGCCGTCGTCGACCTCACCGTCCCGGTGCCGTTCAACGACGCGGGCGCGATGGAGCGCCGCATCGAGCGCCTCACGGAGGAGGGCCGCAAGCCCGCCTGCGTGATCATGGAGCCGGCGATGATGAACCTCGGCGTCGTGCTGCCCGAGCCCGGCTACCTCGAGGCCGTCCGCGACATCACCCGCCGCCACGGCATCCTGCTGATCTTCGACGAGGTCAAGACCGGCCTGTGCATCGCGGCCGGCGGCGCGACCGAGCGCTTCGGCGTCACGCCCGACCTCGTCACGCTGGCCAAGGCGCTGGGCGGCGGCACGCCGATCGGCGCGATCGGCGGCACCGAGGAGGCGATGGAGGCCGTCGAGAACGGCTCCGTCTACCAGGTCGGCACCTACAACGGCAACCCGCTCGGCATGGCCGCCACGAAGGCGAACCTGCTCGAGGTCCTCACCCCCGCGGCCTACGAGCACCTCGATCGCCTCAACGAGCGCATCCTGGCCGGCTGCGAGGCGGTCATCCGCAAGCACAACCTGCCGGGCTACTCCGTCGGCGTCGGCTCCAAGGGCTGCGTGACGTTCTCGCCGGCGAAGATCATCGACTACGAGACCTTCAAGGCCAACCAGGACAAGGACCTCTCCGAGCTCGCCTGGCTCTACAACATGAACCGCGGCATCTTCATGACGCCGGGGCGCGAGGAGGAATGGACCCTGTCGGTCACGCACGACGACGCGTCGGTGGACGCGTACGTGCAGGTCTTCGAGGCGATGGCCGACGACCTGATGGCGTAGCGCCTCAGGCCGCCATGCGGGCGGCGGGGCGGACGGCCCGGATGATCGTCCGCACCGCCGCCGGCAGCGCGTGGATGTCGGGCGGGAGCGGGTCGCCGGTCCCGAGCCCGCGCGCGTACAGCAGCCCGGCCAGCGCAGGCGTGCCCGCGATCCGCGCTCGCGCGGCGGCTTCCGCGCGGGCGTCGACCGACAGCGGGAGGCGCCCGCCGCGCGGCGCGGCGGCGCCCGCCGCGACCAGCTCCGCCGCCACGGCCGCGGGGGCGAAGGCGAGCGTGCGGTGGATCCACTCGTGCGGCGAGCCGGGCGCGCCGGCGAGGATGCGCGAGCGCAGCAGGGCCATCAGCGGCGCGGCGGGTTCGCGCCGCGGCGGCGCGACCAGGTGGCGCCCCTCGAAGACCTCGAGGTCGCCGTCGAGGATGCCGTCCACCAGCAGCGCCGCGGCCGTGAGCGGCGGATCGCCGCCGTGGGTGAGGAGCGTGATGTCGCCGCGGAGGGTGCTCATGTCCCGTAGGACGCGAGCACCCTCCGGTTATTCCGTCAGCGCAGCGTGCGGATCGGGACGCGCACGCGCCGGGTCGCGGTGGCGCCGTCGGCGCCGCGCACGCGCACGGTCACCGTCACCCGCAGCTTGGAGCGGCGCAGCGCCGCCCGCGCGGCGCGCCGCAGCGCCTTGCTGCTCGCGAGCCGCAGCCGCGCGCTGCGTCCCTCGGCGATCTGCGCCTTCGCGCGCTTGAGCTGCCACGTGCGGCGGCCGATCTTCACGCTGCCGCGGGCCTCGGCCGTGCAGGCCACGGCGCAGCGGGCCACCACGCTCACGTCGAGCTTGTTCGTGAGCAGCTGGGCGCGGCCCTGGCGGACGCGCAGGTTCAGCGCGCGGGCCGGCGGCGCCGTGCTGGCGGACGCGGACGGGGCGCTCGGCGCCGACGGCTGCGGCGCCGGGGACGCGCTCGGCGCCGGGGTCGGGGTGGCGGTCGGCGCCGGGCGCGGCACGACGTCGAAGGACACCGTCGCGCGGTCGTCCTGCGGCCGCGGGTCGGCGACCGCCGCGTCGACCGCGAACGTCACGGTGCGCGTGGTGCGCGCCGCGACGTCGGCGACCGCGACTCCGATCTGCAGCTCGGTCGCCTCGGCCGGCAGCAGGCCGTCGCGCAGGCAGACGAGCTCGCGCCCGCTCACATTGCACTCCCAGCCCTGCGGGTCGGCCGGGACGCGCGGCGTGGTGCCCTCGGGGAAGCTGCCCGTCAGCCGCAGCTCGCGGCTGCGCGACGGGCCGGCGTTGGACACGCTCGCGACGACCGTGGTCACCGAGCCGCCGGTGACGTCCCCGGCCGGCCCGCGGGCGGTCAGCGTCTTGTCGGCCGAGGGCGGCGGCGGCGGGACCCGGAACACCTCGAGCTGGACGCTGGCGGTGGCCGTCGCGCCCTCGTCGTCGGTGACCGTGACCGTGATCGTGTGCAGGCCCTCGGTCAGCGTGTCCGCGGTGCGCGTGAGCGTCGGCCCGCTGCCGAGCACGCCGTCGCGGTCCGAGCGCCAGACGATCGCGCTGTCGGCCAGCACCTGGTCGCGGTCGCCGGCGACGGCCGTGAACAGGATCGGCTGCACGCCCGACGGCGACGGGTCATCCGGCCGCGGCGAGGTGATCTCGACCGTCGGCACGGCGTTGCCGACGGTCACGTTCACGCTGTCCGGCAGCTGCGCGACCGCGCCGCGCAGCCCGTCCGTGACCGCGACCGCGAAGCGCCCGGCGGGCGTGCCGGCCAGCGTCGCCGGGTCGATCTCGAACGCCTCGCCGGTCTGGCGGAACGTCAGCGGCCGCCAGGACTTGCCGTCGTCAGGCGAGAACAGCACGGCCGCGCGCGTGCCCGGGGTGCGCTTCCAGCGCAGCGTGACCGGGTCGGCCCCGATGCTGGCGTCGGAGATCGTCACGTCCGACACCTCGGGCGCGGGCCCGGTCGCGGCGGCCCGCGTGCCGAGCGGGCCGTCCGCGTCGCTGACCACCACGACGCGCTCGATCTCGGCGTCCTCGGGGATTGCGACGGCCTGCGCGAACGTCGCCTTCAGGCCGTCCTCCTCCCCTTCGCCGAAGCCCACCAGCGGCGTGAACTCGCGCTCGGCCAGCACGGTCCCGCCCGCGCCCTCGACGCGCAGCGTGAACGTGCCCTCGCCCGGCGCGGCGTCGCCCGCGTAGGGCAGCGGCAGCGCGGACTCGACCGTGGCCGTCTTGGTCGAGGCGTCGACCGTGCCGCTGATCAGCACGCCGCGGCTGCCCGCGGGCGGGGTGACGACCTGCGCTTGGGTGGAGACCTCACCCGTCTCCCAGGACCCGCCGCCTCCGCCGCCGGCGCGGGCCTGCAGCGCGCGCAGGCCGGCGATCTGCTGGTCGCGCTCAAAGGCGGACGGCCAGCGGCGCTGGCCCGCGCCGTCGTTGCAGTAGCTCATCAGCGCCCAGACGCGCTCCGGGTCGGAGAGGCCGAGCCCGCTCTCGTTGACGCGCGCGAAGCGGTGGTCGAGCCCCCAGACCTCGTCGTCGGCGCCGCTGATCGGGCCGAGCGCGGGCCGGATGCGCCCGCCGACGGTGACGAACGGCGAGTGGCCCGGGGCGCTGCGCGAGGCGACCTCGCCGCAGCGGCCGGTCTTGTGCCCGCCCCACCACAGGAAGCCGCCGCTGACGCCCAGCGCGTTGTCGACCGCGTGGTGGACGCCGAGCGAGTGGCTGAGCTCGTGCACGACCGTGTTGCGCGCGTACCCCGTCGAGGTCGGGTTGTCGAGGTTGTTGGTGACCGAGGTCGCGGCGTCGCCCGGGATGCCGTTGGCCTTGCCGTTGAGACCGCCGAGCGGGCCGCCGGCGATCAGGCCGTAGAAGATGTCGCGCACCGGGATCGCGCAGCCCGAGGTGGCGCACGAGGTGCGCTCGACCTCGCGGATCCGGTGCAGATCGCCGTTGACGTCGTCGATCGACGGCTCGTCCTCGTAGGCGAGCGTGCGCTGCGAGCGGTTGAAGATCGACACGGGGAGCGCGCTCTGGACGCGCGCGATCTGCTCGGCCATGTCGCCCCAGCTCGGCCCGTCGCCGTCGATGTCGATCGCGTAGAAGGCGACGCCGAGCGTGGTCGTCGCCGCCAGCGACGGGGCGACGCGGCAGTCGTTCGCGGGCGTGCCCGGGTCGGCGGGCTCCTTGCAGTCGACGGGCGCGCCGCCGGCCTCGAACTCGAGCTCGATCGCGCTGCCCGTGACCCAGCTCAGCGGCAGCTCGAAGTTCAGCGAGTCGGCGATCGTCCCGCGCCGGGCTTCGATGTCGTTGCGGGCCAGCACGCTCCCGCCGGTGTTGGTGGCCGCGAGCGGGCTGCCCGGCAGCTCGACGCCGTTGCGACGCCCGATCAGGCGGCCCGTGACGCGCTCGTCGGGCGCGCCCGCGGGCGTCTCGACGAACGCGCGCACGACGGTCTCGCGCAGCTGGAGCAACGTCTTGGAGTTGCGCCAGTCCTGCGCGCCCTGGTTGACCTCGAGCGCGCGCAGCGTGACCGCGTCGCCGAAGCACGAGCCCGCGATCAGCGTCGCGAACTCGGCCGTGTTGCGCGCGATCGTCATCGCGCCGCCGCCGAAGACGTGCGGGCCGTAGTAGCTCCGCAACTGCTGCGTGTTGCCGCCGTCGTCGATCCCGATCACCGACAAGCGCTGGATCCCCGCCGCCTTGGCCGCCGCGACCGAGGAGGTCAGCGACCCACCGGTGCCGTCCGAGGACAGGCACAGCACGCTCTTGGCGTCCTCGCGCAGCGGCGCCAGGGCGGCGACGCCCGCGGTGATCCCGGTCTGCGGGTCGGTGCCGCCGTTGCGCTGGCGCATGCCCTCGATCGCCTGCACGACGCCGTCGAGCGTCGCCTGGGAATCGATCACCGTGCGCGGGACCTCGACCTGGGTGCCAGACGAGAACTGCACGACGCTGATCGCCACCGAGCCGTCGAGCGGCACGTTGGCAGGGTCGCGCAGCGCGGTCGAGAACCCTTCGCGCTGGAGCGCCCAGTCGCGGCTGTCGATGCTCCCCGAGCCGTCGATCACCAACCCGATGTCGACGGTCTCCGCCGCCGCGGAGGCGGGCGCCGCCAGTGCCAGGGCAGCGAGCGCGCCCAGCAACAACTTCCTTGTCATCTACCTCTCCCCAACGAGGCCGCCATCGCTGAAGCGCAACGTGACGCGACCGCCGGCCTGAACGGTCACGCACGACTGGGGCGTGGGCTCCGGGCGCTCGGAGAAGCCGTACGCGCAGACCTCGACGCGGCCCGAGAGGCCGTCGAAGCTCGCGCGGCCGTTGCCGCCGACGCGCTCACGCGCGTCGCCGACGCCGAGCCAGAGGCCCTCCATGGCGACGCCCTCGGCGTCGGGCGAGTCCGACAGCGAGCGCACCTCGACCGTCGTCCCCCCGCCGCCGCAGGCGCTGACCATCCACGCGGCCAGCGCCGCGGCTGTCCCCCGGACCCACATCCGGCGCGCAACGATATGTGAGCCCGGGCTAGCCCTTAGTGCAGTAACTCGGCGAGGCCGTACGTGTGGGCGCGCCGCAACTCGTCGACCGGGACGCTCAGCACGCCCTCGATCGTCAGCGCCGCGCCGCCCACGGTCCCGATGATCCGCGCCGCGCCGCCGAACGCGCGCAGCGCGTCCTCCGGACCGGAGACGACGAACGCGCCGGGCCCCTCGCCGAACAGCTCGGCCTCGCTCTCGAGCCCGCTGACCGTCGCGCCGAGCTCGTTCGCCAGGCAGGCCTCGGCCAGCGCGGTGGCGACGCCGCCCTCGGCGACGTCGTGCGCGGAGCTCAGCGCGCCCGAGCGCACGGCCTGGCGGATCGCGGCGTGCAGCGCCTTGATCTCGCCGAGGTCGGCGGCGGGCAGCGGCCCCTGGACGGTCTCGCCGCGCAGCTTGGACAGCTCGGACGCCGCCGCGGACGGCTTCCAGCCCGCGGTCACGAGCGCGATCGCGTCGCCCTCGGTGACGAACCCGAGCCGGCCGGAGCGGCGCGCGTCGGGCAGCTCGCCGACCATGCCGACGACCGGCGTCGGGTAGATCGGGCCCTCGCCGCCCTCGTTGTAGAGCGAGACGTTGCCGCCCACGACCGGGATCCCGAACGCGCGGCAGGCGTCGCCGAGGCCGGCGATCGCGCGCGTCAGCTGCCAGGCGATGTGCGGCTTCTCCGGGTTGCCGAAGTTCAGGCAGTTCGTCAGCCCGAGCGGCTCGGCGCCGACGCAGGCCAGGTTGGCGCTGCACTCGAGCACGGCCTCGACCGCGCCGCGGTACGGGTCCGCGGCCACGCGCCGGCCGTTGCCGTCGATCGCGACCGCGATCGCGGGCCGCGCGCCCTCGCGCACGTCGGGGTAGAGCGCGGTCAGCGGGTCCTCGCCCGGGTCGGGGAGCAGCAGCACGGCGGCGTCGGCCTGCTCCGGCCGGCGCACGGTGCGCGAGCCGACGAGCGAGTCGTACTGCTCGAACGCCCAGCGGCGCGAGGCGACGTTCGAGGACCCCATCAGCGTCAGCAGGATCTCGCCCGGGTCGTCGCTGGAGAGGACGGCGGGCGGCGCCGGGTACAGCGGCACGGACGGCTCCGCCGGCGAGAGGTCATAGGCCGGGCACTCGTCCACGAGCGCGGTGACGGGCATGTCGCCGACCAGCTCGCCGTTGTCGAACACGCGCAGGCGGCGCGTGTCGGTGACCGTGCCGATCGCGGTGCCGTCGACCTCCCACTTGGCGCAGACCTCCAGCACCTCCTGGAGCTTGTCCGGCTCGACGACGCAGAGCATCCGCTCCTGCGACTCGGAGACCATGATCTCGAAGGCCTCCATGTCGGCCTCGCGCAGCGGCACCTTGCGCACCTCGATGTCGAGCCCGACCTCGCCCTTGGCCGCCATCTCCGACGAGGACGAGGTGAGCCCGGCGGCGCCGAGGTCCTGCAGCGCGACCAGCAGCCCGCGCTCGAGCAGCTCGAGCGAGCACTCGAGCAGCTTCTTCTCCGTGAACGGGTCGCCGATCTGGACGGTGGGGCGCTTGTCCTCGGAGTCGTCGAGCTCGGCCGAAGCCAGCACGGAGGCGCCGCCGATGCCGTCGCGGCCGGTCTTGGCGCCGAACAGCACGACGACGTTGCCGACGCCGGCGGCCGCGGACTTGATCAGCTTGTCCGTCTCGATCAGGCCGAGCGCCATCGCGTTGACGAGGCAGTTCTGCTCGTACGGGCCCTCGAAGTAGATCTCGCCGCCGACGGTGGCGATCCCGATCGAGTTGCCGTAGTGGCCGATGCCCGCCACCGCGCGCTCGAGCAGGTAGCGCGAGCGCGCCGAGCCCGCGACCTCGCCGAAGCGCAGCGAGTCCAGGATCGCGATCGGGCGCGCGCCGATGGCGAAGATGTCGCGCAGGATGCCGCCGACGCCGGTGGCGGCGCCCTCGAACGGCTCGACCGCGCTCGGGTGGTTGTGCGACTCGACCTTGAACGCGCACGCGAACCCGTTGCCGACGTCGACCGCGCCCGCGTTCTCCCCCGGCCCCATGACCAGCCGCGGCCCTTCGGTCGGCAGCGTCTTCAGCAGCCGCCTCGAGTGCTTGTAGCCGCAGTGCTCGGACCACATCAGCGAGAACACGGCCAGCTCGACCTCGTTGGGCTCGCGGCCGAGCTTCTCGACGATCAGGTCGTACTCGTAGTCGGTGAGCCCCAGCTCCCGGTGCTTGCTCATGCCGGGACTCGCGCAGCGGACTCGAACAGCTTCAGCCCGTCGGCGGACCCGGTCAGCGGGTCGACCGCGTGCTCGGGGTGCGGCATCAGCCCGACGACGTTGCCGGCGGCGTTGCAGACGCCGGCGATGTCGCGCGCCGAGCCGTTGAAGTTCTCGCCCGCGGCGTAGCGCAGGACGACCTGGTCGTTGGCCTCGAGCTCGTCGAGCACGGGATCGGGCGCCCAGTAGCGGCCCGTCGTGTGCTTGGCGGGGATCGAGAGCGTCTGCCCGGGCTCGCACGCGTTCGTCCACGCCGTCGAGGCGTTGACGACCTCCAGGTTCACCTGCCGGCAGGTGAACTTGAGGTTGGTGTTGGGCAGCAGCGCGCCCGGCAGCAGGCCGGCCTCGCACAGCACCTGGAAGCCGTTGCAGATCCCGAGCACGAGCCCGCCGTTGCGGGCGAAGCGCTCGACCTCGCCCATCAC
>Ga0182742_1003288_pt1 | contig 16080 bp, 8 predicted proteins | sample eDN5th37CBELigMG_FD_128880 | JGI IMG/M metagenome (GOLD analysis project Ga0182742, IMG submission 128880) | Enriched Miracle-Growth compost microbial communities from Emeryville, California, USA - eDNA 5th pass 37_C BE-Lig MG (version 2)... ...
ACCATCTCGACGCGCTCGCGGACCTTGTGCGGCAGATCGGTCCGCCGCAGTGATTTCAGCTCATCGCGGGTGATGTCGTCAAGGTGGATGCGGATCATGTGGAATTATAGGAAGACCGTGTCCAGCCGCTTAGTCCGAGCGCGCAACCATTCGGACGGGAGCCGTTTCCCAAGACGGTCCCCGTCTTTTTTTGTATGCTGGGGCGGAATCGTCGACCTTCGCGACGAGATCGGAAGGAGGATTCCGCCCATCATGTCGATCGTGGAGAAGTTGTGCCGAGCGGCCGAGACCGATGGGACCTTCAAGAAGGTCGGGCTCGACTGGGTGGGCAAGTGCCTCATCTGCAACGGGCCGATCGCCTTCGACTCCCGAACGGGGGAGGGGGCCACGTTGGAGCACATCCTCGCCCGAGGCCGGGGAGGAACCGACGACCTGACGAACCTCGCCGTCGTCCACGGCCGATGCAACTGGGAGAAAGGCCGGCGCTGGGATCCGAAGCGGAAGCGCTCGACCGAGGACTACCAGGCGTTCGTGGATCGCCTCCTCGCGAAGCGAAAGGATCGCTGGCGAGCGACTTCGGCCGACGGCCCGGATTCGGGGCGAACCCGAAGCTTGTAGGAGCGGCCACTGGAGGCCGCCCCCACGAATGACGCCCCTTGATCCTTACTCGGGCGAGAGTTCCTTCACCAGTCGATCGGCGTGGTAGACCGATTGGAGGGTCTCCATGATCCCCCGCGAGTCCACGGAGACGGCTCGGGCGAGCTTGTCGTCGTAGCCGAAGTCGAGGACGAGCGCGTGGATGTTGCCGTCGAAGATCAGGCCGACGACCTCGTTGTCGCGGTTGACGACCGGGCTCCCGGAGTTGCCGCCGATGATGTCGGCCGTCGAGATGAAATTCAAGGGGGTCTGAAGGTCCAGATCGCCCGACTCTCGGGCCTTGTGCCATGACTGGGGAAGCGCGTAGGGCGGCTCGGCGCCGTGGGCCTTTTCGCGCTCGAAGGCGCCGCCGATCACGGTGAAGGGGGGGATCGACTCGCCGTCCTCTTCGAACCCCTTGACCACGCCGAAGGACAGCCGGAGGGTGAAGGTGGCGTCGGGGTAGATCGAGTCTCCCTTTTCCTCGAAGAGGGCCCGGGCGATCAGGGCGTAATTGGCCGTCTCGACGCCCTCGACCTTGTCCTCGCGCTCCTTGCGAAGCTTGCGGGACTTGGGATCGACCAGCAGGGCCAGCTTGATCATCGGGTCGTCGGAGGCTTCGATCGCCGTTTTGCCCCCTTCGGCGAGTTCGCGGCGAACCGAGACGTCGGCCAGCTTCGACTCGCCGACGATCTCGTCGGCGGCCTCCTGGGGCGATCGTCCCTTGAGAATCAGGGCGAGGATGGGATCGTCGGGCGTGGTCTTTTTCCAGTATTCGAGGCCGAAGGCGAAGCTCGCCTTCTCGAACTCGGGATAAATGGGCGCGTCGGAGAACAGAGACAACTCAAGCGACGCGAGGGCCGAGTCGCGATACTCCCTGAGCCGGTCGGAGTTCGGCTTGGGCTTTTCCTCGGCGAGTCGGACCAGATGGCGGGCGATCCGGAAGAGCTTGGAGTCAAGGCCCCGGCCGATTTCCAGAAACGTGTACGGCTTGGCGATCCCGGCCGCGACCTTTTGGGCCTCGGCGATCCGGTCCCAGGCGTCGCCGTAGGCGGCCCGCTTCTTGGGATCGGCGGCGATTCGGTCTCGAAGCTCTTGTTCGGCCTGGCGCTTTTTCGCGATGAAGTCGGGATCCTTCAAGCCGCGGTAACCTCCGAGCCGCGCCTTGCGGCTGTTCTGGATCGAGAAGAGGTCATCCTTCGACTGTCGGAAGGCTTCGTCGCCCTGCTTTCCGTAGTCGAGGAGGAACGCCTCCTTGGCTTGCAGCCAGTCCAGGAGGAAGGGGAAGCCATAATCCCGAAGGTATTCGATGCTGGCCAGGGTGTTCAGGCGGCTGGTTCGTCCCGGGTGGCCGGCGACGAAAATCAAGTCGCCGTCGCGGCTCCCGTTGGGGCTCCACTTCAGATAATGCTCGACCTGGGCGGGCTTGCCGTCCTCGTAGGCTCGGAAGAAGCAGACGTCGAGGCAGTAGCGGGGGTATTCGAAGTTGTCCGGATCGCCGCCGAAGAACGCGGCCTCGAATTCGGGGGCGAAGACGAGGCGCACGTCGGTGTATTTCTTGTAGGTGTAGAGGTGATACTGGCCACCGTTGTAGAGCGTCACCACGTCGCTCCGAAGGCCGGTCTCCTCGGTCGAGGCTTTTTCGATCTCGGCCATCACCTTGCGCCGGGCGGTGGCCGCGGCGGCGTCGTCCATCTCGGGGGCGACTCCGGCGTTGACTTGGGCGGTGACGTCCTTGATGCCCACGAGCATGTTCAACTCAAGATCCGGCGCCTTGACCTCTTCGTCGTAATCGTTCGCGGAGAAACCTTCTTTGTAGTAATCCTTGTCGGCGGTGCTGAGCTTCGCGAGCGTGTCGGCGCCGACGTGGTGGTTGGTCATGATGAGCCCGTCGGCCGAGACGAACGAGCCCGAGCCGCCGTTGTTGAAGCGGATCGCCGACGATCGCAGTTGATCCGCCCAGCCCGGCGGCGGCGTGAAGTCGTAACGGGCCTTGAGGGTCTCCAGCGGGAGGTTGTTGAAGACCCACATCCCCTCGTCGCCGCGGGCGGCGGTGGTTGACATGATGGCGCAAAGTCCCAGTGTGAGCGAGGTCGTCCAGGATCGAATCGGCATGTCGCAAGGGCTCCCCAAGTTGGGCCGACGGGCCGCGCCGAGGGGCCCGCGAAGATCGAAATTCCTCGCTCCGTCCACTCGGTCCGAGCCCATTTGACCCCGTCATCTTTGGGAGCCAGCCGAGCCACTGTCAAGGTTCGCCTCGTTTCGACCAAACGGCTTCGCTTCCAAGCGCGAGTCGATTCGCCCTCCGCCAGCCTCTTGAACCACCGCGCCGGAGGGGATTAGGCTTTGCGTGATGGCTCAAACACCATTTCATCTTCCCGAAGGGGCGCGCGCAATGAGGTTGGATCGAACCGGATGGATCAGGGGAATCGCGGCCGTCGGTCTCGTCGTCTTCTTTTCCGCCGTGGAAACCAAGGCGGGCGACGAGCCGACATCGCCGGGCGCCAAGGGCGGCGTCGCCGTTGAAGACGACTTCGAGCGCGACGCCCCGGATGGTTGGGACTTCACCGACCCCGCCGCCTGGCGAATCGCCCGGCATGGCGAGGAGGGCAACCGAGTCCTCGAGCTCTTCCAGGCGAGCCAATACGCCCCTCCCGTCCGGTCTCCCCTCAACATCGCCCTGGTCAAGGAGAGCGAATTCGGCGGGTTCGTCCTGGACGTGAAGGTCCGTTCGACCACGCGCGACTACGGCCACCGAGACCTTTGCATTATCTTCGGACACCAAGACCCGTCGCATTTCTACTACGTCCACATCGCCAAAGAGGCCGACCCGCACGCCAATAGCGTCTTCCTCGTCAACGGCGAGCCCCGCGTCTCGATCGCCGAATCGCGAACCGACGGAACCGCGTGGACCGACGGCTGGCACCATGTCCGCGTGATCCGCGAGCCGGAAAGCGGCCTGATCGAGGTCTACTTCGACGACATGACCAAACCCGCGATGACCGCCCGCGACAAGACGTTCGCTCATGGGAGGATCGGTCTGGGATCGTTCGACGACACCGGGATGTTCGACGACTTCGTCGTCAAATCCCGAACGCCCGCCAAGGGGGAGTGAGCGTCGGCGCGACGTCTCGCCTAATCCGGGCGGTTGGCCGGCCCACGATCCGCCCTCCATACGAGGACGACGCCCTCGTGGTCGGCCGACGCCAGGGTTAGACCGTCCGGCGAGAAGGCCAAGGCGTTGACTTGCGCTTCGTGCCCTTCGAGGCTTAGAAGCTCGTTGCCGGTCTCCGAATCGTAGAGGCGGACGATCCGCCCGTGGCCGCCGACGGCCAGCGTTTTTCCGTCGGGACTGAAGGCGAGGCCGTAAAGCTGCCGGTCGTCGCTTCGGATGGTCCGGAGCAGGCGGCCCGTCTTCGCGTCCAACAGGAAAATCGATCCCTCTCGATCCGCCGCCGCCAGGGTCTTCCCGTTCGGATCGTATTGAACCGCGAGCACCGACCCGGGAGCGCGAAATTCGAACACCAACGCGCCGGTGTCGGCGTCGTAAACGCGGACGAATCCGAGTTCGCCGACGGACGCGACTCGATCGCCGCTCGGGTTGAAGGCCGCGTCGAAAATTCGATCGTTCGCGTTCCGGATCTCCCAGAGCACCGTAAAGTCATCGGCGTCCCAGACCCGCAAGGTCCCCTCGCTCCCCGCCCCGACCAACCGAGATCCCGCGGGATCGAAGCGGACGGCGCGCGCGGTCTCGTGGTCGGGAAATTCCAGCGAGGCCCGCTCTCGCCCGCTCGGGCACTCCCAAACGCGGATCGAGTTGGTTTCCGCGAGGCTCGACGAGGCGAGCCAGCGGCCCTTGGGAGAAAAGTCCAGGTCCGTCACGGTCGCCTCGTGGCCCCTCCAGCCGCGGATGAGTTTCCCGGTTCGCGCGTCCCAGAGCTTGATCGTCTGAGGCTCCTCCGTGTCGTTGCCCGAGGTGGCCCAAATGGATCCGTTGGGAGAGCTCGCGACGTCCCAGATCTCGTCCTTGTGCGCGGCGATGCGGTAAACCCAGGATGGTCCGGAGCGCCTGGACCAATTCCATCGCCAGAGGTGGCGCCGAATGCTGTAGATCAGGGCCGGTCCCGCGTCGCTGGGCTGAATCAACCAATATCCGAGCCGACCGATCTGCCGACCCGGAGTTTCCGACCGATATCCTCCATCAACGGCGGATCGGAGTTCGATTCGGTCGGCGTCCATGTACACGGTCCGGTTGACCAAGAAACCCGTTCCGTCGGGCGTGAAGCTCAGGTGAGTCGTCTCGACTCCCCTCTCTTGACCGGCGGGGGCGAAGATTTCTTCGTTCAGGTTTCGCGACGGGTCAAAGAGGCGAACCGCTTCGGACGCGTCATGAGCCAGGATCCCATCTCCACCGGGCTGTAGCGACGCGGAGCGGATCGGACCGACGAAGTTGTTGACGCGGTGGAGCAGCCGTCCCGAAGCCGTTTCCCAGACGAAGAGTTGGTTGCCGCGACCCATCGCCACGCGGTCGCCGTCCGGGGAGAAGTAGGCGCGGCCGTCCAAATCTTCAGGCGCCTCGGCCAATGTCAGCAGAGGGGCGTTGGTTCTCACATCGTACAGGACCGGCCGGCCGTCGGCCCCCGGCGCCGCGTAGGAGGCGCCATCCGGCGCGACCGCAAGCCAGTCGACCTCGCGCGAGACCGATCGAAGGCGGGGAGAAATCTCCCGCTCGCGTCCGACGCGCCAGGTGGTGATCCGAAGGCCGCCCCGGCCCGCCGGGATTTGAGCCGATGTCGCGACCACCAGCAGCCCGTCCCGATCAAGAAAACCGAGGTGTTCGACGCGCCGAGGCTGTTGTGGAACTCCCAGACTCGCGAATTCACCCGACTCGGCCGATCGAATCTCAACCATCCAGGCGAACCGCGTCGGATCGTCGGTGGGAATTCCGACCGCGACGGCGAGGGCCCGACCATCCGACGAGAAGACCGGATGGCTGAGTTGGATGGTCGGCTCCCACTGATGAGTCCAGACGGTTTTCCCCTTGTTCAGATCAATGAGGCTGAGCGCGCCTTCGGCGTCGGTCGCGGCGACCCGAAGGCCGTTGGGACTGAGGGAAAGGCCGGTGATCTCGGCCGCCCCCGAGCTGATGAGCTGAGCCTCGCGGCGGGAAATTCCCCATAAGTGGCCCCAGGTGAAATCTCGTCGATCGACCGAGCCGGCTTTGGGAATCATGTCTCGCAGAACGAGCTGCGCCCTTCCCAATTGCCCGGCCTCCAGGGCTTTCGAGGCGAGTTGAACGTTCGAGTCATAGACGTTCTGGTCGGCTCGTTCGCGTTCGCGGGTGATCACGTCGTTGTAACGTTGCAGCGACACGTTCCAGGCGACCACGCCGCCGATGGCGAGCGACAAGCCGACCAACCCCGCCGCGATCAGGCTGGCCAGCATGGGGCGGCGCCGAGTCCATCGCCTCAACCGTTCGCGAGCCGGCGTCGGCTTGGCCAGGATTGAGCGGCCTTCGATGAAACGGTGGAGGTCCTCCGCCAGCGAGGCCGCCGAGCCGTACCGTCGCGCCGGGTCCTTCTCCAGGCACTTCAGCGCGATCGTCTCCAACGCGCGTGGGACTCCCGCTCTCAGCACGCGAACGGGGATCGGGTCGACCTCGCGAGCAAGCCGCAACGTCTCGGTCGGATTCTCGCCCCGAAACGGCGGACGCCCGGTCAAAACCTCGTAGAGAATCGCTCCAAGACCGTAAACATCGGTCCAAGCGCCGATCTCGCTCGGGGTTCCCGCCGCTTGTTCGGGCGCCATGTATGGAGGGGAGCCGAGCAATAACCCGCTTCGAGTCAGCGCGTGGGAAACGGTTTCCCCCTCGTCATCGAACGGGTCGACCATCTTCGCAAGGCCAAAATCCGTCAACCGGGGCGACAGCTCCATCGGGTCGGTCGAATCGCGAGCGCCGGAGAGCAGCACGTTGGAGGGCTTCAGGTCCCTGTGCAAAACGCCTCGTTCGTGAGCGTGGGCGACGGCTTCGGCCAACGCGGCGACGAGTTTCGCCGCGGCCTTGGGCGGCACGGGCGTCGGCCGCCGCTTCAACCAGGCCGCCAGGTCGGGCCCATCGCAGTATTCGCCGGCGATGTAACAATGTCCGTCGATCTCGCCCGAGTCGAAGTACGGTACGATGCCCGGATGGTCCAGTGTGCTGAGGGCTCTCGCCTCGCGTTGAAACCGCGGGCGGAGAGACGCCTCTCCGATCCAATGGGCGGCGGGGACTTTCAGCGCCACGAGCCCGCCGCTTTTCGGATCACGGGCGCGATAGACGATCCCCATTCCCCCGCGGCCAATTTCAATCAGTTCCGTGTAAGGCCCCAGTGAGCTCATCGGCGCGCGCGACTCCGATTCGCGGCGCCTCCACGCCTCGTCAAGCTTATCGATGACGCCGCGCAAGTCGGCGATCGTCCGCTCGCCGAGATTCTCGATCCCGATCCGGGTCGACTCCTGGGGCGCGCGCGGGTCTCCGCCGCTGGTCGGGGGCCGCGACGCCTTGTCATCGTCAAAAACCGTGCGGTCGCCGCGATCGTCGAGCCCTTCCCGGGGCGCCGGCGGTTCGTCACCGTGATTCGAATCCGGCGGGGCTCCCTCAGATGAGGACATGGACCCATCCCCATGCGCCTTGGAGGCGCTTCGCGGACGACGCTGACCGTTCCGCCACCAGCTCGCGATCGACGGCGGCGTGGCGGCTTGATGAGGCGGCCTCTCTTTCGAACCAACCCGATTTCGCGTCGCGCTTTCTTGATCGCCCGGGAGATTGTTGGACACCGACGAGAGGGACATTATGGCGGAGGACGCCTCGCGCTTTCAACCACCTCGTTGAACGCATTGATTCGGACTCGCGCGTTTCGTCATTGGGTGGGAGAATGAGATATCGATGGCCGAATGGGCTTTTGAACGCGACAGACGCGTCTTGCCGTTCGCAAGTGGGGGAAGCGGGCTCGGGCCGCCGTTTCAAATTCGACGAACCGAACTTTCGGTCTGGGCAACGCGCCGGGGTTCGGAATGCGGGACCGACCGTAGCCGACGACTTGCGGCAATGGCTCGACGACAAGCTGGCCGACCTTCGGGCCGAGGTGATCCGGCTCGGCCGTCCGATCCCGACCCAAACACCGTCCGACGCCCCAATCTTCGACGTTCTCGCCGCCGCCACCGGAACATCAGGCCACGAGTTTCTTGCACCATTTCTTGCACCAGAAGCCGGCAAGAAAACAAAATCGCTGGCAACCTCTGGCAAGATGAACACTATCGATGGTAAAGCCCGTTCCGCCGACGGATTCGCCGTAAGTGCCTTGCGTGGCAATAAAAAAGGGCTGGTTGACAGCTTGTGTCAACCAGCCCTTAAGATCGGGGCGACCGGATTTGAACCGGTGACCTCTAGCACCCCAAGCTAGCGCGCTAGCCATGCTGCGCTACGCCCCGATTGTCGCGAAGAAACAGGGCCGAAGTGACTCGGCTGGTCATTTCCTCGACGACGGGACTTATTGTAAGCTATTGGAGAAATCTGTCAATCGAAGTCTGGGAGGGTGGATCGTGGAATTCTCGGATCGGGTCGTAAGCGCCGTGCGGCAAAAGGGTAACCCGGTCGTGGTGGGCATCGACCCTCGCCCCGAGGAGCTTCCCCCAGGGTTCCTGGATCGGTTCTCCGATGATCGGGCGGGCGTCGCCAAGGCGCTCGAGGCGTTCGGGCGCGAGGTCATTGACGTCGTCGCGCCGTTGGTTCCCCTGGTCAAGTTTCAGTCCGCCTTTTACGAAGCCTATGGACCGGAGGGGCTCACCGCGCTGGGGGCGACGCTGGAGCACGCGCTCAGCAAGGACGTTCTCGTGATCTTCGACGGCAAGCGCAACGACATCGGCTCGACGGCCGAGGCGTACGCGCGGGCCTATATTGGCAGGGTGCCGGTGGGGGGCGCGTTTGAGTCGTCTTGGAACGCCGACGCCTTGACGATCAACCCTTATCTGGGAACCGACGGCGTCTCGCCGTTCGTCAAGATCGCGGCGCGGGAGGGCAAAGGGGTTTTTGTCCTGATCAGAACGAGCAACGCCTCGGCCCGCGAGTTTCAAGACCTGCAATGCGACGGTCTGCCGGTCTATCGGCACGTCGCGCGACGGCTCCGCGACTGGGGCGAGGGGCATTACGGCTCGGAGGGCTACAACCTCGTCGGCGCGGTGGTCGGGGCGACCTATCCGGAGGAACTCGCCGAGCTTCGCGAGGAACTGCCCGGCGTCTTGTTCCTCGTGCCCGGCTATGGAACGCAAGGGGGGACGGCCAAGGACATCGCCGCCGGCTTCGATGCGAACGGCCAGGGCGCGCTGGTGAACAACTCGCGGGGGATCACCTTCGCCTACAAAAAGCCCGCCCTCCGCGAGCGGTTCGCCGACGACTGGCGAAAAGCGGTCGAGCAGGCCACGCGCGACATGATCGACGACCTGGCGGAGAACACTCCGGCCGGACGGCTTCGAAAATCCTGACGGCCGCGCCCTCGTCAAAATCGTCGCATCGCGAACGCCCCGCGCGCGAGGATCCGCGGCGCGGCGATCGGTTGCCGAACCGGAAGCGGCGGCCGGGCGGGGGGCATGGGCGGAGGTGGCCGCCAGATCGGCGCCGGCGCGCGAGGGGGAACGATCGGTCGCGGGGCGGGCAGCGGTCTTCCCGCGGTTAGACCGAACGGGAGTCGCTTGATGAGGAACGGGGGGCTTTGTAGCGTGACGCGGATCTGACCGAACTGACCAAGCCCCTCGATGGCGTCGATCACCGTCACGCCGTCGCCGCGCCCTCGTTGTCTCAACACGCTTCCGGAGAGGGTCGTTCGTCCGGGGACTCCCTCTTGGAGCGTCAGAACGCGCGCGTCGCCGGCCAAGGTCCTCGTCAGGTCGAGGAATCCGCCTCCGGCCGCTCGCAGCGAGACCGGGTTGCCCTTGGAGTCGGTGTAGTTCAGCGACGGACCGCGCGCGAAGATGCTGATGTAATCCACTCCGCCGATCCCATCGGAGTTCCCCGCCAGCGGGTTGCCCGCGAGATCGGTCAGGGCGCTCGGCCCCGCGCCGACGAGGACGATCGCGTAATTCCGGCCCGCGGCCAACGGCGCGAGGGGCGTCAGAGTGACGGTCCGGGTCGCCGGGTCGTAGCTCGGCGGATAAAGACCGAGGGCCTGGTTGTCGGCGCTTCCCGGAATTCCGCTCGGTCCCAAGTCGACCAGTCGGTACGCCGGGCCGTGATGGGCCGAGCCGGGATCGAGCGGTTCGCTGAAGGTGATCGCCAGGCTGGTGATCGCGTTCGGTCCCCCCGCCAGATGAACGGCGGCGACTTCCGGGGGGCTGAGGTCCGGGTCCAGATCCCGGATCGTTACGTGAAGGATTTTCCGCTCGCCTAGAACGGCGCCGGCGGAAGGGGCTTCGAGGATTAGGCCGACGGCCGCGTCTCCCTTTCCGTGGGGATGGGCGAAGATGGGGACCGAGACGTATCCAAGCGTCTCGCCGGGGCCGAACGTCAAGACGCCGGCGATCGGCTGATAATCGACGCCCGGAATGGCCGAACCTCCCGTCGTTCGGTAGTGAACCGAGGCGGTCCCCAGAGAGCCTCCCGACCGCTCAACCGGGATGATCGCGACGCCGATGGTTTCCGGGACGACGAGGGCCGACGACCCGAACTGGATCGAGCCGGGCCAGTCGAGAACCGAGAGGGTCGCCCCGGAGGCGTTGTCTGCCGGGTTTAAATCGTGCTGGTCGGCGGCGACGGTCGCGAGGAGCGAGACGAGGCCGAGCGACTTGGGGCTCAAGAGCGCCGCGGCGGTCGCGTAGGATCCGGGCGCGATCGTTCCGAAGAACACCGTCATCCCGTCCGAGGTCGTCTGAATGGTCCCCCGCGTCGACGTTGCCGCCAGGACGCCGCCCGCGCCGGTGGTCGGCAACCGCAGGACGACGCCCGAGGCCGCCGAGGGGCCCGAGTTCCAGACGTCGGCGATCCAGTAGACGCCGCCGCCCCGTTGGATGGAATTCTGTTGGGGCCTGAGGCGGACCATCAGGTCGACCGCCGGTTGCACCCGCGCGGCGAACGTCGCCGAGTCGGCGCCGGGCGTCGGCTCGAAGTCGGGGCAGGCCAGGCCGCCCGAGAGCAACAACTCGGCGCCCGCGCTGGTGGTTGGCCGAACCAGGATCGTCAACGTCGCGGTCCCGCCGGCGGAGAGGCTCTCCAGCGTCGCGACGACGCGGCCCGAATCCAGGATGGGGGCGGACCCCCAACTCGTCGACGCCGAGACGAACTCAAGGCCGGAGGGCAGGGGAGCCGTCAGCGCCACGTCGGCGGCGTCGCGCGCCGACGCGTTGGCGACGACCAGCGCGTACTGAAACGTCGACCGTTCGTGGACCACTTCGGGAGGCCGCAGGTTCAGTGAAAGCCGTACTGGGTCGGCCGGGGGGATCTTGACCGGGGGGGCGATTGAGACCGAGGCCGTGACCGCGTTGTCTTCGGGGCGGATGTCGGTCTCGTCCATCGTCGCTCGGGCGGTTCCCGAGAAGTCGCCGACGAAATCGGCCCCGGGCTGGACAACGACGACGAGGATCGCCGACTCGTTCGGTCCCAGCGGGCCGACCTCGGCCGAGACGGTCGCGCCGTCTCCGAGCGTCGTCCCTCCTCGCGTCGACGTGGCGGAAACCACGGTCGCGGTCGAGGGAAATTGGACGCTCAAAACGACGCGATTCGCGTCGAGGCCGCCGCGATTGGTGACGGTCGCCGTGAAGGTGATCGGCGCACCCGGCTTGGCCTGGGCGGGAGCCGCCGCCATCGACACGTTGAGGTCGGTGCTCGGGAGCGCGAGGAGGACGCGGGAGAATTCGGAGGTGTTCCCATTCGGGTCGGTCGCCGTGGCCGAGAGGTATCCGCCGGCGATCTCCATTGGCGCGACGATCGTGAAGGTCGCCTCGCCGGTCGAGTCGGTGACGACCCGCAGCGAGCCCAGATGGCGCTCGCCCTCGCCGAAGCCCGAAGGATCGGGCCGGCCGCTCTGGAAAAGCTGGATGAGGTGGGTTTGCGACGGAGCGCCGAAGAGTTTCCCCGTCGCCCTCGCGGAGGTTCCATCGTAAAGGGCCCGCGACAGGATCGGATAATTCTGCCAGTTGTTGGGACCCGGCTCATCCCCGGGCGCGTGGTTCGGGGTCGGCCCGCGGCCGAAGTTGATCCCCAGGCCGGCGTTGTCGTGGATCACGTTCGAGAGGATCGAATTGTGGTCAACCTGGCCGATCAGCCTCACCCCGGAGCCGACCGACCCGACGCCGTTGTGGGCGATGAGGTTCCCAGCGCCCGACGACTCGCCGCCGATCATGTTGAAGCTCGTCCCCAGCGAAACGCCGTCGCCGGCGTTGCCCAAGGCCAGAGTTCCCGAGGCGTCGGTCCCGATCTGGTTCCCTTGGAGGATAAGCCCCGCCGAGTCGACCCGCGTTCGGACGCCGCTTCCCTGGTTGCCCGAGATCTGGTTGGCCTCCTCCTCCGACAAGCCGCCGATCCGATTCCCGGGCGCCGATTCGAGCAGAACGCCGTCGCCCAGATTGCCGAGCCGCCGCGCGCCGTCGGCCGTCAGACCGATCGCGTTGCCGACGACCACGTTGTCGGTCGCCCAGCCAATCAACGAAAGCCCCGCGCCTCGGTTTCCCGAAATCAGGTTGTCGGCGATCAGGCCCTCGCGCCCTCCAGCGATCACGACGCCCCCGGACTGGTTGCCGATGGCCGTCGAGCCCTGGAGGTCCGTTCCGATCCGGTTGCCGACGATCCGGTTGCCGACGGTCTCGCCGGCCGCGTTCGAGATTCGGATTCCGGCTCCCGCGTTGCCCGAGATCAGGTTGCCGACGCTCCCGCCGCCGCCGCCGATCACGTTGTGGGATGAACCCAAAATCACCACGCCCTCGGCGTTCGGCGCGGCTCGCCCCCCCGAGGAATCGACGCCGACGTGGCAGGATTCGACCAAGTTCCCCGCGCCCCCGGTCAGCACGATCCCCGCGCCCGGGAATCCCGTGATGAACAGCCCGGCTATGAGACTGTCTCCCCCCGAGATCACCAGGCCGTTTTCGCCGTTCGCCAGCCCCGAACCGTCGAGCCCGATCAGCGGCCGGCCGGCGTAACCGGGTTGGGCGCGGCCGTCGATTACGACGGGACGAATCAGGGGATCGAGCGCGGCGTTCAACCGAATCGTTCGCGCGCCGTCGCCCGGGATGTCGAATTCGATCCGAGTTGGTCCGTCGTCCTCGTTGGCCTGGACGATCGCCCAACGGAGCGAGCCCTCGCCGTCGTCGGCCGTGTTCCAGACGGTGAACGTCGACAACACGACCCGCCGCTCGACGGTTTCAAGCAACGGTCGGCGCGCCCGTCGACGCGAGGCGGGCGCTCGGTGGGTTCTTCCGAGCAAGGGGCGACGCATGGGTGTGCAATCTTTTGTGCCAAAGCCCGAGCGCAAGACGCGCGATCGGGCGAAACCCGGCGTTCCATCGCCATGAACTCAAGGTGTCGGACTCAGGTCATCGGGAAGGCGAGCCGTCCGCCGAGGCGCAACCCGGCGCGGACCTCGACGCCCCCGATTGTTGGGCCTTGCGATCCATCTCATCGGGAGTGCAAGCGCGAATCCCATTATCCAAGCAAGCGTCAAAGGCCGCGCGAGCGTCTCCACCTTTTCCCGAATTTTGAGCGTGCCCCTCGGTCAACCCTTGGAGAATGTGATGCATGGACCATCCTATATTCTAGTTTCAGCGCTCGGTTTAGGAAGTCTCTGATGATTGTTTGCAACAGCGCGTTTCCAAATAGCGTGGACGGGCCGCGCAACGCGAACGGCCCGGGGCGAACCAGTCGCTCCGGGCCGTCGGTTTCAAATCGTTCCAATCATCATGGAGAGCCGGCCGCGCCGCGGCGAAGCGCGAGGCTCCGGGCGGCTCGGGCCGCGCTCACGCGGAGGTGACGATCGGAGCGCTCAACAGGAAGGCGGGGAGGTGATAGAGCATCAGATAGATCAACACCCCGGTGATGGAGACGTAGAGCCAGATTGGCAGGACCAACTGGGCGACTCGGGCGTGGCGGACAAAGTCGCCTCGAATCGCGCGGAAGAGCGCCACCGCGACCAACGGCGCGACGCCCAGCGCGGCCAAAAGCGAGTGCGAGAGCAAAACCGTGAAATAGAACCAACGGGTCATTCCCCGGCCCCGAAACGCCACGCTTCCGGCGTGGTAATGATAGGTTAGGTACAGGGTCAGGAAGCAGGCCGAGACCAAGACCGCGAGGCTCATGGCGATCACGTGGCCGCGCGCGGTCGGTTGGCGCAAGAGGTCGGCGAACCGAGCCGCGACGCCCCGAGCCGGCGGCGAGGCGAGCCGTTCGTACGGCATCCCCCGATACCGACGAGCCAAGCTCCAGCCGGTAAGGAGCAAGACCGCGCAGAGGCCGTTGAGACTCGCGTTGACCGTGGGGAGGACCTTCAGCCAATTGGGCATCGCGCGGCGGCGGGCCTGCTTCACCAGCTCCTCCAGGGCCGTCGCGTCGTTGCTGTCGAAGATGCCGACAACGACTCCGCGGTCCACCAGGGCGAGCCGATCGCTGTGGAGGATCGCCTCGTCCAGGCCCTCGGGGTGGGGAGACGGGTTGGGCTTCGCCGCCAGCAGGAACTTCTTGTTGATGAGCTCAAAGGTCGCGTCGCGATCCCCGGTCAAAAACCACCAGCGGTCGGGATCGGCGTCGAAGCCCTTGGCGTAGTCGGCCAGGACCTCCGGCGTGTCGTGGTCGGGGTCGACGGTGATGCTGACCAACAGCACGTCGCTGTCCTGGAACCTCGATTGCAGGCTCTTCTTGATGCTCGTGATCCGAGGACACGAAAGCGGGCATCGGGTGAAGATGAACGAGCCGATCCAGACCCTGTCGGCGAGCGTCGCCTCGGTGACTTCGATCCCCGACCGCTCGACGAAGCGGATCGAGCCGAGCCGCTGGGCGGCCTCGCCGAGGTCTTGCCCGGCGGGGGCCTCAAAGTTGGTCGGTCGGAACGAGACGAGCGCGACCATGCCCGAGACCGCGACCGTGAACAAGACGATGGACCAACCGCGCAGATAAAACGATTCCACGGAATTTCGCCTGATGTCGATGACTTGGTCGCGCGAGCCGGGCCGCGTTCCGTTCGGCAACCAAATCGGGATGAGCGCCGAGGCCCCGCCACAAACGGGTTAGGCCGGGGCGGGGTTCAAAATCAGCAGCAACAGGATCGCGGGCAGGTACAAGATCGAGGCGAGCAACAGCCGACGGGCGGAGACGTGGCTCGCGCTCATCCAGAACCGAGCCGACGCCGCCAGGTAATAAAGCCCAAGGGCCAGGGCCCCAAAGAAATACCAGGAGCCGGCCATGCCAATGAGCGTCGGCAAGAGCCCGGCCGGGATCAGCGTCAAGGCGTGGAGCGTCGCCTGACGGCCCGTCATGGCGCCCGTCGGATCGACGCCCGGAAGCATCCTCATGCCCCCGCGCTCGTAGTCCTCCCGGCACATCCAGGCGATCGCCAGGAAGTGGGGGAACTGCCAGAGGAAGACGATCAGGAAGAGGACCCAGGCTCCCGCGTCGAGGGTTCCCGTCGCGGCGGTCCAGCCGATCATGGGGGGCAGTGCGCCTGGAATCGCTCCCGCGGGCGTGTTGAGCGTCGAGAGCGGCTTCAGCGGCGTGTAAAAGTAGATGTACAGCAAGAAGGCCGCCGCCGCCACCGCCGCGGGAAGCCAGCCCGCGCCGAGGAGCAGAATCACCGTGCCGAGGATTCCCAGCAACGTCCCAAAGACCAAGGCCTCGATCGGCTTGATCCGACCGCTGGGCAGCGGCCGCCGCGCCGTCCGAAGCATCCGGGCGTCGCGGTCGCGCTCGACGTACATGTTCAACGCGCCGGCGCCCCCGGCCACCAAGGCGGTCCCAAAGAGCGTCAGAGCGAGGGTCCCCAGATGGGCGCCGCCGCGGGCGCCGAGCAAATACCCGACCCCGACCGTGATCAGCTCCATCAGGACAATGCGAGGCTTGGTCAGCTCAAGATAGGCCGACGAGCGGCTCTGAACCTCCCCCAGCGGGGCCTCGGCCGGCTTCGGGGTCGGAGCGGATTGGCTGAGCGATACCGCGGGTTTCAAGAAACGACCTCCAAATTGGTCCGATCGGACGGGGGCGTGGACGGGGATGGAGACGACGCGGAGGCCGACTCCAAATGGCGGAACGCGCGAAGCGTCAACACCAGCGACGCGGCCAAAAGCACGGCCCCGTTGGTCTGATGGCCCGTGCGGGTGACCGCCTGGTAAAAGCCGACGGCGCGCGGGATTCCATCAAGCGGCAGAAGCATGATGAACGAGGCCAGACCCAAGGATATCTGCAAGACCGCCAAGGCGACCAGGACCCAGGCCGCCGAA
>Ga0182742_1003290_pt1 | contig 16062 bp, 16 predicted proteins | sample eDN5th37CBELigMG_FD_128880 | JGI IMG/M metagenome (GOLD analysis project Ga0182742, IMG submission 128880) | Enriched Miracle-Growth compost microbial communities from Emeryville, California, USA - eDNA 5th pass 37_C BE-Lig MG (version 2)... ...
CAGTTTCTTTACTTCCGCAATCAACTCATCAAAATGACTCTGCTGAAAGCCAAAGTTGCTCACAACTTCTCCATTTTTATCGACTACATAAAAGCTAGTTGAATGAATCACCTGGTCAGATGATGACGGCTTTTGAACAAGGGTTTGAAATTCTTCTCTTGCAAATTGCTCAATTTCCTTTTGACTGTAGCCTGTCAGCATATGCCAGTTAGATGAATCTCTTGTGAATTTCTCCATAAACGTTTTTAATACACCCGGAGTATCAATTGTTGGATCAACACTGAAGGAAACAAGTTCAACGTCAAGATTTTGGTTTTTTAGTTCTTTTTGAAGGGCAGACATGCTTGCAGTCATTGGTGGACAAACCGTTTCACAACTTGTAAAAATAAAGTTCGCGATCCAAACCTTATCTTTTAGGTTTTCGGATCCGAAGGGTTGTCCATTTTGATTTGTATATGTAAAAGATTTCATTTGAAATGATGGCTCATCTTTCGCGCTGCATGCCGATAAAAACATACAGCACATGATGACGAAAAGGGAAACTTTTTTCATGATGTGTTCTCCTCAGATAATAATGGAATTCGGACAGTTACAACTGTACCGGTTTGATTGTCACTTGTGATCGAGAAGGTGCCGTTATGCAAGGTGACGATTTGCTTGACGATTGAGAGACCTAAGCCTGTGCCACCTGTTGAACGATTTCTTGCTTTATCCGTGCGGAAGAAACGCTCACCGATTCTTTGAATATCCTCCTTGTCAATCACATGCCCCTTATTAGCAACAGTAAGGACCATCTTGTCATGATCTATCCCTAAATCAATCAATACTTCGCTATGTAAAGGTGAGTATTTGATCGCATTATCAATCACGTTATACAAGACCTGCTCCATCCGTTTAATATCGCCAACGATGATCACATCTTCTTGAACTTTTGTCGAGTATTGGATCTCTTTTTGGGCCAAGCGAATTTTAAAGAGGTCAACCGTATCATACAGCAATTGTGCCATAGCAATAGGTTCTTGTTCTAACACATATAAATTTTCTTCTAAATGACTGAGTTGAATAAGGTCGTGAACAATTTTGTTCAGTCGATCTGTTTCTTTTTCGATCGTTGTTAAATAGCTGTCTGCTTCTTCCTTAGAAGAATATAACTGCTGCTTAAGTGCTTGGGTATAGCCGGCAATATAGGTGAGAGGTGTCCTTAGTTCATGGACAACATTTGAAAGAAACTCCTTTTTTCTTTTTTCCTGCTCTTCCAGTGATGAACTCATAAGATTGAATGCATCGGCTAGTTGTCCAACTTCATCGGAACTTGTTAATGGAAGCCTGCTTGAGTAATTTCCTTTTGCCACCTCTTTCGATAATACCTGCATATCTGTTAGCGGCTTGAAGAGAGAATGCCTGATTCTATTGACGATAACTAACAATAGAATGAAAAAGATTGTTCCAGCTAAAATGAGAATAGGTAAACTGCCTTCAAATACTTCCTGCATGGCGGCTAACGGGACATAAATATAGACGATTCCGATTAGCTCTGTCTCACTTTGAATAGGAAACATAGCACCAACGATGTTTCGGTCAAATTCTTTTACATAGCCTTCTTTTAAAATATACTTTCCTTGAGATAATGTTTCTTTATCCTCCTGCTCTATTAACGTGCTATTGTCGATTTGATAAGGAAAATACTCTTGAAGCTCGTCGAATGTATCAACAACTAAGACTTCATATTCTGATACAATATTAAACCAATGGATCTTTTCGATAATTTCTTCGTTTAAGGAGCCGTAATGATAATGGGAGGCAGTGTTTTCCCCTTGGAAAATAACAGATTCACGAATGCTGTCCAGGTAAAGATCTTTGTATAAAAAATGTAAAAAGAAAAATGAAAACAAAATGGTACTCGCAATACTTGTTAAAATTAGTAAAAATACTTTTTGACTTAAAGATAATGGTTTCAATTCTACACCTCTACTTTATAGCCTTTTCCCCAAACGGTTTGAATAAGTGTCCCATATTGCTTTAGTTTCAAACGTAGTGTCTTAATATGTGTATCAACTGTTCGTTCACTGCCAGTGTAGGAAAATCCCCAAATAGATTGTAATAGCTGTTCTCTTGAAAATACTTTTCCGTTATTTGTCGCAAGTAGAAGCAATAGCTCATATTCCTTTATTGTTAAAGAAAGGGATTGCCCATTTATCGTGGCAGAGTGTGAATCTACATCAAATATAAGTGGGCCGATTGCCTTTCTGGAAACAGGTGTAGTGGCTACTTTTGCCCTTCTTAAAACCGATTCGATTCGTGCTAATAATTCACCGGGGTGGAACGGCTTCACAATATAGTCATCACCGCCTAATTTTAACCCATGGATTTTATCCCATTCTTCTCCTTTTGCGGTTAAAAAGATTAGTGGAATGTCATGGGTTTTTTTCACTTCACTTGCAAAAGTAAACCCGTCCATATAGGGCATCATGACATCGACTAGTAGAAGCTCAGGTATATAGTGTTTGATTTTGGTAAGTGCATCAATTCCATTTGAGGCTTCTAGCACCGAGTATCCTTCTTTCAATAGAAAGGTTTTGACCAGTTGTCTCATTTGGTCTTCATCTTCAATAATCATTATGGTTACACTCATCTGAAGTCCCTCGCTTATTTACACTATGATTATCTATCATACCTATCATTTTACTTTTAAGTTGTGAAGTTTTTGTGAGGTTTAAAAGAGTCAACTGTTCAGAAAATCGTTTTCTTCACAATTCCCACACATTTTTCTTTTATCATGATGATTAAAGAAAAAATATTGGAAGAGGAGTTACAGTAGTGATGAAAACAGAAAAGCAAACACGACCTTCTCTGTATAAGACGGTGTGGAGATGGCATTTTTATGCCGGGCTTCTTATTGCCCCGTTTCTTATTATTCTAGCAGTTACGGGTTCGATTTATTTATATAAACCGGAGATTGAGAATTTTCTCTATAAAGACCTATATGAGGTAACTCCGCAGGATGAGAGAATTTCTCCAACTACTCAGATTGAGGAAGTGAAAAAACACTATCCTGATGCGGTTGTAACGACATTTCGACCTGGCGAGTCAGAGAGTCGTTCGAGTGAAGTTGGCATTATGAATCATGATAAATCACTTACCGTTTTTAGTGATCCTTATACAGGAAACGTTATCGGAGAATTGAACAACGAAGATCGAATTATGGATAAAATAGAAGAATTTCATGGCGAATTAATGGCAGGTACAGTTGGTGACCGAATCGTTGAATTAGTAGCATGTTGGGCTGTCATTCTTGTTATTACGGGTTTTTATTTGTGGATGCCTAAGAAAAAATTCACCGTTTCAGGCGTTGTTATTCCCCGATTTAAAAAGGGTAAAAAGATTCTCGTGAGGGACTTGCATGCTGTGCCAGGATTCTGGATCGCAGCCGGTATGCTGTTCTTAATCATGACAGGCCTGCCTTGGTCAGGGTTCTGGGGAAGTCATTTCCAAAACGTCGCCACACAAACAGGCGTAGGATACCCGCCTTCCATTTATTTCGGAAGTGCACCAACTTCAACGATCAAAACTAAGGAGATTGCAGACGTACCATGGGCAGCTGAAAACCTGGAAATCCCCTCTTCAGAAGTAGAGGGATTTATTCCAATACCGATTGATGAAGTGGTTACAGTAGCAGAACGGGAAGGGATTCATCCAAGCTATACGATTTATATGCCAAGTGACCCGACAGGCGTTTATACATTATCAGCTTACCCACCAAAAGCACAGGATGAGTTAACGATGCATGTGGATCAATATACGGGTGCCGTTTTAACGGACTATCGGTTTGACAATTATGGATTCATCGGAAAAGTAGTGGCATTGGGAGTTACCCTTCATAAAGGAACACAGTTTGGCTGGTTCAATCAATTAATGAGTCTCATCATTTGCTGGGGAATCATCTTTGTGGCAACTAGCGGCTATTATTTGTGGCTAATTCGAAAAAAGAAACATGAACTGAGTGCACCAAAAGCACCTAGCGCAAGGAAAGTAAAAGGTTTTCTAATTTTATTGATCATATTAGGAATTATTTTCCCGTTAGTCGGATTGTCGATCATTGTTGTTTGGCTTATTGATTGGCTTATCATTCAAAGAATCCCAAGATTAAAGCAGTTCTTTCATGCTTAAGGGAAGGGGGAGAGGTAGAATGAGAAAAAGGTTTAGCTATTCAATCGCAGCTTTGTTTGTCATAGTCTTAACGGCATGTTCAAATGAACAGGATGTCGTGACATTATATAAACAAGAAAACCCTATTAATTTGGACATTTATATTCCGGAAACATTTACTGACAATCAACAAGATACGATAAAAGTAAAGCTTACGCAAGCAGGAGAGCCGGTGGTAGATGCGGACTATGTCCATTTTGAAATTTGGAATCAAGAAGGTACTGTTCATTATGAAATGGAGCAAGCGAAGAAAGAGAAAAATGGGTTATATAGTATAAGGAAAGATTTTAATGAAGATGGTCTTTATTTTGTACAAGTTCATGCCAGTAACGGCGGTTCCATCATCATGCCGCAAAAGCAATTTGTCGTTGGGAAGCTAACAGAGAATGATGTGGAATTTTTAGATAGTCATGCAAAACCACAGAGTGGTGGGCATGAAGGTCACCATTAAATTAAGTGATATTAAAGTCTTATAAAACATTTTAAAGTTGTTTGAAAATATCAGTTAGGTTATTCCATTAAAGGGCCAGGTTAGTACAAGTTACAAAGAAGTGAAATATAGATGTTCAAAGCAAAGGGAGTGTCAAATATGTTTGACACTTCCTTTGCTTTATTTTATTATCAAGGTGTAAAAGGTTTTTTACACCTTGTAAATGTGGAGGCAGATGAAATGGAAAATAGAATTAAGGAGTACAGAGAAAAAAACAGTCTTTCACAAGGGAAATTAGCTGAATTATGTAATGTAAGTAGGCAAACGATTAACGCTATCGAGAATAACAAATATGATCCAAGTTTACAGTTAGCATTTGATATCGCAAGTACTTTGGAAGTCGCTATGGAAGATTTATTTATCTCTGGGAATGGGGGAAAAAGGCATGAATAAAACCAAAAGTATTATCTCTATTTTAGTCTTTATTGTTTTTCTATCAATTATTGGATTTACCTTATTCAAATGGGTTAGTTTTGGAACTATTGATGCAGCTGGTATATTCTTTAGTTTTCTAGCTTTAAGCTACTTTTTTAATTGGCTGAATTGGGGTCATCATGAAGGTGGTGGAGAAAAGGATGAATTAGATAAACATATTGAAACCCAAAGTGCCAAAATAGGTTATTATGTTCTCATGATTTTATCTGGTTTAATACTTTTTATTTCTGAAGGAACAGGCAGTTTCAATGAAATTGATAATTATCCATTGGTTATAGTGGTAGGTCTTACTTTTGTTACCGTTCCTATTACAGAATTCTTATATTCAAAGAAGTTTAAATAATACGGGTAGCGTTAGTTTTACAAGACAATAATGATATTCGGCAATATAAGCGATATTATTGAAGAAGGATGTATCTAATCTCAAAAAATTAAAATCTATATTCTAACCCCGTACTATTTTAGTACGGGGTTATGCTTCTTTAAGGTTTAAAATTATACAACTATTACCTCTTTACACATTAGAGGCTAAGAGTTGTTTTTTCTGCTTAGGATTAGGAAACAATAAAATTTATTGAACTATGGATAAGCGTGAGACATCCAGTGCCTAGCCTTAGATCGCACAGGATGTCGCTTAGCCTCTAGGGTATAGCCACAAATAAATTGAAGACAAAGAGAACGTCTTCTATTCATATGCGTTTTATTTGCCATAGGCTAATCAAGGCGCTTGAGCTTTTGTTCAAGGTTCACAAAATGTTCACTTACGAGGAATTTTTATCCTCTTTATAATACAGAGATATGAAAAAGGAGGAACAAAAAAATGCCAACAACAAAGAAGGAAAGTATTCAATTTGGTTTTATGATGTGTTTTGGAATGGTATTCTTTATGACGATCTATAACTTTTATCTCAATGGAATGATTGGGGAACTTACTCTTATAGAGGGAATTTCTGATTTTCTTATTGGATTTGTTATTGCATTCATACTTGATTTGTTTATTGTTGGGCCTAATGCCAAAAAAGTAGCTTTGAAAATAACAGCTAAGACAAATAATAAGGTATATACAATTCTATCAATTTCTATCTGTATGGTGATAGGGAGGGCTTTCTTTATGTCTATTTATGGCCTTGTTACAACGTATATTCACAACGGATTTAATACCGGCTCAATTGTGTCGGATTATTTATCTGTATTTGGTAAGAATTTTATGATGGCGTTGCCGTTACAGATCGTTATTATGGGACCGCTGGTTCGCTTTTTATTTGTTAAGTATGTTAAATCTACTAAGATAGTAAGTGTATAAAATTTTAAAAAAGACAAGATCCTTGTTTTAAAGATCTTGTCTTTTTACGTTAGCTTAACGTGTTGACCTTTTCTTTCCGTTGAGTCGTATGTGACCAAACAACAACAGGTATAAGTAAAAGTGATAGTACGGCTCCGGAAAGAGAAAGCGCAGCATAACTGGAATGTGCAACGACCATTCCTGATAACGCACTGCCGGAGGCCCCTGATAATGCAACCAACACATCAACAGATCCCTGTGTTTTGGCACGGGTAGTTGGATGTGTGGCATCAACGATAAGGGCTGTTCCACTTATTAAGCCAAAGTTCCAACCAACTCCAAGCAATATGAGGGCAAAAATAAGTAGTCCCATTGAATGGCCAGGTGCAAAAGCAGCCACCAAGCCTGAGAATAGTAGCGTGGCACCGGCAGCGATTGCCATAGCCGTGCGTCCCACTTTATCTACTAATATTCCGGTAAAAAGTGAAGGTAGATACATAGCACCTATATGAAATCCGATGACCAATCCTACTGCTCTTAGACCGTGACCATAGTGTTCCATATGGATAGGCGTCATCGTCATAATCGCCACCATCACGAGCTGAGTTAACACCATAATGGTTGCACCAACGACGATCCCGCTTTTATTTTTGTTCGGATTATCAAAAGTTGGCTTCTTCTGTATACGATTCGTTTTTTCCTGTGCCTTCGCAACGGCTGTTGATACAATCAATGGATCCGGACGAAGAAAAATAAAGAGAACAGATCCGGCGAGAATAAAGGCAGCAGCGGCTAAGATAAAGGGACCTGCTAATGGAGGAATACCAATTGATTGTGCAAAATTTCCCATCACATCAACAAGATTCGGACCTGCTACAGCACCAAAAGTAGTTGAGACCATCGCCATGCTCACAGCAGTTGCTCTTTGTTTAGGTGTGGCTAAATCTGTACCCGCATATCTGGCTAATAGATTTGTAGCGGTCCCAGCTCCATAGATAAGAAGAGATAAGAATAATAGCAAAATACTGTTAAGTAAAGAGGCAGTGATAATACCAATGGCTCCAAGACCACCAGCGAAAAAACCTGCAGCAAGCCCTATTCTCCGTCCAAAACGCTGTGAAATTCGGCCAACTAACAATGCAGCCCCTGCAGATCCTAAAGTGAGCAATGCAACCGGAAGACCTGCAGCACTTTCTGTACCAAGCATATCCTGGGCTAGAAGGGCACCTACTGTTATCCCTGCAGCAAGACCTGCTCCTCCAAAAATTTGTGATAAAATAACGATTTTTAATGTTTTTTTGTAAAGCATTTGTTGTTTCTCTGGTGAATCAATGTATTCCTGCACCCAACTTGGATGCTGTTGTGTTACATTTTTCATCCTTTGCACCTCCTCAAAATGCTTCATCCTAATTAGAAAGAGCTCATGAGATGAACAATACATTCATGAGCTCTTACCAATATATTACTGTTAATGGTCAAAATTGAAAATGGTAAAGATTTTTTGAAAGATATGTTTTAAGAACTGTTAAAATGTATAAGATTCACCGTCATCAGGAACGAGGACCTGAGATGAGATTCCTTTTTCCTGAACAAAGCTTTTTAATTCTTCTCTGGATAACGTCCAATGATTAACGGCCTCCATATGGACAGAAACAATCGTTGCGTTAGGGGCAGCTTTATACACTTCAAAGATATCTTCTTTCCCCATAACTAAAGATCCGCCTTCTAGGAATTGGTTATCTCCGCCATTAACAACTATAATTTCAGGATGATGAGTATTGATCACTTCCTGTGTTCCTTCATACCAAACCGTATCACCTGCAAGATATAATGTTTTTTCAGAAGGGTGCTTAAAGACAACACCACAAACGTCTCCAGCCATTTTTAAAATATCTCCTCTGCCATGCTCACCTTTCGTTTTGATTATTTGAATCCCCTCAAGAGTTGTATCTTCTGTTAAAACTTCAACATGTTGAAAGCCATCACTTTTAACAACTGCAGCATCTTCTTCATTTTGCACAAACATTTTTAGGTGTTTCGGTATGACTTTTTTTGCTGTATCATCGTAATGATCTAAATGGAGATGTGTGACAATAACAGCATCGACTTCATGCATAAGTTCGTCAATGGAAACTGGTAAACTGACTAGTGGATTTTGTTGATCTTGTCTTAAGGAATTTGGGAAAGGAGGATAAGTCCCTTTCTCTGCTAAAAATGGATCAACTAAAAATATTTTTCCTGCATATTGAACAACGATTGTTGCGTTGCGAATGTGTTGTATCTTCATTTTTTTTGCCCCTTTTCTTTGAATTAGGTATAGTTTAAACTATGACCAACGATCATTTACATAGATAAAATCAAGTCTTTTGGCGGTTTAACTTGATTATTGAAAGGAGTTGAATAAATGTTAGATCAAACAGATATGCGTATCCTTGATGAACTATCCAAGAACAGCCGGATCACAATGAAGGAATTGGGTGAGAAGGTTCACTTGACTGGTCAAGCTGCTGCAACAAGAGTAGCGAAGTTAGAGGATAATGGAGTTATAGAGGGGTATACAATTAAAATAAACCAGGCAAAATTAGGCTGCCTGATTCATGCGATGATCAATATTTATACAAAAAGTCCTCATCATGATTCATATCTTTCATTTATTAAAACTCAGAAGTCATTTATTTTAAACAATTATAAAATTAGTGGAGATGGTTGTTACCTACTTGAGTGTAAATTTTCATCTAATGAAGTATTAAATCAATTTTTAGAAGATTTGAATCAGCATGCAAACTATAAATTAACGATTATTATTAATAAGTAATGTGTGTTATTTGAGGTTGCACCAAAAGAGTCGCTATACTTTCTAGGTAAAGTACAGCGACTCTTAGAAAAATGCGATTAAGTAAATTTACATTAAAACTCAGATTCCAGGCGCTTAATAAATTCTTCTGCTGCACTATATCCCTGCTGTTTCAAAAGCCAATTATTAGCGGCTGCTTCAATTAACCCTGCAACATCACGTCCAGGCTGCAATTGGATTTCAATATGAGGAATGTTTACCCCCATATATTCTGTATATTTCGATTCCTGCTCCAATTCATTATTGAGGGTATCTTTTTGCCATTTAGTCAATTCAATATCTAGCGCAATTCTTGTTTCATCTTGAAATGCTTTTCTTCCATATAGTCGGACAACATTTAAAAGTCCAATGCTTCGGAGTGAAAGAAATTCCTTTGTTTTCTCGTCATGTGTGCCAAGAATGGTGGTCGGACTAAGCTTTTTTAACACGACAATATCATCTGCAACAAGTCGGTGTCCCCGCCCAATCAATGTATGTGCTGTTTCACTTTTCCCAACTCCGGATTTTCCTCGAATTAGAATCCCCATTCCATAGACATTAATACAAACTCCATGGATCGCTGTCTCAGGTGCTAATGCCTTAACCATATAAGCATCAAGTTTTGTAATGAATTCAGAGGTTGGCTGTGGTGTATTCGTACATAATAGAGGGATTCCCTCTTCAAGACAATATTGTGTTAAGTAGGTTAGTCCTTCTTCACCAGCCGTAACAATGAAGCAAGGCGGGTGATACTTCACAATATTCCCTATCCGAAATTGACGCTCATCCAAGCTTAATTTATGTAAATAGGTAATTTCTTTACTCCCAAGTATTTGCACTCGTTCCGTTGGAAAAAAATCAAAGTGACCAACGAACTCTAAACCGGGACGGTGAGATCTAGGTTGTGTTATAGCTTTTTGTAGTTGTTCTTCACCAGCAAGAACCTTTAACGCAAACTTTTGAACCAAATGTTCAACGGTTAATAATTTCAATATGAAGATGATCTCCTTTCTAGAGGCGTATTTATTTAGGGTGCTCTAATAAAACAATGATATTGTATATAATATATATGATTTTAGGAGTAGATATCTATCATAATGGAAGAATGTCACAGAAATGATTCATTCTTGAATAAGGGGATGAAAACAATAGGTTCCATTAGATGGAAGTTAAATATGAAGTGCGAAATAATACCGATTTTAGAAATAGGCTTAGAAGATCTGTTACTTGCCTTTGCAGTCAGAGGATGAAAAATAAGAGGGAATTTCATCAGCTACCCTCTTATTCATTATGCTTATTTATTTGTTGCGAATAACAAACAGATATTTACTGTTAACAACCAGTAGCACCATCGTCATAAGAATAATGGAAAAGGTCTGCGGATCTTCCCTGGTAAGGGAGTAGATAGTCGATAGTGTAATAGCAGCGATTAGGGAAAAATTTAATAGGCTATGCGATTTATACAACCCATCTAAGATAACATGTTTTTCACCATCATCTGCATAATTGAGAATATTTTGGGCATTTTTAGCTTCAGAAGTATTAGGGAATTTACGCTCTGGATATACATATTTCATTAAATGCATCATGTATTGAATCAGGAAATAGGTAATGACGATTAAGAAGATTGATGTAACCGTCAGGATAATACTTTGTGTTGTGATAAAACTTAAGCTAAGTGCGAGAATGGAAAGCATGAAACCAATATTTGCAAATAAAGAATAATCGGCAAACATTTTGTATTTTTTATCTTCAATTTCATCTTCTTTATCACCGCTAAAGTTTTGCAAGTTAAACGATTTAATCTTTTTATACCGAAAAATACTCATAGCTATTAAGATGAGTGAGAATATTATTAAGCTAATGACCGTTATCTCGCCAGAAAAACGAACCTCAGAAAAGTTCATGAGTGCATATACGATAGAAAAACCAACAAACCCACCAATAATAAGCTGCATAATTAGTTTCATTTATAATTCCTCCTCCTTAAAATGGAATACATTTTCAACAGGTTCATTAAATATACGTGCAATCCGAACAGCAATAAGTAGTGAAGGCATATATTCTTCGCGCTCAATTAAGCTTATTGTTTGTCTCGAAATCTTTGCAAGCTTCGCAAGCTGGGTTTGGTTATAGCCCTTGCGCGCTCGAAGCTCCTTTAAGCGGCTCTTCAAACCACATCACCTTCAATTCCTTTGATTTGTTAATAAAATTGTATAAGATAATGGTAATTTTGACAAGTATATTTGTCAAAATTGAAATGATAGCTGTCATTTTAAAAACTAGTTGAATATATTTGTAGAAAATAAAAGCTCTTACCCAAAAAATATAGATCGGGAAGGAAAAAAGTCTCATTAAGAGGGAATTTGAAAATAGGAACAAAGTAGTTTCTTTTATAGATGTATGAAAAGTATTATTCATCTAGACACCACGCCTTATTAGGTATTTTTAAGGATGCATAATAATGAAAAAATAACTCCTTTTACCCGCAATTTTTAACATTAAGTAAAAAGGTTTAGAGGTAGTTAGGTTATAATACCTGTTTTTACTATAGTGAAATAAATATTCTAGATCTTTAATTATTTAGTTAACCTTGAAATGACAATGTTTTCCTTTTGTTTGAAATTGTAAAATATTGTAGAAAAAATAGTTTTGCAACATGTGACCAAATAGCCATTTTCCTTTGAGCCAATTGATATACATATTGTGAATGGCTTATGATGTTTTTTGGATATCTTAAACTACCATATTCAGGTTTTAATACTAATATTTTGAAGTAAGATGATAGATAAATATTATTACTTATTGAATAAATAGTATGAAAAACAAGAAATGGTACAAAAACACATAGTCAAAAGGGAGTGGATTTTTTGTTAAGAAAAGCATCAATTGTCACATTAGGTTTAGCAGTAGCAATTACTCCAGGAATCTCAGTAGCAGCTGAAGAAGGTAGTGAAAGTGTTAAGCAACAAGCTGTTGTAGATACAGCAAGTGAAGAAACTGCGACAGACGCTGCAAATGTCGTTGTTCCAGCAGATGATACTGGTAATTCAGAAGCTGTAGCCGACAAGCCAACATCAAGCGAACCGAGCGAAACCCCAACAGAAGAGAATCCAGCAGCAAGTGAAGAAGAAGTGGTAGAAGATCCAGCAGCAGGTGAAGAAGAAGTAGTAGAGGAAGATCCAGCAGCAGGTGAAGAAGAAGTAGTAGAGGAGGATCCAGCAGCAGATGAAGAAGAAGTGGTAGAAGAGGATCCAGCAGCAGGTGAAGAAGAAGTAGTAGTAGAGGATCCAGCAGCAGGTGAAGAAGAAGTAGTAGAAGAGGATGAAGAAGAACAGTTACCTGAATTAACGTCTGAAGAAATCGTTGCACAAATGGAAGGCTCAGTAAATGGACAAGTTTCTGAGTTTGATAAAGAAAAAGGCTACTATACGTTAACAATTAATGCGACTATTACAAATGATTCTGAACAAGCAATAGCGAACTTTTATACAGGTGTAGATATTCCGGATGATATTATGGTGCTTGATACGGATGATACTCCTCAGGATATTTATCTTTTATCAGGTGAAGAAACAGAATTAGCGATTCCATTTGGCGAAGTGAAAGCAGGGGAAACAAAAAATGTTTCCATTAACATCCCTGTTATCGGAAAAACAGCTGGAGCTAATTTACTTCAAACCTTAAATGCATATGTGATTGATGGAAGTTACTCACCAGTTGGACAAATTTCCGGAACAAGCAATCTATCATTCAGCACAATGAGTGAAGCAACATTCTTTGAAGGAAAGGCACAGGCAGTGACTGATTTTCCAGGTTTAGCAGATAATCAATTTGGTATGCAATTTGGCTTTAAAGTCCAAAATTTACAAATTGATAGCATTGATAACGTTAAAATTGAGTTTATCGTACCAAACGGTGTAACCATTCATGAACCTGATAGCTATCAAGAAGGTGCAATTCCTGACGCGCTTGATGATTTCTTAGGTGGCGGAAGTTTGGGACTTGGATCAAGCCGTTTAAACCTTGATTGGAATGGAAATACCGCTTTTGTTGATATTGGTGCAATAGAAGCAGCTGGTGGCTATCAAGGCTTCTTCTCTGCCATTGGGGAAAGCAATTTAAGCTTTGAAGATATTAAAAATTTAAAAGTGAAAATTACCTTATTTAGCGGAAATGAAGCAGTTGAATCATTTACAACACCAATTGAATTAGTGAAATATGAAGGTAATGATGATGACTCGGACGATGGATCAGATAATGGATCAGGCAACGATTCAGGTGACACAGATAATGGTTCAGACAATGATGGTGGTACAACACCTGTTGTAAATAAGCCAACTCCAACTAACTCTGATAACGGTAACAATTCATCAAATAACAACAGTAATAATAGTGGAAAAGCTAAGGATAATAATGATAGCGATCTTAAAGTAACACCGGCTGGAAATAAAAATTCAGATAGTGAACAAGGTGGTAAACTGCCGAAAACAGCTGGAACCAACCCTGTTGGTGTATTAATGGGAGGGGCAATCGCAGCATTTGGTGCAGCCTTACTTGCAGTGAGAAAGAGATTATTTCAACAATAAGAAAAGAGGGCGACTTTCGTCCTCTTTAAGATTTTTAGGTTGGGAGGGTAACAATGTCCCGAATCATTGGATTTATTTCAGCTGTATTCGTTATTGGTGGAATCTCTTATTCTGCATGGAATTTATATCAATGGAATGACAGTAAAAAATCTGTAAAAGCCATTAATGAGACTCAAGCCATTACAATAAAAAATACCGAGTTACAGCCTAAAAAGGCGCTTGAAAAAATGAATGAAAAAACGATAGAAGATGTATCAACATTAAACTATTCTATAGAGAATGGGAAAAATGTAGCGAGTTTACAAATTCCAAAGATACATTCAAGTTTTGATGTTTTTTGGAATACAGATGAATCAACACTTGATAAAGGTGTCGGGATGTATGTAAGTGAATGGACAACAATCCCAAATGATATCGGAGGTCATACTGTTTTAAGCGGACATCGGGATACAGTATTTACAGAATTGGGTGAGCTTGAAAAGGGAGATATCATGACAGTTGAATATGAAGGTGAATCCTTCGATTATGAGATTAAAAAAATCTGGATTACAGATGAAAATGACCGAACTGTTATTGTGAAAAAAAATAAACCGACTTTGACACTTACGACCTGCTATCCGTTTGACTTTATTGGTTCTGCCCCGGATCGGTATATCATTCAGGGAGAAATGGTAACCGAATAACACTGTAAATAAGGCGCTAATCAGTAGCGTCTTTTTTATGCTTTCAGAGAGTATAATACTGCCGGGAGAAACTTATAAGATTTAATCTCTAAATCTCAGTGTGAGATCGTTAAATAGATATAAGTAGATAACCCAAAAACAATGAAAATCAAAGAAGAAATCGTTGCTAATTCTCTCCAATCTTTATTGGAGATTTTTAATGACCGTAGATAAGAAAAAAAACCTATCATAACGAATAGTATGCTGCCGATTAGATTAAGAGATGTACTCATGAGGGTATCCCACCTTAACTAATAAATATCTTTTAATAATTACATCCAAATTTGTAATTATTATACAATAAATGGTGTTATACGGAAACAAGAATCATTCACTTGTAAGGATTGTGATTCATGATCCAGGAACAGGAGTTGATTGTGCATATTGGACTTTAAAGTAGATATATGACAATATGGCTTAAACTAGGTTCCTTAAAAGAAGAAAAAAATAGTAGAATATATTCATAATGAAGATAGGGTGGAAGAGCAATGCGGATTCGTGAAATGGAAGAAAAGGACAATCAAAAAATAGAGCAAATTATTAAAAACTCATTAGAATCATATCACTTAAACATTCCAGGGACAGCCTATTTTGACCCCCAATTAAGTAGACTAACACAATTTTACATGGAACAATCAAATGCGAAATTTGGGTTGCTGTGAATGATCAGGATGAAGTAGTAGGCGGTGTAGGTATTGCACCATTTGGACAGAGGAACGGGATTTGCGAGTTGCAAAAATTATATATATCACCTGAAGCCCAAGGTGTTGGACTATCGAAGAAGTTGATGAAAGTAGCACTCGATTTCGCCAAGCAACACTATACATACTGTTATTTAGAAACATTGAAGAAGCTCCAAACAGCAAATCATCTTTACCTCAAATTTGGTTTCCAACAGCTTGATAAAGCATTAGATGGATCAGATCATAATGCCTGTGATGCTTGGTATATAAAAGAGTTACTATAATTGAAGCTTTATGTAGGAAAGGCAAGAAAATGTAAACCGCATGAAAGGGTCATTCATGCGGTTTTTGTTAGATCTATTCTTATATTTTCAGCACAAGTTTGGCAGTTTTTTAGGTTAAATATGTGCCATATTCATTAACAATGGAATGAGAAAGCTCCCCCATCCCATTGTTAAAATCGCAGCAAAAATCATCGCCAGGGAGGAAAAAGTAGCTTCTTGTTCACCATATTCCATCGCTTTAGAGGTACCGACACCATGTGCACTCATACCAAGTGATAATCCTTTTGCAATCGGTGATTTTATCGCCAGCCATTTCAGTGTAAAGGGACCAATAATTCCTCCACTTATTCCTGTAATGATCACAAAGATTGTTGTTAAAGTAGGGGTCCCGCCAATTTCCTTCGACACTTCAATGGCAATTGGGGTGGTAATGGACCTTGGTAAAATACTAATTAAAAAAGTAGAGTTTAAGTGTAAAACAATCGATAAAACAAAAGTAGACGATATGGCAACTAACGTCCCGATTGTAATACTGACA
>Ga0182742_1003292_pt1 | contig 16060 bp, 16 predicted proteins | sample eDN5th37CBELigMG_FD_128880 | JGI IMG/M metagenome (GOLD analysis project Ga0182742, IMG submission 128880) | Enriched Miracle-Growth compost microbial communities from Emeryville, California, USA - eDNA 5th pass 37_C BE-Lig MG (version 2)... ...
CTTGGTATGGATGAGCTTGGTGATGACGATAAGCTTGTCGTAGCACGTGCTCGCCGTATTCAGTTCTTCTTATCACAAAACTTCCACGTTGCTGAACAGTTTACTGGTCAGCCAGGTTCATACGTACCAGTTAAAGAAACCGTTAAAGGATTCAAAGAAATTCTTGAAGGTAAATATGACCACCTTCCAGAAGATGCATTCCGCCTCGTAGGACGTATCGAAGAGGTTGTTGAGAATGCTAAGAAAATGGGCGTAGAGGTCTAATTTAGGACCAGGAGGGTAAAAAATGAAGACAATTCATGTCAGTGTTGTTACTCCTGATGGCCCGGTGTATGAATCCGATGTGGAAATGGTAAGTACAAAAGCTCAAAGCGGTGAGTTAGGAATTTTGCCTGGCCACATTCCAATGGTTGCACCGTTGAAAATTGGAGCCGTTCGCTTGAAAAATGGCGGACAAACCGATTTTGTTGCAGTTAGCGGCGGTTTCATTGAAGTTCGTCCAGATAACGTTTCGATTCTTGCACAATCAGCTGAAAAGGCTGACGACATTGATGTTGAGCGTGCAAAGAAGGCGAAAGAACGCGCTGAACAGCGTCTGCAAGACAACAAACGTGAGAATGTTGACTTCAAACGTGCAGAACTTGCACTGCAGCGTGCCATCAACCGTCTTAACGTAACAGATAAGCATTTTTAATAAATAGACCCTGATAAAAAAGTTACTTTTATAACTCAGTTGATTGGAACGGAAGGCACGGAGACTCCTGCGGGAGAAGCGTGTCAACGGGAGACCCCGCAGGAGCGTTAGCGACGAGGAGGCTCACGGACCGCCCGCGGAAAGCGCAGTGCCTGAAGTGGAAATCAACGACTTTAACAGAGCCTATGATAAAACACCTTCTAGTATTTACTAGAGGGTGTTTTTTTTGTTCTGATTCTGTTTGTCTATAATAGACTGTCTAAAAAGGGGTGTTTTATTGAAAGAGATATCCGAATCTTGACATATCTCACTGACAAAAGAAAAAAATTCCCTTTTAATAAGATGGGGGATCGTTTCAATTGTTATATTGTATTGGATTTATCTATAGTTTTTAAAGAATTCTTAAAAATCCCATGGGTTTGATGACACAAATTGGATCCAATGCTATAATGAATACGGTTACAATTGTAATGATTTTGAAAATTAAATAAAATCGGAGGGGATGGACATAGAGATGCTAAATGTGTATCAAAATAACTATTTGATCGTCTTTGTGTTCCTGTGTCTGGGAATTTTGCTGCCTGTAGTGGCTATGTTTTTAGGAAAGCTGTTGCGTCCTCATAAGCCAATCGACGCAAAGTACACTACATATGAAAGCGGTAATGATCCGTTTCATGATTCAAGGGTGCAATTTAATGTGCGCTATTACATGTTTGCACTGATGTTCGTTATTTTTGACGTAGAAACAATCTTCCTATACCCTTGGGCAGTTGCTTATGAAAAACTCGGAATCTTTGCACTAATTGAAATGCTCATTTTTGTATTCATGCTTGTGATTGGACTTGTATATGCTTGGAAAAAGAAGGTGTTGAAATGGACCTAAAATTAGAAAACGTCTCACCAGAAGAAATGGAATCTGTTCAGCGTAGCGTGTTCATGTCTACTTTGGAACAAATCAAGGCATGGTCGCGAAGCAATTCTTTATGGCCAATGACTTTTGGACTTGCTTGCTGTGCTATCGAAATGATGCAGGCCAGTAATGCGCACTATGATTTGGAGCGATTTGGGACATTTTATCGAAACTCCCCTCGTCAATCAGATGTCATGATTGTATCGGGCACAGTTACAAAGAAGATGGCTCCGATTCTTCGCCGGCTGTATGATCAGATGCCAGAGCCAAAATGGGTAATCGCTATGGGATCTTGTGCAACAGCCGGGGGTCCATATGTTAAATCCTATTCGGTTGTTAAAGGTGTCGACCAGATTGTGCCTGTTGATGTGTATATTCCTGGATGCCCTCCAAACCCAGCAGCACTTATTTATGGAATAAATAAATTGCGGGAAAAAATCCGCTATGAGGCAAAGACGGGGAAGAAGGTGATCTAACCGATGAGCGGGGAAAAGGATTTTGATCAGCTTAAGAAAGAAGCAGCGGAGAAGGCGAAAGCTGCCGCCAAAGCAAAGGCCGCCGCTCTTGCAAAAATGAAAGCGAAAGAACAAGCAGAACAATCAGAAGCAGAGGCAGAAGCGCCGGCTGAAGATCTGGATAAAGCGAAGGCAAAAGCTGCCGCAGCCGCCAAAGCAAAGGCCGCTGCTCTTGCAAAAATGAAAGCGAAAGAACAAGCAGAACAATCAGAAGCGGAGGCAGAAGCACCGGCTGAAGATCTGGATAAAGCGAAGGCAAAAGCTGCCGCAGCCGCCAAAGCGAAAGCCGCTGCTCTTGCAAAAATGAAAGCGAAAGAACAAGCAGAACAATCAGAAGCAGAGGCAGAAGTGCCGGCTGAAGATCTGGACAAAGCGAAGGCGAAAGCTGCTGCCGCCGCCAAAGCAAAGGCCGCCGCTCTTGCAAAAATGAAAGCGAAAGAACAAGTAGAACAATCAGTAGCAGAGGCAGAAGCGCCAGCTGAAGATCTGGATAAAGCGAAGGCAAAAGCTGCAGCAGCCGCGAAGGCGAAGGCCGCTGCCAAAGCAAAAGCTGCCGCAGCTGCAAAAGCAAAGGCTGCTGCAATGGCAGAGCAATCAGGTGAGGCAGGAGAAGCTGGCGATGATGAAAAGGCTAAGGCGATCGCTGCTGCCAAGGCAAAAGCCGCAGCCGCAGCAAAAGCGAAAGCCGCCGCTGCAGCAAAAGCAGGAGGCGGAGCAAGTGCTGACGAAAAAGCCAAGGCGATTGCTGCTGCCAAGGCAAAAGCTGCCGCGGCCGCTGCTGCACGTGCCAAAGCAGGCGGAGCAAAAGCTGCAGATGTGCCAGCTGAAGAAAAGAAGCCATCAGCAAACCAGCCATTCCTTGATAAGTATGTAAAGGTAATTGAGGAGAACTTAGGTAAAGAAGTTTTAGAAGATTCTTATATTAATAACCTATCAAAAGACGTCCCAACATTGGTTGCAAAGAGAGAATCGTATTTCAAAATTGCCAAGTTTCTGAAATACAATGAACAATTAGGCTTCGATTATCTTTCAGAGCTGCATGGAACCGACTTTGAAACACATATGGAGGTCTATGTACATTTATACTCGTATAAAAATAGTCAAACCGTTGCCCTTAAGGTGAAAATTGACAGGGATGAACCAGTCATTGAATCTTTAGTGTCATTATGGGCGGGCGCTGACTGGCCAGAGTGTGAAGCATATGACTTGCTTGGCATTAGATTTACAAACCATCCTAATCTGCACCGCATCATGCTTGGGGAAGATTGGGTCGGTCATCCGCTTAGAAAAGACTATGAACCGTATGATGTGGAGGTGTAACCGATGTTACGAACAGAAGAAATGCTTTTGAACGTAGGACCTCAGCATCCCAGTACACACGGTGTTTTCCGTTTAGTTTTAAAAATTGACGGGGAAACGATTGTAGAAGCTAAGCCAGTCATCGGCTATCTTCACCGCGGTACAGAAAAGCTGGCAGAGAACCTTCAATATACCCAAATCATTCCTTATACCGACCGGATGGACTATGTTTCTGCCATGACCAATAACTATGTCATTTGCCATGCGGTTGAAACGATGATGGATATTCAGGTTCCTGAAAGGGCTGATTATTTAAGAGTCATAGCTATGGAGCTTGGCCGTGTGGCCAGCCACCTTGTCTGGTGGGGGACGTTTTTGCTCGACCTCGGAGCGACAAGTCCGCTTCTATATGCTTTCCGTGAAAGAGAAATGATCATAAATATGCTCAATGAGCTTTCCGGGGCCCGGCTGACTTTTAACTATATGCGTGTAGGCGGAGTCAAGTGGGATGCGCCAGAAGGCTGGATTGATAAAGTAAGAGAATTTATTCCTTATATGCGTGAACAATTAAAAGGCTACCACCAGCTTGTTACAGGCAACGAAATTTTTATGAACCGTGTAAAAGGAATTGGTACATATACGAAGGAGGATGCGCTCAATTATTCACTAAGCGGAGCTAATTTGCGCTGCACAGGGGTAAAATGGGATCTTCGCAAAAATGAGCCATACTCTATTTATGACCGGTTTGATTTTGATATCCCTGTTCAGGAGTCAGGAGATGCATGGGCGCGCTACCACGTTCGCCTGGCTGAAATTGAAGAATCCTTGAAAATTCTAGAACAGGCTGTCGAACAATTCCCTGCTGAAGGTGAAATCATGGCAAAAGTGCCAAAGATTATTAAAGCGCCTAAGGGTGAGGCGTTTGTCCGCATTGAATCACCGCGCGGAGAAATCGGCTGCTATATTGCCAGTGATGGAAAAAAAGAACCGTACCGGCTGAAATTTAGAAGGCCATCATTCTATAATCTTCAAATTCTCCCTAAGCTGTTAAAGGGGGCAAATATTGCAAACTTAATTTCCATACTAGGAGCTGTTGATATCATCCTAGGGGAGGTGGATGGCTAATGATAGAAGGTTTACTGCACTCACAGCCAGGACTGCTTAACTTTGGAATTTTCTTTTTGCTTGCGACTGTCTTTTTATTTGTCATTTTGGGATTTGTTACGTACGCCATTCTTGCAGAACGGAAAGTCATGGGATTTATGCAAATCCGTCAGGGGCCGAACCAGGTTGGAGGACGCTGGGGATTATTGCAAACAGTTGCTGATGTTTTAAAGCTTCTATTAAAGGAAGATACCATTCCAAAGCTTGCAGACCGGCCATTGTTTATTTTGGCGCCTGTCATTGCCTTTGCTCCATCATTTATGGTTATTGCCACCATCCCGTTCACGGATAAACTGCAGTTTGCAGACATTGGCGTGGGCCTGCTGTATTATATCGCCATTTCGGGATTAACTACGATTGGCATGGTGACCGGCGGCTGGGCGTCCAATAATAAGTATGCCTTACTAGGCGGAATGCGGGCAGCTGCTCAGATGATTTCCTATGAGATCCCGCTGGTTATGTCCATTGTTGGCGTCATTCTTTTATCTGGAAGCTTGAACTTGAACGATATTGTTGAAGCACAGAAAGGACTCTGGTTTATTGTTTGGCAGCCGATTGCTTTCATTGTTTTTTTAATAGCATCGGTGGCTGAATTAAATCGTGTGCCATTTGACCTTCCTGAATCGGAAAACGAGCTCGTTGCCGGTTTTCATGTAGAGTATTCAGGATTCCGCTGGGCATTCTTCATGCTTTCAGAATATGTGTATATGTTTGCCATGGCATCATTAACAACTGTTTTATTCTTAGGCGGCTGGCTGCCGTTATTCTCCTTCCTGGATTTCATTCCGGGTGCAGTCTGGTTTGCCCTTAAATTTATGCTTGTGATCTTTTTCCTTATTTGGATACGAAGCACATTGCCGCGGATACGGGCGGACAAATTAATGGAATTTGGCTGGAAAGTCCTTTTGCCAATTGCGCTGGCGAATATTTTCTTAACTGCATTAATAAAAGAGCTAGTAGACCTGCTCTAAGCTTTGTACCGTATTTTAAGATTCATAGAAATGTATACAACTGCAAGGGGTGAAAAAACATGCTTGGATTTGGATTAGCAAAAGGTTTGTCATATACCCTGAAAAATTTATCGAGAAATAAGGTCACATATGAATATCCAAATGAGCCGCTGCCGCTTCCGGACCGTTTTCGCGGGATACAGAAGTTTTACCCGGAAAAATGTATTGTCTGCAACCAGTGTGCCAATATTTGCCCGACAGATTGCATCCAATTAACAGGGAAAAAGCATCCGGACCCTAATAAAAAAGGAAAAATTATTGACACCTATGATATCAACTTTGAAATCTGTATCTTATGTGATTTATGTACAGAAGTCTGTCCAACAGAAGCAATCATCATGACCAATAACTTTGAATTGGCGGAATACAGCCGTGATGAACTATTTAAAAACTTGGAATGGCTGGATGAAAATGATGAGAACATACGGAAGGTGAATAAAGCATGACGTTTTCAGGCGAGTTTCTTGCATTTATCGTACTTGCAATTGTTGCTGTTATCGGCGGCGTGCTGTTATTGAACCTTTCCAAGGTCGTGCATATGGTATTGGCATTGGTTTTATCCTTTGTCAGCATTGCAGGGATCTTTGTTCTGCTATCTGCTGAATTCCTCGCTTTCGCGCAGATTTTAATCTATTCCGGGGCTATCACTATCATGATGCTTTTCGGTATCATGCTTACCCGTCATGATGATACACAGGTGCCAAAAACAGGACGTCTGCGAACACTGTTTCTTTTTCTCGGCGTTCTAGGATTTGCCTTTGCAGTTTATGTGGGGATTTACAATCTTGATATTGAGCAGGTACCAGCTGCCCTGCATGAAAACAATACAGAACAAATTGGCATGGCGCTGTATTCAAAATATATCATCCCGTTTGAACTAGTTTCAGTTCTGCTTTTGGCTACACTTATCGGGGCCATCATCTTGGCGAAAAAGGACGATGAAAAGGAGGCGGAAAAGGAATGAGTTCAGTTCCATTGTCGGCCTACCTGGCATTGGCCCTCATTTTATTCTGTATCGGGCTATTCGGAGCATTAACCAAACGAAATACAGTAATAGTGTTAATTTCTATTGAATTAATGCTCAATGCTGTAAATATCAATCTAGTTGCTTTCAGTAAATTTGGCGTCATGCCATCCATTACAGGCCAAGTGTTTGCCCTCTTTGCAATGACCGTTGCAGCAGCAGAGGCAGCCATTGGACTTGCCATTTTAATAGCTTTATACCGCAACCGCAAAACAGTGAATATTGACGAAATGAACACAATGAAACATTAAGGAGTTTCAATCTGGCGCGCTAATGTGTATCAATCATATAAAGACAGCGTGTTCTAAAAAGGGGATTGTGATATTGATGGAGAGTGCATGGATCATACCGCTTTTCCCGCTTTTATCGTTTTTGCTCCTTGTCTTATTCGGCAAACGGCTAAAAGATGCAAGTGCGTACATAGGAATTCTGCTTTCGCTTGCATCCCTCGTTTATTCTTTGCTGGTGCTATTTGAACGATTTTCGGCGCCGACCTATAAAGGGGAAGCTGTTTGGCTGACGATAGGAGATCTTCAGTTAACGGCGGGTTTTGAAGTCAATCAGTTAAATGCATTAATGCTGGTGATCGTATCACTTGTCAGTTTCCTTGTCCATACCTATTCCAAGGGATACATGCATGGTGATGAACGATTCCCGATTTACTACGCTTATCTAGGGTTATTTACCTTTGCAATGCTTGGGCTGGTCCTATCGCCGAATTTATTGCAAACCTATATCTTCTGGGAGCTTGTCGGTTTAGGTTCGTTCTTGCTCATCGGTTTTTATTTTTATAAAGAAGAAGCAAAGAAGGCAGCGAAAAAGGCATTTATTATGACCCGTATCGGCGATGTCGGCCTTTTGATCGGAATGATTCTGTTATTTTGGCAGGCTGGCAGCTTTGAATATGATGAAATCTTCGCAGCTGTTGAGGCGGGTTCCATTTCATCCACAATGATTACTTTGACGGCGATTCTTATTTTCGTGGGAGCTGTCGGAAAATCAGGCCAGTTTCCGCTTCATACCTGGCTTCCGGATGCGATGGAAGGTCCGACGCCAGTATCAGCTTTAATCCACGCCGCAACGATGGTTGCTGCAGGGGTCTATTTAGTTGCTGCGTTATTCCCGCTGTTCACGGCAAGCCCAACAGCCTTGATGACCGTTGCGGTTATCGGAGCGTTTACAGCGATTTTTGCAGCGAGCATTGGTCTTGTACAAAAAGATATTAAAAGAGTACTAGCCTATTCGACAGTCAGCCAGCTTGGCTATATGATGCTTGCCCTTGGCTCTGCAGGATATGTGGCTGGTGTATTTCACTTAATGACACATGCATTCTTTAAGGCATTGCTGTTCCTTGCGGCGGGAAGTGTTATCCATGCTGTTCATACACAGGATATTGAAAAGATGGGTGGGCTTTGGAAAAAGCTTCGCCTGACGGGTCCGCTGTTCTTAATTGGAACTTTGGCCATCAGCGGGGTTCCGCTATTTTCCGGGTTCTTCAGCAAGGATGAAATTCTCATTGCTGCATGGTCCCATGGACATGTGGTTTTATTCTGGCTTGCAGTGATTGCGGCTTTCTTTACAGCCTTTTATATGTTCCGTCTGTTCTTTATGGTGTTCACAGGAGAATCGCGCAGCCATATGGACAATGTCAAGGAATCACCAAGCGTAATGACCGTTCCTATGATGATCTTAGGGGTTCTTGCGATTGTTGCCGGTTATGTCAACACTCCTTGGTTTGGCACATTCCTTGGCGACTGGCTGACAGAAGGCAATGAGGCACTGGGGCATGGGCATATTGAAGGTCCTGCATGGATCATGATCGTTGCCACGATTGTATCGCTTGCTGGAATTCTTCTGGCATGGCTGATGTATGGAAAGCGTTCCTTATCAAGAGATTGGCTGTCTGGCGGGGCACCGACCTTGTACAGCATTTTATATAACAAATACTTTATCGATGAGATTTATGAAATGACTGTTGTAAAAGTTACTAGCTTCTTTAGTCTGTTCCTGCGGTTTATTGAATCCTTTCTTGTCGAGGGGATTATTAAGGGAGTGGCAGGCATCATTTCTGGCCTTGGAAGCGCAGGATCCAAGTTCCAAAGCGGACAAATCCAAAAGTACGGAACGGTTGCTTTTGTGGGATTAGCTATTTTGATCGTTGTATTTGCGGTAACAGGGGGGTATCTATGATGGGTATGGCATATTTTTTAACAGTTCTTGTCTTCTCCCCTTTACTCGGAATCGCTATTATTTCATTGCTGCCGAAGTCTAATGAAGCATTAATTAAATTAGTCGGTTTTTTGGCTACATTGCCGGCACTTATTTTATCGCTAACAGCCTTTTTTCAATATCGGGCTGGAGCGGATTTAGCAGAACTCAGTGAAAAAGTGAAATGGGTTCAATTTGCCGATCCAAAGACGCTGGGAGATCTGTTTTCTATTAATTATGAAATGGGTGTAGACGGATTCTCGCTCATTATGCTTGTGCTGACAGCTATCCTATCAACACTTGCTGCCGTAGCATCCATGTATATTCAGAAAGAATGGAAAGGTTATTTTCTCTTGTTCCTTCTTTTAGAAATTGGGATGCTTGGTGTATTTGCGGCGGAAAACCTGATTCTGTTCTTTATCTTTTTCGAAATCACACTTATTCCGACTTTCTTCCTTATTGGTAAATGGGGTTATTTTGAAAAAGAAAAAGCAGCGTTCAGCTTCCTTATTTATAATGGCTTAGGTTCTGCAGTGCTGCTTATTGTGATTGTGGTGCTGTTTGCCCGGACAGGGACATCCAATATCGCTGATTTAACGGCCATCCTTGCATCTGATACCGAGAATTTAGCATTTTCTCCAGGAGCAAAAATGGGCTTGCTGATTGGCATGCTGATTGCCTTTGGCGTTAAATTGCCTATTTTCCCGCTGCACAGCTGGATGGTGCGTGTTCACGTACAGGCCTCACCATCGGTTGTTATGCTGCATGCCGGGATTCTATTAAAGATAGGTGCTTACGGTTTAATTCGTTTTGGAATGGGGATTTTTCCGGAGCAATTTCAGGAATTAGCAGGATTTATTGCTCTTTTAGGTGTGATCAATCTTTTGTACGGTGCATTCCTGGCACTTGTGCAAAAGGATTTCAAAATGGTCCTTGCTTATTCATCCATTTCCCATATGGGCATTGTCTTAATCGGATTAGGCGCCCTTAATGAAGCAGGCATTCAAGGAGCCATTTTCCAAGTGGTTTCACACGGTCTGATTGCAGCGTTACTGTTCTTCCTTGTTGGGGTGTTCTACAATCGTTTGGAAACTTCGAACATCGAGAACATGGGCGGTTTGGCAAAAGCTATGCCGTTGACAGCAGGATTCCTGCTTGCTGCAGCAATGGCTTCGCTTGGCATGCCGGGTATGTCTGGATTTGTCAGTGAATTCATGGCATTCCTTGGGCTATTTAAGGAGCAGCCAGTTTTAGCTGCAGTTGGTGCACTTGGCATTATTTTAACAGCTGTTTATATGCTCCGTGCAGTTCTGGGAATGACTTATGGAAAGTCTCAGAGAGAATACGGGGAAATGTCAGATATTCGTAAAACCGAATGGATTCCCGCTGTGGTTTTATTGGGAATGATTGTACTGATTGGTGTATATCCAAGTGTGCTGAGCGGACCGCTGACTTCAACGATAGAAACTATAATGCTTGGGATTGGAGGATGATGAAGGATGGATCTCGATACTTTACTGTCATTTAAATGGAGCATCATGGCACCAGAGTTCATCATCCTCGGTGTGGCAACTTTATTATCGCTTCTAGATCTGTTTATGCCAAAGTCACAGAATAGGAAGATCCTAGGCTGGATTGGCCTGGCGGGTATTCTGGCAGCCATTGCTTCGCTCATTAGCATGCTTGGAGCGGGACCGGAATCGATTCTATATGATACCTTCCGCTTGGATTCATTTGCCAAGGCATTTAAGCTGCTTCTGTTGGTTGGATCTATTTTTGTTTTCCTCATTGCTCTTAGCTATGAGCCAGATAAGGAAGATTTAGGGGAGTATAAAGGGGAATTTTACTATCTGTTTCTGACGGCCTTGCTGGGCGCCATGATGATGTCTTCCAGCGGCGATTTAATCACTTTGTTTGTCGGGCTGGAGCTTCTGTCGATTTCTTCCTATATCCTTGCCGGGATAAGAAAGAAAAATGTTCAGTCCAATGAATCTGCGATGAAATATGTAATCAATGGCGGTATTTCAACAGCCATTACACTTTTTGGAATGAGCTATGTATACGGACTGACAGGGACAACTAACTTAATGGATATGGCCCGTCATCTCGTTACATTATCAGACCCGCAGCATATCTATTTAATGGGTCTTGCCCTGTTTATGGTGTTTGTTGGGTTATCCTTTAAACTGGCGACAGCGCCGTTCCATATGTGGGCGCCCGATGTGTATCAAGGAGCACCGACGCCCGTTACGGCCTTTTTAAGCGTAGTTTCAAAAACAGCTGGGTTTGTCATCATGGCCCGCATATTAATGACCATTTTCATCAATACGCCTTCTGAAGGTCCTAATTCAATGCCGCTTCTTTTGAAGGTGCAGGATTACATATCCTTCCTGGCTGCGGCAACCATGATTATTGGCAACCTGGTTGCCTTAAGGCAGCGGAATATTAAACGCATGTTTGCTTTTTCAAGCATTGCACAAGCAGGGTATCTCCTTGTTGTCATTGCAACGATGTCTGTATTTACTTTTAATACGCTATGGTTTTATCTAGGGGCTTACTTATTCATGAACCTTGGAGCGTTTGCTGTGATCCAGCATATGACACAAAAGTCAGGAACAGAGGATATAAGCGAATTTGCCGGGTTATACAAAAAGGCGCCACTCCTTGCGATTGCGATGGCGATCTTTCTTCTCAGCCTGGCAGGGATACCGGGTACGGCAGGATTTATCGGAAAGTTAAACATCTTTATGGGAGCCCTTGCCGTGCAGCCGGCCCATTATGTATTAGCATCAATTATGATTGCGACTTCAGTCATATCCTACGTCTATTACTTTGGCGTTATGGTGCAAATGTTCTTTAGACCGGCATCCAGTCAGGAGAAGACAAAACTTCCGGCTGGACTAGGGATTGTCATTGGCGTATGTGCCGCGGCAACGATTTTGTTTGGAGTCGCACCAAATATTGCCTTTGATTTCCTGCAGGGGAATTTTAACCAGTTCAGCGATTTCTTTCAATGATATTAGTTTTATTTTCAGGAAATAAGGGTATGAAATGAAGGGGACAATGGTCTCCTTCTATTTTTTTGCTGCGGTCTTTAATTCCTACAATTAACAGGAGAAAAATGATATGATGGTAGTTGGGACTTTTGAGGAAAGGGGTTATGCTATGCCTGGTTTAGGACAACAAGCATTGCTCAGCATTATTTCACATTTGATTTTTATTGCTCTTGCCTGGTGGGCACTTCAGGCAATAAGGCTTGATAAGCTATTGAAACCAAATCATGTATTTCAAGCAAGAATGCTGTACATACTTTTATCCATTGTCATAGGATCAGCTGCAAGTAATTTTTTCCTTGACTATCTTCTGTGGTCTCAGCAACTGCCCCTTTTACTGAAGTAATAAATGGGTAAAGATAGGACTTCGTACATGTTTTCATTTATACAGGATTTAAGTACAATTCTATTTGGATTATAGAAGAGCTTCTAAAAATCAGTTCCGAATTTATTTTTTTAGAATATTATAAAAGATAAATGGAAAACCAATTGTCAAAAAGTGACGACTTTTCCCAAGTATGCTCTCTCTCTCCTTGGTAACAATGGTAATAAGGGAGAGGAAGCAGATATGAAGAAAAGTAATTTTGTGTTAGCTGCAATTGGTTTTATTTGTTTTATGATTGTGACCTTCGAAAGCAAGGCGACTGTTGCCGAAGGAAGTCAGGATCTTTTAAAGATCGCTGCCATTTTTCAAGACGAGAATATTTTAATCAATGAATGGTCTTTATATGCAAGAGAAAAAGTGGAAAATTTGAATAGCTCTGATGAAGTAAGCGATTATGTAGAGAAACTGAAGCAGAAACATACAGAGTGGGATTGGACAAGTAAAACCTCGAAAGATCATGTGGAAACTGCGGCTGTTCTGAAGAGTGGATCTCGGACAGAGATAATTAAAATCCTTTCGACCCCCACAGCGGGTGAATTTCAAACGTATGTCATTTATGAAGTGAAAGGTCATAAATTCGGCCCGGAAGCTGAAAAACAGCTGCCTGAATTGTTTGAAAGCAGATTATCCGACATATTTCGAGGAAATGTCACAGTTTTCTCTTGTTTAAAAGGCGAATTCAGTGTTAAAATTGATGAGACTTTGCCAAAAATGGAGCAATTATTAGATTCTTTTCAAGCTAAGGAAATAGAATCTTTAAAAGAAGAGAACTTTATTGCTGCTTCGGCATATTCAACCATGTTTACAAATGAAATTGATACAAAAGAAGGTCAAATGAATCTGCAAATTGGTATGCGAAGTCAAGGATTGGGCGCAAAGACTACCCTTGTAGTTGGCACACCCATCTTGACGATTGAATATTAATATAGAGAAATTGGACGCGGAGGGGAATACACTTTGGAAAAAATCATCGTCCGCGGCGGAAATAGGCTAAGCGGCACAGTGAAAGTAGAAGGGGCAAAAAATGCTGTTTTACCGGTTATCGCCGCATCATTATTAGCAAGTGATGGAAAAAGCGTAATTCGTGATGTACCTACACTCTCCGATGTATATACAATCAATGAAGTGCTACGCTATTTAAACGCCGAAGTGGAGTTTGAAAATAACCAAGTCATCGTAAATGCATCACGAGAGTTAAGCGAGGAAGCACCTTTTGAATATGTTCGGAAAATGCGCGCTTCAGTATTAGTCATGGGCTCTCTTTTAGCCCGTAATGGCCGTGCCCGTGTTGCACTGCCTGGAGGCTGCGCAATTGGATCTCGCCCCATCGATCAGCATTTAAAAGGCTTTGAAGCAATGGGTGCTTTAGTTAAAGTAGGAAATGGCTTCATTGAAGCGGAGGCGGAAAACGGCCGTTTACATGGAGCAAAGATTTATTTAGACTTTCCAAGCGTAGGTGCGACAGAAAATATCATGATGGCAGCGACCCTTGCAAAGGGCACAACCATTCTTGAAAACGTCGCTAAAGAACCTGAAATTGTTGATTTAGCAAACTTCCTAAATAAAATGGGCGCTAAGGTCAGAGGCGCCGGCACAGGCACGATTCGTATAGAGGGTGTAGATAAGTTATATGGCACAGACCATAATATTATTCCTGATCGCATCGAAGCAGGAACATTTATGGTAGCTGCTGCTATTACCGGCGGAAATGTGCTTGTTCAGGGTGCTGTTCCTGAGCACTCCACATCTTTGATTGCAAAAATGGAAGAAATGGGCGTTCTTTTTATTGAAGAATCTGAGGGCATTCGCGTCATTGGGCCTGAGAAGCTAAGAGCAGTTGATATTAAAACAATGCCGCATCCAGGATTCCCAACAGATATGCAATCACAAATGATGGCTCTTTTACTTCATGCCAATGGAACAAGTGTAATTACAGAGACTGTCTTTGAGAACCGTTTCATGCATGTGGAAGAATTCCGCCGCATGAATGCCGATATTAAAATTGAAGGCCGTTCTGTTGTTATTAATGGCCCATCCAATCTTCAAGGCGCAGAAGTCGCTGCAACCGACCTTCGTGCTGCAGCTGCATTGATCCTTTCTGGATTAGTAGCAGATGGCGTGACTCGCGTGACTGAATTAAAGCATTTGGATCGTGGCTATGTAAACTTCCATGAAAAGCTTGCAAGCTTAGGTGCGGATATCGAAAGAATTACAGAACAAGATGAAAACAGCACCAATGTAACAAGATACGTTACAGACCTAAACGCATAACAAAACCTCCAAAACACGCAAAATTTACCTGTCGCAAAGGACGGGTTAATTTTGCGTGTTTTTTCGCTTTAAAGCAACGGGGGACAGTCCCCCGCTGCTGTACTGCTTTAAATCGCTGGGGGTCAGGCCCCCAGCAGTTTAAAGTGATAAAGCAAGGTTATCCCTCTCCGAGTTGACCTGTTCGACTATTATTTTTTTCATTTATATTTCAAATCAAAACTTGTCATAATAGCCTGTCCAATACCATAAGAATGAATTGAGAAAGGGCTCATACCATTGAGTTCTTTGATTACTTTCTTGGAGGCTAAATCATGACAAAAATCAAACCATTCATCGTACTAGGATCACTGCTGTTCGCCATTACCCTGATTATTCCATCCTTATTAGTCCTGCCGTTTAAAGATGATCAGACAAGCGCAAAACTGGGAGAAAATGTGTCAGGTGAGAAAAAGGAAACAGAAATTGCAGTGAATTCAGCTACATCAGATGTCGAAGTTGCCGTTTTTCGAATGCAGACAAAGCAGGTAGAAAAGCTGCCTTTAGAAAAGTACTTAGTCGGTGTGGTTGCCTCGGAAATGCCTAGAGATTTTGAAAAGGAAGCTTTAAAAGCACAGGCTCTAACAGCAAGAACATATATTGTTAATCAGCTAATGAATCCCACAAACCCAGAGCTGCCGGGAGGAGCCATCGTCACTGACACTGTGAATCATCAAGTATATAAAGATGAAGCCGAGCTAAAACGTATCTTTGGATCTGATTACGATTGGGCTATGGAAAAAATTACTGAAGCTGTGATTGAAACGAGCGGACAGATTATTACCTATGAAGGTTCGCCGATTGAAGCAAGTTTCTTTTCTACAAGTAACGGGTATACGGAAAACTCTGAAGCCATTTGGCTGCATCCATTACCATACTTAAAAAGTGTGGAAAGCCCTTGGGATCTCGAATCCCCGAAATTTAACAACCGCGAAATTTTTGCGGTGAAGGATTTTGAACAAAAACTTGGCGTGAAGCTGCCGAATAATGGAACAATCGGCCAGGTAACGGAAAGAACGGCCGGAAAACGAGTGGGAAAAGTAAATATTAACGGTAAGGTTCTGACAGGAAGAGAAATAAGGGAAAAGCTTGACCTGAAATCAACAGATTTTACCTGGGAGCGCAAAGGCGACAATATTGTCATTAATACAAAAGGCTTTGGCCATGGGGTAGGTATGAGCCAATACGGCGCCAACGGAATGGCTGAAGAAGGAAAAACCTACAAGCAAATCATCGACTACTATTATAAAGGGGTAGAAATCACCGACTCCGAATACCTCCTTAACAAAGTAATGGCAAAAAAATAGACGCGGGGACGGTTCCTGTGTCCCTTTTAGAACGCTGCTGATGTTTTTATCAGTGGCTTTTTTATTTTAAATGTATTTGAAATCACTAAAAGTTCCAGGAGTGGAAACCACCGGCAAATTTTAATTAAACTTTTTTAATAAAATATTTTCGATTTAACGAATATTTTCTTATACCCTAACAAAA
>Ga0182742_1003295_pt1 | contig 16040 bp, 14 predicted proteins | sample eDN5th37CBELigMG_FD_128880 | JGI IMG/M metagenome (GOLD analysis project Ga0182742, IMG submission 128880) | Enriched Miracle-Growth compost microbial communities from Emeryville, California, USA - eDNA 5th pass 37_C BE-Lig MG (version 2)... ...
AAGACGGCACTGGACCGGCTCATCGCCAACGGCACCTATGCCGGACTGCTGCGCAAGTGGAAGCTGGAGGCCAATGCGGTCCAGGCGGCCGGCATCAACCAGGGGAAGTGACATGACGGACACCGTGCGCGCCGCCCTGCTGCAGCGGCTCAACGACGAGCGCGAGGCGTTGATCGGCTTCCTGCAGGACTTCCTGCGCGCACGCTCGGCAAACCCGCCGGGCGACACGACCGAGGCGGCGGACTGCATCGGCGCCTTCCTGAACCGCCAGGGCGCCCCCTGGCGCGTCGCCGCGGCAAAGCCGCACCTGCCGAACATTATCGGCAGCTTCGAGGGTGGGCGGCCCGGACGGCACCTGGTGCTCAACGGCCATATCGACGTCTTCCCGCCCCTGGACGAGAGCGGCTGGTCAGGCGAGCGCCGCGACGGCAAGATCTTTGGGCGCGGCGCTGCCGACATGAAGGCGGGCACGGCGGCGGGCATCATTACCTATGCCTGGCTGCACAGCATCCGGGACCAGCTGGCCGGCCGCCTGACCCTTACTGCAGTGTCCGATGAGCAGACCGGCGGCCGCTGGGGGACGCGCTGGCTGTTCGAGACGATGCGCGATGAGGTGCTGGGCGACTGCTGCCTGAACGGCGAGCCCTCCGGCCTCAACAACATCCGCTTCATGGAGAAGGGGACGCTGCGGCTGATCGTCACCATCCGCGCGCCGGGCGGCCATGGTGGCTATCCACACCTGTCGCGCAACCCGAACAAGGTGGCGGCGGCCATGATCGCCGAATTCGACAGCCGCTTCCATATGCGGGAGGCGCCGCTGCCCGAGGCGGTGGCGCGTGCCCTGACGTCACCTGAGGCGGTCGCCGTGCTGGAAGCCGGCATGGGCCCCGGCGCGGCCGAGGTGGTGCGGCGCATGACCTTCAACCCCGGCGTCATCCATGGCGGGCTGAAGGTGAACCAGATCCCGCATGAATGCGTGTTCGAGGTGGATCTCCGCATTCCGGTCGGCATCGAGCGCGACGCGGTCCTCGCCGAGGTGGCGGAGATCTGCGCCAAGCACGACGCCAGCTTCGAGGTCGTGGAGGCACACAGCTATCCCGGCAGCATGGCTGACCCGGAGGGCGAGATGGTCCGCATCCTCCAGGCCAATGCCGAGGCCGCGACGGGCATCCGCCCCGTGCCGATGTCCTCCCTTGGCGGCTCGGACAGCCGCTACTGGCGGTGGGAGGGGGTGCCGGCCTATCTCTACGGACCCTCACCCGTCAGCATGGGGCGCGGCGACGAGCATGTGACCGAGGCCGAGTTCCTGGCCGTCGTGCAGGTGCATCTGCTTTCGGCTTACGACTATCTTCAAGCCGCTGCGCCAGCCGGCGGCTGAGCTTCCGGGTCGCTGCTGCCACAGGAACGGAGGGGAAGCACGAGGGCCCTAGCGCGGCCCGCATGGGCAGGGCAGGCCCAGGCCTGCCCTGGCCGCTACTTCGCCATCATCACCGTGGCCTTTTCGCCGGTCTTCTACTTCCTGGCCCTGCGGCTGAAGCCGCTGGCCGATGGGGATGACGGCCCTTCCTTCCGCGCTGCTCGACAGCGGCACCGGCCGCTCGATCCCTTCTCGCTCGCGCGGCAGGACCGCGACACTGTTACGCATGCGAGGGAGAAGCCCAGCGATAGTCCGGCCCACACGACAGCGGCGCAGCAGTCGATGGCAGTGCGCTCGCCCAGTGCCGAGCTTACGGACCGCGGCATCGGCCTTGGCCAGGGTCGTCTGCTCGGCCGCGGCAAGCAGTCGCAGCCCCCTGAGCCGCTCCTTCCTCCCCAAAGCGCCCAGCTCAGGCCTGATGCAACCCCCAGAACACCGGCAGCCCCTGCACCCGGCCGCGCAGCGACCGCTTGATGGCGGTATTGGCCCGGTAGGCGCCGAGCGGAATGAACAGGACCTCCTCCATGGCCACGCGCTGCATCTCGGTCGCGATACGCTTCTCCGCGCTCTCGTCCGGCGCCTGGAACCATTCCTCGCGCAGCGCCTCCAGCCTTGGGGAGGTGGGCCAGCCATTGGCACCGGCCAGGCCGTTGCCGCGTAGCACCAGATGCGCGCCGGGATCGGTGAATTCCAGCCCCGGGAAGAAGGTGCAGTAAGCGGACCAGCCGCCCTTCTCCAGCGGCTCCCGGCTGGTGGTGCGCTGCATCAGCGTGCCCCAGTCCACCGTCACGAAATCCAGGTTCATGTCGACTCGGCGGAACAGGTCCGCGCCCATCTGCGCCAGCGCCGCCTGCGCCGGGACATCCATGGCGGCCAGCAGCCGTACCGGCTCGCCGGCATAGCCGGCCTCCCGCAGCATCCGCTTCGCCTTGTCCACGTCGCGCGGGCCGAGCAGCGGCTCGAGCCCGGCGCGGGACGCATAGGGCGTGCCAGGCGTATAGACGCCGAAATCGGAGAAGATGCGGGACGGCTCCGCCCCCACCACCGCGGCCATGAAGTCGGACTGATCGAGGGCCGGCAGCAGCGCTTGGCGGATGCGCAGGTCGCTCAACGGCCGGTTCAGGTGGTTGATGCGCATCAGCGCGGGGCGCGGCAGCGGCTCCAGCGCCTCGACCGAGATGCCGCGGCTGCGCTGCAGCAGCGCCTCCAGCTCGGTCGGCGGCGCCTCGTACCAGTCCATCGCTCCGGATTGCAGCGCGGCGGCCGCAGTCGCGGGATCCGGGATGATGTGCCACTCGACCCGGTCGAACCACACGCGCTTCGGGCCCGCGATCAGGCTGGGCGAGCCGGAGGCCACCGGCTGGTAGCCCTCGAACCGCTCATAGACCGCAAGGCTGCCGGGGTTGAACTCGGACTGGCGGAAGCGGAACGGGCCGGAGCCCACCACCTCGCGGAATTGGCGGAACGGGTCGGTCTGCGCCAGGCGTTCCGGCATGATGAAGGGGATGGGCACCGCGACCTGGCCGAGGCTGCGGATCAGCTGCGGGAAGCGCCGCTTCAGCCGGAATTGCAGGCGGCGGTCGTCCAGCGCCACCAGCTCGTCGGTCACTTCGGCCAGCTTCTGCCCGACGGAGGCGCGGCGCATCCAGCGCCGCAAGCTCGCCACAGCATCTGTCGCGCGGACCTTCTCGCCGTCATGGAAGGTCAGCCCTTCCCGCAGCGTGATGGTGCAGATGCGCTCATCCTCCTCGAAGACATGGCCCGCCGCCATCTGCGGTTGCGGACGGTAGTGCTCGTCCAGGCCATAGAGCGTGTCGAACACCATGAAGCCGTGGTTCCGCACCACCGCCGCCGGCGTCCAGATCGGGTCGAGGCTGATGAGGTTGCTGTGCGGGATGAATTTCAGCACCCGCGCGGATTGCGCCCGCACCGCGGGCGCATGCAGGGCAGCGGCGGCGCCGGCGGCAAGGCGCAATGCGTTGCGGCGGCTCAGCATCGGTGTCTCCTCCCGTTCATTCTCATTACGCAGCGAGGCGGCGGGCGATCGCTTCCGCCATCGCCGTGGCCTGCGCTTCCAGGCTGCGCTGTCCCTGCTCCAGGCTGGCCGCGGCAGGATCGCCGAGATAGCCGAGCGGGGTCTTGCGCCTGGCATGGTCCAGGCCGCGCCGCCATTCGTTCAGGTCCTCCGGCCCGAAATTCGTGGGCGCCAGGGAGGGTAGAACCTCCCGCCGCACCAGGCCGGGATAGGTGGCGAGCATCGCCGAGGTCTCGTATTCCCCGGCATGCACATCCACATAGCGCCGCGGCGGGCCGCTCGGCGCCGGCTCGAAGGGCGTCACCAGCGGGTCGGCGGCGTCGAGGCCGAGGCGCTGCACCAGCCGCGCCTCCGCGAGGAAGCTGGCGCGGATAGAGCGGCCGGCGGAGCCGCGCCGGATGCCCTCATAGATGGTGCGGTTATGGTCCGCATCGCCATGGCCGGTGACGCAGAACAGGGCAGTGAAGCCGTCCCCGTCCAGGCTGCCGATGACGTCGGACATCAGTTCCGCCATCACCTCCGGCCGCACCTTGGGTGAGGCCGGGAAGGCACCGGAGACATGATTCACGCCCCAGTAATAGGGCGGCACGATGACGGCGGCGATGCCGCGTTCCGCCAGCAGCGCGCGAAGGCGGCGCAGCTTGGCGGCCGGCAGGTAGACATCCGTGCCGGTCGGCAGGTGCGGCCCGTGCTGCTCGATGACACCCAAGGCCCAGAGCGCGACGGCGCCGCCGCGGGCCGCGCTCGCCACCTCATCGGCGGTCATCTCTGCCATGGTGCCGGCGAAAATGGAAATGCCGGCCTGCAACTCGTCCCGGTCGGTCATGCCTGGTCTCCTGCCCGTTGCGCTTCCGGTTGCCAGAAGGACGCGACCTGTCCGGCGGTCAGCACATCGCCGAGCAGGAAGCGGATATTGGCCAGCGTCGCCTCATGCAGCGCCGGGGCGTGAGAGGCGACGGCATCCGCCGCGACGGCGACGTGGTAGCCGCGCGTATGCGCCTCCCGCAGCGTGGACTCGACACAGACATTCGTCTGCACGCCACAGAAGACCAAGCTCTCGATGCCACGGGCGCGGAGGAATTCGTCGAGGCCCGGATTGCTGAAGCCGCTGTAGGTGTGCTTGCGCAGCACCGGCTCGCCGGCGGCCGGCTCCAGCCCAGGCAGCAGTTCCGCGCCCCAGGAGCCTTCGGCGCAGCAGACCCGCGCCACGCCCATCTCCCGCTTGCGGCGAAGCATGGCAGGCGGCACCAGCGCGTCCTCGTAGCAGGCGGTGAGCCAGGCGACCGCCACGCCGGCGGCGCGGGCCGCGGCCAGCAGGCGTTGGACCGGCGGCAGCAGGGCGGCATAGGCGGAGACGTCCTTGCCCAGCGCCGCGATGTAGCCGCCGGGCGCGCAGAAGTCGTTCTGCAGGTCCACCACCAGCAGCGCGGCACGGCTGGGGGCGTAGCGTCGCTCCGGCGCCTCATGCAGTTCGCGGGAGGCATAGCCGCCTCGGTTCATCACATCTTTCCCCTCCCGCTTGCCCTGGACGCCCAGGCGCCGCCGCAGCGGCCGCAGGTCAGTGAGCAGCGCGGAAGGGCGGCGATGCGGAGTGCGGTGTCGCCGGGCATGTCGCTTCCTCCTCGGCCGCGCCGCTTTGCCGGCGGCGTGTCGCAAGCCTTGCGCCGGCATTGCCGCCGGTCTTCGCGTATCGAAGACCGCAGCTTATAGGATGTCAATCAATTTATGAATTTTGCGATCTGCCGGAATTCAGCCCGGCTTGGCCGCCCGCAGCAGGCTGAGCGTGGCCTGGGCGCCCTGCATGATGTGATCCGCCAGCAGGGCCGTGGCCTCGGCGGCGTCCCGGCGGATGGCCGCGGCCATGATGGCCTGGTGCTGGGCGCGGATGCCCGGCTTGATCTCCGGGTAGCGCACGAAGGCGCGGCGGTAGCGCTCCGACTGGTCGTAGAGGATGTCGCAGAAATGCTGCAGCCAGGGGGAGCCGGAGGCCGCTTCCAGGCAACGGTGGAAGTCCCGGTTGCGGCGCTCCCACTCATCCGCCGCGTCGTCGGACATCGCCGGCAGGTCCTCCTCGAAGCGCGAGAGGCGGTGGAAGCTGGCAACCACCGCCGCCTCCCAGGAATCGTCGCCACGCTGGATGGAAAGCTCCAGCGCCAGGGTGGAGAGCCGCCGCCGCAGGTCGGCGATGTCCATCAGCTCGGCCTCGGAGAGCGGGGAGACGGCGAAGCCGCGCTGGCCCTCCCCATGCACCAGCCCTTCGGTGGCCAGGCGCGACAGCGCCTCGCGGATCGGGCTGCGGCCCAGGCCGTAGCGCTGCTCCAGCAAGTCGGGCTGCAGCTTCTCCCCCGCCTCCAGCCGGCCGGCAACGATATCGGCGCGGATGCGCAGCAGCGCCTCATCCGCCAGGGTGCGGGGTGGGTTGGAGCGCAGCGAGCGGCTGGAAGGGCCCCAGCCCGGCTGGCTCCCGGCAAGGCTCGGCTTGCTGCTCATGCGCACTTCCGTACTTGTATAGGCTTCCAGGATATTTATAAATTCTGCCGACTTGTACAAGCCGCCCCGCGCCGCGCGGGCTGAAGGAGGGCGTATGGCCGAGATCGTCTTCGCTGCGGGTGTGCCGCATGCCCCCGCCGTGGTCGGGCTGTTCGACAAGGCGCCGGACGAGGCGCGGGCCGTCGTCTCCCGCACCTTCGATTCGGTCGGCCGCGCCCTGCGCGCGGCGCGGCCGGACGTACTGATCGTCTTCGCCAACGACCACCTGACCAACAGCCGCATCACCGCCTATCCGGACTTCATCATCGGCATGGCGCCGGAGCATCGCGGCCCGCACGAGTGGTTCAAGGAATGGATCGGCTGCCGCGACTGGGCGGTGCCGGGCGAGCCGGAGGTGGCGCGCGCCCTCTTCGCCGGGCTGACCCGGCGTGGCGTCCGCATGAATGCCGAGTCCGGGCCACTGAAATTCGACGACAACCTCTCCGTACCCACGGTGATGACCGACCTGGACCGGACCGGCATCCGCGTGGTGCCGGTGCTGCAGAACTGCACCGTGCCCCCCTTCCCGGATGGGCCGCGATGCTACGCCATCGGCCAGGCGGTGGGCGAGGTGATCCGCCAGGACCTGCCGGCCGGGCTGAGGGTGGCGCTCCTCGGCTCCGGCGGGCTGAGCCATGAGCCGGGCGGCGCCCGCTATTACAAGATCGACGAGGAATTCGACCGGCAGTTCCTGGCCCTGGCGCAGAGGCCGGACCATGCGACGCTGCTGCGCGAGATGACGGTGGCGCGGATGGAGGAGGCGGGGCTGGGCGGCACGGCGGAATGCCTCTCCTGGTTCATCGTGCTCGGCGCCATTGGCGAGAGGCCGGGTGAGAGCTTCGGCTATACCGGCTGGCCCAGCTTCCGCTGCGGCATCGGCGGCGTGCTCTGGAACCTGCAGGAGGCAGCCTAGCCATGGCATGGGAGAAATACGATCCGAGCCTCGCCACGCATGACCTGGTGCAGGACCTGAAATGGGACCCGCAGCTGCGCCAGCAATTCAAGCAGAACGAGGCCGCGGTGCTGGACCGCTACAAGCTGCGGCCGGAGGAGCGGCGTGCGATCGAGCAGCGGGACTTCCGCGCGCTCTACGACCTCGGCATGCATCCCTATCTCGGCGGGCAATTGTCCCGCTTCATCTGGGGCAATGACGCCGGGCGCGGCGCCATCGAGGCCGCGAACCGCCTGGTCGCCTCGCTGCAGGGGCATGCCGGCGGCATACCGGAGAAGCCCTGAGCCAGCGGCTCGGGAAGGGAGGGAAAGCCATTGGCGGCGCATCGCATTGACGTCCAGCACCATATCCTGCCGCCCGACTATGTCCGGATCGTGGGCGAGGAGCGGATCGGGCCGCTCATGGTCTCCGGCAGGACCCCGGCCTGGAGCCCGGAGATCTCGCTGGAGGCCATGGAGCGGAACGGCATCGCCATCGCCGTCACCTCCATCTCCGCGCCGGGCCTCTGGTTCGGCGATGCCGGCCAAGCGCGGGAGCTGGCAAGGGCCTGCAATGAATACGCCGCCGGGCTGCGTCGGCGCTTTCCGGGGCGCTTCGGCCTGTTCGCCAGCCTGCCCCTGCCCGATGTGGCGGCCAGCCTGGACGAGATCGCCCATGCGCTGGACGTGCTGCAGGCCGATGGCATCTGCCTGATGACCAATTACGGCGGCCGCTACCCGGGCGAGCCGGAATTTGCCCCGATCTTCGAGGAACTGGACCGCCGCGGCGCGGTGGCCTTCTTCCACCCCTGCACCGGCCCTGGTCCCCTGGTCCCACCCGGCATCCCGGCCGCGACGCTGGAATTCCCCTTCGACACCACGCGCGCCGTCACCCACCTGCTCTTCTCCGGCGTGCTGGCGCGTCACCGGCGGATGCGCTGCATCTTCTCCCATGCGGGCGGCGCGGTGCCCTTCCTCGCGCAGCGCATTGCCCGGCTGGAGCGTCGGCCGGAATTCCGGGAAAAGGTGCCGGAGGGCGTCATGCCAGAGCTGCGCCGCCTGTATTTCGACGTGGCGCTCTCCGCCAACCCGCTCGCCTTCGGGCCGATGCTGCAGGTGATCCCGCCGGAGCAGGTGCTCTTCGCCAGCGACTACCCCTTCGCGCCGGAGGACACGATGACCGCGACGGTGCGCGGCCTGGACGCGCTGAGGCTGGATCCCGCGGTGCTGGCGGGGATCGAGCGCGGCAATGCGCTCCGCCTGCTGCCTGGCCTCGCGGCTCCGGCGGCCGGCGGCGCTCCTGCGGCAGGATGAGGGCCTTCCGCCGGCATCCCCCTTCCGCCGCGCATCGCATCCCACCGGCATGACAGCCCCGGCCCTTGCCGGGGCGCCAGGCCTTCGCCCCCCTTCCGGAACGCCAGAATGAGCAGCAGCGCCCCTGTCCCGACCGCCGCCACGCAGGTCGGCCACTTCATCAACGGCCAGCGTGTCCTGGCCGGCCGTGACCGCTTCGAGAACCGCAACCCCGCCACCGGCGAGCTTGTGAGCCTGGTGCCCGAGGCCGACGAGGCGCTGGTGGACCGGGCCGTGGAGGCGGCACGGAAGGCGCTGCGCGGCCCCTGGGGGCGCATGAGCGAGCAGGAGCGCTCCGCCATCCTCCGCCGCGTGGCCGAGGGCATCAATCGCCGCTTCGACGAATTCGTCCGCGCCGAGATGCTGGACACCGGCAAGCCCATCAGCCTGGTCTCGCATCTCGACATCCCGCGCGGGGCAGCCAATTTCAACATCTTCGCCGATCAGGTCGCGACGCTCGGCAGCGAGAGCTTCCGGATGGCAACGCCGGACGGGCGCGGCGCGGTGAACTACGCCATCCGCGTGCCGCGCGGTGTGATCGCGGTGATCTGCCCGTGGAACCTGCCGCTCCTGCTGATGACCTGGAAGGTCGCGCCCGCGCTGGCCTGCGGCAACACTGTGGTGGTGAAGCCGTCCGAGGAGACGCCGACCACCGCCGCCCTGCTGGGCGAGGTGATGAACGAGGCTGGCGTGCCGGCGGGCGTCTACAACGTGGTGCAGGGCCGCGGTCCGGACAGTACGGGCGAGTACCTGACCCGCCATCCCCTGGTGAACGGCATCACCTTCACCGGCGAGACCCGCACGGGCGAGGCCATCATGCGTGCCGCTGCCAGCGGCGTGCGGCCGGTCTCCTTCGAGCTTGGCGGCAAGAATGCCGGCGTGATCTTCGCCGATGCGGATCTGGATGCGGCGGTCGAGGGCACGATGCGCTCGGTCTTCGCCAATTGTGGCCAGGTCTGCCTCGGCACCGAGCGCCTTTATGTGCAGCGCCCGGTGTTCGATGCCTTCGTCGAGCGCCTGGCCAAGGGGGGCCGGAACCTGACGATGGGCGACCCCTCCGACAAGGCAACCGGCATCGGCCCGCTGATCAGCGAGGAGCACCGGCGCAAGGTGCTCTCCTACTATGAACGCGCGCAGGCCGAGGGTGCGCAGGTCCTGATCGGCGGCGGGGTTCCGGACATGCCCGGCAAGCTGGCCGGCGGCTACTGGATCCAGCCGACGCTCTGGACCGGCCTGCCGGAGAGCTCCGCCGTGGTGCGGGAGGAGATCTTCGGCCCCTGCGCCCATATTGCGCCCTTCGATGAGGAGGATGAGGCCATCGCGCTGGCGAATGACAGCCCCTATGGCCTCGCTACCGCGATCTGGACACAGAATCTGGCGCGCGCGCATCGCGTGGCGGCGCGGATCGAGGTGGGCATCACCTGGGTGAATTCCTGGTTCCTGCGCGACCTGCGCACGCCCTTCGGCGGGAGCAAGCAGTCCGGCATCGGCCGCGAGGGCGGCGTGCACAGCATGGAGTTCTATACCGAACTGCGCAACATTTGCATCAAGCTCTGAGGCCCAGCACGGAAGACGGGCTGCATCGGGCTGCTCCGCCCAGACTGACCGGAGGGCGCCGCCTGACCGCGGCGGCGCTTCGGCCACGGTTTCCGCCCGTGGATGTGCGCCAGGGTGACCTCCGACTGAGGCGGCGGCCGACACCCTCAGTCGCGGGCGGAGCGTCTCCTGAGCGGCAGGACAGCGGGGCGGCCCGGCTTCCGGCGACCGGGATCGCGCCCATATATCGGCCATGATCCCGCTCTCCGTTCTCGATCTCTCCCCCGTTCCCGAGGGCAGCGATGCCGGCCAGGCGCTGCGCAATTCGGTTGACCTCGCCCGCCATGTCGAGGCGCTGGGATACCGGCGCTTCTGGATGGCCGAACACCACAACATGCCGGGCATCGCCAGCGCCGCCACCGCGGTTGCGCTGGCCCATGTCGCCGTCGCTACGCGCAGCATCCGTGTCGGCGCCGGCGGCATCATGCTGCCGAACCATGCGCCCCTGGTCGTGGCCGAGCAGTTCGGCACGCTCGCGGCGCTGCACCCGGGTCGGATTGATCTGGGCCTCGGCCGCGCGCCCGGCACCGACCCAATCGCCGCTCGCGCCCTGCGGCGTAACCTGGCCGGCGATCCCGAGGACTTCCCGCGCGACGTGGTGGAATTGCTGAGCTACTTCCGCCCGCCCCAGCCCGGCCAGGCGCTGCAGGCGGTGCCCGGCGCCGGCTTGGAGGTGGAGGTGTGGATCCTGGGCTCAAGCACCTTCGGCGCCCAGCTCGCCGCCATGCTCGGCCTGCCCTATGCCTTCGCCTCGCATTTCGCGCCAGCGCAGATGATGGAGGCCGTGGCGCTCTACCGCGAGCGGTTCCGCCCCTCGGAGCGGTTGCCAGCGCCGCATGTCATGCTCGGCGTCAATGTCTTCGCGGCGGAGACGGATGCAGAGGCGCGGCGCCTGTTCTCCTCCTTGCAGCAGGCCTTCGTGAATCTGCGCAGCGGCCGCCCCGGCAAGCTGCCGCCGCCCGTGGACGGGCTGGAGGCGCGGCTCGACCGGCATGCGCGCGCGATGCTGGACCATGCGCTGGCCTGCTCCATCGTCGGATCGCCGGAGACAGTGCGGCAGGGGCTCCGGGAATTCGCTGCACGCACCGGTGCCGATGAATTGATGGTCACGGCACAGATCTTCGACCATGGTGCGCGGCTGCGCTCCTTCGAGATCCTCGCTCAGGTGCAGGCGGAGATGACCGCCGCGGGCGCATCGCCGGGAGCCGAAGCTCGCGGGCTCGGCCCGTGAAGCCCTGCGCCGGCGCCGGCTTGCAATGCACAGGGCGGAACCAGCCCAGCCGCTTCTGGACGATCTCGCGGAACTTGCTGTCCATCCTACGCCGTCAGGTTTGGCGCGAGTGCTGACAGAACCGATGATAGAATAAGACGTCATCGCGCCAGCTGGGCCCGGCCTTTTCGTTGCGGCTATGTGCTGCTCCTTGCAGTATCGCTGCGCACTTTCGCCAGGCATACGGTCCACGTGCCGACGCGCGAGGCACTACTCGACCTTGCCCATCCGCGCGGCGAGGGGCATGTCGAGTGCTTTGCCGGCGCCCGACCACCCGTATCCGCGGCAGGATCGAGGCGGCGCCGGCGTCGCCGGCGATGATCAAGGCTGCACAGGGGGCGAGCGATGTCTTCGACCCGAACGCGGAAGGCCGATCTGCCGGGAACGCCGGCGCTGACAGACCCCGTGCTGCCGTTCCGCGATTCCGAGGTGTTGCGCACCATCCTGGATGCGGCGCCGATGCGGGTCACCTATCTCGACAGCCGGCGCCGCTACCGCTTTGCCAACCGGGAGTTCTACAGCTTCACCGGATTGTCGCCGGAACAGGTCATTGGGCGCACCGTGGCGCAGGTGCTGGGCCGTGACACCGCGTTGCGGACCAGGCCCTATATCAACGAGGTCCGACACGGGCGCATGGCACGGTTCCAGGGCTGGCGCACCTACCCGACTGCCGGGCGCCGCTATGTGGACAGCGTCTTCGCCCCGGTGTTCCGCGCCGATGGCCGCATGGACGGCTATTTCGTGCTCCTGCGCGACCTCACCGAGCAGCGCCAGCGGGAGGAGGAGCTGGCGCAGCGCAACCGCCAGCTCGAGGAGATGCTGGACGCGGCGCCGGCACGCGTCTGCCTGACCGACCTCGATCGTCGCTACCGCTATGTCAACCGTGAGTTCTGCGACTTCGCCTGCAAGCCACCGGAGGAGATCATCGGCCTGACCAGTGAGCAGCTGGTGGGGCCCGAGGTGAGCAAGGCCCTCGAACCGTTCGTCCTGGCAGCGCAGGCCGGCCGAACGGTAACGCGTGAGGGCTGGGTGAACTACCAGCTGAATGGGCTGAAATACATCAACTGGGTCTTCACGCCGAAGCGGGCCCCCGACGGATCGGTGGAGGGCGTGCTGCTGTTCATGCGCGACCTGACCACGCTGAAGCAGCGGGAGGAGGAACTGGCCCAGCGCACGGCGCAGCTGGAGACGATCCTCGCCAGCATCGCCGAAGGCGTGAACATCGTGGACAGCGCCGGCCGGCTGGTGCTTTGCAATCGGGGCTTCCTTGATCTCTATGGCTTCCCGGAGGAGCTCGGTTGCCCCGGCACACCCGTCGAGGCGCTGGTACGTGCGCGGATCGCGCGTGGGCTGCACTACGCCTCAGAGGCGCGCGACCGGCCGGTCGAGCAACGGGTGGCCGAGCGCGTCGCGCGCCTTCTCAACAGCGCCGACCAGGTCGAGGAGGAGCTGCGCTCGGACGGGCGTTGGCTGGAGATTCGCCGCCGGCGCCTGCGCGACGGCACCATCGTCCGAACCTACACCGATGTCACGGCGCGCCACGAGGCCGAATACGCCCGGCGGGCGCAGCGTGACGCGCTGCGGCGGGCGGAGCAGTTCGAAGCGGCGGCCTCGCTGCTGGCCGGCGTGGCGCACGAGATCAACAATCCGCTGGCCGTGGTGGCAGCACAGGCGGTGCTTTTGGCCGAGGAAGCTGGGGGCACGGCGCTGGCCACGCGAGCGGAGAAGGTGCGTGAGGCGGCGCAGCGCTGTGGCCGCATCGTTGCCAGCCTGATGGCGAGCGTACGCCGCCGTGCCCACCGGCGCGATCAGGTGGACCTCGCGCAGGCGATGGCGACAGGCCTCGATCTGGCCGGCTACGGGCTGCGCGCGGCGGGGATCGTGCTGGAGCAGCGCGTACCGCACGACCTGCCGCAGCTGCGCGGCGACCCGGACCAGATCGCACATATGGTGGCAAATCTGATCGCCAATGCGCATGCCGCGCTGGCGGAGGCGCCTCCACCACGGCGCTTGGCGCTGAGCGCGGCGCGTCTCGGGGATGTGCTGGAACTGCGCGTAGCGGACAATGGCCCAGGCATCCCGGAGGAACTGCGCGAGCGCATCTTCGCCCCCTTCTTCACGACCAAGCCGGAGGGGGTGGGCACCGGCGTGGGCCTGGCGCTGTGCCGCGCGGTGGCGACCGCGCATGGCGGTTCGATCCGGGTGGAGACGACGCCCGGCGGCGGAGCAACCCTGGTGGTGCAACTGCCATTGCCGGAGCGGGCAGGATGGGGCGATGCCACGGCAGCCGTCGCCGGACCAGCGACAGACGGGTGATGTCCCCACGAGGTCTGCATCGTGTGATGGATCTACACCGCCGCCCCATGCAGCACGGTCCCTCGGCGGCCTTACAAACCTCGCCCAGGGCGGACGCTGGAGCGGGGAGCACGATTGCCGCCCTCCCCGACCTGCCCCGCATGCGTGCCTGGCGCCGGCTCAACTTCCACAGTCAACGGGGATGGACGTAGAGCACCTCGGCGTTGTCACCGCCGCCGGTCAGCCACGCCTCACGGCCGGCCGGTGCGCGCTCGGGTTCGAGATACTCCACGCTGATACCGTCGGTCGCCGTGTTGAGGGCCTGCGCAAGGCGGGGCACCTGCGCGAAGGTCCGCCCGGCACCAGCACCGGCGCCGCCGCTGCTCTGAATGATGACCATGTCATCGCCGCCGCCGATGATGGTCGCGCCACCGCCGCCCATCACGTTCCCGACCGCACCCGGTGCCTGGCCCGGGATGTCTGCAGCGCCGATGCCCTGGGCCTGGGCCGTGCCGGCTGCCAAGCCAGTGGCCAGGATGGCTGCAAAAGCGAAGCGCTTCATGTTCGTCTCCTCAAATTTGCGCCCAGACTGTTCTGGGTCGGTCGCTGGAGACGATGTACGCGCCGCCTGTTTCACCGCGATTTCGTCGCGCCCGCAGAGAGGTTACGCAGGTTGCAGAGGTGCCGGGGGGCAAGCCGAACGACATGAACGATGCGGCACGGTGGTCGCCTGCGCCCTGGCGACCGGAACCGATGGGCCAGGGACGCTACTCGACGGCGCGCAGCAGCCGCCCGGCAAGAGCGGCCCCGTCCTCCGCTCCCTCGCCAGGCGGCGCCACGGCCGGCTCACCCGTGGCACAAGCCTGCGCTGCCCGCAGGCCGTGCAGCGCGGTATGGTGGTAACTGGGCATGCTGCCCGGCTCAGCAGGATCGAGGCCGGAGGCCTCCGCCGCGAGAACGCGCAGGCCCGCGTGCCGCGCCGCGGCCACCCAGGCCTCCCAGGCGGAGGCCGGCACCTTCCGGTCGCGCCGGTCGCCGAGCACGACGATGATGGCCCTCGGCCGGATGGCATGGACGCTGCGCATCGGGTCGGCAAGGTCCCTGCGACGCATCAGGTAGTGGTCCGGGAGCGTGCCGTCCCAGCCGCGGTAGAACGCGGCGAGGTCGAGCGGCGCCGAGGCGAGCACCGCGCAGCGGATGTCGCCCCGCCGCGCCAGGAGATTGGCCACGATGACCCCGCCGGAGGAGAAGCCGGAGAGCACAAAGTCGCGGAACCCGTGGCGCCGGCGCAATTCGGTCAGCGCGGCGTCAACCAGTTCGACCTCCGCCCGGGTATGCCGGTCGCGCGCGTGGTTGCCGGAGGAGCCGTGCATGCCCGGCCGCCCGAGCAGGACCACAGGCATCCCGCCCATGGCGCGGCTCAGCGCCGCCGCCGCGGTGCGCCGGGCCGAGGCCGACACCAGGTAGCCCTCCCCCGCAGCCTCAATCCAGGGCCGGCCACCGACGAAGCGGTAGGCCATGCCGACCGCATCGCCCGGGATGTGCACCAGCGCCGGTCCCGGTCCGGTCCCGGCCAGGACATACCGCAGGCATTCATGCCGTCCGTCATTGGCGCTGACCCATAGCCCGTCCATCATTGCGCGGCAGCCCGCCTCGACCGCGCTTGCACCGCTGGCCAAGCCCTCGCGGGTGAAGGTGTCGGCGCTGAAGCCCGGCGGCGGAGCCGGCCGCACCGCGGCTGCTGGCGGCCCACTGCCCTCCGCACCGCCCGCGGTGCAGCCTGCGGCCAGAAGCAGGGCCAGCGCTGCGGTCGCCCGGAGAAGGTCGCGTCGGATATGGGCCACGGGGCACTCGGCTGGAACGGGCATGGCTGGGACCTGCCATCAGATACGACAGCGGCACCGATGCCAACCGTCCAGACGTCAAGGCCCTCGCAAGGATCCGGGTGGTCCCGATCCGCCCGGTTGAGGGCCCGGGTGAGGTCGTTCGCAATGACCGCCCTGCCCTCCCCAACCGAGCCGGCGCGTTGCTGCCCCCATGCAGCCGCCAGGATGGCAGCCTGGACCGTTACCGTCTCCCGGTGGAGGACGGCGCCGGCCCGTCCTTCGGCAGCAGCCGCGATGCCGCAAAGCCGCCGATGGACGGCGCCTCCCGCGGCCTGGGTCCTTGCGGGAGGCGAGGCCCATAAGGCGGCTAGGCCGCGCCCGGCTGGTCCGGACACGGCACTGGCCTCAGCCCCGGGGCTGGGCGGTGGGGCCGGCCAGCTGCGCGGCGGCCGGCGCGACCGGGCGGTAGACGAGCTGCGCGTTCTCGCCCCCGCCGGTCAACTCGGCGACGAGGCCGGTGGGCGCCTCGGTGGTGACCTGCGCCCCATAGGTGATCTGCAGGTTGTCGCCGCCGCCGATGAGCGTTGCGACCCCGCCGCCTACCACATTCGGGCTGGGCTCGGCGTAAACCACCTGCTGCTCACCGTTCACATTGACCAGTTCGGCGGCCTGGGCGGCACCCAGGGTGCCGAGGGCAAGAGCGGAAGCGAACAGAGCGTTGCGGATCATGGTGGGCTCTCCTCTGGGCCACGGGGGTGTCCGTGGCGGTGGGCTTTAGGTATCGCACCA
>Ga0182742_1003296_pt1 | contig 16037 bp, 13 predicted proteins | sample eDN5th37CBELigMG_FD_128880 | JGI IMG/M metagenome (GOLD analysis project Ga0182742, IMG submission 128880) | Enriched Miracle-Growth compost microbial communities from Emeryville, California, USA - eDNA 5th pass 37_C BE-Lig MG (version 2)... ...
CTGATGGAGGGGGCGCTCCTTGCCGTGGCCGTGGTGTTCCTGTTCCTGCGCAACTGGCGGGCGACGCTGATTTCCGCCGTCGCGCTGCCGCTGTCGGCGATCCCCACCTTCTTCGTCATGGACATGCTCGGCTTCTCGCTGAACCTCGTCTCGTTCCTGGCGCTGACGCTTGCGACGGGCATCCTGGTCGACGACGCGATCGTGGAGATCGAGAACATCGCGCGGCACATCCGCATGGGCAAGACGCCCTATCGCGCGGCCATCGAAGCCGCCGACGAGATCGGCCTTGCCGTCATCGCCACCACCTTCACCATCATCGCCGTCTTCGTGCCCGTCTCCTTCATGCCGGGCATTCCGGGCCAGTATTTCATCCAGTTCGGCCTGACGGTCGCCGTCGCAGTGTTCTTCTCGCTCGCCGTCGCGCGCCTGATCACACCGGTCATGGCCGCCTACCTGATGCGCTCGGGCGATGCGGACGGCCACGGCGAGGAGAAGGAAGGCGCTTTCATGCGCTTCTATACCCGGCTCGTCGGCACGACGACGGGCACCTGGTATGCCCGCTACGCGACGCTTCTCGCCGCCATCGCCTTCCTCGTCGGCTCGCTTCTCCTGCTTTCCACCGTGCCCGGCAGCTTCATGCCGCCGGAGGACGCCTCGCGCGTCGTGCTTTCCGTCGAGCTGCCGCCGGACGCCATGCTGGACGATACCGACCGCACGACGACGCAGATCTACGACCGGATCAAGGGTATCGACGGCGTGCAGAGCGTCTTCGTGCTCGGCGGTTCCTCGCCCAAGGGCGACCTGGAACTGCGCCGCGCCTCGGTGACCGTCATCCTCGACAAGCTCGAGCATTCGCTCGTCTACAAGCTGGTGAACGATATATTCGGGCGCCTTCCGGTGATCGGCACGCATCTGCCGAAGATGGAGGCAACGGGACGCCTGCGCCCGCAATGGGATATCGAGCGCGAACTCTTTGCTTCGCTCCGCGACATTCCCGACGTGCGCGTCATCAAGCTCAACGACCGCGGTGAGCGGGACCTCGCCTTCAACCTGCTCTCCAACAACGAGGCGGACCTCAACGACACCGTGGCCGTTCTGGAATCGAAGCTGCGCGCCGATCCTGTGCTGGCCAATGTCAGCTCGGAAGGCTCGCTGCCGCGGCCGGAACTGCAGATTCGCCCGCGTGACGACCGGATGGCCCGCTTCGGCATCACCACGGCGCAGATTTCCGAAGTGGTGCGCGTTGCCACGATCGGCGATATCGATTCACAGCTCAGCAAGGTCTCGCTCGACGACCGGCTGATCCCGATCCGCGTGCAGGTCGACCGCAACTTCCGCACCGATCTCGCCGCCATCCGGAACCTCAAAATCCCGACGGCGGGCGGCCAGTTCGTGCCGCTGTCGAGCGTGGCCGATATCGAATATTCGGAAGGCCCGAGCTCGGTGAAGCGCTACAACCGCAACCGCGTCGTCTCGATCGGTTCGGACCTGAAGCAGGGCGTGGCGCTCGATACGGCCACAGCCCGCTTCAAGGAGATCGCGAACAGCATCGACATGCCGTCGACCGTGCAATTCAGCGAAAGCGGCGATGCCGAGATCCAGGCCGAGATGCAGCAATCCTTCGGCAATGCCATGCTGCTCGGCCTGCTCCTCGTGCTGATGGTGCTGATCCTGCTCTTCAAGGACGTGATACAGCCCTTCACGATCCTGCTTTCGCTGCCGCTTGCCATCGGGGGCGTGGCGGCCGGGCTCATCCTCACGCAGAATGCGCTGTCCATGCCCGTTCTCATCGGCATCCTCATGCTGATGGGCATCGTGACGAAGAACGCCATCCTGCTCGTCGATTTCGCCATCGAGATGATGCATCACGGCATGGACCGCGTCGAAGCCATGATAGAGGCTGGCCGCAAGCGTGCCCGTCCCATCGTCATGACGTCCATCGCCATGTCGGCCGGCATGCTGCCCTCGGCCCTCGGCGTCGGCGAAGGCGGCTCCTTCCGCTCGCCCATGGCGATCGCCGTGATCGGCGGCATCATCGTCTCGACGGTGCTTTCGCTCGTCGTCGTGCCGTCCTTCTTCCTCATCATGGATGACCTGTCGCGCCTGCTCGCCTGGATCTTCGGCCGCTTCGTCGGCGGCAAGGACAAGGAATTGCTGGCGATGAAGCCGGAAGCGCTGACACAGCTTGCCGACCAGACCGCCCGCGAGGTGTCCGATCTGGAAAAGCGCATCGAGGCTCTCGAAAAGAAGACCGACGGGCGCAAGCCCTTCAGCGTGGTGCACCATTCGCCGCTTGCGGCGGAATAGGTCGTTTTCAGGTTCATTGATCGAAATCAAATAAGACTTCCGCACTCTCGACTATCGTTTTGTCATCGAAGAAAGAACGATGCATGCGGGAGCATGGAGTGAGATCGATGAACAGGCTGATGAAACCCGGTGCCCGGGAACGGGAAACCCTGCTGAACTCCGGCCTTCTTTCCAATCTCGGCGTGGAAAGCGTCGCGGCGATGATGGAGATCGCGGTTATCGGCAATCTGCCGGCGCGCCAGATCCTGTTTCGCGAGGGCGAACCGGCCGACATGCTGCACTCGGTGCTCTCCGGCTATATACGCCTCTACAAGCTCGATCCGGACGGACGGGAAGCGGATGTGGAGCTCTATGGACCGGGCGACCTCATCGGCGCCAGCGTCCTGCTCGACGGCGGCCGCTACACGGCGACGGCCCAGGCCGCCGAGCCGGCGCTCATCGCCCGCTTCGACCTCAGGCGCGTCCGCGACATCGCCGGCCGCCGGCCGGACCTCGCCATCGCGCTGACCAATGCGCTCTCCAGCCAGCTGACGCGGGCCTTCCTGAGCCTGTCCGACGATCGGCTGCACACCGCGCCGCAGCGGGTGGCGCGTTATCTGCTCGCCCATTGCCCGCCGGACGGCATGGCCGCCAGCTTCCGCCTGCCCTATCAGAAGAGCCTTCTGGCCGGAAAGCTCGGCCTCGCGCCCGAAGCGCTCTCCCGCGCCTTCTCCATGCTGCGGGGTCATGGCGTCAATGTCCGGGGTCGCCTCGTCCATATCGGCGACCCGGACGCGTTGCGCCGGGTCTGAGCGACGCTCCGTCAGCGCCTCAGCGCCTGCGTCCGCCGGCGGCAACCCGTCGGCTCGGCTCAAGAAGCCCCTCGCCCTCATCCTCATGGACCGCCCGGTCGCGTCCAAGCGACTTGGCAAGGTAGAGCGCGCGGCCCGCCGCCTCGAACACCGCGTCGAAAGACCTGCCCGCGGGCCGATCGGCGATGCCGGCCGAAAGCGTCACCGTGACGGTTCCTCCCGCGGCTTTCACCCGGCGCGCGGCGACCGACCGGCGCGCCTCCTCCACCAGAAGCGCGCAATCGCCGCGGTCCTCGTTGCCGATGAACACGGCGAATTGCTCGCCGCCGAACCGCCCGACGAGATGCAGTGGCGAGAAAACCCGGTCCAGTTCCTCCGAGATGGCGGCAATCGCCGCATTGCCCGCCGCCTCGCCATGCTTTTCATTGACGGCGCGGAGCCGGTCGACATCGAACAGCACGAAGAAGCCGCTGTCCTGACAGCACTCCAGTTGCTTCACGAAGGCCGGCCGTTTCAGAAGGCCGGAGGCGAGATCCAGCTTGCTCAGCCGGTCGAACTCGACGCGCGACAGGGAAATCTCGTGGATCGCCGTCCCGAGCATCCAGGCGAGCAGCGCCGTGACGCTTGCCGCGATCAGGATCGTCGCCGACGTCCCGAAGCCCAGCTCCGTGGGGAAGGAATAGGGCAGAAGGTGGAAATTGGCGAGGATCGCTGCGACCACCAGATAGGACGCAGTGACAAGGGTGACCGCCACCAGAACGGCGTTCAGGACGAATGTCGAAATGTCGGCCCGGGTCCGGAAGACACCGGCCTCCCACTGGGCCTTCAGCCAAAGCGCCAGCCTGCCACGCATCAATCTCTCCACAGTGAACGGGAGGACGTTAGGGCATTTTCTTTCAGGATCGGCTAATGCGTTCGATAGAAGTTTAACCGTCTCGCTTTGAAACGGAAACCGGGTACGATTCTGTACCGAAAACAGTCAACGCTCCTTAACCGTCGAGGCGGGCAAGGCGCCCGGTCGCAATCTGCCCCTCCACCCAGCGTCGCTCCGCCGCGAACGGATGCCATGGCCAGCCTTCGTGACCGAAGCCGGCGAGAAGGATGGGTCCGCCCTCCCCCGCAAACGTTTCCAGTGCATGGGCAATGGCGATGAGACCGGAGCTCGGCACCACATAGGCCGGCGGATCGAAGGCCGCGAGCGAGGCATCGAGCTCCTGGTGAACCGCAGCCGGAATGATGCTCAGCGACCTGCCGGTGGCCTTGGCGAAGGACACGAAGCCGTCCGTATAGTCGTCGCAGAAATCGCCGAGGTCGGGATGGCTGTGGGCAAGCGCCGGACGCATGGCGGCGAAGGTCTCCGGCGCCCGCACGCACCAGAACTCACGCGCCGCCCGCACTGCAGGACTTACCTTCCAACGGCCGCCACCCAGCATTTCCAGCGCGGGGCGGCCGGTATTGCAGACGGCGACGATATCCGTCTTCGTTCCTCCGCGCCCAACGGACCGGCAATCGTTGAAGCGGATCACCAGATCGGCGGCATCGATGGCCTGCGCCACGCCTTGGCGAACCGGACCGTTTCCGACGACGACGATGCTCCGCGACATTTGCGGCGTCCTCAATTTTCCGATTCGTAGACGGCCTTGAGCTCCGCCGTGCGCTTGCGCGTGAGATCCGCGAGGCAGCTGGAAACCAGCAGCGGCTCCAGGGAACCGCCGCGCGCCTCGAAACCGGCAAGCTCGCACTGGCCGTCGCGATAGCCGATCCAGGCGCGCTGGGCGCGCTTCAGGGCATCGACGGCGCCGACATATTGCTCGCCCATATCCTTGTATTCGACGTCCATCTTCTGCGCGGCGGCCATCGCCTTCTTGTAGGCGGCGTTCAGTTCCCCATCGGCGTCCGCATAATCGCGATCCGCGCAGATATTCATCTCCATCTGCGTCTCGGCATTGTCGCAGTCGACCTCCGGCTCGCCATCCTGCGCACCCGAAAGGGTGGTGGAAACAAGGAGCATGGCGGAGGCAAGCAGGAAGCGGGCGTGGCAATTCATGTCGTGATCCCCATCAGTTCCGGCACGAGCCGCCCATCCGACGAAAGGCGCGGCGGCTTCGTGAGACTTTCGGCACCTGCATGCCGCCGCGCAAGCACGAAATCGGCAAAAGGCGCCTTTCCCGCAAGCCGGCGCTCTGTCATGGCCAGGCGGCGACGAAAAAGCCCGGCACGAGGCCGGGCGAATGAAAATGGTCGGGCGGCGTGCATGCGCCGCCCGTTCCGCAGGAACGACTATTCGTTCTGGTAGTAGGTGAACTTGCCGTCGTCACCCTTCTTCCAGGTATAGAGCACGTAGTCCGGGCGGGTGATGTCGCCCTTTTCGTCGAAGCTGAGTTCGCCGATGACGGTCTTGAACGGGCCCTTCGACTTCAGAGCTTCGGCCACGGCCTGCGGATCGTTGCCGCCGGCGGCAGCCGCTGCCTGCGCGATGACCTGGACGGCTGCGTAGGAGTAGAGCGTGTAGGCTTCCGGCTCGAAGCCCGAGGCGCGGAACTTCTCGACGAGTTCCTTGGCATCCGGGTTCTTGCGCGGGTCGGGCGCGAAGGTCATCAGCGTGCCTTCGACGGCGTCGCCGGCGATCGAGGCAAGTTCGTTCGAAACGATGCCGTCGCCCGAGATGAACTGTGCCTTCAGGCCCTGGTCTGCAGCCTGGCGCTCGATGAGGCCGAACTCGGTGTGCAGCCCGCCCCAATAGACGACGGTGATGCCGGCTTCCTTCATCTTGGCGATGAGGGCCGAGAAGTCCTTGTCGCCGACATTGACGCCTTCATAGATGGCTTCGGTGACGCCGGCTTCGTTCATGAACTTCTTGGTTTCGTCGGCAAGACCCTGGCCGTAGGGCGTCTTGTCGTGAAGAACGGCAACCTTGGCGTCCTTGAAGTTGGCGGCGATGAAGGAACCGGCTACCGAACCCTGCTGGTCGTCACGACCGCAGGTACGGAAGGTGTTCCACAGGCCGCGTTCCGTATAGGTCGGGCTCGTGGCGGCCGGGGAAACTTCGAGAATGCCGTTTTCGGCGTAGACTTCCGAAGCCGGGATGGAAACGCCCGAGTTGAAGTGACCGACCACGAACTTCACGCCATCGGCGACGAACTTGTTGGCGACGGAAACACCCTGCTTGGCGTCGGAAACGTCGTCGCCGAGCACGACCTTGATCTGCTCGCCGTTGATGCCGCCGGCAGCGTTGAGATCCGCGATCGCCTGTTCGGCACCCTTCTGGATCTGCGCGCCGAATGCAGCGTTCGGGCCCGTGATCGGGGCGCCGATACCGACCAGCACGTCGGCCCAGGCGTTGCCGCTGAAGGCGACCATTGCAGCCAAGGCAACGGCCGACAGGAGAGACTTCTTCATATTGTTACTCCCAAATTTAAAAGCGGGCTCGTTTCAACCGGTCGCAACACCCGCATAATTGCGCCGATATGGCTTGCCCCGCGGCCGAAATCGGCCGCGGTGTTCCCTCTGGTTATTTGGACTTCCAGGAAAAAGGCGAGGCCTTTTCATAGAGCCAGTAGTAGTTATTGGTCATCTGCCGCGTGCGGTAGTAGCGGTAGCCGAGCGTAGCAAACAACAAAAGCACGACCGTGTCCACGAGATAGTATTGCACCGTGAGCATGGTGCCGTGAAACAATGCGTGGTGGATGAAGCGGATGGCGCCGCCGAGCAGCAGCACATAGATGATCAGCGTGCCGTAGTTCTGCCAGTTCTCGGCAACGCTCTTACCGGTGCGCCAGGCGGTCCAGCCGCCCATCATGACGGTGATGAAGAAGAACTGCCAGACGGACGGCTCCTCGTAGAGAATTCCCTGCATGTCTTGTCTCCTTCCCGCCTTAGTGGCGCCCGCCTTCGAGATAGGCCGCGCGCACCTCCGGATTGGCCAGAAGTTCCTTGCCGGAACCGCTCATCGTCACCTGGCCGTTGACCATCACATAGGCCCGGTCGGAGAGTTTCAGGGCGGCGAAGGCATTCTGCTCGACGAGGAACACGGTCAGCCCCTGTTCCTGGTTCAGCACCTTGATGGCATCGAAAATGCCCTTGACGATCAGCGGCGCGAGGCCGAGCGACGGTTCGTCGAGAAGCAGGAGCTTGGGACGGGCCATCAGCGCGCGGCCGATGGACAGCATCTGCTGCTCGCCGCCCGAAAGCGTGCCGCCGCGCTGGGACTGACGTTCCTTGAGGCGCGGGAAGAGCGTGAAGATCTTTTCCACATCCTCGTCGAAATATTTCAGATTGTCGAGGCTCGCGCCCATCTGGAGGTTTTCGTAAACCGTCATGCGCGGGAAGATGCGGCGGCCTTCCGGCGACTGCGCGATGCGGCGCCGGGCGATCAGATGCGTCGGCAGGCGCGTGATGTCCTCGCCGTCGAAGGTGATGGTGCCGGAGCGGGCCTGGGGGCTGCCGCAGATCGTCATCATCAGCGTCGACTTGCCGGCGCCGTTGGCGCCGATGAGGCTGACGATCTCGCCCTTCTTGACCTCGACGTCGACGCCGGCGAGCGCGCGGATATTGCCGTAATAGGTTTCCACGCCCTGAACGCGGAGAAGCGTATCGCTCATCAGTGCGTGTCCCCCTGCGTTTCCTCGATCTCCTCGATTTCCTCGATCACCTCTTCGACCTCATCATCTTCCACACCGAGATAGGCCGCGATAACCTTCGGATCGTTCTTCACATGGTCCGGCGTTCCGTCGGAGATCTTCTGCCCGTATTCGAGCACGACCACATGGTCGGAGATCTCCATGACGACCGACATGTCGTGCTCGATGAGCAGGATCGACGTGCCGCTGTCCTGGCGGATGGAACGCAGGAGTTCGTTTAGCGCGAGCGATTCGCGCGGGTTGAGACCGGCTGCCGGCTCGTCGAGGCAGAGGAATTCCGGCCCCGTGCACATGGCCCGGGCGATTTCCAGACGCCGCTGCGCGCCATAGGGCAGGTCGCCGGCCGGGTCGTCCGCCCGCTCGATGAGATGGGCCTTTTCCAGCCAGTGCTTGGCGACGTCGATCGCCTCGCCGGCCGCCTGCCTGTAGGCCGGCAGGCCGAGCAGGCCGAGGATCGTATAGCCGGATGCCTTCATCAGCACATTGTGCTGAGCGACCAGCAGGTTTTCCAGGACGGTCAGGCCCGAGAAGAGCCGGATGTTCTGGAAGGTGCGGGCGACCTTGGCATCGCGGGTGATCTCGAAATCGGCCATGCGCTCGAGGAGGAATTCCTTCCCCTCTTTCTGGCGCATGGTGATCATCCCCATGGTCGGCTTGTAGAAGCCGGTGATGCAGTTGAACACCGTGGTCTTGCCGGCACCGTTCGGGCCGATGAGCGCGGTGATATCGCCGCGCCGGGCTTCGAAGGAGAAGTCGTTGATGGCCATCAGGCCGCCGAAGCGCATCGACAGATGCTCGACCTTCAGGATGGGATCGCCCGTCATCGTGTTTGCCATCGTGCTCGTCGCAATATTCGTCTCGGGCGCCATCAGCCGTGCCCTTCCTTGGTGAAGCTGCCGGAAACCGCCTTGCGCTCCTTGAGGAATGCGGTCGGCTCACGGCTTCCAACGAAGCCGCGCGGTTTCCAGACCATGACGACGACCATGGCGACGCCGAAGATCAGCATGCGGTAGAGTTCCGGCGTGAAGTCAGGCCCGAAGATCTGCTTGAGGAACTGCATCTCGCGCAAAAGCTCCGTGCCGCCGACCATCAGCGCCGCTGCGACCGCGATGCCGACGAGCGAGCCCATGCCGCCGAGAACCACGATGGCAAGGATGATCGCCGATTCGAGGAAGACGAAGCTTTCCGGCGAGACGAAGCCCTGGCGCACGGCGAAGAAGGAGCCGGCGAAGCCGCCGAACATGGCGCCGGTGGCAAAGGCCGTCAGCTTGGTGGTCACCGTGTTGATGCCGAGAGAGCGGCAGGCGATCTCGTCTTCACGCAGCGCCTCCCAGGCTCTGCCGATCGGCATGCGGCGCAGGCGGATCGTCACATAGGCGGTGAGGAGAGCGAGCGCCAGGATGAGATAGAACAGGAAGACCTTGTAATAGGCCGAGGACATGGACAGGCCGAAGGCCTTGGCGAAGTTGTTCGGCGCGCTGACATCGAAGGACCAGATACCGAAGACCGAGGCCTTGGGGATGCCGGAAACGCCGAAGGTGCCCTTGGTCACTTCCGTCCAGTTGATGAGGACGAGACGGATGATCTCACCGAAGGCGAGCGTCACGATGGCGAGATAGTCACCCTTCAGGCGCAACACCGGGAAGCCGAGAATGATGCCCCAGAAGGCGGCGAGGATGCCGGCGAGCGGCAGCAGGATCCAGAAGGACAGGCCGAAATGCTGGGACAGCAGCGCATAGGAATAGGCGCCGACCGCGTAGAAGGCGACGTAGCCGAGGTCGAGCAGGCCGGCAAGGCCCACCACGATATTGAGGCCCCAGGCGAGCATCACGTAGATGAGGATCTGGATGCCGAAATTGTCGACCCATTTCAGCGAGCCCTGCACGCCGAAGATCGCCATGGCGAGGATGGGATAGACCAGCATGAAGGCGATCGCGATCTTGCTGAAATTGCGCTTGAGGAAGCTCTCGTCGCCTTCCACGGCCGGCTTTGCCGCGGCGGCGGCCTTGCGGGCTGCCATCCAGGGACGGACATAGGCGACGACGAGGAAGCGGCCGACGGCGCCCAGCGCGACGAAGACGGCGAGCGCAACCCAGTGCGTCTTCAGCACCAGCTCGTTGCGGATGTTCTGCGTGGTCTCCAGACCGACGAAGAGGACGAAGAGACCGAGCGAGAGAAGGCCCGCGAAGAGGCCCTCGCGCAGAGCCCGCGCCGTCAGGTTCCCGCCGGCGCTCTCTTGGGTGTTGGAAATGTTGGCCATGAAATCAAACCTTCTCGACTTCCGGTCGTCCGAGAATGCCGGACGGCTTGAAGATCAGGACGATGGCGAGGATGGAGAACGTCGCGACGTCCTTGTAGTCGATGGTGAAGTAGGCAGACCACAGGCTCTCGATGAGCCCGATGAGAAGACCGCCGAGAACCGCACCCGGAAGCGAGCCGATGCCGCCCAGAACCGCGGCCGTGAAAGCCTTGACGCCCGGAATGAAGCCATCGGTGAAGACGGTCACGCCATAGTACATCAGGTACATGGTGCCGGCGACGGCGGCGAGCGATGCGCCCATGACGAAGGTCACGGAGATCGTCCGGTCGACGTCGATGCCGAGCAATGCCGCCATCTTGCGGTCCTGTTCGGTCGCGCGCTGGGCCCGGCCGAGCGAGGTCTTGTTGACGATGTACCAGAAGACGCTGAGCAGGATGACCGTCAGGAACATGATGATCAGCTGCTTGAGCGAGATCGAGATGCCGAAGACATTGTAGACCGAAGACACCATCGGCGGGATCGGCTTGTTGCGCGGGCCCTGCGTCACCTGGATGAAGTTCGACAGCGCGATCGACATGCCGATGGCGGTGATCAGCGGCGCGAGGCGGAAGGAGCCGCGCAGCGGCCGATAGGCCATCTTCTCGATCGTCCAGTTCCACAACGATGCCGTCAGCATCGCGGCGGCGATCATGACCAGCAGAAGCAGCACGACCGGAAGGCCGACGAACACGCTGGTCAGGATGAGGAAGGTGATGAGAGCGGCAAATCCGCCGAGCATGAAGATATCGCCATGGGCGAAGTTGATCATGCCGATGATGCCGTAAACCATGGTGTAGCCGATGGCTATCAGACCATAAATCGAACCAAGCGTCAGCCCGTTGACGAGCTGCTGGACGAAGTATTCCATATATGTAATCCCCCGGATGCGGTTCCCGGCGGGGCCGCATCTCTTGTTTTTTGCGCTTGTTTTTGCGCCTGCTAGACAATCCGGATTCCATACCGCTTTCGATACAAAAGGGAAGCCCAAAAAGCCCGGATCGACAATTTCTTTGGCCGTGGATGCCATTTGCGACCGTTAACGTTCCGAAAACCAGATCACCGACCGAAAAAGCAACGCTTGATCGGTGACCGGCATCCCGTTTTGAAACAATAACGCGAAAGTGGTCTTGTCAGCGCGTGGCGAAATCCACCGAAAGGTCATAACCGCGCGCCATGACCTTAAGCTCGTCTACAAGCGCTTCGGCGAAGCTGCGCGTGACGACGAGGTCGAAGCTGTCAGGCCCTTTTCGCGCGATATTGACCGAGAGGTGGTTGCAACGCATGTTCGCCGCCCGGCCTACCGGAAAGGCATCCGGATGAAGATCGGCGGCCACGCCATTGGCAAGGATCCGGACCGCATCGGGCCCGCTAAGCGAGAGTGCGACGCGGCCATGGCTTTGGTCGACGGCAAAGGCAAAATCGCCGAGCCGAAGGGAAAGATCGGCCAGCAGCGTTTCCGGCGCATGCGCGTCAGACAGCACCAGCCACTCGCCGGGCCCGCAAAAGCGGGCCTCGAACTCGCCGCTCGCAACGAGGGTGCCGGCCGCCTCGGCGATCTTTCCGGGCGCCGCGAGCACCACGGCGATCGCGGTCGCGCGGTGAACCGAAAGGTGGTTTGCCCGCCGTTCCGCCATGGCACCGATCGTGCCTTCCAGCGCATGCACTGCGTGATAATCGTAAGCCATCACCGTTCCCTCACGCCAGCAGCCTGCGGTTTTCCGGATCGACGAAGACGGGATCGCAGACCTCCGCCATCGTCTCCACACCGCGCAACTGGTCCCAGACGACGATCCTTTCGCCATAGCGCTCGCGCCCGGACTTGAGGAAGGCAAGCGCGATATGCCCGCCAAGGGTCGGCGAGAAGCACGCGGAGCTGACCCAGCCCTGGTCGTTGATCGTCGAGGGTTTGGCGCCGTCCTTCAAGAGATGGGCGCCGGCTCGCATGTCCTTGTCCGCCTCCAGCGCCCTGAGACCGACGAGTTGCGCCCGGTCCGCCGCCGTCAGGCCGAATCGGGTGGAAAGCCGCTTGCCGATGAAATCCGGCTTGTTTGTCGCCATCATGCGGCCGAGGCCCGCATCGTCCGGCGTCACGCGGCCGTCGAATTCGGCATGGGTCACATGACCCTTCTCGACGCGCAGCACGTTCAGCGCCTCGACGCCGTAGGCGACGAGGCCTTGCGGCGCGCCGGCGCGCATCAACGCATCCGCCACCGCCTCGCCATATCCCGCCGGCACCGCCAGTTCATAGGCAAGCTCACCGGAAAAGGAGATGCGGAAGAGCCGCGCCCGCAGACTGCCTTTCAACCGCACCTCACGCGCCGCAAGAAACGGGAAAGCCGCGTTGGAAAGGTCGTCCTCGACCAGGGTTTGTAGGATCGTGCGGGCCTTCGGCCCGGCGATCGCCATCTGCGCCCATTGATCCGAGACGGAGAGGAAACGCACGCGAAGGTCCGGCCAGAGGACCTGCGCGGCAAATTCCATGTGCGACAGCACGCCGCCGGCCATCGCCGTCGTCGTGGTGACGAGGAAACGATCTTCCGCCAGCCGGCTGACCGTACCGTCGTCATAGACCATGCCATCCTCGCGCAGCATCAGCCCATAGCGGGCCTTGCCGACGGGCAGTTTCAGGACGGGATTGCAATAGAGCCGGTTGAGGAACTCGGCCGCATCCGGGCCCAAAACCTCGATCTTGCCGAGCGTCGAGACATCGCAGAGGCCGGCATTCTCGCGCACGGCGCGCACCTCGCGGTCGACGCTGTCCCGCCAGGTCTTCTCCCCCGGTTTCGCAAACCAGGACGGACGATACCATAGGCCCGAATCGATGAAGACCGCGCCATTGCGCGCCGCCCAGCCATGCAGCGGCGAACGGCGCACCGGCATGGCGTGCTCGTCGCGCGACGGTCCCGCGAGCGCACCGAAGGAAACGGGCGTATAGAAGGGCCGGAAGGTCGTCGTGCCGACCGAGGCCGGGCTTATGCCCCTCATCGCGGCAAGAATGCCGATGGCATTGATATTGCCGAGCTTGCCCTGGTCCGTCGCCATGCCGCTCGTCGTGTAGCGCTTGGCATGTTCGACATGGCCGAAGCCCTCGCGCACGGCAAGGCCGAGATCCTTGACATGCACGTCGTTCTGGAAATCCACGAAGGCCCTGGATTTCGCGCCGGGCGCCTGCCAGAGCGCGGTGAAGGACGGGTCGGGCTCCTCGCCAACGGCCGGCGGCGCGAAGCCTGCGGCCGGACGGCCAAGCGCCTCCGCCACGGCCGCAGCCTTGCGAGCCCCGTCCTCGAAACATCCGGCGAGACGATAGTGCCCCGCCGCCGCGCCGGCCGTCACGAGGCCCTGCCCCGTCTCGGGCGCGAGAAACGCCTGCAGCGCCTGCGACCAGACCGGCTTGCCACCGCGCTGGCAGGCGAGATGGATGACGGGGCTCCAGCCGCCGGCCATCGCCACGGCATCGCAGGCGATCAGTTCCTCGAAGCCGCCGCGATCGGCCACCACGGCGCGGACACGCCGGCGCCCTTTCGTATCGACGATCGAACCGCCGCGAATGAGCCGCACGCCCGCCGGCGCATTCTCCCCGGCCTCCGCCCGGCTGTCGATGAGTGCCTCCACAGCCACCCCTTGCGCGAGGAGGTCCTCGGCGGTGCGATAGCCGGAAGAACCGCTGGTGAAGATCGCCACCGACTTGCCGGCGGCGACACCGAAGCGGTTGAGATAGGTGCTGACGGCACTCGCCGTCATGATGCCGGGCCGGTCGTTGCCGCCGAAGACGAGGGGGCGCTCTTCCGCGCCGGTGGCGAGAATCGCATGTTTCGCCACGATGCGCCACAGGCGCTCGACAGGCCTTGCGGGATCGATCGCCGCGCTGTGCTTCTGCACCCGCTCGACGGCGCCGAAGACGTTGTCGTCATACCAGCCGAAAACGGTCGTGCGCGGCAGGAGGGTGACGTTCGGGCTGTTCTGGAGTTCGTCGATGGCGCGGCGAGCAAGGACATAGGGCGGCTCGCCGTCGAGCGGGGTCGTTTCGCTGAGAAGCGCCCCGCCGAGCGCGAAATCCTGCTCCGCGAGAAGAACGCGCAGGCCGGACCTTGCGGCGACCAATGCCGCGGCAAGACCGGCGGGACCCGCCCCGACGACGAGAAGGTCGCAATGCGCCCAGCTCTTCTCATAGGAATCGGGATCGTGCGGCAGGTCCGTGCGGCCGAGACCCGCGGCGCGGCGGATCAGCGGCTCGTAGAGCTTTTCCCAGAAGGCGGCCGGCCACATGAAGGTCTTGTAATAGAACCCCGCCGACAGGAAGCGCGCCATAAGGTCGTTGACCGCGCCGATATCGTGGGCAAGGCTCGGCCAGCGGTTCTGGCTGACGGCATCGAGGCCGTCGTAGAGTTCGGCAACCGTCGCTCTAGTGTTGGGATCGCGCCGCGCACCGCTGCCGATGGTGACAAGCGCATTCGGCTCCGACGGACCGGCCGTGACGATGCCGCGCGGACGATGATATTTGAAACTCCGCCCGACGAGCAGCCGGTCATTGGCCAGCAGCGCCGAGGCGAGCGTATCGCCCGCATGGCCCGCAAGGCTCGCGCCATCGAAGGTGAAGCGCAGCGCGTTGCTGCGGTCGACGAGGCCGCCGGTGGCAAGGCGATAGGCGGTCATAGCATACCTTCCCGGCCGTCGGCGGCATCGATCACGGAAAACACCTCATGAGTGAAATTGTCCCGCTCCACCACCAGCCAGCGCCGGCAGCCCGCAACATGCTGCCAATGCTCGCGGATGCGCCCGCGCGGATTGGCCCGGATATGCACATAGTCGTGCCAGGCCTCGTCGGAGGCCATCGGCGCCGGGCGGACGGGCGTCGCATCGCCCCGGATGGAGAATTCCTCCTTGGGACGCGTGCCGCAGTGCGGACAGGAAATCAGGCTCGCCATGGCTCACTCAATGCAGGTTCGGCTGGGTGCCGGCACCCGCCTCGTCGATCGGAAAACCGCGCTCAAAACGATCGAGCCGCAGCGCGCGGGCCACATGATGGCTCTCGCCCCGGGCGATCAGATGCGCGAAACAGAAGCCGGAGGCCGGCGTCGCCTTGAAGCCGCCATAACACCAGCCGCAATTGAGATAGAGGTTCTCGATGGGCGTGCGATCGATGATCGGCGAACCATCCATCGACATGTCCATGACCCCGCCCCAGGCGCGCAGCACCCTTACGCGGGAAAGACCGGGGATCATCGTCACCCCCTCCTCCATGACATGCTCGACGGTCGCAAGATTGCCCCGCTGCGCATAGGAGGAGTACCCGTCGATCTCCGCGCCGAAGACCAGCCCGCCCTTGTCGGATTGCGATATGTAGAAATGGCCCGCGCCATAGGTGATGACGTGGTCGATGCAGGGCTTCAGCCCCTCGGTCACGAAGGCCTGCAGGACATGGCTCTCCAGCGGCAGCTTCAGATCGGCCATCGCGCCGACGCGGGATGTGTTGCCCGCCGCCGCGAGCGCCAGCCGGTCGCAGCCGATGAAGCCCCTTGATGTCTCCACGCCCGTGACGCGGCCACCCTCCCGGCGGATTCCGGTCACCTCGCAATTCTGGATGAGATCGACGCCGAGCCGGTCGGCCCCGCGCGCAAAACCCCAGGCGACCGCATCGTGCCGCGCCGTGCCGGCCCGCCGCTGCAAAAGGCCGCCGATGATGGGAAAGCGCGCATGGTCGAAATTGAGGAAGGGCAGCATCTTCTTCAGCGTTTCGCGGTCGAGCTGCTCGGCGGCGACGCCCTCCATCATCATGGCATTGCCGCGCCGGACATAATGATCGCGCTGGCTGTCATTGTGGTAGAGGCTGATGATGCCGCGCTGCGACAACATCACATTGTAGTTCAGTTCCCGCTCCAGCCCTTCCCAGAGCTTCAGCGAGAATTCGTAGAACGGCTCGTTGCCGGGCAGCATGTAGTTCGAGCGAACGATGGTGGTGTTTCGCCCGACATTGCCCGAGCCGAGATAGCCCTTCTCGAC
>Ga0182742_1003301_pt1 | contig 16015 bp, 21 predicted proteins | sample eDN5th37CBELigMG_FD_128880 | JGI IMG/M metagenome (GOLD analysis project Ga0182742, IMG submission 128880) | Enriched Miracle-Growth compost microbial communities from Emeryville, California, USA - eDNA 5th pass 37_C BE-Lig MG (version 2)... ...
AGCTCAGCCGGGGCGGCGGCGGGCGCCGACGAGCTGCTGCCTCCGTCACCGCCGCCTCCCGGGCCGTCGGCTCCACCTCCGCCTTCACCGCTGCCCTGATCGTCGCCTTGGCGAGTCCTGCTGCTCCGTCGTGATGGTTGCCGCGCCACGCTGCTTCTCCTCTTGCGCGAGGAGGCCGCTGACGCTCCTCGTGAGTTACGGAAGTTCGGCGTCGGGTTTTATGTATGCGGCTTCGACCCCGGAAAGGCCGGCAAGGGCCTGCCTGAGAGCGTCCATCCGATCACCTGCGACCTGCTCAACCTGGAAGAATTGGGCTAGCTCTCCCTCGTTTTGGAGAGGGCGAGAAAGAATGGCTCCATACTGGGTCAAAGTACGACCCAGGTCATCTTTGGAAATGTCCTGTCCACGTTTGATCTGTTCGGCCAAACCGCGACTCACTTTTATCATCAGGTCCGGCATGTGCCAACCTCCCGAGCCTTTTCGGCTATCCTTATAGGAGATGCGGCCGCCGCACCCAACGGGCGCGGCAGCCGTACATCGCTTCAGGTTCGGAGCGCCGGCGGGAGCCGGTCAGGCGGCGACGTCTTCCGCATCAAGGCCATAGGCGGTGTGCAGCAGGCGGACGGCGAGTTCCGTCTCGTCCTCGTCGATCAGGACGCTGATCTTGATCTCGCTGGTGGAGATCGCCTGGATGTTGATCCCACGCTCGGCCAGCGCCTTGAACATCGTCGCCGCAACGCCCGCATGGCTGCGCATGCCCACGCCGACGACGCTGACCTTGGCGACCTTGCTGTCCACCACGATGCGGTTGAAGCCGATGGTGGAGCGGCGGTCTTCCAGCAGCGCCTGAGCGCGGGCGAGGTCCGACTGCGGGACGGTAAAGGTGACGTCCGTCTCGCCCTTGTCGCGGCCCACGTTCTGGATGATCATGTCCACGTTGATCGCCGCCTCGGCCAGCGGCGTGAAGATGTGGCTGACTGCGCCCGGCCGGTCCGGCACGCGCGTCAGCACGATGCGCGCTTCGTTCTTGTCGTGCGCGATGCCGGTGACCAGCTGCGTTTCCATCCCGCTCTTCTCCATGATGGCCGCCATTTCCTCATCCGATACGATCATTGTTCCCGGCAGATCATCCGCCGGCGCGCCATCCTCGATAAAGCTGGAGAGCACCTGCACGCGCACCCCCGCCTTCATCGCAAGGCTGACGGAACGGGTCTGCAGCACCTTCGCGCCCACAGAAGCCAGCTCCAGCATTTCCTCGTAGGTGACATATTGCAGCTTGCGGGCGCGGGCGACGATGCGCGGATCGGTCGTGTAGACGCCGTCCACGTCGGTGTAGATGTCACACCGGTCCGCTCCGATCGCCGCCGCAACCGCGACCGCCGAAGTGTCGGACCCGCCGCGACCCAGGGTGGTCACCCGGCCATCCTCCGCCACGCCCTGGAAGCCGGGAATGACGGCGACTTCGCCTGCCTCCATCGCCGCGATCATCCGCTCCGCGTCGATTTGCGAGATCCGGGCTTTGGCATGCGCCTCCGCTGTGCGGATCGGCACCTGCCAGCCCAGCCAGCTGCGCGCCTTGCAGCCGATGGCCTGCAGAGTGAGCGCCAGCAAACCGCTGGTCACCTGCTCGCCGCTGGCGACAACCACGTCATATTCGGCCGGGTCGTAAAGCGGGTTCGCTTCCCGGCAGAAATTGACCAGCCGGTCCGTCTCGCCGGCCATGGCGGATACCACCACGGCGACCTGGTGACCGGCTTCCTGCTGCCGCCGCACAATATTGGCGACGCGGCGGATGCGCTCGGTCCCGGCCATCGAGGTGCCGCCGAATTTCATCACGATGCGTGCCAAGGCGACGGGTTCTCCTGCAATCCGCCCGGCTGGTGCCGGGCTCCGCGCGCTGTTAGGGGTGGAGCATGGGTGATGCAACTGTCGCAAATGTAACCATCCGGCCGGAAGAGGCGGCGCACTTTGCCGCGCTGGCGAAGGATTGGTGGAACCCCCGCGGGAGCTCCGCCATGCTCCACCGGCTGAACCCGGTGCGGCTGGCTTACATCCGCGATGCAATCGACACGCATTGGGGGCGCAACGCCGACGATCCGCGGCCGCTTTCCGGCAAGCGCGCGCTCGATGTCGGCTGCGGTGCGGGCCTGCTGGCGGAGCCGCTCGCCCGGCTCGGCGCCGAGGTCACCGGGCTGGATGCGGCGGCGGAGAATGTCGCGGTCGCCGCGACCCATGCCGCAGGCGCGGGGCTGGCGATCACCTACCGGCATGGCGAATTGGCTGCGCTGGAGGCGGAGCCATTCGACCTTGTCACCTGCATGGAGGTGATCGAGCACGTCGCCGACAAGCCGGCCTTCGTGGCGCAGCTCGCCCGCCATCTGGCTCCGGGCGGCCTGCTGGCGCTGTCCACACCCAACCGAACGCAGCGGTCTCGCGTGCTGCTGGTCGGCGCGGCGGAGGCCGTCGGCATGGTTCCGCGCGGCACGCATCGTTGGGACGACTTCGTTACTCCCGAAGAGCTGCGCGACCTGCTCGCCGCCGCCGGGCTTACGATGAGCGAGCCGCAGGGCATCGCGTTCTCGCCGGCGAAAGGCCTGCACCTGTCGGACGACCTGGCGCTCAATTACATCGTCACCGCGCGCCGCCAGTAGGCAAGGCTGATGATCGTCCGCGACACTCCGAGGGCGCTGGACCTGTTGTTCGCGATGCGGGGCTCCATCGTGCCCCATATCGCGCCGCGCGTGGCGCTGCAGGTGGTCGTCGCCTGCGTCATCGTGCTGGTGCAGCAGCGCTGGCACCTGTTCCCGGACGTGGGCGGGCTCGCTTTCACCGTGTTCGGCGTCGCGCTGTCGCTGTTCCTCGGCTTCCGCAACAACGCCGCTTATGATCGCTGGTGGGAGTCCCGCAAGCTGTGGGGCGGCCTGCTGGCCGATCTGCGCGCCCTCGCCCGCGAGTCGGAGCTGTTCGTGCCGGACGAGGCGCTGCGCAAGCGGCTGTTGCGGCAGGCGCTGGCCTTCCTCCACCTGCACCGCGCGAACCTGCGTCGCTTGCCGGACGACCCGGTGGCGCGAGAGCGGGGCGCGGCCTTCCTTCATGCGCCGCACCCGCCGGATGCCGCTCTGGATGCCATGGCGGACGAGATCGCCGAAGCGGGCCGTGCAGGCACGATCGAGGGATTCGGCCTGCGCACCTTGGCCGAAAGGCTCGGCAGTATCGCGCTGCAGCAGGCGGGGTGTGAGCGAATCGTGTTGACACCGCTACCCTTCGTCTATTCGCTGCTCATCTATCGCACGATCTGGCTGTTCTGCCTGCTGCTGCCCTTTGCGCTGGTCAGCACGACGGGGTGGTGGACGCCGGTGTTCGTTGCCATCGTCGGCTATGTCTTCCTCGGTCTTGCCGAAGTGACGGAGGAGCTGAGCCACCCCTTCAACAACTCCACCAATGGTCTGCCGCTGGACGCGATCTGCCGGGCCGCCGAGATCAGCCTTGCCCCGCATCTGGGCGAGGAACCGCCGCCGGCGATGCGGCCGAAGAATTACTTCCTCAGCTGATCGCGCGCTTCGGCGGCCTGCGCGGGGTTATCCGTGAACACGCCGTCAACGCCCGCCTCGGCCAGCATTCGCCACATCGCGGTGTAGTCGCCGGTTTGGGCAGGGTCGTCGCTGGATCGCAGCGCAGCGGGTAGGAAAGCGTTTTCCCGCCGCAGCGTCCAGCCATGCACCTGGAGGCCCGCTCGATGCGCCCGCACCGTCAGGCCCGTGGGCGAGCCGTCCGGCTGGAGCAGGAGGCGCAGTTCCGCGCCGATCGCGTCAGCGTGGCCGGCGATATGCGGCAGCGCGTCCGGCGAGAGCATGGCGGCGCAAGTGGTGCCAGGCTGGTCTGCCGGGCCGCCCTCTGCCGAAACGAGTTGCACCAGGCGAAGCTGGGTGAGTCCCCTGAGGCGCACCAGCGGCGCGACCTCGAAGCACTGGAGGAATACCGGATCCTCTGCGGAGCGATAGCCGGCTTCATGCAGTTGCTCGACCAGCAGCTCCACGGTGTCGTGGCCCTGGCTTGCGAGGAAGCTCGGATGCTTGAGCTCCGGGTAGAGGCCGATGCGGCGGCTCGTCTCCGCCTCCCGAGCGCGGACGAGCTGGATGATCTCGGCCAGCGTGGGGATCGGGAAGAGGCCGTCGAAGCGGGCATTGGCGGGGCGAAGCTGGGGGATGCGTTCGCGGGCGCGCAGGGTGCGCAGCTCGGTAACCGTGAAGTCCTCCACGAACCAGCCGGTGATTGCCTGCCCGTCGATGCGCTTGGTCGTGCGGCGGTCGGCGAATTCGGGATGGTCGGCGACGTCGGTGGTGCCGCCGATCTCGTTCTCATGCCGGGCGACGAGGATGCCATCCTTCGTCACCACCAGATCCGGCTCGATGAAGTCCGCACCCTGCTCGATGGCGCGGTCATAGGCGGCGAGCGTGTGCTCCGGCCGTTCTCCGCTGGCGCCGCGATGGGCGATGATGAGCACGTCCTTCGGCATCGCGTCCTCCTGTGCCGCTGCGGGGAGCGCGAGACAAAGGGCCAGCGAGGCGGCGAGCCACCTCAAGCCAGCGCCGTCTCCCACTCGGCCGCATTGAAGCCGACCAGCAGGCCGCCCTCATGCTCCACCACCGGGCGGCGGATGAGCGACGGGTTCTCGGCCATCAGGCGGATCGCCTTGCCCTCATCCAGATCGGCCTTGTCGGCATCATCCAGCTTGCGGAAGGTGGTGCCGCGCTTGTTGAGCAGCGCTTCCCAGCCGAGCGCCTTGCTCCACTCGGCCAGCTTTTCCGGGTCTGCGCCCGCCTTCTTGTAATCGTGGAAGGCGTAGTCAGTGCCGCGTGCGTCGAGCCAGCTGCGCGCCTTCTTGACGGTGTCGCAATTGGGGATGCCGTAGAGGGTCATGGTCATGTCTTGGTGCCCGAAGGTTGCAGGTTGGCGACAGGCGCGCGGAAGGAATGGGTGCGCGGGCTGTCGAAGGCGAAGAGGGTGTAGCTCTCGTAATAGGCATCCCGCCCCCGCTGCTGGGTGGCGCGATGTTCGGCCAGGCGGCCCCAGGCGCGGGCGGAGGCTTCGTCCACCCAATCGGACAGGGCGACCACTTCGCCATCCTCCGCCGTGTAGCTCTTGAAGGAGAGGTAGCCGGGCTGCTCGCGGGCAAGCTCCTCCATGCGCACGGCCTCTGCCTCATAGGCCGGCTGGTCGATGTCGGCGCGCTTGCGGTTGCGGAAGACGACGAGGAACATTTGCGTTTGATTACAAGGCTTGGAACACTTGGAACACTGTCCTGGGAGCGAAAAGTTCGCGGCTCTCACAGGGCGTGAGCGACAGGACTTCAGGAAGGAGAGCGCAGTGTGCCATGCGCCCCCTGCTATCCTACTCGCGCGCCGTAGGACATTGTGAGATGCGCGTCCGCGATCGCCACGGCCAGCGCATCGGCGGCGTCCGCGCCGGCGATGGCGATGCCGGGCAGCAGCACCTTGAGCATGGCTTGCACCTGCGCCTTCTCCGCCGCGCCGGTGCCGACCACGGCCTTCTTCACGAGGCGGGCCGCGTGTTCGTTCACCGGCAGGCCCGCCGACCCGCAGGCGGCCAGCACAGCCCCGCGCGCCTGGGCGAGCTTGATCGTGGATTGCGCGTTCTTGTTGGCGAACACCTCCTCCACCGCCGCACGATCCGGCCTGTGGGTTCCAATCACCGCGAGGATGGCGGCGTGGAGGTGGTTGAGGCGCTCCGCCATCGGCGCTTTCGCGTCCGTCGGCACCTGGCCGTTGGCGATGTGGGTCAGCCGCGCACCCTCACTGCGGACGATGCCCCAGCCGGTGCAGCTGAGGGACGGGTCGAGGCCGAGGATCAGCATGGGGTGCCCTCCCCCTCCCGCGAACGGGAGGGGAGCGGGATCAGCCCAGCTTCTCCATCACCTCGTCCGAGACCTCGTAATTGCCCCAGACGGTCTGGACGTCGTCATCCTCTTCCAGCGTGTCGATCAGCTTCATCAGCGTGCCGACATCGCCTTCGGCCACGTCCGTCTTGAGGTTGGGCTTCCAGGCCAGCTTCACGCCTTCGGGCTCACCCAGCGCCTTTTCCAGAGCGGCGGCGACTTCATGCAGCGACTCCATCTCGGTCCAGATGGTGTGGCCGTCCTCGCCGCTTTCGACATCGTCCGCGCCCGCCTCGATGGCGGCTTCCAGCACCTTTTCGTCATCGCCGGCGCTGACGGAATATTCGATCATGCCCTTGCGCTCGAAGCCGTGGCTCACCGCGCCCGTGGCTGCGAGGTTGCCGCCGTTCTTGGAGAAGGCAGTGCGGATGTTGGTGGCGGTGCGGTTGCGGTTGTCCGTCAACGCCTCGACGATCAGAGCGACGCCCCCGGGGCCGTAGCCCTCGTAGCGGATCTCCTCGTAATCATCGCCTTCGTTCGCGCTCGCCTTGTCGATCGCGCGCTGGATGTTGTCCTTGGGCATGGACTGCGCCTTGGCGTTGTTGACGGCCAGGCGCAGGCGCGGGTTCATGTCCGGATCGGGCATGCCCGATTTTGCCGCCACGGTGATCTCGCGGCTGAGCTTGGAGAACATCGCGGAGCGCTTCTTGTCCTGCGCGCCCTTGCGATGCATGATGTTCTTGAACTTGGAATGGCCGGCCATACTACCCCAGAAAGTGGCACTTTCTGGGAGCCCCGGTGGGTGACGGCTCCAGAAAGCGGTGCGCTGTTGGATGCGGCGCCTTTACACCGGGGATGCGCTTCAGAGCAACCGCTGCCACCAGCCGACATCGCGCCAGCCGCCCATCTTCCAGCCGACCTCCTGGTAGATGCCGACGGGTGTGAAGCCCATCGCCTCATGCAAGGCGATGCTGGCGGGGTTGGGCAGCGCGATGCCGGCGAAGGCGGCGTGGTAGCCTTTTGCCGCAAGCTGGGGGAGCAGCGCGGAATAGGGCGCACGGCCGATGCCGCGGCGACCCAGGGCGGGGTCAACATAGATCGCCACGTCGCAGGAGGTGCGATAGGCTTCGCGCGTGCGGTGCGGCGAGCCATAGGCATAGCCGGCGATGCGGCCTTCGATCTCCGCCACCAGCCAGGCGTGGCTGGCGGCATATTCGGCGATGCGCCGCGCCATCTGCGCCTCATCCGGAGGATCGAGCTCGAAGCTGACCCAGTTCTCGGTGACGAAGGGCGCGTAGATCGCGGCGCAGGCGGCGGCGTCGTGTTCGGTTGCCGGGCGGATCGCCGCGTTCAGATGCGGACCGCCGTGCCGCTGACGCTGACCATCAGCATCGAGCCGTTCTGGCCCAGCACCTCGTAATCGATGTCGACGCCGATGACCGCATTGCCGCCGAGCTTTCGCGCCTGCTCCGTCATTTCCTGGATCGCCTCGGTGCGGGCGCGGGCGAGCACCTCCTCGTATTTGCCCGAGCGGCCGCCGACGAGATCAGTGATGGAGGCGAAGATGTCTCGGAACAGGTTCGCGCCGACGATCACCTCGCCGGTCACGATGCCGAGATAGTCCCGCGCCGGGCGCCCCTCCACGGTGGCGGTAGTGGTGACGATCATGCCGCCCGCCTGATCGCGGCTCCATGGGTTAGCCATTGACCACAGTTCCTCCGTTCGGGTGCAGCACCTGCCCGGACATATAGCTCGAATCCTCGCAGGCGAGGAAGAGGAAGGCGGGCGCGACCTCGTTGGGTTGTCCGGGGCGGCCCATCGGCGTGTTCTTGCCGAAATCGGGGATTGCTTCCGGCGGGGAGCCGCCGAACGGGTTGAGCGGCGTCCAGATCGGCCCCGGCGCGACGGCATTCACGCGGATGCCGTCCTTGATCAGGTTTTCGGACAGCGAACGGGTGAAGGCGGTGATCGCGCCCTTGGTGGCGCTGTAATCGAGCAGGGTGCCCGCCCCCTGGTACATCGTCACGCTGGTGCAATTGACGATGGCGGCGCCGGGCTTGAGGTGCGGGCGCGCGGCCTGCACCAGATAGAACTGCGCGAAGATGTTGGTCTGGAAGGTGCGCTGGAGCTGTTCCGGCGTGATGTCCCTGATGTCCTCGTCCGGGTGCTGCTCCCCGGCATTGTTCACCAGCACATCCAGCCGGCCCCATTTGTCGATCACCGCCTGCACAACGCCCTGCGCGTGCTTGGGGTCGCCGAGATCGCCTGCCGAGAGCAGCACCTGCGCGCCCTCGGCCTCGCAATAGCGCTGGGTCAGCTTCGCGTCGTCATGCTCTTCGAGATAGGCGATGGCGACATTCGCGCCTTCCCGCGCGAAGAGCACCGCCACCGCTCGCCCGATGCCGCTGTCGGCGCCGGTGATGAGCGCCACCTTGCCCTTGAGCCGCCCCGAACCGGGATAGCGCGGCTGCCATTCGGGCTTCGGCTCCAGCTGTGTCTCATGCCCCGGCATCCGGGGTTCTTCGGGTGTCTCGGCGATATGGGCCTTATCGACGGTGGGGGTGTCGGCCATGCTGGTCCTCGCGTGAAGGGGTGTTTGCCCCTTCAACGGGCCGGCTGCGGCGCCCGTTCCAACGCGCTGCCGCAGCTCAGGATTAGCCGACCAGCGGCGGCGGGGATCAGCCGAGGCCGAGCGCCGCCTTATAGGTGTCGAGGATCGCTTCCATTTCCTTCCGGTCGTCCGGCTTCATCTTCCGCAGGCGGACGATCTGGCGCATGATCTTCACATCGTAGCCGACCGCCTTTGCCTCAGCATAAACGTCGCGAATATCGTCGGCGATGCCCTTCTTCTCTTCCTCGAGGCGTTCGACGCGCTCGATCAGAAGGCGCAGGCGGTCATCGGTGGCTTCGGCCATTGTCAGTTCTCTTGTCTGTCGGGGTGAATCGGTGTGGGGGCGGCTGATAGCGGCGGCGGCCCGCTCACGCAAAGCCCTCCCGCCCCACCTTGCCACTGCATCCACACCGGCGCATAGTCGCAGGACAGAACAGGGGGTCGCCCGAAGACCGGCCGAGAGACGCCGGGAGAGGGGGCTGGATGGACACGCCGATTGCCGGACGATTGGCCGCGCTCGCCCTGCTGGCGGCGATGCTTCCCGGCTGCGCGAGCCACCTCATCACCGCCGGGCGCGATGACGGTGTAGGCCGCGCCGGACTGCCCTTCACCGCCGAGCAGCTTTCCATTGCGGGGGAGCGCGGCGCCAATTCCGGCGGCGCCGCGGGCAAGGTCGCCACCGAGTGCCGGGGCGAGCCGCTGACCCGCGTCGAGGTGCGCCGCAATTTCGGCCAGGGGCTGATCACGCTGCTGACGCTGGGCATCGTCTCGCCCGCCACCATCCGCTTCTTCTGCGCCGCGCCCTCCATCCCGGAAGGAAATGGCGGGGCGGACGAGTTCTAGCAGGAGGCGCGGCGTTGGCGGACGAGGACATGCTGGAGCGCGAGGGGCCGCAGAGCTGGCGCAACTGGCACGACACCGTGCGCGGCCGGATCGCAGGGATCGACATGATCCACTACCCTTCCGACACGCCGCCCTATGGCAGCGCGGCGATCAACCGCTGCACGGCGGCGATCCAGCGCTCCATTGCCGATGCGCGGGCGCGAAGGGTGGCGCATCGCGGGGTGGGGCGCGGCTGGTCGCTTTCGACAGCGCCGCTGACCGACGGAGTGCTGCTCGATACGTCGCGGCTGAAGGGCAAGAAGCGGCTGGAAGCGGACCAGCTGGATCCCGGATTCTCCGGCGGCGCGGGGCGTGCGGCGCGGCTGGCGCTCGTTCAGTGCGGCAACTACGTCTCGGAACTCGGCCAGTGGCTGGAGAGCGACCGCAACGGCCTCTCCTTCGCCACCACGGGCGCGGCCAACGGGCAGACGATCATTGGCGCGACCTCCACCGGCACGCATGGTTCGGCGCTGGATTACCGCGGCGCGCTGCATGACCAGATCGTCGCCATTCACCTGCTGGGGGGCGAAGGGCGGCAGTTCTGGCTGGAGCGGGCGAGCGACCCGGTGATCAAGCACACGCTGCCGCTCTCGATCGGCGCGGAGCTGGTGCGCAATGACGAGCTGTTCAACGCGGTCGTCATGGGCCTGGGCGCGTTCGGCATCATCCACAATGTGGTGATCGAGGCGCGGGAGCGGTTCCTGCTGCGCGCCTACAATTACGACCGGGACCGGGCCGGCAACCGGATGGTGCTGGACCCGGCGATGCGCAACCGGATCGGCCGGCTGGATTTCACCAGCGACCCGGTGCTGGATCCGCCGGGCCGGTCAGGGCGCCCCTATTTCTTCCAGCCGATCATCAACCCCAACACCAATCCGCCCGAAGTGCTGGTGACGCAGATGTATGAGGAGCCCTGGCCCGCCCTCTACAAGCCCGAATACGGGCTGAAGCAGGAGAAGTTCGGACCGGGGTACGACTTCGTTTCAGTGGCGGGGCGGGCGCTCGACCTGTTCGACGATCTCGTGCCGCTCTTCGCCCGGCTGGTTGCGCAGCAGCTGTTCACGGTGGGGGAGACGCAGGGCAGCTGGGGGGAGGTGTTCGGCTACAAGGCCTATCGCACCAAGGTGGCGAGCGGCACGGTGGCGGTGCCGCTGGCATACGCGCTGGACACGCTGGACCTGCTGGTGACGCTGAACCAGGCGATCGGCCCCGCTCCGCTCGTCTATGGCTGCCGCTATGTGCGCCGTTCGCGCGCGCTGCTCGCCTTCAACCGTTGGGACCCGACCTTCGTGGTGAGCATCGACGGCGTGTACAACGAGGCCGCGCTGCGCTTCTTCGCCGCGATCCCGGAGCGGATGGAGGCGCGCGGCATCCCTTTCACGCAGCATTGGGGCAAGACCAACGGCTACACCCCGCCCCGCATTCGCGCAGCCTACGGAGCGGATTACGACCGCTGGATCGCCGCGCGCCACCGCCTGCTGCCGGACCCGGCCACGCGGGCGCTGTTCACCAACGCCTATATGCGGGAGCGCGGGCTGGACCTTTGAGGTGCACCGCCGGCAGGCGGACGGGCTGCCGGAATTCAGTGCATACCCTCGTTGAGGGCAAGGCTGGCTTCCATGCGCGCCAGTTGTTCGGGCGTGGCTTCGCTTTGGTGCTTTGCCTTCCACTCCTCCATCGGCATGCCGTGGATCAGCGCGCGGGCCTGATCCTTGTCGCCTTCGAATCCCGCTTCCCGGATCCAGTCGGCAAGGCAGTTGCGGCAGAAGCCGGCGAGGCCCATCAGCTCGATATTCTGCGCATCATGCCGGTGGCGCAAATGCCGCACCAGCTTGCGAAAGGCGGCAGCGGCGACCTCGTCCGGCAAATTATCGAGCGGGTCGGTGCTTTCACTCATGGCATGGTCCTTGTCTTGTTGTGTGCGCCTGCGATAGCCGGGCGCCATGACTAAGATCGATCCGCGCAGGCTGGGCCCCAGGGGCCGCAAGGTCAAGATTCTCGCCACCGTCGGCCCGGCCAGCCGTGACCCGGACATGCTGCGGCGGCTGCTGCGCGCGGGCGCGGACGCCTTCCGGATCAACCTCAGCCACGGGGACCACGCCACGCACGCCGCGGCGATCTCCGCGATTCGCGCTCTGGAGAAGGAGCATGGGCGGCCCATCGCGGTGCTGTGCGACCTGCAGGGGCCGAAGCTGCGGGTGGGTGAATTCGACGGCGGCAAGGCCATCATCCCGCATGGCAGCCGCTTCACGCTCGACCGGAACACTGCGCTCGGCGATGCAACTCGCGTGCACCTGCCGCACCCGGAAATCTTCGCGGTTCTGAAGAAAGGCCAGCGCCTGCTGATCAATGACGGCAAGATCCGCCTGCGGGTGGATGAGGCGACGCCCGACGCGATCGTCTGCACCGCGCAGGTCGGCGGCGTCATTTCGGACCGCAAGGGCGTGAACGTGCCGGACGCCGAGGTGCCGATCCCGGCCTTGACCGAGAAGGACCGGCGCGACCTCGCCTTCGCCATCGAGCAGGGGGCGGACTGGATCGGCCTTTCCTTCGTCCAGCGGCCGGAGGATCTGGCCGAGGCACGTCGCCTGATGGGCGGGCGCGGATCGCTCTGCGCCAAGATCGAGAAGCCGCAGGCGGTGCAGCGCCTCGCCGAGATCATCGAGCTGTCCGACGGCATCATGGTCGCACGCGGCGACCTTGGCGTGGAGCTGAACCCCGAGGAGGTGCCCCCGCTCCAGAAGAAGATCGTGAACGCGGCGCGGCTTTCCGGCAAGCCGGTGATCGTGGCGACGCAGATGCTCGAATCCATGATCGAGAGCCCGGCCCCGACCCGCGCGGAAGTGTCGGACGTGGCCAATGCCGTTTATGACGGGGCCGACTGCGTGATGCTGAGCGCGGAGACCGCCGCCGGGCAATGGCCGGAGGAAGCGGTGCTGATGATGGACTCGATCGCCCGCCAGGTGGAAAAGGACGAAGCCTATCGCCAGCGCGTGCGCCTGCTGGAAACTCCGCCGGACGCCACCACCGCCGATGCGCTCGCCCATGCCTGCATGACTATTGCCGACACCGTTCGGATCAGCGCCATCGCCGTCTTCACCTGCTCCGGCTCGTCCGCCCGCCGGGTGGCGCGCGAGCGGCCCGCAGTGCCGGTGATGGTCCTGACCCCGAACATGACCGTGGCCCGCCGCGTCGCTCTGCTGTGGGGCGCGCATCCGGTAGCGACCAAGGACATCGGCAGCTTCGAGGAGATGATCGCCAAGGGCAAGCGGATGGCGCTGCGTCACGGCTTCGGCGCCAAGGACACCAAGTTGGTGGTGATGGCGGGCGTCCCCTTCGGCGTGGCCGGCGCGACCAACCTGCTGCACGTCGTGACGCTGACCGGCGAGGAACTGGCGCAGCACGGCGCCTGAAGCGCCCCGGGCCGCAATTGCTCATCAGGGAGAGCGCTGCGACATCCGCAAGATCGTCGCGGCGCTTTCCGGCGCATACTGTTGCAACCTGGACGGTCGGGCGAGGCTGCCCGCAGGTGGCGCACGATTGCGCCCCGGTGTCCCCGCAGGGAAACCGTTACTCTGATCCGCTTTGTTCTGGAAAATGGAGCGGGCGAAGGGATTCGAACCCTCGACCCCAACCTTGGCAAGGTTGTGCTCTACCCCTGAGCTACGCCCGCTCACTGGCGCCATCCCGGATGGCTCCGGGTGGGGAGGCGCGCGACTAGCAGCAGGTCCGGCAGGCTGCAAGCGCAAAAATGGCGATCCGGACGTCGTCGGTCGGATCGGCAGCCGGAAGCCCCACGCTCTTCACAAATCCCCCGAAAGGTCCACATTAGGCTATTCCACGCGAGCAGCAGGAGCGCACCCTTTGGCAAGTATCGGCCTCAGCATTGACGAGCAGAAGGCGGTCGACCGCTTCCGCAAGCAGGTCGTCGACCCTTCGCGGGACAAGCTGGTCATCCTGGATTTCTGGGCCGAATGGTGCGGGCCGTGCAAGGCGCTGGGCCCGGTGCTGGAGAAGGTTGCCGCCGAATACGCGTCCAAGGGCGTGTTGCTGGTGAAGGTGGACGTGGACCAGGAGCAGTTCATCGCCAGCCAGTTCCAGGTTCGCTCCATCCCCACCGTCTACGCGATGTTCCAGGGGCAACCCGTCGCAGACCTGACCCCGGCGCGCACCGAAAGCCAGCTGAAGCAGGCGCTGGAGTCCATTCTCGCCCAACTGCCCATCAAGGGTGGCGATGGCGGCGAGGAGCAGGCCGACATCGCGCAACTGATCGCCATGGGCGAGCAGGTGCTGGCCGAGGGCGATGCGGAGCGAGCCGCCTCCATCTTCCAGCAGATCGTGGAGATGGCGCCGGAGGATGCGGGCGCGCATTCCGGCCTCATCCGCGCGCTCTTGGCGGCGGGCCATACCGACGAGGCGCGGACCATTTTCGATGGGCTTTCACCCGAATTGCAGACCAATCCGGTGGTCGCGCAAGCCGGAAGCGCGCTGGACCTGGCGGCAAGCAATGTCGATGCAAGCGAGTTGCAAATGCTGCGCGCCGCCGCTGCCGAGCGCCCGGCGGACATGGATTCGCAGTTCGCCTTCGCCCAAGCCGCCTTTGCCGCCGGCCAGCGGGATGACGCTGCCGAAACGCTGCTGCAGATGATCAAGGCCGAGCCTGAATGGAATGACGGCGCGGCCAAGGCCAAGCTGCTGCAGATCTTTGAGGCGGTGGGGCTGGAGGATCCGTGGGTGTCGGCCCAGCGCCGGCGCCTCAGCCTGCTGCTCTTCGGATGACTGCGACGCGCCTGTCGATCTTCCCGCTGGCCGGGGCGATCCTGTTCCCCGGCCTGCAATTGCCGCTGCACATCTTCGAGCCGCGCTATCGCGAGTTGGTCGGCAGCGCGCTGACGCGGGACAGGCGCATCGCGATGATCCAGCCACAGGCGCTGGCAGAGGGTGCGCCGCTCTTCGCGATCGGCTGCGTCGGCCGGATCGACGATGTCGAGGCGCTGGAGGATGGGCGGTACAATATCGTCCTCGGCGGCGAGAAGCGCTTCCGCCTGCTGCGCGAGCTGGAAGTGAGCACCCCCTTCCGGCAAATCGAGGCGGAGCTGCTGGAGGATCCGGAGGACGAGGTGCTGAGCGCCACCGAGCGCGCCAGCTTCGAGATGGAGGCGCGGCGTTTCGCCGATCGCCACGGCTACAGCGTGGATTGGGAATCGGTCGAGCGGCTCGACGATACTTCGCTGATCAATGGTGTCAGCCAGATCGCGCCGTTCGACGCGGCGGCCAAGCAGGCGCTGCTGGAAGCGCCGGACCTCGCCACGCGCTGCGAGCTGCTGGTCCAGCTGATGCAGTTCTTCGGCCGCAGCGGCCCGGACGACAAGGTCGTCACGCTGCAATAGGCCCGCCGGCGGAGCCTACTCTCCGCCGAGGATGCTGCGCTCCTCGATGATCTTGAGGTACTTCATCCGGTCCTCACGAGGGACCGTCATCTCCAGCTGCGACAACCTGCCCCAGAGCAGCCTGCATGTTCCGGGATCGACCTGCGCGCCGACCGGCCCGACTTTGGCCGGGAGCGGGGCTGTGACCTCGTAGGTTACCACTCGCGCCACATCCGGCTTCCACTCCTGACGCACGGCAAGCCCCTCCCGCACGTCCGACACTTCATCGATGAGGTCGAACGTGCCGAAGCCGCCGGGCTCCGTGCTGGGTTGCGTGCTGGCTAGCGCCATCTGGAAGCGCGTGCCGGGGGAAAGGACCACCTGCTGCGGGACATACCAGTCCGGCCACGGAGAGGCGTCCTGCACCAGCTTGCGATAGGCGGCCTCCGCCAATTCGGGGCTTGCGAAGCGCCAACCCTGCTGATCCAACCATGCCTTTCCTGGGCCGGAGGCGGTGGAATCGACCGCCCGACAGGTGGGCGCGGCATTGGCCGGTGCCGCCTGCGCCAGCTGCCCCCCGTGCTGACACGCGCCAAGGCTCAGCGCGGCGAGTGCGGCAAGCGATGTTCGTAGAGCAATCCGCATGACCTCAAACGCCCCCTCCCGATCAGTCAGCAGGGCACGAGAATAGCGGAAACGAGGCACCCTTGCATCTCGTGAAGGGCGCGCAGCGGCTAGAGGAAGCTGTTCCGCAAGCCGTCGATCACATATTGCGCGGCGAGCGCGGCCAGCAGAACGCCCAGCAGGCGTGTCAGCACCGCTTCCACCCGCGTGCCGAACAGCCGCATCAGTGGGCTCGCCAAGAGGAGGGCCAGCAGCGTCAGCAGCAGCACTGCCGCAAGAGCCGCGAGCACGATCAGCGTACCGGTGACGCTATCGGCGGTGCTCTGCAGCAACATGACGGAGGCTATCGCGCCCGGCCCGGCCAGCATCGGCATGGCCATCGGGAAGACCGACACGTCCTCGATCTCCGGCGTGCCGCGGACCTTCTCTGCCCGCTCCTCCCGCCGCTGGGTGCGTTTCTCGAACACCATGTCGAGCGCGATCAGGAAGAGCATGATGCCGCCGGCAATGCGAAAGGCATCGAGCTCGATATGCAGCGCGGCGAGCAGGTCCTGCCCCACCAGCAGGAAGAACAGCAGGATCGCGGCGGCAATGGCGCAGGCGCGGATCGCCATGGCGCGGCGGTGCTGCGCA
>Ga0182742_1003304_pt1 | contig 16008 bp, 14 predicted proteins | sample eDN5th37CBELigMG_FD_128880 | JGI IMG/M metagenome (GOLD analysis project Ga0182742, IMG submission 128880) | Enriched Miracle-Growth compost microbial communities from Emeryville, California, USA - eDNA 5th pass 37_C BE-Lig MG (version 2)... ...
ACAGCCAGGTCTATTCAACAAGGTTTAAAGGATAATAAATTAGTAGATAGTAATATTAACGTAATGAATAAACCTGGTGGAGGAGGAGAAGTAGGTTGGAAATACTTAGAGTCTAAGGATGCTCATTTCTTGGCTGTTAATTCAAGCTTACTTCTTACGAACAACTTATTAGGTCAAAGTCAGTTAACACATAAGCAATTTACACCAATTGCAACACTTGCTACTGAATGGATTTCGATTGCAGTTCCAGTTGATTCTGAATTTAAATCAGCTGAAGAAGTAATGGAAAAATTAAAAGAAGATCCTAAGTCATTAAAAATTGGAGTAGGCCCTGCGCTAGGGAATAACGACCATTTATCATTTGTTCAAGCTTTTAGTGAATACGGTGGAGATCCATCTCAACTTGACTTTCTTGTCTATGAAGGTGGAGGAGATGTTGTAACAGCATTACTGGGAAATCACGTAGATGTTATAACAACTGCATTATCTGAAGTGAAAGACCAACATATTGCTGGAAAGCTTAAAATTCTGGCTGTTTCATCTGAGGAAAGAGTAGATGAGCTTGATGATGTTCCAACTTGGCAAGAACAAGGAGTTGATATGGTATTCCCGCACTGGAGGGGAATCATGGGACCGCCTGATATGACAGAAGAAGAAATGGCTTACTGGGATGAAAAAGTTGGTGAATTAGTAAAAACTGAAGAGTGGCAAAAAGTTCTTAAAAATAATGATTGGGACGATTTTTATAAAAACAGTTCAGAAACAAAAACCTTCTTAGATGAACAAGAGAAAACTTATACAGAGTTGGTTAATAATTCTGGACTCGTTAAATAAAGAATGAAAGATGAAAAGAAATCAGTTAACCTTCCCCTAAAAGGGAAGGTTAGATTTTCATCAGAAATAGATAAAGAAATGGAAAGGAGAGAAATCTAATGAAAATCATTAAAATGGGGATGCCAATATTTTTCATCTTATTAAGCTTCCTTTTTTTAGTTGGGTCTTTCAATCTACCAAAGGCAAATTTGGGGAATCCAAATGGTCCGCTATATTTTCCGATCGGATTAAGTTGTCTATTATTGATTTTTAGTATTTTGTATTTATTTCAGGAGCTAAAAACATTAAATAAAGAAAATAAGAAAATAACACTTATGCTTGCTGGGCGGACTCCTAAACTTATTGGATTTACTGTTTTGTTAGGGGTAGGGTATGCGTTCATTTTTGAGATCATCGGATTTTTATTCGCAACTGTCTTATTTTTAGGAACATTACTATTTGTTGTGAATGGTAAACATAAGTGGAAAGTTAATGTTATTGTAACCGTTTGTTTCTCATTTTTATCCTGGTATGCATTTAGTGTGTTACTGGGTGTTAGTTTACCTTAGGAGGTGACCTGAATGGACATGAATAATTTTCTTGAAGGATTAATGACATCCTTAGAACCGATGAATATAGTATGGGTTATTGTTGGTGGATTTTTAGGAACGATTGTAGGGATGTTGCCAGGACTTGGACCAGCAACAGCTGTAGCTGTATTAATACCTATAACATTTGGAATGGAGCCCATTAGTGCTATTATTTTAATGGCAGCAATTTACTATGGTGCCATGTATGGTGGATCGAGAAGTTCGATTTTATTAAATACACCTGGTGATGGATCAGCAATTGCGGCAACCTTTGATGGATATCCTATGGCTCAAAAGGGTCAAGCTGGTGAAGCAATGGCCATTTCAGCAGTAGCCTCCTTTATTGGTGGAATAATGGCTGTTATCGGATTTATTTTCCTTGCCGAACCCCTTGCAAATTTTGCATTGAAATTTGGACCAGCAGAATATTTTCTTTTAATGCTGCTTACTCTTTCAGCAATTGTATCACTTTCAATTGGCAAAATGATAAAAGGATTTTTGGCCATGTCACTGGGGCTATTATTAAGCACAGTTGGAATCGATACACAAACGGGTGTTTACCGATTTACAATGGGTATCCCACATTTCAGTGAAGGAATTGATTTCTTAATTGTGATTATTGGGGTTTATGCCATTGGTGAAGTATTGTACAATTTCCTCACAATTGATCATCTTAAGAAGGAAAAGAAAAGGGTAGGGAAAATATGGTTTAGCAAAGAGCAATGGAGACGTTCAAAATGGCCAATTTTAAGATCCGGACCACTTGGATTTATTATCGGAGTTCTGCCTGGAGCAGGTGGATCAATTGCTTCGATGATTAGTTATTCTACAGAGAAGCAAATGTCTAAAAAGTCGGATGAATTTGGTAAGGGTGCTGTAGAAGGGCTTGCTGCACCGGAATCAGCTAATAATGCAGCATCTGTAGGGGCAATGATCCCGTTATTAACAATGGGTATTCCAGGATCCGGTACAACAGCTGTCATGCTTGGAGCACTTATTATGCTTGGGATTAAGCCGGGGCCGCTTCTATTTGAAAACGACCCAACAACTGTTTGGTCTTTAATCAATAGTATGTTTATTGGAAATATTGCCTTAGTAATTATTAATATATTACTAGTTGGTGTCCTTGTAAAAATACTTGATACCCCAGCAAAAGTACTTTATCCAATCATTGTGTTACTAGCTTTCATTGGAACATATACACTTAGTTATAGTGCTATTGATTTCTTCTTATTATTAATTTTTGGATTATTCGGACTTATGCTTAAAGTACTAGATTTTCCAATCGCACCTCTTGTTTTGGCCTTAATTGTTGGAGCGGATATGGAACAAAATTTCCGAAAGGCAGTTTTATCATCTGATGGAAGTATAGATATTTTTTTTGCATCACCGATTTCTATAACCCTTATCTTCTTAACGATCTTATCAATTAGCTATCCAGCTATTGTAAAATTCTTTCAAAGACGTAAAGCGAGAAAAGATATAAATATAAATATGTAATAAAAAAAGCCAGTGCTATTCTGTTTAACAGCAGAATACGCTGGATTTTTTTATTACGTATAAAAGTATCAAAATGATACTTGGCGTAGTAGTTAATTTCAAATGTAAAGTAACCTTTATGTAGGAGTATGGACATAACAGTGCTTAAATTTTTTTACTAGTAAAATAGGAGAACATAAGTCCAAACAAAAGGCCCCACCATTTAAGGGAGCATCTCTTAGTGAGTAACGACTTCCTTAAGTGCCTAAGAAAGACAATAATCAGAAAATCACTAAAAAGGACCGATTCATAAGCCGTATATTTTGATTGAGAGGAAAATATTGCTAAAATAAATATATCTTGAGTGTGGAGGATTATAAATGGTGAATGTTTCAGCTACCCGTAAACCTAATTTCGAAGTATCTCCTCAATTTATCAATCGTTGGTCACCGAGAGCCTTTTTGGAAAAGGAAATTCCGGAGAATGTACTTTTCAGCCTTTTTGAGGCAGCGCGTTGGGCTCCATCGGCTTCTAATATACAACCTTGGAAATTTATTATAGCTCGCACAAAGGAAGATCTTGAAAAATTCCATTCTTTTATTATGCCTGGAAACCTTGTATGGTGTAAAAAAGCACCTGTATTAGCTGTCATTGCTTCACAAAAAACTACTGAACGCGGCCCTAATTCTTGGCATGCCTTTGATGCAGGAACGGCTTGGGGACATTTGGCTTTAGAAGCACATGCAAAAGGTCTAGTTACCCATGCAATGGGAGGATTTGAAAAAGAGAAGGCACGTGAAGTTTTAAATGTGTCAGATGATATTGAAATTCATGCAGTAATAGCGATTGGATATCAAGGCGAAAAAGTAATATTGCCAGAAAATCTACAGGAGCGTGAACAACCAAGTGATCGCCGTCCGTTGAAAGAATTGCTTTTTGAAGGTACTTTTGACAATATATAAAACAAATGAAAATAAGAGTGAAACCTACAAGGTAAGTAGGTTTCACTCTTAATATTTCTATTCTTCCTCCGGTTTCACACCAAATGCCTCCGGAATCATCGTAAATCCTTCAATTACAGTATCTTCTTCCACTTCAATCATTAGGTAACGTTTGCCACTTAATTGAACTTGTTTTACGTACCTTAAATCTTGCGGGCTAATCGAAATGTTTGCTATTTTTGTATTGATTTTAATTGATTTTGAAGTGAACTTCGGCAAAACACTGTTTGCTTTTATCTCATATTTATCATCATCAATTATTTTCTTGAAGGAGGTTTCGACCTTTTCTGTATTTACATCTTCAAGTCCGCTCATCTTTAGAACACGTGCTACGTCTATTGAATCTAATTTCGGTTGTTCTTCCTCTTCATTTTCTACGATCATTCGGTTTATTTCTTCATATACATTGGAGAGAGTAGAGGTATTCAATTGATCTCCTGTAACATCTTTAATAATTTCCTCAAAAACGATTTTATCATCTTTTGCGGTCATCGTTTCCTCGCCATTTAATACCTCTTCAATGAATTGGTGATCAGGTTCATATACCCTGCCTGATGAATATAGGATGTGATTAACATCTGCTGCATGATCAGTAAAACAAGGAAACAGAAATCCGCCCATAGGTGCATTAAGGTTAATGATTGGATCAACAACAAAGTTGTATTTAAACTCTCTTTCAACATAGTCAAAAAGCAGTTCTTTTTTGGGCTCTTGAGTATTATTGATGCTGCATAAAATAAAGGGATGAGAGTAAACAGTATCTCGTTCACTTTCCTCAGCTTCGTCATTTCGACGTTTCGTTGGTTTTAAATATTCTCCACGAATGAATGTAACGACAATGTCCATCTCATATTGTCGGGTGAGGAGCATTTTTCCTACGATTTGAAGCATTTGTTCCTTCCAGCCTTCCACATCTGTACTGAGTAATCCTTGATGTAAAATAAGCTGACTGCTATTGGCGGCATCTCGTTGGAACTTTAATTCAAAGAGCTTTTCATCCAAATTGCCAGCAAGTAATTTTTTAAAGTTACTCATAAATAGCTCTTTTTGATCATCATCAAGCATTTCAAATGGCTGGCTTTGATGATGATAAATGTCACTAGATTCCTTCATAATATACACATTAAAAATGTCAGAGATTTTGAGTAAATCATTATTTATTTTGAATTGTTTTCGAATAGTTGCTACATCTTTTTTATTCATGATTTGTTACACTCCTAAGCCACTCTACTTTTAGTCATTCCTTTATTTTAACATACTTGGTTTCAGGATAATAAGTATCGAAAGTGTGTATAAATACCTTAAGTTCTTTTACCAAATTTTCATAATCGGGGGTTATAATCAGCTTTAATTAGGTCAAAGTTTATAAAGAATCTTTTTTACTTTACTAACAGATAGGATAAGAATTCTCATAAAGACTTGGCGATAAGCCGAGTTTTTCTATCTATGAACCTAAATCTTTGCTAAAATCATGACTAAATGAAATACGGGACAGGAGTGTCGTTATTGCCGAGAGTACAAAATATTGTTGCTTTGCTTTTGGTTGCAGGTGGTTTTTGGTATTTTTATGGGGATTCCTTTAATCAAGCCGGTATTCAAGGTGTAGTTGAAGAAGTTCGTACAGATATTACAGAAATAAAGGAAAATCCTGAAGTAATTTCTGCAATAAATAAAGTGAGTAATGACGTTCAGCAATTGTTTCAGAGGTTCATTCAAAATTTAACGGAAAAGGAAGAAGGAAATCAACAAGTCGTAGAGCCTCCAAAGCTTGAAGCTCCTTCTGAACAGTCATTTTCAGTTTATAATATAGAAATTGGTGATACTCGGGAACAGGTCGAACAGCAAGTAGGGACAGCAAAACGATCGTCTTTAAATGAGTATGGAGTTGAGTGGGTTGCATATCACGAGAATTACCAAAACTTTATTATGGTCGCGTATGATGATCAAGACCGGGTTGCTGGCCTTTATACAAATCAGGACCTATTAACAACAACAATGGAAATTTCCTTTGCAAGTTCAAGGCAAGCGGTCCTTGCGGAGATGGATGATCCACTTACAAGTATTCAAAAAGGATTTGTATCTTATCAAGTTCAAAATAATGAGGAATATGATATATTTCGGATTGATCAAAATTATGTGACACTCTTTTATGATAAGCATGAGGAAAATACTGTTACAGCTATTCAAATGATCAGTGAGGAACTGGAAAATCAAAGAGAAAACTTCTTTGCTGTACCAAGTGAAGAGTTGAAAGAAGGGTTTGAGTACCAGTTGTTTGATTTAACAAATGCTGCCAGAGTGACTCATGGTTTATCTGTACTGAATTGGGAGGAACCAGTTCGGAAAACAGCTCGTGACCATAGCAAGGATATGGCGGATCATAACTACTTTAGCCATACCAACCTTAACGGTCAATCTCCGTTTGATCGAATGACAGAAGACAATATTACGTATCGAATGGCTGGAGAGAATCTTGCTACAGGACAAATTAGCAGTGTCTTTGCGCATGAAGGATTGATGAATTCACTCGGCCATCGAGAAAATATATTACAAACAGATTTTGAAGGACTTGGTGTCGGTGTAGCGTTTAGTAGTGATTCACGTCCGTATTATACGGAGAATTTTTTAACGAAATGATATGTTTTCATGGTTTAAGAGTTTTGTAAGAACAACCATATATGATAGTAATAGACCTACTTTTTCTATAAGTTCTTGGGAAAACTAATTACTGGAGTGGTTGAATTGAATCGTAATCTTGATAAAGAATGGATGTACTTAATTTTAGAGGCAAAAAAATTGGGAATTAGCATAGAGGAAATTAGGTTGTTCTTAAGAAGCATATAAAACCACAAACAATGTAACTTCAACCTCAACTGAAATTACATTGTTTTAATAGAAGGGACGGCCACTAGCTGGTTATCATCGACTGATACAATTGTTTCAGGGACCTTTCTGGCATGATTCCTAAGTCCTCCATAAGTAAATTCTCAAATTCTTGATACAGTTTAATTGCCTCTGATCTGTATCCTTGGTGAATGAGAATTTGCATGCTTTTTCTAACATTGTTCTCTGAATAAGGATTTAACTTTAGCTGACGTTGAAGGTAATAAAAAGCTTTGTTTGGGTCTTTGTTTTCATAAAAGTTGATCAGTTTATCAAAAAGATGCATAATCTTCTCGTAATAATAAGTAGACTTATCATGGGCCCATTCATAGTGGTTCAATTCTAAATAATGGCCTGTATATGTTTCAATTAACTCTATGGCGATGTTCTGATTAGAATCATCAAGAACCTGGACACTCTCTATTGTTTTTTCAAAATGAATCGCATCACAATGAATGGTTTCCAACTGTAATGAATAACAATTACTTGAAAAAAAAATGCAATTTGGGTATCCTAATTTGCCTAACATTTTCCGCAAATATGTTAAGCAGGTATGTAGGTGAATTTTTGATTTTTTATAATCTTGATCGGGCCATAGATTTTCAATAATAATATCCTTGTGGATATATTGGTTAAAATGAGTGAGGAGGAATGCAAATAGTTCCTTTACCTTAGCTGTTTTAAAATTAATCAATTGTTGATCTTGAAACACTTGTAGTTCATTATAACAATTTATGATCAAGGGTTGTGTTTCTGAAATCGTTTTAGACCTATTTTGACTACTTCCAACTATGCTAATTAGCCGATCAATCGTTTTTTCGAGACGTTTACTGGAAATTGGCTTTAATATGTAGTCAATAGAGTTTACCTCAAAAGCTTGGACAGCATACTTCGAGTGTGCTGTGACAAAAACAATATGTATAGAGGATTGGCTGGACAGAATGGCTTCAGCTATATCCAATCCATTAGATTTCCCCATTTCAATATCTAAAAAAACAACATCAATTTTTTCCTCAATGAGATCATGAAAGATCTGTTCTTGTGTAGAATAAGTTTTTATTATTTGAATGATTGGAAATGCCTGTAGTTTCCTTTTTAATAAATGAATAGATAATTCTTCATCATCCATTATGACTGCACGAATCATAAAAAATCATTCCTTTTCACACAAAATCTACCATTATTATACAATATTAATTTACAAGAGATCATCTATTATCGGGGATATAAAAGCTAACTGTTGTCCCAATTTCGGGGATACTTTGAATAATCAACCCTTTACCATATAACTGTTTTAAACGGCGATCAACATTTCGTAGTCCCACACTAGTGCGTTCAAGGGATTTTTTATCTATAAAGAGTTCACTTACCTCATTTTCTGTCATCCCTTTTCCGTTATCACTTACAGAAACCTTAATATGATCAGACTGTTTTTTTATATGGATATACACTGTCCCGCCATTTTTCCTTTTTAAGATACCGTGTTTAACAGCATTTTCTACAAGCGGTTGAACAGATAGTGGAGGTAGGAATACATCAAGATCTGTATCGATATCCCACTGTACCAATAAGCGATTTCCAAATCTGACTTTCTCGATATATAAATAAGAACGGACGAAAGAAATTTCTTGATTTAACGGCACGATTGGATCAGCATTACGGAAATCGAAGCTGAGACGCAAATAATGGCTAAACTCTTCAAGAAGTTCTTGCATTTTATTAACATCAATATCAGCTAGAGCAGCAATTGAATTTAATGTATTAAAAATAAAGTGTGGATGTATTTGGGATTGAAGCCAGGCACCTTCCATGCGAATACGTTCTTCAATTGAAACTTTTAACCTTGTTGAAGCATTCACCCTTGCCCTTAATTCCAAAGTGTCGACTGGTTTTAAAATATAATCATTAGCCCCTGATTGAAAGCCTGTCATGATATCTTCTGTGTGTGACCTTGCGGTAAGAAGTAATACAGGAAGTTCAGAAATTGAAAATCGTTTTCTAATTAATCGGGTTAGTTCATATCCTGAAACTTTCGGCATCATTACATCCGTAAGGACTAGATCGTAAGACTCTCTCTCAAGTTTTGCCAAAGCCTGATGTCCACTCGTTACAGTAGTGACTAAGTAGTCGTTATTTAAGATAGTAGCTAGTATTTTCAAATTAATAGGGTCATCATCCACTGCCAGAATCTTTTTCTTCTCTGGAAATTCACTTATCTCTTTAGAAGGTATAAAATCAAAAGTAGCAGCAACATTATTAATAAATTCTTTTCTAATTAATTGCGTATGTGTTTCTGCTAACTCTTCAGACCCCTGAAACAAAGGAAGCGTAAAAGAAAATATAGAGCCTTTACCTGGCGAGGATTGAACGCATATTGTCCCCCCGTGAAGCTCAACTAGCATTTTGCAAATACTTAATCCTAGACCAAAGCCACCAGCTGCTCTTTCGACATTTACTAATGCCTGTTCATAAGGTTCGAAAATTTTTTGTATGATGTCATGATTAATACCAATTCCAGTATCCTCTATGTAAACCTGAGCCATATCATTCTCTACTGTAGCTCGAATTGTAATGACTCCTTCATCTGTAAATTTCACTGCATTATGAATTAAATTAAAAAGAATTTGAACCAGTCGTGTTTCATCAGCCATTACAGGTGGAAATGAATCGGATATCTCTTCTTTTATTTGAATTGGCTTGCCTTCTGTTAATGCTTTAGCCAAATCGAGAACACCCCTAATCACTGCTTTTAAATGAACTCTCTCTAAATGTAATTGAATCGTTTTTTCTTTCAGTCTCGTGCTATCTAGCAAGTCATCCAACATTAGGGACATCCGCTTGCTAACATTAAGTAGTAACGACAATTGATCTTGTTGATTCCTGCCTGGGGATGTTTTGTTTTCTATAAGCATTTGAATAATGTTCATCATTCCGTGCAATGGATTTCTCAGTTCATGTGAAGTATTTATAAGGAATTCATCTTTGCGATTGTTTTCACTTTGTAATTTTTCAGCAAGCTGCTTTGCTTCAGTAGCAATCCTGAAAAAGCGCTTAAACCAAAAGGCTGCAAAACAAAGCAGTGCAAAAATTAGATCAAAAGGATAATGCATCATCTCTAATAGTGTATTGCTTTTTAGTGTAGACCAAATAATATTCATTCCGATGCTTGTACAGCCTAGTATCAGGAAGATGCTCTCACCTTTCTCAACCTTTGCTAATCGAAGTTTAATGGTTGATAGAATAATAGGCAAAATAAGCACAGCTAGCAACAAGACTTTAGAAGAGACCAATATATATCTTGTTGGAGATACTAGTATGAATAGTGCGTATAAAAGACAGTAAGTCAAAAAAAATTGTAGTTTTATGTCCTTTTTATTTGTCGGATACAATCGGTTTATGATGAGAGGAATAAAGACTCCAACACCAATGTATGATAAATATGTAATTTTCACTTCCCAGTCATATTGAACTTCGATCCATTTGTATAATAGCTTGTCATCAGAGCTTAGAACACTAACTAGGGCACATATAAGTAATAAGGAGAAGTAAAGCAAGCCTTTGTTTAACGAAGGTCTCATGAAGTATAGGATACATCCATATGCACTGTGTAATAACAAAATTACACAAAGCAATAGTTGCAACCCTACCGATAATTGCGTTTGATAGCGAATTGCCTCTATCGTTCCAAACCTTATAGGTTTGACAATTCCTCCATTGTTACGGTTACTTGAAACTTGAATCATAAGGTCAATTTCATTAGTAGTTGGTTTGATTAAAGCTGTGTATGGAATATTACTCCCTTTATGCTGTTCTTCTGTTGTACTGACTTTTCCTGAACGACCAATTTTTTGACCATTTACATATATAGCTGAAGCATTATTCAATTTATTAATTCTTATTCCGAATGTGTCTACGTCTTTGTTATCAATTAGAATACGAAGTCTATATGTTCCATATTGATAGAGTTGATCTTCTTCAAACACTGTTTTCCAATTATTAGGGACAATAAGGTGATTTTCTTTCTTCATGTTTATTTGGTCTTTAGATGACAGAAATGTTGAGGGGTAAAACTCCCATTCTCCGTTTAACGGAAGTGTCTGATGATCGGAATATTTCCACCCGCGCAAATCTAGTACACCTTGTTTAATAGAAGGAATTTGTTGATAGTCCAACTGTGTCAAAAAACCGATCCATGATAAGCGAATAATTGTTATAGATATAATAAATAAAATAATAATTAGAACCCATTTATATGTTTTTATATGTTTCATTATTCTAATCTCCACCCTTAATATTACTAATTTATAATATAGTAAAAAGGATGGAAAAACTAACATAAAAATGGATATAATGGTAAATTTTATTAAGTATATAGTTAATAGAATTATATTGGTATGTATGTAGGCTTGAAAGGGGGGATTATAAAGCTAGAGGGGTTAAGTTAACAGCAGCTTAGCAGCTTTTAATTAACCATCCTCTATTTTGCCTCAGTTTACATCATAGCTTTTTTTATAGGTAATTTCACATAAAATGTAGTTTGCCCGTTGTTAGACTCTACAACAATTCTCCCATGATAAGCCTCCACTATTTTCTTCACAATATAAAGTCCTTGGCCTCTAATCTTCCGTTCTGAATTCTTCAATTTCGTTGAATATCCAGGAATGAAAATTTTCTCTTTTTCTTCTGATGAGATAACAGGGCCTGTGTTTGTTACATGGAGTACATATTCTACGCTGTTGTCTTCACAGTAAATGTCAATTTTACGTTGGTCATGTGGTAATTCACTTGTTGCATCGATCGCATTATCGATCAAGTTAGATAAGATTTTAACCAGGTCGATTGATTGGATGGATTCAAAGGAAGAATTTGAAATATGAAATTGAATATCAATATTATGATTCTGTGCTTTAAGAGATTTTGCTTGGAATAAAACAGATAATGCTGGATTTTTAGCGTTACTTGGCAATTGATAGATGACTTTAGCTTCTTCACGCATTAAATTTGAATAATCCAGAGCTTCCTGCTGTTTTCCTAGTTTAAGTAACCCATTTAAAACTTGAATGTGGTTGGCAAAATCATGACGTAATGAACGTACAGACTGTACTAATGAATGAATTTCAACATGATATGTTTCTTCTGTTTCGCCAATTTGGTTCATTAATTCACGCTTGTACCATTTTTGTATAATGAAAAAAATCATTAATAATAAAATGACTAACAGTCCACTTATGATAAAGCTTGGTATACTGTTCTCAATTACCGTAGCACCAATTCGATCAAGGGTTGTTGTTTCTATATCTATACTTAAAAATCCGATTGTTTCTCCTTGTTTGTTTTGAATGGGTACTCCGGCAGATATATACTCGCCATAATGCGGATCCTTAATTTTACCTGTTACATACGGCTTGTTCGCGAAGGCTTGTTGAATTTGATCCAAAGGAACCAAACAGTCCATACCAATCGTATAGTAATTTTGATTATCTTTTGGGAATCCGGCAATCATGACTTCGGGTCTTGACTTTGGATCCTGGAAAGATAATGTATAAACATGCAAAGCTGCCGTATGTTTTTTTGCTTCATATAGAGATTGTCTAATCTTCCAGTAATCCTTCGTTCTTTCAGGTTTTTTAAGAAAACGCTCATAGGCATCTGTATCAATTGTTTTCGCAATTGAAGCAGCCATGACTTGTGCGTTGTTCCCTACCGATATTTCTGCTGCTTTTTTAGCAGTATAATAAGAAACCAATATATTTAGTGTAACTAAACAAAGGAGAGTTGTTATCGCAAGTATAATAATGAATTTAATCTTTTTACTCTTTTTAATGATGTTATACTCCTTTCGACAGAATGTTTAAAGGAAACATATATTTCTACTATAATAGGTATCTAAAGAATTCTACCCAATATTGGCTATAGTTACAATAGGTAGTAACAGTTTGCAAAATTTGGGTAGTGCAGGCTGAGAATAGGAAGAAATTAATAAGGGACTTGGCCACTGAAGCTAACTGACTCACATTCTTTTCCTACATGCATATAGTAATATAATCTTTTATGAATGGAGGAATCATTAGTGCCTGTTTCGGTTGTATTTAATCAAATAAATGTTTTAAGCATGTCTTCCAATTCGATTATTGCCTCAGGCCAGAACAGCCAACCTGACTGGAATGCTCAGGGGAAATTTAATTCGGGTAATGGTAATTCTGTAAACGCCGTAATCTTAGGATGTACAAATATTATAAATGATCAAGATGTATGTGATACTCCTATTGCTCAGCCTGAGAATATTAATCCACAACCAGTTTCCCAGATCTAAAATGTGTATGAATATTACATTTAGTAATATCAATATTGCTTCTATTTCAGCGAATTCTGGAGTTTTTACCGGGACTAATTCACAAATAAATTGGCAAATAAATAGGAAGTGTAATAGCGGATTAGGAAAAATGATTGGATATCAAAATGTAGCTGCTCAAGTTGTTAATATCATTGATGATAATGATTTGATCGATGCGAATTTCTCTCAATATCAAAAGGAAAATAACCAGGTTGTTACGCAGAGTTAATCAGCTCCTTACCATCTTTAAATAGATGGTTTTTTACTTTAAGGGTATTCATTGACTAAAACTTGCATATCGTTATATAAATGGGAAATTTATCATCATGTTATATGTAAAGGGGATACTAAAGATAGTGAAAGTTCAATACAAGTCAATTAGTGTCCAACATATCACGAATAGTTCAGGTGTGTTTTTCGGAGAGAATGTCCAATATCATTGGAGAGTTCAAAAGAAGACTTCTGAGGGGTTCGGCAATGTAAAGGGAAGCGGAAATAAAATAAAGAGGAATACAACTGTTAAAGGAGAGAGGAATACGTAATTTAGCTATTGTTATTGAAGGGTTGTTGATTATCTTTAATATACAGAAGGTATATAAATTTTATGGATGATAGTATAAGTAAAACTAAGGCTTTCGCTTTAGGACTAGGCGACAAGCCAAGTTATTCTAATCATCATTTAGGACAAGATGTGTATTGTTGGATATCTTATTTTCATTTCCAATCACCTTCCCGAAACCCGAATTATTTCTTTTGATTGTTGACCTCCAATAAAGTTGATAGTTTTTCCCAATAAAAATCCCTGAATTATCTTTAATGTTACTTACTGTAATTTCCTCAAACGTAATCTGCGGGGCAGTAATTTCAAATTTCATCATTTCCTCACACCGATCTAATGAACTTATAACACATGGTATGTTACAACTGTCTAAAGTGCTATTGATAAGGGATGAGATAATATGGATTTAAATGAAGGAACCATTATAAAAATCCTTCAAAATATAGAAAAAAGAATGGCTCACATAGAACAAAAACTCAATGCTGAGCAGAAAAATTATAAGTTTCATATTGAACATGTAGAAAAATTGACTCTTGAAAACTTGTCCTATCATTTAGAGACTGTAGATGTTAAAGAGGTAAGTGGTATCCTAAATATAGGTAATACTTTTCAAGAGGATTATCCCACTACAATCCAAAATCAAAAGATTAGAAGTAGACAAAAACCGAAAACAGAAGATTTTTCTATCATCATTAATGAAAAGAAAATCCCATATAAAATTGTTGGAAGTGAAGAGAATAAAGTAAATGAACGTGACCCCCTTTCCTCTATCTTCACAATTGGTGATATTCATATTGGGACCATTGAAGATGCCTCAGCTGTGAACTTCGGAAACAATTTTCCAACAGATTTTACAAGTAACAAAAAACACAATCAGGGTTTTGGAAATATTTTCGGAAATGAAAATGACATTCATGATATACAGTCGCTTATGGAAGAAAAGGATGCAGTCGAGGTTTACTATGACAGTCAAGAGAAACCTGATGATAAATGGATGGAAATGCTTTTAAAGAGAAAAGATGAAGAAAATCAGGAAGGAGGATAGACATATGACGATATACTGCCTATCCACTTTCACATTAAACTACATAGATGCTGTTTGTTTTCTGTTATTTGGGCCTTTTATAGATAAATTTGTAACAATTCTCAAAACCCTCTCGATAGGACCCTGTTTAGCTATTCTAAGATATAATGTACTAGCAATCATTTGAATTATAAATATACCTATTGCAAGGGTAATGCCTTCAATTACAGAGGACTTTCCAAAATATCCAAAGCCATATCCATAATAGAATGTTGTACAAATGATTGTTTGCATAAGGTAATTTGTTAGAGAAAGCTTTCCAACACTTATGAATGCCTTTTTAATCATTCCCTCTTTTGAAAGGATAAAAAGAAAAGCAAATAAAAAGATGTAACCAATTGATAATAAGTTCGCTCCTATGAAATGGAAGACCTCTGACCAATTGAAATCAGGGAAAAAGAGTGAACAACTTTTTAATGCCAAACCAACAGGTACTAAAATCGAGCCAAGTTTGTATTGCTTTTTTTCTAATTGGGGTATGGTATCTATTTTAGCGCTATAAATTCCTAGTAAGAATAGTGGTGCTGAAATTAATGGAGCCAGGGCTAGAATGAAGAGAAATAATCCATCTGATATGTCTAATGGTATCTCATTGTTACGGTGTTCTTTAATTTCCGGATAAGTTCCTGTGCTGTAGATTTCGATTGTATCTCTCACATAGGTCTCCATTTGCTTTTGTTCTTTCTTCGTTTCCTCAAAACCTCCATAGCCTAATAAGGACGTCAAACAGAGTAATATGACTGCCCAGATGAGAATGGTGTTACTTTTTCGGTTTAAGAAAAGTAATAAAAAGAACCCCATCATTCCGTAAAAGGTTAAAATATCTCCCTCCCATAGATATGTACCATGCAAAATACCTAGTAGTAAAAGTGCAAGAAATCTCCTGACGAAGTAGCGCTTATATTTAAGGGCTTTGCCTTCCAATTTTTCTTTCATTTTAACCATTGAATAGCCGAATAAGAAGGTGAAGATTGGCATAAAGCTCCCCTCAATGGCAATTTTTATAACATGATAGGCTGTATGATTAGCTTGTGAAAGAGAGTAAAAGCTAATCTCATCTTTTCCCCATATCCCGTATTGGAAAATAAGCATATTTGCTAGTAAGATTCCAAACAAACTAGCACCTCGCATTGCGTCAATCATGTCAATTCTGTTATGTTCAGTAGTCTTCATAATAAATCTCCTTTTGTTGATTTGTACTTTTAGAATATCTATACAGCCTTAACTCAACGAAAAGAGAAGATTAACAGATACTTAATTTTTAA
>Ga0182742_1003305_pt1 | contig 15992 bp, 19 predicted proteins | sample eDN5th37CBELigMG_FD_128880 | JGI IMG/M metagenome (GOLD analysis project Ga0182742, IMG submission 128880) | Enriched Miracle-Growth compost microbial communities from Emeryville, California, USA - eDNA 5th pass 37_C BE-Lig MG (version 2)... ...
AGTGTATCCAGAAATTGATGTAGTAACTACTCCAGATGGTAGTCCAGTTGGAATGGTCCATGCAAATAACTGTTCAAGCGATATCAATGCTTGGCTAGGATTATTCCGTGAATTTTCTCAGGCGATAGGACAACAGGTAGATACAAATAAATTATTCAATGTGATGTTGAACAAAGCTCTAGAAGCGGATCCAGATGGCGGCGGATTGCTTAGCTATGGTTATTTCTCAGGGGAAAATATCACAGGATTAGAAAGCGGCCGACCACTCTTTGTCCGCTCACCTGAAAGTAACTTCAATTTAGCAAACTTCATGCGGACTCATCTTTTTGCTGCTTTTGGCGCTTTGAAAATTGGCATGGACATTTTAATAAAGAAAGAAAATGTTGCAGTAGATAGCATTTTAGGTCATGGCGGTTTATTTAAAACCCCTGTTGTTGGACAAAAAATAGCTGCAGCTGCCATGAATGCACCAGTTTCAGTTATGGAAACAGCCGGAGAAGGAGGAGCATGGGGAATGGCTATTCTTGCTTCTTACATGATAAATAGAGGTTCACAAGAAAGCCTAGAAGATTTCCTCAGTGAAAAAGTTTTTCAAGGGGTGGATAGACAAGAAATTTATCCAGATGAATTTGATGTTAAAGGATTTGAAGCGTTTATCGAACGATACAAAAAAGGTTTAGTGATTGAGCAGGCTGCTGTAAATAATCTGATTTTATGAGTGGGGAATTGGAGGAATTGATATGTTAGAAAAATTGAAAGAAGAAGTATTTCAAGCAAATTTGGATTTACCTAAACATGGGCTTGTGAAATATACATGGGGAAATGCAAGTGCTATCGATCGTGAAAGCGGTTTATTTGTTATTAAGCCTAGTGGGGTTGATTATGAAACGATGAAAGCCAGTGATATGGTGGTGATTGATTTAGATGGAAATGTTGTGGAAGGAGAGTTGAATCCTTCATCAGATACACCTACCCACGCAGTACTTTACAAGCATTATCCAGAAATCGGCGGCATCGTACACACTCATTCAACATGGGCGACAATCTGGGCTCAAGCAGGCCTTGATGTTCCAGCTATGGGGACTACTCATGCAGACACATTTTATGGTTCTATACCATGTGCCCGCTTCTTGACACAAGAGGAGATTGATCGTGGCTACGAAGTAGAGACTGGTAATGTAATCATCGAAACATTTGAAGATCGTGGGTTAGATATTTTAGCAGTGCCTGGTATCTTGCTTCATGGTCATGGTCCATTTACTTGGGGAAAAGATGCAAAATCGGCGGTAATGAATAGTGTCGTATTAGATGAAGTTTCAAAAATGAATCTATTTGCACGAGAATTAAATCATTTTGCTAAAGAATTGCCGCAGCGCATTTTAGATAAACATTATTTACGAAAACATGGAAAAAATGCCTATTATGGGCAAAAATAATATAAACTATTAAACTAAGAAAAGAGGGGCTATTATGTCAACAATAGGAAAAAAAGAATTTTGGTTTGTTGTAGGGTCGCAGCATCTTTATGGGGAGGAAGCACTAGCAGAAGTCAAAGCACATGCACAAACGATGACCGATGCATTGAATGAAAGCGGTGTTTTACCATATCCCCTTGTATTGCAAGATTTAGCTGTTAGTGCGGATAAAATAACAAACATTATGAAAGAAGTCAACTATCGTGATGAAGTTGTTGGTGTTATCACATGGATGCATACTTTTTCACCTGCAAAAATGTGGATTCGCGGAACAAAACTATTACAAAAACCATTGCTTCACTTAGCGACACAATTTAATGAAAGCATTCCTTGGGAAACGATTGATATGGACTTTATGAACCTGAATCAATCAGCTCATGGTGACCGTGAATATGGTTTTATCAATGCTCGATTGAACAAACAAAATAAAGTGGTAGTAGGTTATTGGCAACGTGCTGAAGTACAGCAGCAAATTGCACAATGGATGGATGTAGCAGTTGCTTATAACGAAAGCTTTAATATTAAAGTTGCCCGCTTTGGTGATAACATGCGCAATGTTGGAGTTACTGAAGGGGATAAAATTGAAGCGCAAATTCAATTTGGATGGACAGTTGACTATTTTGGCATTGGCGACCTTGTTCAATATGTGAATGCTGTTAAGGACGAAGAAATTGCTGCTTTATTTGCAGAATATGAAGACCTTTATGAATTTGATTATGGTGCTTATAGTAGGGAAGATTGGGAAAAGAGCGTAAAAGTGCAAGCAAGCTATGAAATTGCTATTAAACGTTTTCTTGATGATGGCGGCTATAACGCCTTCACAACTAATTTTGAAGATTTATATGGGATGAAACAGCTTCCGGGACTTGCAGTCCAACGTTTGATGGCACAAGGGTATGGATTTGCTGGTGAAGGAGATTGGAAGACGGCAGCACTCGATCGCTTACTTAAAGTGATGAGCCATAATCAATCAACTGGCTTTATGGAAGATTACACATATGAGTTATCTGCTGGTCAAGAAGCAGTTCTTCAATCACATATGCTTGAAGTAGATCCTACTTTAGCAAGCAATAAACCAAAAATTATCGTATCTCCATTAGGTATTGGTGATCGTGAAGATCCAGCGCGCTTAGTATTTGATGGCAAGGCAGGAGACGGTGTGGTTGTATCAATGGTTGACTGTGGCACTCAATACAAGCTTTTGATCAATGAAGTTTCTGCATTTGAGCCAACTGTTCCAGCACCAAAACTTCCAGTGGCTCGTGTGCTTTGGGAGATTAAGCCAAACTTTCAAGATGGGCTTAAAGTTTGGATTGAAAATGGCGGTGGCCATCATACAGTTGTATCATTGAATTTAACAACAGATCAAATTGTAAGCTATGCAAAACTTGTTGACTTGGAATATATAGTTATTAAGTAATGATTTTACTATTCTCTGAGGAGGAAAAGCTCCTCAGAGAATAAAAAGAAAGAATATCTATAAAAGATTGATGCTTGGCGATGTATAGTGAATCTGCATTTCCTTATAACTATATCTTTGAAAATGAACACCATGGCAAAATAATTTAACCCTATTTCTTTTATATATAAAGGTGACCGTGATTTTCAAGAAAAATGAAAGCGTTTATAAGTAAGATGAAACGATGTGAGTGATAGGGAAACTTGGAACATGTAAAGGAGAAAGAGTATTATGAGTAAAGTAACAAGTAAGTTTATTTTTTTCTTCGGCTCATTTGCTGGCATTTTATTTGGGTATGATATTGGAATTATTGCCGGTGCGGAAGGACATATTCAGCACGATTTTAACTTGAGTCCATTGTGGTTGGGGATTGTTGTATCTTCCTTAATGGGCGGCGCTATTATTGGATCCATTTTAAGTGGTTTATTAGGAGATAAGTTTGGTCGTAGAAAGTTAATCCTGATTGCTTCTATAATTTTCTTTGTAGGTGCGCTCGGTTCAGCTGTTGCAACAGATGAAATTATTTTGACAATTGCTCGTGTCTTCTTAGGAACAGCAGTTGGCACAGCTTCTTCTTTGGTTCCTGCATACATGTCGGAAATAGCACCAGCGAATGTTCGCGGGAAACTTTCTGGCTTGAATCAATTGATGATTGTAATTGGGATGCTGTTAAGTTATATCGTAGCTTTCATTTTTGAGCCAGTTCCGAATAGTTGGAGATTAATGCTTGGCAGTGCTGGTGTTTTTGCCATCGTTTTATATTTGGGTGTGCTAAAACTTCCAGAATCACCTCGCTACTTAATTAAAAATGGCATGGCAAATAAAGCACGAGAAGTATTAAGTTCTCTTCGTAACTCGAAAGAAGAAGTAGATGCTGAAATTTTAGAGATTAAAGATGTTGCCGAACATGAAGAGTCAGGTATTGGCCAATTATTCCATAAGAAATTTCGCATGGCTTTAATTATCGGAGTTGGGATGGCGACCCTTCAACAAGTTCAAGGAGCAAATTCTATCGTTTATTATGCTACAAGCATTGCACGTAAAGTTGGCTTAGCACCCCAAGTAGCTGCTGGATTTACTGTTATTGTCGGTGTGATCTTTGTAGTAACAACAATTATTTTCTTGCAGTTTGTTGATAAATATAACAGACGCACAATCCTTACTGTTGGTGGGGCAGGTATGGCGCTCTCTTTCTTTGCACCAGCAATTCTGGGAGCACTAGGCATTAATGAAAGCGTGCTCAACTGGGTAACATTAATCGCACTTTGCTGCTTTATCCTTTGTTATGCATTTTCTTGGGCACCACTTACTTGGATTATCGTTGGAGAAATTTTCCCACTGGCTGTACGCGGAATTGGTGCTGGAATTTCATCTGCATTCAACTGGACAGGCTCACTTGCTGTTGGACTTATTTTCCCGATCCTTGCTGATATGTTTAGTTTTGGAGTCATTTTCTCAGCTTTTGGTATCATTTGTGTTATAGGATTGCTTTTTGTACATTTTGTAGTTATAGAAACGAAAGGCCGTAGTTTAGAACAAATTGAAACAGAAATGGCAGATCGTTCTGTGAAAAAAACAGTTAAGTCAATTGGAGCATAATGAATATAATGTAAGCAGGCATTTTAAATCAGTGTAGTAGTTATAAGTGAAAATACTCTACTATATACAAAGTGTGAGCATGTTGACTTGTTCATACGATTCCTTTCTTGAGGCCGAAGCTGCTACTTCGGCCATTTTTTTACTAGTAAACTTTGCGTTCAGGAGAAGACCCCATTCTTTAAAAGATTATCTGTTAGATAGGCGGCATTTCAGACGGCCGCCTATCTTATGGACCCATTGCTTGATCAGAAATAATAGTTCCATTATAAATAGTTGATTTTAATTTCCAGTTCATTTAATTTTTGAGCCAAGTTAACTTTAGAAATAGTTAACTTTAACTCATCAAAAAGGAATTCCTCTAGCTCAACTATATCGCAAATTATTTCAGATAGTTCTTTGCTAAGGAAAGCTGCTTCTTTGCCTTCCATTAATTTCTTTTTGTATCGATTGTATTTTTTATCTAATTCTTCTAAGTTCTCAAAAATTTGTTCTATGGAACCATATTGCTGTATAAGAGGAAACGCTGATTTTTCCCCAATTCCAGGACAGCCAGGAATATTATCACTTTTATCGCCTAATAGCGCTTTTACATCAATCCATTGCTTGGCAGTAATATTGTAATCCTCCATAAAATCCATTAAAGAATAGACAGATTCGCCCTGCTTGCTAGCAATTATTTGTGATATATTTTCACTTAAAAGTTGCAGCAAATCTCGGTCATTGCTGTATATAAAGCATTTTCCCATTGAGTTTGAGCACCATTGTTTCGCCAAAGTCCCTATTACATCATCCGCCTCGTAAGCGGGTACAGTGACTTGTTTAATTCCGATGCTCTCTAATACATTTTTGCAAACTTCATACTGTTGAATTAAAGGATCAGGCAGCTCAGAGCGAGTAGCTTTATAAAAATTATGCTTTAGTCTTCTTTTTGACTCCTCTCGTTTAACATCCCATGCAACAGCTAGATGAGTAATTTCATATTGAGAGATTAGATTAAACATCTTTTGGAAAAATATTCTTAATGCATTTGTATAAACTCCATTACTGCTTTTGGTTAGTTGTTCAGGAGTTTTTCCATAAGCTGTAGCAAAATAGCCCCTGCTTAATAAATTAAACCCATCTATTAATAATAATCTTTGTTGTTTCAATTTTTAGTTGCTCCTTTTTTTCGCGATTTTATTTTTGTGGCTAACGTATCATAGCAGCAGCTTTAATTTTATATCCTTTTTAGTTTAAACAAGGTTCGAGCACTACATAATCATCTTTTCTTGAGTCTATGTCTTTCTGTAAGGCTGATTTCGCATACTTTGTTATTTTTTAATATAGTCAAATGGTAAGAACAAGTTCGTTCCATTGCGCTCCAGACACTCGCTTTCCTCTTGTTCTCGCAGGAGTCGAGTGTCCTCCGCTCCATTCCACTAACAATCAGTGGGGGTTTTCTTTATCCCCCACTGATTGTTAGTGGAACTAATCGGGCTTTTATGGGCAAGTTTCTACCCATCTAGATTTTTCATTTCTTCTCATCCTCTCTTAGGTGGAGGTCAAAAGCCCGTTAATGCTGGATAAAAAGTGGATTCAACAGCAATAATCTTTACGAAAACAGCCTTCTATAAAGAATTGCGAGAATCTGCTGCAATAAGTATTACTCTAGCAGTTTTAACGCATTTATTCCAATAAATATATGATTAATGGAATTTCATTATTGTTTTTGACCATTGATATTATGGTGGATGGCAGGAGATCGAAAGAAGCTGTACATATGAAAGGGAAAAAGAATCTTGTTATAGCAAATGACTATTATCCTATTAATGCAAGAAATAGGATGTGATATTCCTGTGGAATGCTTATTAGAAGAAAGCATGTTAAATATAAATCAGCATTTTCAGCGATTTATGCCAAAAAAAGAGGTAAGGAATTTTTTGCAGGAAAATGAAACAATCAACATTTAATAGCAGGGTGTAGGAAAAATTCATTTTGCCAAATTTTCAGGTTGATCGAAAGCGCTTGTTGACAGTCTGATTTAATTTATCTGTATTTTTAAATAGGAAAAAGGCATCCAATAACCGAAAAACATTGAGTTATTGGATGGCCTCTTTTTTATTTTGTATTCTTTTTTTTTGCAGCATTTTCTAATTTGCTTTTTGGACTTCTAGTTTGGTCATTATCTTGGCCATAGCCCTGAGGGTTTACGCCGCCTGCTGCAATCCCTTTATTTGTATGATTTTTTATGCTCATTATAAATCCTCCCTTTTTTGTAACAAACGATTTATGCTGGAAATAAAAACTTCAAGCTTAGTATGAGCCATATCGCATAATTTAATCGCCTTTACAAAAAAATAACTGGGAGGTGAGAAAATGAACAAAGGAGTTTATGTAGCATTAACTAGCATCGCAGCAGCACAAGGGTTGAAAATCCCTTTATATTTTATAAAAACGGGAAAATGGAAACCTGGATTGTTTTTTCAAACAGGCGGCATGCCAAGTTCCCATTCGGCAGGGGTTTCTTCGTTAACTACTTTTATTGCGCTAAAAAGAGGAATACCAACGATTGATTTTGCTCTTTCCCTTGTTTATGGATTAATTGTTATGTATGATGCACAGGGAATAAGAAGGCAAACAGGGGAATTAACACTCAAAGTCAATAATTTGGATGAATTAATAAGCAAAATTAAGCGTGAGCAAAAGCTTCCTTTTGAAGAAGAACAGCCAAAGAAGCTGAAAGAAATGCTGGGGCATCAGCCCAAAGAAGTGCTTGGCGGTGCTTTGCTTGGCATACTGATTGGTTTTATAGGGCATGCTTTATCAAAAAAAGATAGAAAATGGTCAAAAAATAAAGTAACATTATGGTAAAAGGCATGGAGAGGAATTGGCACAGCATTGAGAACATTGGATGACTATTTGCTTTTTTTGCAAAGCAAAGGCTTTTTCTTGAAAGAAGACCATATTGGTTTTATTTATTTTGGAAAGGCTTTGACAAATGCTCCTGATGAATTAAGCATGGCAGCAATAGAATATACTTTGAAAATTCAAAAAAGCTTTGATGGCAGCTTTTATGTTTCCTTATTGGAAATGTTTATAAATCAAAATTTAAAAACAAAAAAACAAGCTTTCCATTTTATGCAAAATAATGAATTATTCCCACTTTAAAGAATATAAATGGTCTTTAAAGCGGGAATTTTTTATTGTTTCTGCTGACTAGCCAGCGAATTGTCCTATTTTGTTGATTTTATTATAATTTGACGGTTTTTTGACTCCAACTTAAGGCTATGAGGCGGGGAACAGCAGCCTGATGGAAGTTTTGTTTTACTTTATAAGCTTAAATTTTTTTTAGGCTGTTTTCGTAAAGATTATTGCTTTTGACTCCACTTTTTATAAACTTAGTGAAATGGAGCGCAATGGAACGAACTTGTTCTTACCATTTGACTATATTAAAAAACAACAAATTATGCGAAATCAGCCTTTTTTTATAGGCAGCTCAGCAAAAACCATTCCAGCAAAAATAAGGGAACAGCCAATCCACGCGCTATTTGGCAGCCTTTCTTGATTGTAGAAATAGGCTGTGAGTGCGGCAAATACTGGCTCCATTGCAAAGATAAGCGCTACTCTTGTAGATGTTGTATATTTTTGCACTCCAGTTTGGATAATAAAGGCAAGCGCCGTTGCGAATAGAGATGTAATCATTAAAGCAGACCATACTTCTTGCTGGGTGAGAATCTCAAGCTTAAAATTATGTTTTGGGTTTTCAACAAGAAAACTTGCTAGAAAAGACAGGAAGGAAACGGTTGCTAGTTGAATAATAGTCAATAATAAAGCTGGGTGGCTAGATGCGTATTTTTCTGTGAAAATGATTTGCAGTGCAAAGCCAATGGCGCATAAAAAAATATAAAAGTCCCCAATATTTATGGAGACTGCATTTGCAAGCGTTAATAAATACAAGCCTGCAGTAGCAGATAAGGCCCCAAGCATAATAGGAGCTGTTAAATTAGCCTGATAAAAAATAAATAAAAATAATGGCACTAAAACAACACTCAAACCTGTAATAAAGCCAGCTTTAGAGCTAGTTGTATAAACAAGCCCGATGGTTTGGAAGGCATAACCCAGAAATAAAAAAAATCCGAGAATAAAGCCAGCTTTGCATGTTTGAAATTTTATTGCCTTTAGCTGATCACGATTAACCAGCAACAGCCAAATAAACAAAAAAGCGGCGGCAATAAAAAAGCGGATGCCATTAAATGCATGGGGCTCTAAAAAAGCAACAGCATTTTGCACGATGACGAATGTAGAACCCCAAATAAATGCAACAGCCAATAATAAGGCATCGGCTGCTTTGATATGTTTTTTCATTTGCTTGTATCCCTTTTAGGTTTATTGTTCCTGATGGCTAGCCTTGCCAATTCATCGGCTGTTTTATTTTCACTGCTTGGAATCCATTTAATAAAAAATAAATGGAGTTTTTTCGTCAATAATAGTGCTTGTTCAAGCAATGGAGCAAACTGTTTGTTTTTTGCAAATTCTTTTTCGATTGCTCTGTTGACAAGCTCTGAGTCTGTTCGAAAGCTGACTGTCTGATAGTTGCTTTGTATGCATATTTCTAATGCTTTAATTAAAGCATGGTATTCCGCTTCATGGTTGCTCATATTTCCAAGGGGGATAGAGTATTTTTCTGCTTTTCCGTGTCCTTTAATAAATATGCCTGCTCCACTTGGTCCAGGATTTCCGGCGCTTGCACCGTCGATATATACTTCAATCATTTTTAAACCTCCAATATATTTGATATGATATGTTGACTAAATGGTTTATCCGGCATTAACGGGCTTTTGACCCCCACTGATTGAAGGTTCACTTTATCAATTGCTAACGATTTGTATAAATTGGGCTTCCAGTAAAAAATGGGAGCAATTTATGGGAAATCTGCCCGTAAAAGAAGCGAATGGATTCAGCTTACAATCAGTCTAGAGAATAAAGCTCTTGCTGCAGAAATTCTTAAGGTATACTTTTATTATAGCTTGAAATGTCAGGTATCGCATAAAAGTGAATGGAATTTATCATGAATTAACGGAATTTTGCTCCTGCCTAAGGGATTATCAAAGAAAACAGGAATTTTAGGGGAATAGCAATTTACTTGGAAAAGCCTAGATGGTTCAACTAAAAATTAAGGGGGAATTCAAAAAGCCTTCATTAATTGAAGTTTTACTTTATTTGAAAGCGATAGAGGAGTGGATTCTGATGAAATATAAATTAGAGTGGAAGTATCGAATTAAAAAAGGCAATTCTGTATATTTTACATCTGATTGGATGCTGTTAGACGATGCCATTATAATAGGAGAAGACATTGAAAAAAGCCAAAAAGCTACAGAGATTTTCTTTTATGATGAAAAAGGAATTGAATGGAATCTAAAAGAATTAAAAAAACTAGCAGTGGAAGTAGAAGAAGAGCCCCATGATTTTTTAATTTATTTTGATGGCGGTTATCAAAAAGAAGAAAAGATGGCAGGGATCGGCGTAGTTCTTTTTTTTCAGCAGGGGAAAAAGAAGTTTCGCATTCGGGCAAATGAGGTTTTTCATGAAATGGAGACAAATAATGAAGCGGAATATGCTGCTTGCTATCATGCCCTGAATTTGCTTGAAGAGCTGAATGTGCAAGGAGCAACATGTGAATTCAAAGGAGATTCTCAAGTGGTTTTGCAGCAGCTCTCAGGAGAATGGCCATGCTATGAAGCAGAATTAAATAAATGGCTTGATCGGATTGAAGCGAAAATTACTGCATTAAAAATCCATCCTCTTTACACTCCGATTGGCCGAAATGAAAATAAAGAAGCGGATAAACTGGCAACACAAGCATTGGAAGGCAAAAGAATATACAGCAAGATGCAAATTTTATAAAGCCGGGAGGGAAGTTTTGTTTGGTCTCTGTCTACACATAAGAAACAAGCATAATGGCTGTAATAAATAAGTATAGAATCTGAAAAAAGTAGGCGATTAAATGTGAAAAGAAAAAAATGGATGCAGGAAGTAGAAGTACTAATGAATGATTTTTGCAAAGACTGTTTTTTATATGAGCATCATAAAAATGAAAAGGGCAAAAGAAATGCACACCGTTTTTGCATTTCTCAATGTACAGTTGGAGAAAGGATTAAAGCATACGGCGAAAAGATGATGGGGGAAAAATAAAAGAGCTGACGAGTGTCAGCTCTAGCTTCATATTATTTAAGCAATAATATTTATTATAGTTTTACAACGTTAGCAGCTTGAGGTCCACGGTTTCCTTCAACGATTTCAAAAGAAACTTCTTGTCCTTCTTCTAATGATTTGAATCCTTCGCCTTGAATAGCAGTGAAATGTACGAATACATCGTCTCCGCCTTCTACTTCGATAAATCCAAATCCTTTTTCGTTATTAAACCATTTTACTTTACCGTTTTGCATATTAAATTTCCTCCTAAGACTTTCAAGACACATTCAGTGCCTATAAAATAAATATTCTCATAGAACAAAATAATCATAGAAAATAACTTTTCAGAATTTTGTTAAATGATGTCTATAATATACACGATTAAGCCTTTACAGTCAAGGTTTCTGGGTGTTTTTCCTATATTTTTTTATTCTTATTGCATTCATAAAACCCAAATAGTAAGCGTGTACATTCAGGGGGGAAGCAACAAATAAATTCATCAATGAGATGTGGATTATTATCAGTGCATCATATCTCTTCTAACACAGTGGTGGAATGAATATGTTCTGAAAAAAGCTAGTATAACATATTTATGTATACATATAGAAAAAGGCTGTTTTTTTGCCTAATCGATCTTTTAAATTACAGAATCAATTTTCACTAGTTTGCTACTAACTATAGAAGAGGGTGAATGAATGTATCGATTTTCGATTGGAAACGAAAATTGGATCTTAAGGTTTTCACCGAATGTTGTATTGGAGGAAAAAGAAAAAGAAATTATTATAAAAGGGATTCTGCAATTAGGAAAAGTGCTATCCACACTGTCACATGGACAATCTTTTGTTATTATGAATGAGTCAATGGGATTAATTGTATTTAATGTAGAAAAAATACCATCTTTTATTTTAACTGTTTCTAATCGGGTAGAAAAAGAAAAATGGTATGTACAGGAGGAAAAGGGAATACGGCCCTTTCTTTAGATTGATCAAAAGTAAAGAGCTTGGAATAGGTTTAGCTAAAAAGGAGATGTAGAAATCGGTTGCTTTGACTAGGTTTTGTTAGGGAAAAACAGGTATTATTTTCCATTATTATCCTGATAGCTCCATTTCTATTTTTTCCTTAAATTTCTATGTGGAAAATCAAAAAATATTATAAGAAATCATTGAAAAGTATAGGGAAATATGGTTTTATTAACATGATTAGAAAACAAAATAAATAAGAGATTGTAAGAGTTTCTTGCAAAAAACAGCAAAGATTAAGATCCTTTTTTGTTTTCCATCTATGATGGGTTCTGTGATGGAATGATTGTCCGTTTAGTTATAAACGGCTGTGTTGAAATTTTTGTATACCAATTAAGTATAGCAGAGAGCCGATGGAAAAAAGAATAACGAACATGAAAAGCATTCTTTAACAAAACCTGTATGCTAAAAAAACTATATAAAAAGGAAGTTTTAAAAAATGATTGAAACGATTGTAAAAAGCAGTCAAAGTCCGTATTATGAAATTTCAAAAGAAGACCAGTTGATATTAAGCCCTGTTGAAGGAATTGTGGAACATGTTTTGATTCAAGAGAAGTCTTATTTTTATGAGTGGGAACCAATTCTAACTATTAAAACAGCTAGTGAAGAAATACAAGAAATAAGTGTTCCATTTAGTGGATCGGTTGTGTCTCTTTTGGTGAAACCTGGTGATAAAATTTCAATTAATACGAAGCTTGCTTCTTTACAGGATGATTTGTTAGTAACAGGTTGTGATTAATCATGCATGTTGCAATAAAAAGCTTAAAAAGATATAAGATTGGCTATCGAACGGCTAAAACTGCAGTTGCTGTAAGTATAGGAATTACGATTGCCCAATTATGCAACTTAGATTTTTTTGTCTCATCTGCCATTATTACGATATTGTGCGTCCAAAACTCAAAAAAAAAGTCGCTTCATAGTGCTTTTGCCCGTTTTGTTGCATGTATGCTTTCTATTCCTTTTTCCTATGTGTTTTTTGAAGGAATAGCCTATCAGCCATATGTAATTGGGCTATTGCTATTAGTATTTATTCCAACAACCGTTCTATTGAAAGTAAATGAAGGAGTTGTAACGAGCACCGTTATTATTCTTCATATCTACTCAAGAAATAATATGAATTGGGATATTATTTTAAATGAGCTGGGATTGATTGTTATAGGTATAGGCGCGGCGCTGCTTGTAAACAGCTATATGCCAAGTTTAGATAAAGAGATGAAATCCTATCAGAAAAAAATAGAAAAGCATTTTCAGGAATTGTTGATGGAAATGGTTTATTTTCTAAGAAAAAATGAATGTGATATAAATTTTCAAAATAAATTAAAGAAAACTTCTAAAGAGGTACAAATAGCTAAAAGCCTTGCATTCCGGGATGTTGAAAATCATTTCACCCGCAAAGAAAACTACTATTACAAGTATTTTACCATCCGAGAAAAACAGCTGGATATTATGGATCGTTTATTTACTAGAGTAACAGGAGTTTCTACATTAATCGAGCAAAAAGAAGTAGTGGCTTCCTTTTTAGAAGAGCTGAGCCTTTGCGTCCATTCAGGCAATACAGCCCAGCTATTTTTAAGCAAATTAAAAAAAATAGAAGAACAAATAAAAAATCAATCGCTTCCCGAAAGTTGGGATGTGTTTGAAGAATTGGCTCAAGTTTATTATATCTTAAAAGAAATTGAACAATATTTAGTTATAAAAAAATCATTAAAAGTGGCATATCAATAATGGATAGAGCCTTAATTTAGCAGCATGTTTTCTAGTCTGATCAGAGACGGGGAAAATGCAGCTGTTTTTTAAGGATAATCTTGATAATTTTGTTCATAATTTGCTATTGAGCCCAGAGAACTAAAGTAGTATACTACAATTATAAAAAATTCATTGATATTGAGTAATAGCAAATTGCTTTAATATCCGGAGTTTTATATGTAGCATATGTGATGAGATTGATAGCTGGTAGGATAAACTGCCTAGCAATTAGCCCATCATAAAATAAATTGTGTATTACATGTACACAATCTATTTTATGATGGGCTTTTTGTTTTTCAGAGAAATTCTAACAGCAGAAATATTTGTCGCAGAAATGAATGGAAATGGTGATAAGGGAATAAAAGCGTTTAAAGCAGCTTCTATAAATTATTTAATGGAGATTATATGGCTTTATTTACTGCAAGCAAAATTTTAAAGAGTTTGTTTGAATCTTTTTTCCAAATAGATTAGCCTTAATAAAGATGAAGATTCGCTTACTGGAGAAATGTTTACGTCTTTAGCTCAAGATCTCGTTCATAGAGAACAAGTCTTAAGACATTGATTCTGTATCATACTAGTAAATTTTAAATATGGTCAATGAGTAGGCCAAAATTGGCTAACTTATTTAACGGCATGAAAAAAGTATAGAATTCTTAATAAAAATATAAGTTAAAGGCTGAGTTATTATATGAAACCAAGGGTGGCTGAAAGGGAGATTCTGAGATTTGCGAATGGGCATATTGAAAGTGCTGAGGATGTAATTGTTACAGAGTTTCCTGTTACAGTAAAAATTAATGGACAAGAATTTGTTACGATGGTCTGTACGCCGGAATACATTGAAGATATGGTCATCGGCTACTTGGCATCTGAAGGAATTATAAGGAAATATGAAGAGATTAAAGATATTTGGTTTCAAGAAAAAGAAGGGTATATACATGTGAAAATAGATAAGCTAAACCCTTATTATCAAAAATTCCAGAACAAGCGCTACATTACCTCTTGCTGTGGGATGAGCAGGCAAGGATTTGTTTTTGTTAATGATGCATTAACTGCTAAGAAGATGAATGAAATCCGAGTTAAAATCTCTGCAGATGATTGTCTGCGTTTAATGAAAAATTTACAAAATTCGGCTACTGTTTTTCATGAGACAGGAGGGGTTCATAATGCCTCTTTGTGTGACGGGAAAGATTTTATGCTAAGCCGCCTAGATATAGGAAGGCATAATGCCTTAGATAAAATATACGGATACTGCTTGAAAAATAATATACCGGTTGGAAATAAGATTATTGTTTTCAGTGGACGGATATCTTCAGAAATTCTATTGAAAGTAGCAAAAATTGGTTGCGAAATAGTACTTTCAAAATCTGCTCCTACTGAATTAGCGTTAGAGTTGGCAGAAGGCTTAGGAATTACGACAGTAGGCTTTATTCGAAATCAATCTTTTAATATTTATACATGTCCAGAACGAATTTTATAAAGTGAAACTAACAATCAGGCTTTTATGGGCCAGTTCAGCCTCTTGGATTTCCCGTTTTCTCTCATAATTTTAAGGAGGGGGGATTACTGCCCATTAATGAGTGATAAAAGTAGCAAAGAATAATTTGCAATTAATATTAGTTTATTATCTTATGGAAGAGAGGGCAAGAATATGAAAGAGACTATCTTAGATAAACTACAACGCCCACTAAAAGATTTGCGATTATCTGTAACAGATCGCTGTAATTTTCGCTGCCGCTATTGCATGCCTGAAGAAATTTTTGGACCTAATTATCCCTATTTAGCTTCTGAGAAAATTTTGTCTTTTGATGAAATGGAGCGTTTAACCCGGATATTTGTTTCTTTAGGTGTTAGAAAAGTACGTATTACAGGAGGGGAACCTCTATTACGCAGGGATCTTCCTGAATTGATTCGTCGTTTGAATTTGATTGATGGAGTAGAAGATATTGCCATTACGACGAACGGATCTCTTCTTAAAAAGTTTGCCCCCCTGTTATTCGCTGCAGGGTTAAGACGGGTGACAGTCAGTCTAGATTTTTTAGATGATGAACGTTCTAAGCAGTTAAACGGAAATAGAAGCAAAGTTGCGAGAGTTTTAGAAGGAATTCAAGCAGCTTCTGATACAGGGTTAAAAGTGAAAGTGAATATGGTTGTGCAAAAAGGAAAAAACGATCAAGATATTATTCCAGTGGCCAAATATTTTAAAGAAAATAAACATACTCTTCGTTTTATTGAGTATATGGATGTAGGAAACTCTAATAGATGGAGAATGGAAGAAGTAATGACCAAACAAGAGATTTTAAATCGAATTGAAGAAGTAATGCCATTTGAACACATTAAGCCAAATTATGCAGGCGAAGTGGCAACTAGGTATCGGTATATAGACAGTGATCAAGAAATTGGAATTATTTCATCTGTTACCGATTCTTTTTGTTCGTCCTGTTCAAGAGCTCGAATTTCTGCTGAAGGGAAATTATATACCTGTTTATTTGCATCAAAAGGATATGATCTGCGCCATTTGCTTCG
>Ga0182742_1003307_pt1 | contig 15987 bp, 11 predicted proteins | sample eDN5th37CBELigMG_FD_128880 | JGI IMG/M metagenome (GOLD analysis project Ga0182742, IMG submission 128880) | Enriched Miracle-Growth compost microbial communities from Emeryville, California, USA - eDNA 5th pass 37_C BE-Lig MG (version 2)... ...
ACGTCCAAGTAGGTATTTTTGCTACCCCTGAAATAGTAGTTGACTTTGAAAAAATCATTCAGAAAGAAATTGAAGTCATCGGTTGTAGAAGCCAAAACCCATTTGATTGGGAGCCTTCACTCCAATTAATGAACGAATCACGCGTAAAAGCGGATGCACTAGTGACCCATCAATTCACGATTTCGGAATGGCAAAAAGCGTATGAAACGATCAAAAGAGGAGAAGCAATTAAAGTAGTGTTAACACCTGTTGAATGAAAAAACGCACAGGAAAACTATTAGAATTACAGGCTAGTCTTCGAGTCCGTGGACTAGCCCGTAAGTTTACGTGTGAAAAATTGAAGGAGTAAGGTGAATATTATGGTAGAAAGTATGATCGATTACGCATTAGGACCACATGGCCGATTTTTAAGTGAGTATTATATGCAATATCAATTTCCCATCAACAGTGCGGTTTTTGCTATTGCGGTCTATCGGTTAACTGTATCCAGATTGAAGAAAAGAAAGCTCCAGAATTCCTCACGTACTACGGGCCTCGAAGACATAAAAGTTGACTGATTGCTTTTCAAAAAGCTGATTTCATAAAGAATGTTGTTAAAATCTTAAAGCCGATTTTAACGTGGAAATAGCTATTTTGCACTTTAAGAATTTAGTTTGCAGGCTCTTTTCTTATTAAATTCATGCTATTTTCTGCGGAAACATAGTATTATCAATAAAATTCATTCCCAAAAATCAACAAAGTTTAAGAAAAGAGCCTTTAGAAAAGAGGAGGCCAAAAATGAAAGCAGCAGTTCTTTATTCTGAAAATTATTTTGTATACGAAGAAGTTGATATTTCGCCTTGTCAAGAAGATGAAGTGAAAATAAAAGTAATGGCTGCGGGCATTTGTGGGTCAGACACACATAAAATGACAAGCAAATGGAAGTATGATCTTCCAGCTATCATGGGTCATGAATTCTCTGGTGTTATTGTAGAAAAAGGTAGTGCCGTTAGTCATTTAACTCTTGGGGAGAGAGTAGTTGGTATCCCTTTTCTACCATGCCATTCTTGTGAATATTGCAAAAGAGGGCAATTTTCATTATGTGAGGATTACGGAATGATTGGTTCTAAGTCTCCAGGTGCGTTTGCCGAATATGTCAATATAAAAGCAACCAATGTTCTTCCGGTAGGAAATATGAGATTTGAAGAGGCGGCCATGATAGAACCTTTAGCTGTAGCCCTACATGGTGTTTTGAATATTTCTCCGCGTATAGGTGATGTGGTGGCGGTATTTGGTGTTGGGACGATTGGAATACTCGTCATTGAATGGCTAAAAGTATCTGGTGTACAAGAAATCATTGCTATCGATATTTCGGAAGAGAAACTAAATTACGCTAAGTCAATCGGTTGTAAACGTACCATCAATCCATTAAAGGAAGATTTAGCTATAAAAATAAAAGAATACACAAACGGTCTTGGAGTGGATATCGCCTTAGAATGTGCCGGATCAAAAATTACGCAGGAACAATGCTTGCTTGTTATAAGGAAACAGGGGAAAGTTGGTTATCTAGGAATTGCTTATTCAGATGTTTTACTTTCGGAACAAGCATTTGAAAATATTTTTCGAAGAGAACTTACCTTAAAGGGCTTTTGGAATTCTTATTCTGCACCATTTCCAGGTGAGGAATGGACGAAAAGTATTGAGTTTCTTTTACAAAAAAGAATTCAAATACGAGATCTTATATCTCACAGGTTTAATTTAGAGGAAACTCAAAAAGCATTCAATATGATCATAAATCAAGAAGAACCCTTTAATAAGGTGTTAATTTTACCCAATGGGCAAGAAGCCATTGATCAAGAAGAGACGACTAAACACTGTTTTGTGAAGTGATGAACAATAAAAAAAGAGGAGATTCATTATCCCTTATATGCTAAAAAAGTGGGAGAGTCGGTTGCCAATAGGGAATGTGAATTGGGAATTCTTTGCTGTGGATCAGCTAGAAATATCTTTAATATCTAAAACTATATAAATTTATTACGATGAACTGCTAACAAAAGGAGTGTCATTATGAGTTCAATTGAAATGAAACAAACAGTAGATGAATTAGCGATTAACACCATTCGTACATTATCCATCGACGCCATTGAAAAGGCAAATTCAGGACATCCGGGTATGCCAATGGGTGCTGCACCAATGGCTTACGCACTTTGGGCAAAGGAAATGATTCATAACCCCAAAAATCCTAATTGGTTCAACCGAGATCGATTCGTTTTATCAGCTGGCCATGGATCCATGCTCCTGTACAGCTTATTGCACTTGTTTGGTTATAAAGTCACGCTAGATGATTTGAAAAATTTCCGCCAATATAAGAGTAAAACACCGGGTCATCCTGAATTCGGGCATACACCTGGTGTAGATGCAACAACAGGTCCACTCGGTCAAGGGATTGCGATGGCAGTAGGGATGGCAATGGCCGAGCGTCATTTGGCAGAAACCTACAATCGAGAAGGATATCCTATTGTCGATCATTTTACTTATTGTATCTGTGGTGATGGAGATCTGATGGAGGGAGTATCAGCAGAAGCTGCGTCATTAGCAGGTCATTTAAAGCTTGGACGCTTAGTAGTACTTTATGACTCAAATGATATTTCTTTAGACGGCGACTTGAGCCTTGCTTTCTCCGAGAATGTCCAACAACGCTTTGAAGCATATGGCTGGCAAGTTCTTAGAGTAGAGGATGGAAATGATGTAACTGCCGTCCAAAATGCTGTGGAACGTGCAAAGCTTGATGATCTAAGACCAACACTTATTGAAGTGAAAACAACCATTGGCTTTGGTTCTCCTAATAAAGGAGGGAAATCCGATTCTCACGGTTCTCCGCTTGGTCCGAGGGAGACGGAACTGACGAAAGCGGCCTATGAATGGGAAGAAAAAAAGCCATTCCATGTACCAAATGAAGTGAGAGAGCACTTCCAACAATTTGCAAGCATTGGTAAGCAATTTGAAGATCAATGGAACTCTCTTTTCGAGAGCTACAAACAACAATACCCTGAGCTTTCACAGCAGCTTGAGCGTGCAATCAAAGGTGAATTGCCTGAAGGCTGGGAACAAGATCTACCACAGTTTTCAAAAGGCGAAAAAATGGCATCTCGTGCATCTTCAGGGAAAATGCTAAATGCAATCGCAAAAAAAGTCCCACAACTAATTGGAGGCTCGGCTGATCTCGCGTGCTCAAATAAAACAACATTAACTTTTGAAGGAAACTTTGGTGTGGACGGATATCAAGCACGAAACATTTGGTTTGGAGTTCGAGAATTTGGAATGGGTGCGGCGTTAAACGGAATGGCTTTACATGGAGGAGTTAAAGTATTTGGGGCAACATTCTTTGTCTTCTCTGACTACTTAAGACCAGCAATGCGTCTGTCTGCATTAATGAAGTTACCTGTTACCTATGTATTTACTCATGATAGTATTGCAGTTGGTGAAGATGGGCCCACACATCAACCGATTGAGCATCTTGTATCATTACGTGCTATGCCAGGTTTGTCATTAATTCGCCCTGCTGATGCAAAGGAAACTGCAGCAGCCTGGAGGATAGCTGTGAAAAGTGAGAGCAACCCAACCGCTCTAGTACTAACTCGTCAGGATCTACCAACACTTGAGATGTCTGAAGATGAAGTATTCGAAGGTGTTAAAAAAGGTGCCTATGTGGTATCAAAGGCAGTCAAAGAAGCAGAGGGCTTACTATTAGCAAGTGGTTCAGAAGTGGCCCTCGCAATCGATGCACAAAAGCTTCTCGAACAAGAGGGGATATATGTTTCCGTTGTGAGCATGCCAAGCTGGGATCGTTTTGAGAAGCAGACGAAGGAATATCGCGAAAGCGTCCTTCCTAAAGGGCTTCTAGCAAAATTTGCAATCGAAACAGCATCTTCCTTTGGTTGGAGAGAATATATCGGAGAATATGGTGAGGTCTTATCTATTGACCACTTTGGCGAATCAGCACCAGCGAATCAGTTACTTGAAGCATACGGATATACTGCTAAGAATGTTGCAGAAAGATTTAAAGCTCTTTCAGAAAAGATTAACTAAAATAATTTCCAAACCTCTAATATTAACAGGGGTGTCAGACTGCAGACAAACTCAAAGTCTTAGAGTTTGTTTGCAGTCTTTTTTTCTCTAGGGCTCAGTTAAATATAAATGTTGATATCTTGTACGATGTTAAAGTCGTTATTTGTCGAACAACAAAGTATTAGATTAGTTTCCTTTTTTAGTATAATAGTCCTATTATTTGTATTAAAGAGGAGACGTCTATGAACAAGAGTTTAAAATTGAAAATGATCGTTATTTTCTCAAGTTTAATATTGATTTCGGGAGTGGTAACTAGCTTTATTTCTTTTCAAACGTCCAAAAATGTGATTACAAGTTCATTAGGAGACCAAGCGCTATCCATTACTGAAAATGCTGTTAAAGTGATTGATTTGGATCTATATGAGGAAATCTCACTAGATTCAGGGGAAACGGATTATTATTATGAATTGAAAGAACGTCTAAACGAAATACGAGAAACCAATGGGTTGGTCTATTTATATACGATGGGTCGACAAGAGAAAGATGGAGAATTTGAATATTATTATATGGTTGATGGTATGCTACAAGATGCCTCAGAATTAGGCGATGTCGAAGAGGGCGTTGATGATTACCCCTTGCTAGTGAAGGCTTTTGAAACGGGCAAGCCACAAGTTGGGGAAATGACTTATTCAGAGGAGTATGGTGCCTTAGTTTCAGCCTATATACCTATCCAATCGGATTCTGGAGAATTAATCGGGATATTAGGTGCTGATTTAGATGCTAGTTTGGTGTATTCGTCTCTACAGGCGAGTAAAATAAAGTTAATGTGGATGACAGTTGGAATCGTATTATTAAGTATATTATTGATTTCCATAGCCACAGTGTCACTAGTGAATCCGCTAAAACATTTGGCCCAGAAGGTCGAATTAGTTGGAAAAGGTGACTTAACGGTTACGATTGAGTCCAATAGGAAAGATGAAATTGGAAGTTTAACTGATTCATTTAATCATATGCTACAAGAATTAAAGAGGATGATTGGGGTAATCAATCAAAGTTCGGTAACAATGAGCGGTACAACGTCGCAATTGTTAGTAAGTGCGAACGAAACCAAAGGGACAAGTAATGAGATATCAGTCATCATGGAGCAAATGGCCTCTCAGGTGGACACTCAATATAAAAGCTTGGATGATAGTGCAAAAATCATAGAAGAAGTGTCAGAGAATATCAACGATATTGCCGTCAACTCTTCTGTTGTTACGGAACTTTCTGCCAAGACACAGGGCGAAATAGAGGTAGGTAACCAAAAAGTGAATGATTTAGTGGAACAGATGAATACCATTAGTCGTTCAGTTAATGAATCGTCAAGTTCGATCATGGCATTACTAGCGCATTCAAAGGATATTGAGTCGATAGTAGAGATTATTCAAGGGATTGCTTCTCAAACGAATTTACTTGCGTTAAATGCAGCGATTGAAGCAGCGCGCGCAGGAGAAGCAGGTAAAGGGTTTGCGGTGGTTGCTGATGAAGTGCGTAAACTAGCTGAGCAATCCGAAAGTTCAACCATAAATATACGAAACATTATTGAGAAAATTAATAGTGATACGAATATAACAGCAGAGAATATGAAGATTGTTTTAGACGATGTAAAAGAGGGTATCCATTCGGTTGGAGAAACGGGAATGGTTTTTAAAAACATTCTAGGAGCCATACAGGAAGTAAACGTGAAAATCCAAGAAGTGACTGCAACTTCTGAAGAAATGTCTGCAGCCACGGAAGAAATCACAGCATCAGCTAAAGAGACAGCTAATATTGCGGAGCAAGCCTCAACTGAAGTGAGAAAAACCGTAGATATTACATTAGAACAAGAACGCTTAGTTTTACATATGACGGAGTCAATCGAAGAGCTGGTTACGATGTCAACCACGATGAAGGAATTGACAGGAAAGTTTAAATTATAAGAGATAAAAAGGCTGTGTGTTTCGTCATAACACACAGCCTTTTTCTGTATAAAATGCAAGTGTAATTAAATATTACCAAATGTTTTTTCGACAAAATACTACATATATCTTCTTGTTGATGTGATAAAATCGTAATAGGTATATTTTCCTGTATTTTAAAAAGTTATATAGCATAAAAATTCGCGGAATTTTTTGATAAATGGTAACAGAAAGAGGAACTCACCATGGGAGATTGGGCATCAATTTTAGAAAAACGCTCAAAGTATTTTATTGGCATTTATATACTAAGTTATTACGCATTAATTATCTGCTTTAAAGATGAGAAAGAACTAATTTTGCTCGGTGGGAATGGATTTCAAGTCATTGCGCCTTTCGTGAGCGGTATTTTTATAATTAAGCAATTTTTCCATCTGAAAAATGAGAAGATAAGATATTACTGGTTATTAACCGCGGTTGCTACATTTAGCTACGGTGTGGGAATGGTTATATTTAGATATAACTTTACCTTTTTTCCAAATATTCATAGTACTAATTTATCCGATTTATTTTGGTACATAAGTATCATTCTTTATATTTTCGCTTTAGTGTTTGTTCAGTCATTAACAAAGAACATTTCTAAAACCGTTCAATATATTTTCGATATTATTATTGTCATGATTGTCGTCTCATCCATTAGTTGGCATTTTGTCATTGCGCCCATTCTAGACTCGGCGAAAGAGTTTGGATTTATGTATACAGTTGTTTCTGTTAGTTATCCAATTGCTATTCTAGTCATGTTATTTGCCTTGCTAAGTTTATATTATATGTCACAGAGTGTTTTGCCAAAAAAGGTGTTCATCATTAATGTTATCGCTTTTTCAATCTTACTTTTTGCTAATATGGATTATTTATATTTGACGATGAACAATTTATATTTATCAGGGAGTTATATCGATCCTCTTTGGCCACTATCCATGTTATTGTTTGGGTTGGCGAGTGTATATAATAAAAAAGATGGTAAAGTTCTAGTGGAATCGGAAACAGAACAGAAAAGAAACAGTGGGAAAATTATTGACTTTCTAACAATAAAATTAATGCTTCCGTACCTCTCAGTTATCACCATTTTTATTTTTATGATATTTCAAGGTAATTTAGCGATTAACAGTCTTGTTATTGGTTCAATCGCTTCTACATTATTAATTATCATCAGACAGATTCTTACCCTGGTTCAAAATAGTGAATTAATTTTTGAAACGAAAGAGTTAAATAGGGAACTAGAAATAAAAGTTCAACAACGAACAAAAGAAATCATTGAAAAGAATCAAGAACTAGAAGAGTCCATTAGAAAAATAGAGTATATTGCTTATCACGATAGTTTAACTTCCTTAACGAATCGCAGGTACTTTGAAGAAAAAATAGAGAGCGCTATTCAAGAAACTAATCAGTTAAATAGTAGATTTGCCATCATGTTCATTGATTTGGACCGTTTTAAATTCATCAATGACACATTAGGCCACCACACGGGCGATTTGTTATTAGTTTCCGTTTCTAACCTACTTAAAAATATAGTAGGCAAGGATAATGTAGTGTCCCGCCAAGGTGGGGACGAATTTATGATCTTGGTCAGAAACACTACAAAGGAAGAAGCTGAAAGATTAGCTGAACAAATTATCAATGAGCTCCAGAAACCTATATCAATAAATGGAAATGAGCTATTTATTACTTCAAGTATCGGTATTTCTCTATATCCGGATCACGGATCGAGCTTAAATAGTCTAATTAAAAGAGCAGATACCTCCATGTATAGTGCAAAGGAGCAAGGGAAGAACCGCTACCAGACTTTCAATGTAAGCATGGATGATCATATTACTTTAAAAGTGAATCTAGAAAATGGCTTGCGAAAAGCGATTGAACTTAATGAATTGAGTATTGCGTATCAACCTAAGCTGGAACTGCTAAGTAATGAAATTATTGGAGTGGAAGCTTTGCTTCGATGGAAACATAGTGAATATGGGAACATTTCACCGTCTACATTTATCCCGCTTGCTGAGGAAACCGGATTAATCTTAAAGCTAGGTGAATGGGTCCTTCGTGAAGCTTGTTTACAGCTAAAAAAGTGGGAAGATGAGGGAGTTGAACATCTCGGGGTTTCCGTTAATGTATCCACCATACAATTTATTCAAAAGGACTTTGTTGAAAAAGTAGAAGCCATATTAAAAGACACGTTAGCCGACCCGGTATATTTGGAATTAGAAATAACGGAAAGTTCAACAATGGATACAGAACTAGTCATTAGTAAGTTAAAGAAACTGAAACAATTAGGCATTAAGATTTCCATAGATGATTTTGGTTCAGGCTATTCTTCGCTGAGTCATATAAAAAATTTACCGATTGATATCTTAAAAATTGATAAAAGCTTTATCAATGATATCGAAAACGATCAAAGCAACCAGGCAATTGTTTCAACCATTTTAGCATTAGCAACAAACCTTAACTTAAAAACGATTGCTGAAGGTGTTGAAAATGAAAGACAGTATCAAATACTTAAGGAGAAAGGCTGCGACCAAATTCAAGGATATTTTATAAGTAAACCAGTTCCTGTCACAGAGGTTAGTAAGCTTTTGCATTATAAGGTTACAAATGTATAGTTTTAAGAGGTTAAAAATTCCGTATGTTGTAAAGATATATTGTTTATTGGGGAGTCCTTTAAGATAATGTTCTTAAAGGACTTTTTTGCAATAAGGAGGTATCTATGAAAACAGTTTTACAAGCTTTTATGGCTTCAATCATTCTACATATCATTTATATATTAAGTACCATAGGAATAGGTTATATAAAAACCATGTACTATAAACCGGACATGCAAGGGGAGGTATACTTCCTCCAAAATGAAGTGGCTTTTGGTATGGTGATTTCCCCTTATGTTTATCTTATTTCCTTGCTAGGAGTTTTTATTGTTTGCGCAAGTATTATAACTTCATATAAGAAAATAAAAAGGAGAGATCTATGAACTTTATCCATAAACATTCAACGGTCATAATATTTTCCGCCATTGCTTTAATGATACTAAAAAACGTCCTACCCATTCCTCAACTTTTGCAAGAAGTGTTAAGTATCGTCTCGTTCTTAGTAGTCCTATTGGTTGTAATTATTAAGAAAAGATATAAGAGAACGTAGTTAGATGTGTAAAGGATGATCAGATATTAGTGGCGTTCATTAGTGTTTTATGTGCATTTATCTATGCGATTATTGCGGCTCTGTTAATAAAGGCGATCACAACCTATTTTATAAGGAGACAAAAGCCTTATGAGATCGGATTTATTCTTTCTGCTGTCACGCTTGGTATGCTTTCTTTTGCACTTCTATTAGTAGATGTATCTTTTATGGTCTTAAATGCATTCTTAAAGGCGGGTCTGAGTTTCAGTATTCTTCAGCTACTGATTTCTCCTGTGTTGATCGTTTTAAAAAGAAAGAAGAAGAGGATGTATAAGAAGTTAATTGATTGGTTTGAAGAAAGAATATAATGTGGTTGTATGTGTGTAGGTTAACCTCAAATATTTCCCCAGCATAAGAATCATGTCGAATATTTCCAAGGAAATTACGACTTATTTCCTCAATTATTTACAAGATGATGGGGGATATAACAAAATAATTGGGAGAGGTAAGTTAGATTACCTCTCCCAATGCTACCATCTAAGGATAAATTATTACAAAATTAGCGGAAGCTACCGCCCATTGATTGTTCAGCCATTTGCACAAGGCGTTTTGTGATTTCTCCACCTACAGATCCGTTTGCACGTGCAGATGTTTCAGGTCCTAAATTAACACCAAATTCACTAGCAATTTCGTACTTCATTTGTTCAAGTGCTTGCTCAGCCCCAGGTACTACTAATTGATTAGAGTTATTTCCACGGTTGTTTCTGTCCATTTCAATCTCTCCTTTTCGTTGGTGTAGCTATATATTTTGCACCTTTTTAAAAAATATACATTCATATAAAAAATTTATATTGTAAAAGAAAGTACACCTAAAATGGTGGTTCCGTTTCCTATCACAACCATTACAAATTTGTATCGGGAAATGCACCCTACAATTTGATATACCATTTATCTCAAATAAGCGGAGGTTTTCCGGTTAGACTGCAGAGTAGAGCTCTGGTAAGGGTATATAAGCGGAGTTTTTCCGATTAAGCAAAGAAAAATCACCCATTTTCACGTTTTTTGAGTCAATAGTCGGAATCTCTCCGTCTAATTAAGCTATTTTGAGTGCAATTTCCTAATTAAGAGAAATTTCTCCGCTTAATTACCAAACTCTGCTGATTCCCTCATCTGGGTACGCTCTATTATGGTTTTGGAGAGGGAGCTTGGTTCAACAGGCCTCAAAAATGGCTCAGTATGTGAACTGAGCCATTTAATATAATTTGTCCTACATATTTGATTGCATGTTCCGATTTTGGGACAGGTTATGGAACCTATTACCAGAAAGGGTGTTTTACGATACGGATAACGAACTTTTGCTTTTGTTCTGTTGAATGGTAGCAACCGAAACGGCATTGGCCACCATTTTTGCCACTCTCTCATCCAATGCGCTCGGTATCACAAAGTCTGCTTTTAACTCTTTCTCTGAAACAGCTTCCGCAATTGCGTAAGCAGCCGCTAGCTTCATCTCTGTTGTAATGTCTTTTGCTCCTGCATCCAAGGCACCTCGGAAAATGCCGGGGAAGGCAAGTAAATTATTCACTTGGTTTGGATAATCGGATCGACCGGTGCCTACGACAGCGGCACCTGCAGCAAGAGCTTCTTCCGGGTAGATCTCTGGGATCGGGTTGGCCATCGCAAACACGATTGGATCTTTTGCCATGGACTGAATATGTTCTGGTTTCATGGCACCGGGACCAGATACACCAATAAACACATCTGCGCCTTGGATGGCATCCGCTAATGTACCGCGAACTCTTTTCAAATTGGTTACTTCCGCCATCTCTTTTTGAGCTGAATTCATCCATCTTTCGCCTTTGCTGACCACACCTTCAAGGCTTACAAGGGTGATGTCTTGAAATCCTGCCTGCATGAGCAACTTAGAAATCGCAATTCCGGCTGCTCCTGCACCGTTAATGACAATTTTAATACTGCGATGCTGCTTATCCACTACTTTAACTGCATTGATTAATGCGGCAAGAACAACAATGGCTGTCCCGTGCTGATCATCATGAAAAACAGGGATATCCAGTTCTTGCTTTAATCGTTCTTCAATTTCAAAGCAGCGGGGAGCGGAAATATCTTCAAGATTCACTCCTCCAAAACTAGGAGATAGTGCCTTAATGATTCCAACGATCTCATCCACGTTTTTTGTATCTAAGCAAAGTGGAAAAGCATCCACATTGGCAAACTTTTTAAAAAGAAGTGCTTTTCCTTCCATAACAGGGAGGGCTGCCTTTGGTCCGATATCACCAAGGCCTAAAACGGCTGTGCCATCTGTCACGATAGCCACCATATGTCCTCTGGATGTTAACACATCCACTTGTTCTGGATTCTCTACAATCGCTTTACAAACGTCTGCGACTCCAGGTGTATATACGAGACTCAGTTGTTCCTCTGTGGTTACATCAATCTTGCTGACAATCTCAATTTTTCCACTATATTCTTTATGAAGTTTGATTGCATCCTCTTTTAGATTGTTTTTTATCAATGATATCTACCCCTTTGGTAATCGCTTTCAATCTTTCTACATCGTAAAGAAAATACCCTAGGTTTGATAGATTTTGTAACTATACAACTTTATTAAATTAAAAAAAGTGGAAATGCACCTTTTATAGATACATGTCCACTTGGTTTAGTTTTTCTACTTGTAATGTATATAAATATACCGGTCTACCAATTCCGTAGGTTAATGATTCCTTTAATACACCTAGCTGAGTTAAGAACTTTAAATATTTCCTTACTGACACACGGGAGATATACGTACTTTCCGAAATATCATCAGTAGAGAACGGGTTCGTTCCTTTTGCTTTCAACACCTCGACTACCACTTGTAGAGTACTGCTCGTTAACCCCTTAGGCAAATCAATGATCGGCTCTTCCATTTGAGTTTGCTCTGTACTGAGGATTCGATCGTCAAGATCTTCTTGTTTGAGCACGCTATGATTAGCAAAAAATAGATATTTATCTTGAAAACTCAGCAATGCTTGTTGAAATCGATCAAACTCAAACGGTTTGATTAGGTAATCAACGGCACCAAGCCTAAGAGCCGTTTGGATTTTATCCTTTTCACCAGCAGCCGTAATAAGGATTACATCTATTTCTAGATGGTGTTCTCTTATATATTTGAGTAAGACGAGTCCGCTTTCACCTGGCATATATACATCTAGCAATATAAGCTCAACCGTTTCCTCTTGAAGAAAGTCAATCGCATCTTTTACCGTATGGACCATACCAGTGAGGCGGAATCCCTTCATATCCTGGAGATAACGTTTATTAATTTCGGCAACCATTGGGTCATCTTCAACAATTAGTACCTTAATCATGATTCCACCTCTTTGCTTTTATAAGGTATTTTTATATAAACATTGGTTCCTAACAGCCACTTCGAGTCCATTTGGATTTTGCCGCTGAGCACATGGACGCTTTTTTCCGCTAAGTGTAGTCCGTATCCGCGGTTGTCTCCTTTTGTGGAGTAGCCTTTTTCAAAGATTCTTTTTTGTATATCATCAGGTATTCCCGGTCCAGAGTCCATCACTTCGATTTCTAGCCACTCATCATCATAGGTAAAGCTCACTTCAAGCGTTTTTTCTTCGCTATCCGTCATTGCCTCGATTGCATTATCGATCACATTGCCGAGAATCGTAATCAGCTCATGTGTGGTTGTTTGATTGGCAGGTTCAGGAATAGCGGTCCCCGTTTCAATCGTGAGATCAACGTTTTGTTCCCTCGCATAACTCAATTTCCCCATAATAAATCCTCCTAGGGCAGGGTCCTTGAAATGTTCGGTGATGTTTCCGAATTCTTGGTTTCGGTAATTGACCAGAGTACGAATAAAGTCAGTGAGTTCACTGTAAGACTTTAACTCGATCATTCCCCGAATCACATGTAGACGATTCATAAATTCATGTGATTGGGCACGAAGCGCTTCTGTATAGGCTCTAACTCCTGTTAATTGCTCGGCGAGCTGATTGATCTCTGTTTTATCACGGAAAGTCGAAATGGCTCCGACTACTTGTCCATTGACTAACAGTGGGACGCGATTGACGAGAATTGAGACACCGTTAATGTTCTGTTCCTCATCTAGCTCAGGCTCACCCGTTTGTAACACTCGATCCAAGCCGGTGGAAGGCATATAGTCATGAATGTTCATTCCCACTGGATTGGTGTCTAGGCCAGCTTTTTGAAAAATTTGAAGTGCCGACTTGTTGACGAGTGTGATGGTTGATTGATGATCCACGGCAATTATCCCTTCATGAACGGATTGCAGCATCGTGCTTCTTTCCTCAGTGATCTTTGCTATGGCAAAGGGCTCAAGCCCAAGTAGCGTCCTTTTAATATATCTCGCTAGTAAAATAGCTCCGATCACACCGACAATTAGTCCAAAAAACGTAACGATCAGTATGCTTCGATGGCTTCGTCCGAGTGCTGTCTCTACACTTTTTAACGAAATTCCCACAGCCACTACTCCGATTTGTTCGTTATTTTTATTGTAAATAGGTGTAAACGCACGTACTGATTCACCTAACGTTCCTTTTGAGATAGAAACATACTCTTTTCCTTTTAGAGCCTGCTTTTCATCTCCACCCACAAAGGGCTTTCCAATTTCCTCAGGGGTTGGATGTGTTCTTCGCATTCCGTTCATATCCATCACCACAACGAACAGCATATCTGTGGCTGTTTGAATATCATTTGTATAATCTTGAATGGAGTTGGAGTAGGTCCTGTTTTCTAATGCGTCTATCACAATATGAGACTTTGAAACGGTCCTCGCGACGATCCGCGCTTTTTCCTCTGTGTGGGCTTGTATATTTTTACTAACGGAATGGCTGATTAATAGGTCTGTGATCATCAGTGAAATAAGGACGACGAGACAGACAAGTAAAATGATTACCGTGCTAAGTTTAAAACGAAACTGCCGTATACGCACTACGTAACCTCCCAACACGTTTATTTTTCCACTATAAATTGAAAACGCTCTAAAATAAAGAATTTGTTTTTGGAAGGGTGGAGTATGCATTCAAAAACATCATTACTATGTTACTTACATTAATTACAAAAAGGTTTTATAAGTTTAATTAACTATTCTTAGTTTTCGCAAAATTGTAACATGTGTTTAACAGAGTAAATGAAATCGTTTTCAAAATAATGATGTTTTAAGGAGGAGACCGGATGAGAATTAATTTTAAGAGTCTTACCACTCAAGTAATACTAGGTATTATTTTGGGTATAACTGTCGGGTTTGTGTTTCCGGAAATTGGATCACAGTTAAAGGTGATCGCTGATATATTTATTAAGCTAGTAAAAATGGTCATTGCGCCAATTATTTTCCTAACGATTGTCATTGGAATTGCGGGAATGGGAGATTTAAAGAAGGTTGGAAAAATTGGTGGGAAAGCCTTACTTTATTTTGAAATCGTCTCAACGATTGCGTTAGCGATTGGCATAATCGTTGCAAATGTGATTAAAGCAGGAAAAGGAATTGATGCCGAGGCAGGAAAGGCTGATATTTCTCAATATACAAAGGCCGCCGAAGAAACAAGTCATGGATTTATGGACTTTGTCGTTTCGATCATTCCTGATAGCTTTATCGGTGCATTTGCGAATGGTGAACTGCTTCCTGTTCTTTTGTTGGCGTGTTTGTTTGGAATTTCCCTTGCTCATTTAGGACAGAAAGGGAAGCCGGTTATTGAGTTTTTTGAAAAAATCACAGAAGTGTTCTTCGGGATTGTTAATATCATCATGAGGGTTTCCCCGTTCGCAGCTTTTGGTGCGATGGCGTATACAATTGGTGAATTTGGAATTGGCTCCCTTGTTTATCTTGGAAAGCTGATGGGATCGGTTTATATTACCATGGCTCTATTTATTGTTCTTGTTCTTGGTGGAATTGCGAAAATGTTCGGTTTCAGCATCTTTAAGTTTATTGCTTATATTAAAGAAGAAATTCTTCTAGTGATCGGGACTTCCTCGTCTGAGGCGGCTCTTCCGAAAATGATGGAAAAGCTTGAGAAGTATGGTTGTTCAAAGCCGGTTGTAGGACTCGTTCTTCCAACGGGATATTCCTTTAATCTAGATGGAACGTCGATTTACCTGTCAATGGCTGCGTTATTCATCGCTCAGGCCTATGGGGTGGACTTAAGCATTTGGCAACAGCTGACCCTTTTAGGTGTATTGATGCTCACATCTAAAGGAGCAGCGGGTGTTACCGGTTCAGGCTTTGTTACGCTAGCTGCTACATTAGCCGTATTCCCTTCGATTCCGGTTGAAGGAATGGCTCTTATTCTTGGGGTTGACCGTTTCATGTCAGAAGCACGTGCCATCACCAATCTGATCGGTAACGGTGTCGCAACAGTGGTTGTTTCGAAGACGGAAGGGGAATTTAACCCACTTCAAGAGGTAGAAGCTCAGGTGGATAACAAAGAAATTAGTGCGTAAGTATTGTTTTCGGGTGCTTTATTCAGAAAAGATGTATGGATTTTGTCATACGTCTTTTCTTTATTTATTAACTGGTCCGTGGAATTATCGGTTGGCGGGTCAGGTTAAAAACACCGAGCTGATAAATACACGGAGAAATTCCGCTTCATTAGAAATATTTATAAAAAAAGGCTTAAATAAACGGAGAGATTCCGCCTATTGGCTCAAAAACTTCGAAAATTGGAGATTTTGATTTGCATAAGCGGAAAACCGAGACTGTCGATTAATTCATATGAACTCTGTTTTCACCTTCTTAATCCGAGTTCTTAAACAAATCCATCACTTCACTCTATATGTACGGTAAAATGAAGATGTATCTTATGTATGGAGTGAT
>Ga0182742_1003308_pt1 | contig 15986 bp, 19 predicted proteins | sample eDN5th37CBELigMG_FD_128880 | JGI IMG/M metagenome (GOLD analysis project Ga0182742, IMG submission 128880) | Enriched Miracle-Growth compost microbial communities from Emeryville, California, USA - eDNA 5th pass 37_C BE-Lig MG (version 2)... ...
GGAAGAAATGACAGTTGAAGAAATGCTAAGAGGAATCTCAATTGGTTCAGCAAATGATGCTTCTGTAGCGATGGCTGAAAGATTAGCTGGCTCAGAGGAAGAGTTTGTTAAATTAATGAATGCCAAGGTAAAAGAATTAGGCCTTAAAGATACCGCTTTCAAAAATGCGACTGGACTTCCAACAAAAGATCACTATAGTACTGCGAATGACATGGCAGTAATGGCAAAAGAACTTTTAAAATACGAAACCATCACCAAATTTACAGGTAAATATGAGGATTACCTCCGTGAGGATACTGACAAGAAGTTTTGGCTAGTCAATACAAATCGACTTGTAAAGTTCTATCCGGGTGTTGACGGTCTGAAAACAGGATTTACGAATGAGGCTAAATATTGTTTGACTGCTACAGCTGAAAAAGAGGGGATGCGTGTAGTTGCCGTAGTATTCGGTGCTCCTACTTCGAAATCAAGGAATGCTCAAGTAACAAAAATGCTAGATTATGCGTTTAGTCAATATGAGACACACCCAATGTATGAGAAGGGGCGTGTGCTTGGAAAAGCAGATATTAGCAAAGGAAGCGAGAAAAACGTAGAAGCAGTGACGTCTGAACGGATCTCCATCCTGACTAAAAAAGGTGAGGATATTAAAAATATCGAAGAAAAGGTCACATTAAAAGAAAATGTAAAAGCACCCATTCAAAAAGGCGATGAGGTTGGAACGTTAAAGCTTGTCCAGGATGGGAAAACATTAGTAAATACGAAGCTAGTAGCCAGCGAATCGATTAAGAAAGCGAACTGGTGGCAGCTATATAAACGTGCATTTGGCATGTTTACGAGAACAGGAGAGTAATCAGCGTTCTCTATTATGGTCATTTTGAATAATACTGTCGAAAAGACAAATCTAGCAACTAGTTTTAGCGAATAGTCACTAGTTTTGTCCACGGAGAAGGAATTCCTTCTACTATGGCGAATTTGACTCCTTATACCAGATAAGGAGGCAATGAATCCGTGAGTCTTAACATTAATATGGAAATCAGAAATGACGTCTTATGTATTCGTCTGAGCGGTGAATTGGACCATCATGCAGCCGATGAATTACGTCAGCGAGCAACAAGTGCTCTTGAAGAACAGAATGTGCGTCATATTGTTCTTAACCTGGAACACTTGACTTTTATGGATAGCTCGGGTCTAGGGGTCATTTTAGGAAGATATAAGCACATAAAGCAGCTACATGGAGAAATGATTGTTTGTGCTGTTTCCCCTCCAATCAAACGTCTATTTGATATGTCAGGCCTATTTAAGATTGTTCGGCTTGAAGAGTCAGAAGAATTTGCTTTAGAAAGATTGGGGGTTGCGTGACAGAGATGAAAAATGAAATGAATCTTCAATTTAGCGCTTTAAGTCAAAATGAGTCGTTTGCCCGAGTCACCGTGGCTTCGTTCATCGCTCAGTTAGACCCGACAATGGATGAATTAACAGAGATAAAAACGGTTGTTTCAGAGGCCGTTACCAACTCGATTATTCACGGATATGAGAATAATCCAGATGGGAAAGTGTTTATCTCTGTGTTACTTGAAGATAGTACTGTTGAATTAGTGATAAGAGATATGGGTGTAGGGATTGGTGATATTGATGAAGCACGACAGCCATTATATACATCCAAACCAGAACTAGAAAGATCAGGCATGGGATTTACGATCATGGAGAACTTCATGGATGAAGTAGAAGTCCGGTCGGAACCTAGCTTTGGTACTGAGATTCGAATGAAAAAACACTTACTAAAAAGTAAAGCAATGTGTAATTAAGGAGTCCTGCTTATGGATGTTGAGGTAAAAAACGATAGCAGTCAAGCCTATTTGAAGGACCACGAAGTCAAGGAACTGATTAAGCGGAGTCATGAGGGAGACCAAGATGCCAGAGATTTAATTGTTCAGAAAAATATGCGTCTGGTCTGGTCGGTCGTTCAACGATTTCTAAATCGTGGCTATGAGCCGGACGACCTGTTTCAAATAGGAAGCATCGGTCTCCTTAAGTCCGTAGATAAATTCGACCTTTCTTATGATGTGAAATTCTCTACCTATGCAGTACCAATGATTATCGGAGAAATTCAGCGATTTATTAGAGATGATGGTACGGTAAAAGTAAGTAGATCTTTGAAAGAGATGGCCAATAAAATTCGGAAAGCAAAGGATGAGTTGTCTAAAAACTATGGGAGAATTCCCACAGTAAATGAACTGGCAGAGTTCTTAGAACTAACTCCTGAAGACATCATTCTTGCCCAAGAAGCTAGCCGGCTTCCGTCATCCATTCACGAAACGGTTTATGAAAATGACGGGGACCCAATTACTTTACTCGACCAGATTGATAATGGAGAAGAAGGTAGATGGTTTGATAAGATTGCCTTAAAAGAGGCTATTATGGAACTTGATGAAAGGGAAAAGTTAATTGTCTACCTTCGCTACTACAAGGATCAGACCCAATCAGAAGTAGCTGCCAGGCTTGGGATATCACAGGTACAAGTCTCTCGATTGGAAAAGAAAATTTTACAACAAATGAAAACTCGTATGGACCAATAAATCCATGCGGGTTTTTTTGTTGCTTCTGATTGGCGAATTTTCCACAGTCAAGCATGAATGCTCAAATGCGAAGATAGGTATCCATTTTTTGGACTTCATGAAAATAGCTTACCAACCAATACTAGTTATACAAGGAAAACAATGTGATGGAAGTGAACAGGATGGAAAATACAGTCTACATTCGTATGCGAAACAGAGTTCAGGTGAACCCGACTGAATCCGTCTTCCTTAAGGATATTGCTCAAATTATCTCAAGGGAGGAAATCCATTCTAAACTGGAGAAACTTCCAGTTCACAGGGTTACACCGGAAGACAATAATATCATTATTATTGATGTCATGGTGGTAATCGGGATGATTACCAGATTTTTTCCGAATGTCGAAGTTCAGGCTGTCGGACCGACTCAAACCATTATTGAAGTGATTATTAAGAAAAAGCCCGTATCTATTTCGCTATTTTTAATGGTATGGTTCCTTCTGTTTATTGGTTCGGCGATAACGATCATGAACTTTCATGAGGATGTAAGTATGCGGGCTGTTCATCAACGGATTTATACAATTATAACAGGGAAACAGGAAAGCAAACCGCTCCTCCTTCAAATACCCTATTCTTTTGGGTTGGGTCTTGGCATGATTTTATTTTTTAATCACTTTTTCAAGAAAAGGATCAATGAAGAGCCGAGCCCATTGGAGGTTGAAATGTTTAAATATCAACAATCTCTTGATCAATATGTCATTATCAATGAAAACAAGGAAAGCATGAAGCGTCTAGATGACGATTAGTATTATCCTTGTTTTTCTAATTGGCCTAGCAGGAGGGCTAGCAGTAGGAGCGGGTTTTGTTGCTTTTCTTGTTGTCCTTGGAGTAATACCGAGGCTAACGCAGCTTACAAAAACAATGAAAATGATTCAATTATATGAGTGGGCAGTCGTCATTGGTGCGGTAGGGGGGACGGTTGGGAGTCTACGAGATCCAATTCTCGACACGTCAGCATTCATTACTGTTCCAATCGGTTTAGCAGCAGGAATATTTATAGGCTTGCTTGCCGCGGGATTAACAGAAGCGTTAAATGTTTTTCCCATCCTCGCAAAACGAGTTCGAATCGAGGATAGAATTGTTATTCTGATCATGGCCATCGTCATTGGGAAGATAATCGGATCCCTGTTTCAGTGGGTATATTTTATCGATCAATAAAAAATACACTTATGGCTTTGTTCAAGAAAAGCTGGGTTATCCTTTGAAAGGAGTGTAGTTTAGTGAGTAAAAAGAACGATATGTTGCCAATTCCCAAAGAGTTATCTGAAATCGAATCTTATATGAAAAATCGAGTTGGCTTAGGAGATAGTTTTGACTTAGGCGTAAGAAAATTAACAATCCTCAAAAAAGGTGTCCATTTCTATTATGTTAATGGATTGTGCGATACCCAACCCATTGTCCAAATTGTAAAAGAACTGGTTAATATAAATAATCGGGAAAAGATTTCCCTTCAATTACAAAGCATTGTAGAAAATCGGATTGTACATCAATCTGTTGATCAACTAAAGACGATGGATGAAGTAGTGGACCAAGTATTATCTGGCTTAATTGTCATCCTAGTAGAGGGTGAAGGAATAGGTCTGGCTGTAGATGTTAGAAGCTATCCGGGGCGTCAGCCTCAAGAACCAGATACAGAAAAGGTTGTCCGCGGTTCGAGGGATGGTTTTGTTGAGAATATTATAGTGAACACTGCCCTAACAAGAAGAAGGATAAGGGATGAACGTCTTCGTTTTGAAATGATGAAAATCGGAGAGCGATCAAAGACAGATGTTGCACTTGGGTATATTGAAGATATTGCAAATCCTGATTTAGTAAATGTCATTAAAAAGGAATTAAACACAATAGAAATAGATGGTATCGCGATGGCAGATAAAACAGTGGAAGAATTCCTTGTTAAACAGGGCTATAATCCTTTCCCGTTAGTAAGGTATACAGAAAGAGCAGATGTTGCAGCTACTCACCTTTTAGAGGGGCATGTTTTGATTTATGTTGATACATCCCCGAGTGTCATTATTACACCTACTACTTATTTCCATCATTTGCAGCATGCAGAGGAATATCGGCAGTCTCCGGGTGTAGGAACATTAGTAAGATGGATCCGTTTCTTAGGGGTTGCAGCTTCATTACTATTGCTCCCGTTTTGGTATTTATTTGTGCAAAATTCGGATCTTTTACCAGAAGCTTTATCCTTTATAGGGCCAAATGAAAAATCCAATATCCCGATTCTATTGCAGATATTTTTTGCAGACGTTGGGATTGAATTTTTAAGATTAGCAGCGATACATACCCCAACCCCACTTTCTACGGCAATGGGCTTAATTGCTGCGGTCCTGATTGGACAAATTGCCATTGATGTAGGGTTATTTGTCCCAGAGGTGATTCTTTATGTATCATTGGCAGCCATTGGCACCTATGCTACACCAAGTTATGAACTAAGTATGGCGAATAAGATTGGAAGATTGTTTTTATTAATCGTAACGGCGATTTTCCATGTTCCAGGTTTTGTTGGAGGAATAACGGTTTGGTTAGTATTACTAGCAAGTATCAAATCTTTAAACACCCCATACCTATGGCCGTTTATTCCATTTGATCCAAAAGCGTTTATACAAATCCTTATTCGCAGAGCGGTTCCAGGTGCGAAAATCCGTCCGAGCATTGTTCATGCGCGAAATCGATCTAGACAGCCGTCCAAAACCTAATTAGTCCAATTGCGTGTTCCCTAAAACTATGGTAAAGTAATTTTAATTTTTATTTAAATTAGCCGTAATAATGAATCAAGAATAGGGGATAAAACTCCTATTCTTGATTCTTAATAAGGGAGAAAGAAATGAGGGAGAAACATGCAATTGCATGGAACAGCAAAAGTAAATGACCGTGGACATCTCGAAATTGGCGGCATGGATACTGTAACGCTTGTTGAGCAATATGGAACTCCGCTTTACGTCTATGATGTTGCTTTGATACGCGAAAGGGCGAGAAGCTTTAAAAACACATTTGAGGTACTTGGTGTAAAGGCTCAGGTGGCATATGCAAGTAAGGCTTTTTCAACAGTTGCGATGGTTCAACTTGCAGCAGAAGAAGGTCTTTCACTCGATGTAGTCTCTGGTGGAGAATTATTTACAGCATTGGCTGCAGGATTTCCAGCAGATAAAATTCATTTTCATGGAAATAACAAGAGCCTTGAAGAATTAGATATGGCAATTGAAAAAGAAATTGGTTGTTTTGTCGTCGATAATTTTTATGAATTGGAGCTACTTAATGAGCTTTGCATCACGAGAGGAAAGATCGTAAATATTCTCCTTCGTGTAACTCCAGGAATTGAAGCACATACCCATGATTATATTTTGACAGGGCAGGATGATTCTAAATTTGGCTTTGGTTTGTTAAATGGACAAGCTGATGAAGCCGTTGATACTGCGATGAATTCTAAGAACTTAAACCTTCTTGGTATCCACTGTCATATCGGTTCACAGATATTCGAAACTACGGGTTTTCTCGTTGCTGCAAAAAAAATATTCGAAAAACTGAAGCAATGGAAAGAGGAAAAGACTTTTGAGGCCCAGGTGTTAAATCTAGGCGGCGGTTTTGGCATTCGCTATACAAAAGAAGATGATCCAATTCCAGCTTCGCAATATGTAGAAGAAATTATAGCTGAAGTAAGGAAACATGCAGAACGTTTCGATATGAGTATGCCAGAAATTTGGATTGAGCCTGGTCGTTCAATGGTTGGGGATGCTGGTACAACTTTGTATCGCATTGGATCAAGAAAAGAAGTCCCAAATGTGAGACAGTATATCGCTGTTGATGGAGGGATGAGTGATAATTTACGTCCAGCACTCTATCAAGCGAAATATGAAGCTATTCTTGCAAATAAGGCACTAGAAGAACCAGAAGAAACGGTATCAATAGCCGGTAAATGTTGTGAATCCGGGGATATGTTGATTTGGGATTTGCCGTTGCCGAAATCAGAGAACACGGATATATTGGCTGTTTTTTGCACAGGAGCTTACGGATATTCAATGGCGAATAACTATAACAGAATTCCTAGACCGCCTGTTGTGTTCGTTGAAAATGGGAAAGCAACCCTTGTAGTAAAACGGGAATCATATGAAGATATGGTTCGACTTGATTTACCATTGAAAGAAATCATTAAAAAATAAGCTGTGTTAAAGGAAATTGAGTATTCAACAGCCCAGTTTATCACAACCCAAAAATAAGCTGCCTAATTGGTAGCTTATTTTTTCAGAACATCTGCTAAGAATATATTTAATTGGCTTTTCAATGATGTTGCTGTAGAATATCTTTTGGGAGGTATGACAGATGAAAAGGAAACAATGGCTGTTGTTTACACTCCTGCTAATTTTCGCAATGGTTTGGGGAGTTTATTACTGGCTTGTGATCGTTCCTAGTCAATAATTAACAAAGAATTTATTGATTGGGATGAGCGGATTTATATAAATATAGTGAACCTGCTCATTTATTTATGCATATGCTACATAAGGTTTAAAACCATCTTGTTGTGGGAATACTGATTTTGTTATAATAATTATTTTTGCTTAGTTTTCATTTAGGGTATAGACTATTTAATAGAGAAAGCCTGCTTATAAAGTTTCATTTATGTTTGTTTGATAATGAGGGATTAATATGTTGATTCGTTATAAAAAAGCATTTGAGAAAATAGCAATGGGTCTGTTATCATTCATGCCCAATGAGAAGGACTTAAAGAAGCTACAACAGACGGTCAAGCAATATGAATCAGATGATAGCTGGCAGTTGTTCTTATGGAAAGAAGAAGATATTACGGGTCTCCTTGGCATCCAGTTTGTTAACGATGGTTCGCTTCAAATTCAGCATATATCTGTCAATCCTTCACACCGACATCAGGGAATTGGTAAAAGAATGGTCTGTGCATTACAAGATCTCTATCCTGATAAATTGATTGTCCCCAATGCAGAGACTGCAGGATTTATTGGAAAGTGTGAAGCGATTAAGAGTAAGGAAAATAAGCAAGGCAGTGATTAAAGAAAATCACTGCCTTTTTTATTTTGCCTGTCCTTAAGTGCGATTTCTCTCTCTAGAATGACGTCGGATCTGTCTCTTAAGCTGTGCTTGTTAACCAAATTTTGATTATCGGTATTGCTAGCTTGCCCCCAAATTAGGTTTTGTTTCGCACATACCTTCAAGCATTGCTCCAACAGTTTCTGATTGTTGATTGGCAAATTCATACTCTTATAGGGCTGATTTGAAACAAGTCTAGACTTCCTCTCGATTAACAACTTCATCAACTCATGATAATCGATCCCAAGATCTATGCAAGATTGTTCTTGATTAGTTAAAATCATTGCTGATTTATTATGGGTTTTTAATGCACCAGGAAGATTTCCGCGTCTATAGTGATAGGACGAAACTGCTAACTGAATAAAGCCAACCCAAATGGAGTCTTTATTCCCTGGGTCTACATCCTTCCAATACTCCTCAAGAACCTCATGGCATTCAAAATAGTCACGGTCACCATGAAAATGGACAAGATATTGAATAAATGCTTTTGGAACCATCTCAATTCCCCCTTTTTGACAATTATCCCGCCCACACTAGGCAGGAAGAATCCCATTGATGGCAGTCTTCTTTATCAATAGCTTATCATATTTATGTAGCTGGAACTGAACTCATGTATTCTTACAAACAATAAATTTATGGATATGGACTTGCCAATCCTCTATACTAAGTAAGAAATAAATAAAGGCCGACTACTTTGAATTTTGGTGAGGAAAAATGGAATATAATGAATACAATGTGAAAATCGATGCTTTTGAGGGGCCGCTTGATTTGCTCCTGCATTTAATAAATAGACTGGAAATTGATATCTATGATATCCCAGTTGCTGAAATCACTGAGCAATACCTACTCTATATTCATACGATGAAAGAACTTAGATTGGATATTGCTAGCGAATATCTAGTAATGGCTGCAACCTTATTGGCTATTAAAAGTAAAATGCTTCTCCCTAAACATGAGGATGAGTCTGAAGAAGCTTTTAGTTTTGAGGAGGAAGAAGATCCTCGAGATGAACTAGTCGAGAGGTTAATCGAATACAAGAAATTTAAGGAAGCGGCGGTTGAATTTAAGCATCTTGAAGAAGACCGGGGTTTGATCTATACAAAACCGCCAAGTGATTTATCTGAATTCGCGAAGGAAACTCAATCTGAGAAAAATGACATCAATGTAACGATTTATGATATGCTCGCAGCATTTCAAAAGCTAATGAGGAGACGGAAGCTTCAGAAACCATTGGCTACAAGAGTTACAAGACAGGAAATTCCGATTGAGAAACGGATGACTGAAATCATCGAACTCCTTGGAACAGGAGAACGGAAGAGGTTTCATGATCTTTTCCCAGTACCAGATCGCAGTCATATTGTGGTGACTTTTCTAGCGGTATTAGAACTAATGAAACGCCAGGAAATATTGGTTGAGCAGGAGCAAAATTTTGCAGAGATATTTGTGACCGCACAGAAAGGAGCAGATAAGGTTGGAAATTATTAATTGGAAAGGTATTCTTGAAAGTGTCTTATTTGCTGCTGGGGACGAGGGGCTTTCTATAAAGCAAATTGCGACTGTTTTAGAGGTAGAAGAATTGAGAGTTCAAGAAATCATTCATGAACTGCAGCTTGACTATGAAAAAGATGCGAATCGAGGAATTATGCTTGTACAAATTGCGGGGGTTTTTCAACTCGCAACAAAAAAGGAACATGCACTGTATTTAAAACGTCTTGTAGAATCCCCGGGAACAGCCCATCTCTCCCAGGCTGCGCTTGAAACATTAGCGATAATTGCTTATAAACAGCCAATCACAAGAGTAGAAATTGAAGAAATCCGCGGGGTAAAAACAGAACGTCCACTGCAAACATTAGCTTCAAGAGCCTTAATAAAGGAAGTTGGGCGTGCTGAGGGCGCTGGCCGAGCCTATTTATACGGGACAACGAAAGAGTTTTTAGACTATTTTGGACTAAAAACGATAGAGGAATTGCCACCTCTTCCAGAAAAAATCGATGATGAGGAAGTCCAAGACGAGGCTGATTTATTTTTTGAAAAGTTCAATGAGCTATAAGGAGAAGGAGTAGCATTTAATTAAGACAAAGTTCTGATAATATGATAAAATTGAAAATATTATTACCAAATGCTTCATGTGCTTTGGTGAAGCGTTCAACGCATATTTATCATATTAGAGGTACCGCTTTGGACCTCCAGACAAATTAGGGAGGATAAGTATGTTTATTAAACATTGCAGTGGTTATGAACTTGAAAAAGAAAAGTCTAATACGTCTGAAGACTTTTTCAACCGTAGTGAGGTCACCTATCTTATTGAGGGTGAAGAAAAAACACTTCATGTATTATATTTGCGTTATTTTGATGAAAAGGTCAATATATTTACTCCTTTTCAACAGGATCCTCTTTTTAAGGCAGGTACTCGTGACATTTATTTTAAAGACATCATTGCCATCGCCTGTTTATTGAAAAATCCAGAATTGCGAAATCGTAAACGAGTATATATAAATTCTGAGAAAGAGTTTGCTTCCATACTTCAAGGACTTGATTTCAATAAAATAGAGGAAGTCTTCAACCATATTGAACTACAAAATGGGTACGAGATTCGTTCTTCAATGGAATTTATGATTCAACCAGCATAATCGTTTCGCCGTCTTTTAAAATTTTGGGGGTGTATTTTATGGGTAATAAGATACTAGAAAATCAAATACAGGATGTTAAGGAATTTCTCGGACAAACTGTCTCAGGACTAGAGGGATTTTTAAACACCACAACAATAAAAGGATTAGAAGAGGAAGAGGCAGGTAATGCCGATTACTATAAGCGAGTACTATCAACCATGCGTAAACTTACGGTATTTTGTGAGGAAGGGTTAGAGGCTTGTCAGGTAATCGATAAGGCAAAACCTTTTTCAAAGGCAGCAGCTGAAAAGACACTTTATGGCATATACAATCATTGTATTGAAGAATTCTTTGCGCCTAAAAGTGATGTCTGGTATGAAGATAGCAGATCAGCTTACACGGGTAAAAACTCAATAAAATTCAGAGAAAATGTTCCAACAAGTATAAAGCAATTAATCAGCTCAGTCGAAGCTGACTTTCAGCGGATCAGAGAAGAGCTTGAATATTATGAGACCGATTATCGAACAAAAATGCTACATTCTAAATAAAAAGAACAGCCATATGGCTGTTCTTTTTTTGTTGGGTGTTTTATAAAGGCTGTTTTCAAAAAGATTGTTGTTTTTGATAAATATATCTTTGGATAAAACCGGTTGATTGGAGCGAAAGGGGCTCACCGCACGCCCCGCGGAAAGGGAGCATCCTGGAGCGCAAATCAACCACCCCTTGTTAAAAGCAACAAAGTTACGAAAACAGCCTTTATAAATGTATGAATTTTTTAAGTCATAACTACCCTTGTCCTGCATAAACTTGTACAAACTGCCAAAGAGAGACGGGGTCTGTTCAATGAAGAGGAAATGGATAATTGTAGTTCTTCTAGGTGTTTTACTATTAAATCATTTTCCTGTATCTGCAGATGCTGTAGGTTCAGTTAGCGCCAGAAACGCTATTCTAATGGAGCAGGAAAGCGGACGAGTACTTTACGAGAAAAATGCTCATAATCCTGAGCGAATTGCTAGCATTACAAAAATCATGACAGCCCTATTAGCAATCGAATCAGGAAAGCTGAAGGAGCAAGTGAAAGTAAGCGAAAGGGCTGCAGGAACGGAAGGCTCCTCCTTGTATCTTCAATCAGGTGAAAAAATTCTACTGGAGGATCTTGTTTATGGATTAATGCTTAGATCAGGAAATGATGCTGCTGTTGCAATCGCCGAACATGTTGGAGGGAGCCTCGAAGGGTTTGTGTTTTTAATGAATAAGAAAGCGGAGGAAATTGGGATGGAAAATACCCATTTTGCTAATCCGCATGGACTCGATGATCACGAGGATCATTTTTCAACAGCATATGATATGGCGCTATTAACAAGATATGCAATGAATAATGAGACATACCGGACAATTGCTGGTACAAAGGTTCACCGTGCTCCAAATCCAAACGAATCATGGGATAGAGTTTGGAAGAATAAGAATAGGCTCTTAAATGGTCTCTATAAGCATTCTACAGGTGGAAAAACAGGTTATACGAAAAGGGCAAAAAGAACTCTTGTTTCTACAGCAGCAAAGGATGATTTTGAGTTGATAGCCGTCACTTTGAACGGTCCAGACGATTGGAATGACCATATCCATATGTTTGAAAGTGGGTTTGATGATTATGATATCGCTGAAATCGTTTCTAAGGGGACTATTAAAGGAATCAAGGAGTCTTTTTATAAAGGGAAGGTTTATCTGGATCATTCATTTGATTACCCACTAACCTCTGAAGAAGAGGATTTAGTGAAGGTGGAATATAAGTTACTCAAGCCAAAAGAACAAGATGATAGAGAAATTCCTGATATAGTCGGAAAGGCCGAAATTTATTTAGGTGACGAGAAAATTAAAGAATTACCAGTCTACTATAAGCATCAGCCAGAAGAGAAAAAATCTTTCTTTGACTTCTTCAGGAATATGTTTACTACAGTAATAGGTTTGAAAGATAATGGTTAATTATATATGGGTTGGAATGACGATAATTGGCTTGGTCTTCGCTGCTGTGAATGGAACGATGGAAGCTGTGAATGAGGCTATCTTTAAAGGGGCTCAAGAGGCTGTCACACTATGTATTGGGTTAATAAGTATTTTGGTTTTTTGGCTTGGGATAATGCGGATAGCAGAGGTTGCCGGACTGTTAGAGAAACTATCAAATTTATTTAGACCGTTAATCGCGAAATTATTTCCTGAGGTTCCATCTGGACATCCAGCAATGGGGTATATCCTTTCAAATATGATGGCGAATCTCTTTGGACTTGGAAATGCAGCGACCCCTTTAGGGATTAAGGCAATGGAAGAATTGCGAAAAATAAACGGTGGAAAGGATACTGCTAGTCGTTCGATGATTACATTCTTGGCAATTAATACTTCAAGTATCACTCTTATTCCGACTACAGTGATTGCGATAAGGATTACCTATGATTCGGCAGCTCCGACCGAAATAGTAGGACCGACACTAATTGCTACCATCATTTCGGCCATTGCTGCTATTTTAATAGATCGATATTTTTATTATCGAAGAAGTAGAAAAGGATGAAAGCCCTATGCAAATGATTTCGGTAATCTCTCTCTGGTTCATTCCAGTTTTAATTGGATTTATTCTCCTCTACGGCACAATGAAAAAGGTTCCAACATATGAAACATTTGTCGAGGGAGGCAAAGAAGGCATTAAAATGGCTGTTTCGATTATTCCCTTTTTAGTAGGGATGATGGTAGCAATCTCCATTTTTCGTGCATCTGGAGCGCTTGACTATATGGTGGATTTGATTCGGCCTGGTTTAGAGAAAGTAGGAATTCCTGCTGACATTATCCCACTTGCAATTATAAGGCCCATTTCCGGGAACGCTGCTTTAGGAATGACCAGTGATTTAATTGCCACTCATGGTCCTGATTCTTTCATCGGTAGGCTGGCGTCTACGCTTCAAGGTAGTACAGATACCACCTTTTATGTTCTGACTGTTTACTTTGGAGCGGTGGGCATCAAAAAAATGGGTGATGCACTTAAGGTAGGTTTACTCGCGGATTTAGCCGGTTTCATTGCAGCAATCGTTGTTGTCACATTGATGTTTGGAATGTGAGAGCGTAATGAAGGTATCCTTTTTTAAGGATATCTTTTTTTTGTTTCACTTTATAGGGTAGGTTACTTTGAAAACAAGGGATTTTGTGTCATAATTCTTAAGGATAGCTATGATAGTGAAAAAATAGTATAAATGTCGATACAATTAGGGGTGATCAACATGGAAAGACTGCAGAAAGTAATCGCACATGCAGGTATTGCTTCAAGAAGAAAAGCTGAAGAATTGATTCTTGAAGGAAAAGTTTCAGTCAATGGTAGTGTAGTAAAAGAGCTAGGGATCAAAGTAGGTACATCTGACAAAATTTCGGTTAATGGTGTTCCGTTGGAAAGGGAGGAGCCCGTTTATTTTTTACTGTATAAACCGCGTGGAGTTATTTCTAGTGTAAGTGATGACAAGGGTAGGAAAGTCGTTACAGATTATTTTACCCATATTGAACAAAGAATTTACCCAGTAGGTCGATTGGATTATGATACTTCAGGAGCGCTACTGTTAACAAATGATGGTGAATTTGCCAATCTATTAATGCATCCTAGTAGCGAGGTTGAAAAAGTCTATGTAGCTAAAGTAAAAGGAATTCCTTCAAAAGAAAAATTGCGAAGCTTAGAAAAGGGAATTCGTCTAGAGGACGGCAAGACAGCTCCGGCAAAAGTAAAGCTAGTGTCATTTGAAAAGAAGGCTGAGACAGCGATTGTCGAATTGACGATTCATGAGGGAAGAAACCGCCAAGTTCGAAGAATGTTTGAAGCGATTGGTCATCCTGTAATGAAACTAAAACGAGAACGTTATGGGACATTGACCCTACATGGATTAAATGCTGGGGAAGCAAAAGAATTGACTCCACATGAGGTTAAGCAATTGCGGGTTCAAGCAATGAAAAAAAAGAATAAATAATATCATCCATAATTTCAAGTGGCAAATGATATAATGTTTTTTAGATTGGGAGGCGAGACAGAATGAAGAAAAGAAGACTAGTTATACGAACAGTTATACTAGTAATTCTTGCCGCTGCGGTTGGCTATACTCTATACGCAAACTTAACGAAGGATACGATCAAAAAAGTTGAAATTGGAAAGACGGCACCAGACTTTGCTTTGGTTGATATGAACGGGGAGAAACATAAGCTTTCTGATTATCGTGGGCAAGGTGTATTTTTGAATTTCTGGGCAACTTGGTGCAAGCCATGTGAACGGGAGATGCCTTATATTGAGAAATCCTACCAAGAATTTAAGGATAAAGGTGTAAAGGTCCTTTCTGTTGATGTAGGGGAGTCAGACGTAGCAGTGAATAATTTTATTAATAAGCATAAGCTCAGCTTCCCAGTGATGATTGATAAGGATACTCAAGTTCAAACAGCCTATGGAATTGATCCGCTCCCGATCACCTTCTTAATCAATAAGGATGGGGAAGTGATTCGATCACATGTAGGTCAATTAACTCAAGCCACTGTTAATCAATTTATGGAGGAAATCCAGCCTTAATAGAGAGCAAAACGGGGAGATTTGGAGATGAATGAAGTCAAATGCGAATGTGGGCATGTTAATCCTCACGGGACCGTTCTTTGTGAATCGTGTGGAAAAATTTTGGAAGAAACAGAAATCGATAAGAAGCTAGTCGATATGCGTTACGAAGGGAGTGCTCGAAGGTCCCAAACGTATAATAAAACAATTATCGACAAGATTTGGAACTTCTTCTCGTCTGTTAAAGTCGGTGTCTGGTTGATTGTCATTACCTTGTTGTCTTCTATATTTGGAACAATTCTGCCACAGGTAATGTATATTCCGCAAAACATTCCGGCTCTAGAACATTATGAAACTGAATATGGATGGTTTGGGAAACTTTACTATCAACTAGGATTTCATGATTTATATAGTTCTTGGTGGTATTTGCTGTTAATTGCCTCAATCGGTGTCTCACTGGTAATCTGCAGTCTTGATCGGGTTATCCCTTTATATCGTGCTTTAAGTAAGCAACGTGTATCAAGGCATGAGGGATTTTTAAAGCGTCAACGTATATATGGGGTATCTGACCTTCCCGAGTCAGAAGAAGATTTTGCGACCATTCATAACAAGCTAAAATCAAAACGCTATAAGATCCGTGAAGAAGAAGGCGATATTTTAGCAGAAAAAAATCGTTTTTCACGTTGGGGTCCCTATGTAAACCATGTCGGCCTTATTATTTTTCTACTTGGTGGAATGCTTCGCTTTGTTCCTGGAATGTATGTGGATCAAACCTTGTGGATTCGAGAAGGGGAAACGAAAGCAATTCCGGAGACAGATGATCAATACTATCTTAAAAACAATCAGTTTATCGTAGAATTATATGACAAAGAGAAGGACGGAGAAGTATTCGAACAGGCACTAGATAGGGCAGGAGGAGTCGTGAAAACCTATCAAGCGAACGTCACTCTTTATGAGAAAAAAGGCGATACTGTCCCGGGCGAAGAACCTGAACTTGAGAAGGTTAAAGATGCAGAAATTCGTGTAAATGAACCCCTCAAGGTGAATGGATTAGCCCTTTATCAAGTGGATTATAAATTGAATGAGCTTCACGAAATGTCTTTCGCATTACAAAACAAAGAGACAGGTGAAGAGTTTGGCGATGTCACA
>Ga0182742_1003310_pt1 | contig 15980 bp, 15 predicted proteins | sample eDN5th37CBELigMG_FD_128880 | JGI IMG/M metagenome (GOLD analysis project Ga0182742, IMG submission 128880) | Enriched Miracle-Growth compost microbial communities from Emeryville, California, USA - eDNA 5th pass 37_C BE-Lig MG (version 2)... ...
CCTTTATTTATTAGGAGTTTCTTATTTATGGCTTGGACAATATGATAATGCTATCAAGGTACTAAAATATGAAACCGTTATGAGTTATATCACAAATAGGAATTTAAAGCTCTACTTGATCTTCAACCGTCTTGTCATAAGAACGTCTATGTGCTTTTGTCCATTGCTTACAAAAAGATAAACGACATTGCTTCAGCTATCAAAACTGTAAGTTATACTTTCTTCTTCACACAAAATCAAATAAACAAAAATTGATTATTATTATCTCAAAGTCATTTGTTTTTAATTAGTTTTTAGCTAAATAGAGCTATAAGCAAGCACCCAAAGTACTATGACGCATTTATTTTCAAAGGGAAACTCCTCTTAAAAGAAAAACAATGGGAAAGAGCTCTTTCTGATTTTGTATCAGCTGCAAAACTAAAGCCACAGAAGAATTTGGGTATTATTTTATTCAATAGAAGCTTATTCTTTTAAGCTTTAATTGGACAAGGAGATGCCTTGCGTATGTTAGGGGAATATGATAAAGCTATTGAATGCTATACACAAGCAATTGAAAGAAGTCCTGCTTCGTTAAGTACAGCTCTACTCAAGAGAGCCATTGTATTAATCGAAGCAAAAAGACTTGATGACGCTTTAAAAGATTTGGAAAGGGTATATTATATTTTCTCATTATATTTGATTATTAGACAATAAAAATCGACCCTAATCATTCAGAAGCTTATTATTTCAAAGGATTTGTCTTAGAAAAGAAAAGTTAAAAAATTCATATCATTTTAATAAATTGAAATAGAAGATTTTAGTGAAGCCATTTTATGTTTTGAACAAGCAATCAAGCACAAAAGCTCAAGAAAAGCTGTATTAAAATCATTGTACGAAATTGCAAGGATCAAGATCGAGCAAAGAAATTTCTATGAAGCTTATCATACACTTCACCGAGTTAATTTACTTGAGTTGGAAGAAAAAGCTTTTAGCAAACTGAAGTTATTCACCGAAGGAGTAGTTACATTTACGAAAATTTTGTTAATGAAGTAGGTAATTCATTTAATGAAAAGGAAATTTGAAGAAGGAGTTGTTAACCTTACGGAAGTAATAAAAAAGCAGGATCCTACAGATAGTTTTAGACCTATGGCTTTTAACTATAGAGCTTATGGTTATTTCTGTTGTGATAAAATCAAGGTATTTTTTCTCTTTTATTTGAATATTTTAATAAATTGGCATAGGAAGCCCTTGAAGACTACAGAGAACTTCAAAAGATATCAAAGCTAGATCAAGGTTCTAACTATAATAAGTTTCTTTGTGAAGGTATTCTTGCAGCTGAGGCAGACAATCCTGACCTTGCCCTAAAAAAATTCGCACAAGCCCTTAAAATCTTCCCAAATAAAATGGAACCTCATTTCTACAGAGCTGTTATAACTATAAACTCCTTCTATAAATCCCATCCTAAATTTGAAGATGATGAGGTGAGTACAGGTTATCAATCGGCAATAGCCGATCTTGAAAAATGCCTACAAATGAATGACAATTGCTCCAATCTATATTACATCCGAGCTGTCGTATTTTATGCTCTTGGAAAGTTCAGCCACTCCCATCAAAGCATTGAAAAAGCCATAGAAAAGGCAGACGAAAATTATGCAAAGTATTACTATTTAAGAGGAGCAATATTTGCTTGCACTCAAAGTTATTATAATGCAGTTTCGGATTTATCTATTGCGATTAACCTTGACAAAGATCTTCAACCTGCTTATCTTGAACGTGCAAAATGTTATTTCACATTAGGTGATCTTAAACAAGCTTTTATTGATATACAAGACTATATCACAGTGAAATCAGATGATTCTAATATACATCTTTGGGCTGGAAATTTGTTGTTCTGCACTGGAGCCTATGAAGATGCTGTAAAAGCTTACTCGAATTCGGAGACTTTGAATGATTCAGAAAGTCTTTTGGCGCTAAGAGTTAAATGCAACATTATACTAAAAGAATTGAATCTGGCTTTGAATGATTTAGATAGACTTTTAGAATTGAAAACTGGGAATAATATTTATTATTACATAGACAGAGAGTGTTTAGTAGCTTTAAAAACAGCTACTGCAAGTGGAGATGAAGAGTTGGAAAAAGATGGGTTATTAAAAGCTATACAAAAAGTCTCCAAAGTTATTAGTTATAAAGTGTCTGGAAATGCCTTTGCTTTGCACGATTTATATTTTTACAAATCAGTGTTTGAGTTTTATTTGGGAGATTTCCAGGCTGCTTTAGATGACCTTGAAAAGTCTTGGGAAATGAGAGATTCCCCTATAAAACAAGATAAAGAAGTTAGAAAATCCACAAATGGATATGATTCAAAAGAAATGATTAAATTATTGGAGGATGTTTACTCAAACCCAGGAAGTGATGAAATTAAAGAAGACAATGGAAAGACAGGAAGTATTGATGCTAGGGAATACTTATTCAACAAAGCAATTTATCTTTTAATGGTAGCAATTTCCCCCTCTTCTTTTATTTTTTTACAGATACTAGTATCTTTCTTTACTAATTTTACTCTTTGACCATTTTTTTTTATTGACGTTTCTTAGCTGAAGAGATTTGAAGACAGTTTGGACATAATTCTTCAGCTCAGAACAATGGTGCCTCCTGAAATTTCATTAGAATTTGATATTCTTGTGAATCTCATCAATGAACAAATCCAGGAAGTTAATGAGGGTAACAATATAACAAACTCAAAAATAATTTTTATCTTTAGACAGTGAAAGAGTCTTGAGTTCATCAAAGAGTCAACAAGATGTCCCACAAGAAATAATTATTTTCCCATATACGAATCGTCTCTGCTCGATTTTCCCATCTGTGAGGATCCCATTCTCTTCTAAAGCTATTTATGTAATTTATTTTTCCTTAATAAATTAAAATTACTAAAGACAATGCGCTTATCGTTTTGTTTACCTTCAGTTGAACCTCCTTCCTTCTTACCAGCTGCAAATTACAGTATTTTAAGTGAAATTAAAGTAGATTTTATAAGAGTTTTACCTTTGAATATTTCAGGTCTCATCTGTTGAAAATAAACCAGAAGCACCTTGGATCAGGAGAACATTTGGTGGTGTAGTATTTACCGAAAATTATATGGAAAAAGAAGAAAAGGAAATAGAAAACTTAAAAGAAGTTATCGAAATGAATGGACTGAAAGGTGAATTTTTGTTATTAAGCTTGAATGATTGTCTATAGAGGAAGAAATTTATAAATCATTAGCCAATTCACAAAGAACAATTACACAGGATTCTAATAATGCATTGAATCAAGCACTTATTATAGATAAAGATGTAAACACCAAACCAAATCATCCTGTGTTTATTGCTGAAGATATATTTCCTGAGAGTGTACCAAGAGGTAATTTTTATAGCAAAATTTGAGCTAATCTTATTAGGAAGAATGATAAAGTCGAAAACTGGTGGAATCTAGAAGTATAACTACGACTACAAAATTAAAGTGGACGTTTTAAATAATTTAGGGAACATTAGATTATTAGGTAACTAGGATATAAAATTTTTTAATGGTATGCGATTGTTAATATAAGTTGGATAAAAATCAACACTTGTAAAACCAAGTTGTAGAATTTTATTTCTTTGTATTTCTTTTTGATTTCACTTTATTATTTTCATTTATTTTTCATAATTGTTTGTACTTTATTTATTCGTACATTTTTTTTGAAATTTAAGAAAGAAACAATTGCAATTTATACATTAAAACTATGAGCTCAAGCTTCTTTAGCCCAAAAAGTTTAATTTAATCATGGAAAAAGTTTTTGTTGGCTAAAGTGCTAAACTTTTTAGAATCTCAAAGAGAACAAAAACGTAGGGATTTTTGTTTATATTTGATATTGAAAGTATAAAATTTTTATTACTTAAGAGATTATTAGATTTTTGCCATTTAAGGGTTTAATTTAAAATTAAAACAGCTCTTAATAATTTTATAAAACTTTACAAGGGTTACAAGGGCTATGAATAAGAGGAAATGCAATAGATTATCACTGATTGTAACCGACACTGCCTTTAAATCTTGCTTTTTGTTTCATAAAACGGTCAGTAATGTTAGTTTATGTTTTCATAAACGAAAAACTATTTACTCGGGAAGTTTATAAAGAGAAGTTTCAATAAGACTAATTTTTTGTTATTGTTTGATCATCTTAATTATTGTCAGTTTTGATCTCTTAATAAAACATAGTTGTTATATAACTGCTTCTTTGAGCTAACTTGAGTTTGAAATTTCAAGAAGTTAGATTTTTGTGTTGTTCTTTTCACAATGTCAAAAATAAAACATTTCATACATTTTATATCATAAATTCATTTAATTTATTTATTTTGTTTGAATTTTACAAGAACCAGTCTTCTAGATCTTAATAGCTCCTCCATACCCTCTAAAAAAAACACACTATAATACATCTTCCAATCTAATACTCTGATCTGTTTCTCAGTTAGATTTTCTTTACTATTCTTTTTCCAATACTTATGGTTTTTAGCAATCTATTCATAATAGTTTTCTTATACTGAAATAAATAACCAACACAGAGGTTTCTTAAATCCTAGTTAGAATTTCCCAAATCCTCAAAGATTAATAATTAGGAAACATATTAAACTTTATTGCAAATAGAACTCATCCAAAGTTGTTACAAATAACTCCGCAATGACTGATATAATCCCTTCCAACCTAGCAACAACTTCTCTAATAGCTCCCAAGTTCCATTCTTTATTCTTCATTTTATTGAATCAATCAGGCACATTTTTGGTATATCAAATAATTGGAGAAACCATGTGCATTTCATCAATGACCATAAACTCCTTTATCCCGCTGGACATAACGTTGTCGTTTACAACACTGATGAAAAACAACAAAGTTACATCCCTGGTGTTGAGGGTTACCGTGGCTATAGTACCCTTGCTATATCTCCTCTCAGAAAGTATTATCTTAGTTATTATGAGAATATTTATTCTAATTCCTAGATTTATTGCCCTTGCTGAAAAAGGAGATAAGCCTGCGTTCTTTGTGTATGATACTGTGAGATTAACAAAGAAGAAGCAATTTAGTTTCCAAGAAGCTGATTTTACAGAAATTACTGCAATTGCTTTCCTTCCTGGTCAAGAAAATAAATTCCTTGTCTGTGCTGTAACTTTCTTGATCTTGTCCTTTTGTTTATCTGAATTAGACAGGAGCTCCTGACCTTTCCTTATATTGTATTCAATGGAGTTCAAATAAAATAATGAGCTCTGCTAAACTCGGATCTGATGCTGCTGTGACTGAAATTGTTTTTAATAAGAATGATCCAAATACTCTTACTGTCTTGGGGCCTCAAACCTTCAGATACTTCCAGCTTAATGAAGGAAATCTGACTTTGATTCGTGCTAATATCCTTGGATTGCCTAAAGATAACAATAGAGTATAATTAAACCCTGAAAAATGAGATTCATATTTATTAGGTATTTACTGCGCATACTTGGCTTTCTGATGGAAAAGCTGTTGTATGCACTCAAAGGGGAGAAATTATTCTTTTGAATAGTGAATGTGAATTTATCACGTTCTTAAATGACGGAAATTTTTACAATTGGCATATTGAAAGCATTATTCCATTTTCAAAAGGTTTTATCGTTGGAGGAGATGGACTTACTGTTCATATTTTTGAGGCTACAAATGATGAAACTGTTTATTATGCAAAAGGTCCAACTATTTGCGTACTATTAGCACAATTTTCTTTTTTTAAGTTTCTCTAGTCAAAAGATGTTGTTGATGCTAAAGAAGCAAGGATCACCTCATTGTCAATTGTTGATTCATTGGAAAACAAAATTCTTTGTTGCACACAAAATAACACTTTATACACTGTCAATTTAAATTCTGCAGCTCTTCTTAGTGAAGAATACACATTTGAACCACTCACAGACTCTTTCCATAATGGAGCGGTAAATATCTTCTTGACCTAATTTTTCTGCTAAATGATACTCAATTCAAAAATCTTGATTATTTATATAAAATTGGATAAAATGTTCTTACTTATATTAGATCAATTGCATGGATGTTTGCGTAAGAAAACCCCTGATCATTACCTGCAGTACTGATAGATCAGTGAGGGTCTGGAACTATCAAGACTTAACGCTCGAATATTCAAAAACTTTCCTCGAAGAAGCTTATGCTGTTTCTATTCATCCTTCTGGATTCCATATTCTTGTTTCTTTTTCAGATAGAATTAAAATGATCAATATTGGTGCATACAATCATTGGTATGAAGAATCATCTCAAAATAAAGAATACGCTAGAATCAAGGTAACAATTCTAAACTTCCTTTTTATTGAAATATTAAGGGCTGTCGGGTTCTTCAATTTTCCCAAGGAGGTCAGTTCTTTGCAGCAGTAAATGGAAGCGCACAAAATAATCAACAAATACAAATTTTCCATACTTATACGGGAGAAAGTTTGAACTATCCTGTTTTAAGAGGACACTTTGGAAGAATAAAGTCCCTTGTTTGGACAAAGGTTTTTTATTACAAAATTTTCACATTTCTAATTTAAAAAAGGATGATAGATATTTGGTGAGTTGCGGACATGATGGTATGACATATGTTTGGAGAATAGCAGATGGCGCTAGAGTCTACGAATTCAACTCAAGAGGACCTTCCATGTCAAATGTCGCTATTTTGGATGATAATAGAACAGTTTTGGGTGTTGGAAGTGATAAAACTATCAAGAAGATGATTGATAATTATGTTGAAAGTATTGACACTCACAACATTTTCAGTCAAGTGGCATTGACACATTCTAATAAGCTTTTGTTCTGTGGTGCTGCAGAAGAAAATAATGGTAGCGGATATATTAGGTGTTACAAGCTTCCTGTCTTAAGCACTTTTGTTTCAGAACATCAAGTAAACACTTTTTATATGTGTATTTATTTGGTGGTTAGGCTCATGATGATCAAGGAGTAACAGCTCTTAAAGTAACTGCTGATGATCATTACTTGGTTAGTGCTGGAAAAGATGGTATTTTAGCCATTTTTGAGATCAGAGATAAAGAAGGTAAAATATTTCAAGAGGTTTAATCATATTATAGCTCGATCATTGAAACTTAGAGACGGATTTTCCCAGCCAGCTGATGAGTTGCTCATCATGAAGAAGGACTTTGACGAGTTGAAATCACACTACGAAACATTAAAAACAAAGATAAGTGAAAAGAAGAATGAAAACCTTCCTCCTTCTATATTGGAAAAAGAAGAAATGATTAAACAATTGAAAGAGAAGCAAAAGGCTTTATTGGAAAATGAACAACTCAAATATGCAAACTTGGAAAATTCATTAAAGGAAACTGAACAAAAATACTTTGATTATATTGAAGCAAAGAAAAAAGAGTATGAAAAAGAGACAACAGATCTTGAGAGCCACTTCCATGAGATTACTATTAAAAAGGTTACTGCTATTGAAAAACAAAAACAAGAACAAGAAGTAGCTCGTGAAAAATATAGAAAGGAAATAGCTGCAATGATTAAAGAACACAATTCCAAAATCAGAAGCACTGAGTAATTTGTGCCTAAATTGTTTATTAATATCTTTAGGGATGAATATGCTCATATGATTGAAGATGAAGTTACTCAAAAGAATTATGTTATAGAAGACAGAGAAAGAATAAATCGTGAACATGAAGAAATGGTTAACCAAATTGAAGAAGAAATAGATAAGGAAATCGAAAACTTGAATGATAAAAATGATAATGAAATAAAGAATATAATGGACAAAGGGTTGAAATCAAAGGGCGATGTATCTATTGCAAAGAGAAAATACGAACAATTGAGAAGAGATGAAGGAGAATTAATGGAAAAGGAGAAAGAGTATTTGATTAGCAAAGAAGAGCTGGAACAGGAGAGGCAAGAGTTGAAGGAAATCCTTGAAAAACAAAAAAATATCATAAACAATAAAGATGATATTATTAGCGAAAGAGAAAAGAGGATCTATGAGCTCAAAAAGCGTACACAAGAACTTGAAAAGTTCAAGGCTGTTTTGGACTTTAAAATCAAGGAACTGAAAAAAGATATCGGTCCTCGTGAAGAAGAAATCGTTAGAATGAAGGATAAAACAAATGATATGGATCAGGTATTTCCTCAATGTTATTGCTATTCTCAAATAAGTTAGGATTTGAAGAAATTAAGTACTATCAATAATACTCTCGGTTTGGTTGTGGATGAATTGGATCAAAAACAATCTGAACTTCAGGGTCATATTAAGAGCCAAAGAAATACTATCGGAAAACAGACATCTAGACTCAAGGAAATTAAGGACGATGTGTATCGAACTGTACAATATATTTTGGTAAGTTAAATTCTCCTTCGTTAATGATTAATCTGATTAGGATTATAATGAACTGAAGAATAATGTACTGATAATGAAAGACAAATATGCTGACACAGTTACTAAAGCCATAGATATTGACCAAGATATTTTGGCTGAATATCTGGCCCAAAGAAAATATTTGGAAAAAAGTGTTGATATGCTTAAACAAAACCTGAATAAAGATCAGATGATCCATAAACAAGACAATTTCAGAATAATGAAAGATAATGTGCAATTGATCAAACAAATCAACCTTCTGAGACAAGAGATAAAGACTATTCAAATTGGAGCAAAGAGTCCAGAAAGCATTAAAGATATGAAATCTCCAAATATAAGAACTTGGAAAGAAGGTATGATGAAACTTCCAGTGCCTCCAGAAGAATCCTCTACACTCTTAGCAGAGAAAAAGAAAATTATTGGTATAAATTTTTTTTAATTTAAGAAGGTTAAAAAATTTTGTAGAGCATCAGAAATTCCAAATAAAGCAACTAAAAGAGAAATTACATGATATATCACAACATCATGATATGACGACTATGTAGTTTAACACTTTTTAATTGTCGTTATGTAATTTAATATTTTGAGTTATAAGCCTGGCTGAGTAATAAGCAAGGATATATCTATATATTTTCTAAAGACCTCCAATACGGTTTTTGTTTTAAGTGTAAAGCATAAGTGAGATATGGATATTCTTTTTATTAGTATCCATATACGATGAAAAAAGTTATATGTCTGAGATAAAATAACCCTTCCAGAGGTTTCAGGTTTCGTAGTTTGATAAGTCAGCTTTCAAAGAGTTATCTTTATATTTTCAATCAATAATCAGTAAGAGTTTCTTATACTATTTTTCTGAGACATTTTTCTGTTATTTCACTAAATTTTGTAAATAATGGTTGGTGGTTTGAATTGTTTCCATAATAGATTTTAACATTGTTCAAAACATCTTGACATAAATTTTTTGTAATGTCTAAAAATATTTTAAAACAAGACAATTGTAACCCAAATTATTTTTATTTTTTAATCCATTTACATTTTTCTTCAGGTCAAATAGAAATAGAATTTTGAAACTTTCTATTATCTTTCAAGGATTCTGGGATAAACATATGATACTAAGATTTTCAGTTTCGGAAAAATGGTTTTCCAATAATTGGAATATTAAACTGATTTTGCTAAATAATATTTAATCTTAAACACTTTACTAAATATTACAAAAAATTCATTATATCTTTACCAATATGGAAGCCCAATTTGAAATAAAAAAAGTTGAACTCCCCAACGGAGAAACCTTTGCATATCGTGATGTTGGAACTGGTTCTAAAGTAATTGTCTTTGTTCACGGAGCACTTCTATCTTCTGCTAGTTGGTTACAAATTATTCCTAAATTTACAGACAAGTTTAGAGTTGTAGCTCCTGATCTTAGAGGACATGGAAAATCATCCTACAATAATCCAGTGAAAAGTCATGATGAAAACGCAGAAGACTTGAAATTATTTGTTGATGCAATAGGTCTCAAAAAGTTCTATTTGGTGGGCTGGTCCATGGGTGGAGGTATTTCAATGAAATTCACTGCTAATTATCCTGAATATGTTGAAAGACTTATTCTTCATAATTCAATGGGAGTCCAGGGTGTCCCACGAACAAAGGTTGAAGATGGGAAACCAACTACTGAAAGAATTACTTCTGAAGAAGATGCTATAAATCATCCACACTCAGTTTTTCTTGCAACTGTCATTGCCCAGCAAGATAAGGATAAGATTAAGTTCATACAGGATGCTAGTATTTACACAGGAAGAGCAAAGTTAGACGGTGAAAGATTGGAAGCTTCAATACAAGAATGGTTCGATTGCAGATGTGCTCAAAGATTGGGCCATTTAGCTAATATTTATAATATAACAGATGAGCGTAGTGGACCAGTAGAAGGAACTAATGAAATTTCAAAAATTAAATGCAAGACCTTGATCTTACATGGAGAAAAGGATGTAATTGTGAAATCAGAAGAAGCAGAAAGAATTAAGAAATTAATTGGAGATAATGCTGAGTTGAAAATATTCCCAGAAGCTGGACATGCCGTAGTTGAAGATTATCCTGAAGAATTTGTACAACTTGTTACAGAATTCTGCTCTACATAAAAAAAACATTGTGTAAGAATTAGTACAACTTTTTTTTACATCATAAAAAGCTTAACATACTGTTGAAAGAGAAAAAGAAAGTATTTTTGGTTTTCCATAGCATTTAATAAAAGATTCATTTACACCTTCGTTATTCGGTTATTTTTCAGCTTTCTCTCAACGTTACTTTAGTTAACTAGAAAGTAACTAGAAAATTATGTTCCCGAAAGAATTGAGGCATGTTTATTTTCAAATAGCTTTTAATGGGTATATTGAAAGAAATGATCTTATTGTTTGGAATTTTTAGCCTAAATTTTTTAATTCAACGAGAAAAATTATCAAAAAAAGTTTTTATAAAAGTTAATGAATAAAAATGTGAATATTCTCAATTTTCACAAGGTAATAAACTTCTGATAATTTAAAACCAATCTTGAGGAATTCTCATCTTCTTTCAAATGAAAAGTTTCCCTGAAAGTAAGTCTTAATCCTCCTTTATTTTGAGATTTATATAATTCCATCCAGTCATTCCATTTTCCGTGCAATTCATTAATTAAAAATCCGTTTTATTTAAAAAATAGCCTAGATACAAATAACAACAGTACAGGTTCAAAAAAAGAATCTTAGATAACGTTAATAATTTAACCCGGTTTAAAGTTATTACTTTTCGTGTTTTAATTAAGGTTTTTCTTTCAAGCTTCTCGAGAGATCTTAGACACATTTTCCTTTTCAATGCAAGTAAAGAATCACGAAACTTGATTTAACAACAAAATAGGGCCTTGTACAAAGCTTTTTGAAACCTTACGATTTAAGAACCTCAAATGAAGTATCTTCTCAAGCTCAATTTCTAGATACATTAACTTACTTCAAAACGCATATTAATAACTCCTCCCTTCGTATGGAGTATATAGAAAATGTCCTTAAGCATACGAGATATAGTTATTATCCTAAAGGAACTTGTATTTATCAACTTGGTATAAATATCCTAAATAAGTTAATCTCATGTCTTAGGTGAATATGAAGATTTTGGAATTATACTTTCAGGCCAAGTTTTCCTTTATAAACAGAAGAAAGAAAATGAACTAAAGAATGATGCTTCTAATTTGCAAAAACAAAGGAACTTGGATTCTTATATCAGATTTCTCCAAGAGAAAAATTATCCAAAGCTCCTCTTAAAGTGTGGGAAATCTTATTCGAAAGTCTCTTTATCACAAAATCTAGTAGATGTGTCTATTCAAAACAGTTTTTCGCAGAGAAATGAGAATAGAGAGAAAAAATGTGAAATGCTTCAAAAATTGATCGAAGAAGTTTTGAAAAACGGAAACGAAATCGTACAGAAAGGTTCTCAAGAGAAGGATCTAAGCATAGAAGATAAACTATTGCTTTTAAATCATAAAGAAGGAAATAAAACCTATGTTAAAGATGGATTAACACTCTATAAGAAAGTCAGGGAAATTAATAATGGAGAAACAATTGGCGAGTGTGCATTGAGCATAAATGTGCCAACAGAGACTATTGCGATTGCGTCAGAAGATGTACATTTTCTGACCCTTTCAAGGAAAAAGTTAAACTTGTTATATAAAACAGAATTGGGATGTTTTGAGGAAAAGGAACAATTTTTCTCTTCTCTGTTTCCAAATTTGGATAATGAGAGCATTTTCCATTTGTGTATATATGTTGAAGAGAAACTCTGCAACAACCAAGAATTCTTGTATAATCATGGAGATGAACCTAATGCTATGTTTTTCGTTAAAACAGGAAGAGTGCAAGTAATATTTACAAATAATGAAGGTCTTATATTTCAGTTATACACTAATGAGAAGGAGAATAAAAATGAATGCTCTCAGAGCCTTGATATTTTGAACCGAAAACAGGATAGAAGCCATCCTCGTCAGAAAAGGTTTGTTTTTAACTCAAACTTAAAGGTAATTGATATCTCAGCAATTCTTAAGTTATTATAGATTACTACTATCGATACAAAAGGCTTTTTTGGAGGTTTAGAAATTTTTAATTTAATGAAAAGAACGCAAACTGCAATTTCATCTTCACCTCAGACTTTCTTATATGTATTGAAGAAAGAGGTAATCCCCTAAGCTTTTTTATTATATTTACCAGATCTAGATTTATACTGAAATTATAGCAAAATATCTTAATGAAATTTCTCTTGCACTAAAATGTCTTCCAAAAAACAATACAATCCATCCACAAAGCCTTTCCAAGAGAGACCCGAATGCAGAAGAGCCTAAATTTAGCATTATTTGCCCATTCAAACAGGTCATTCTAAAAACAACAAGGTTAATGACAGAAGTGGAAGCCCAATATAGAAATATTAAGAATGGAAAGCTAGGGCTTATAACAGAGGCTAAACTTACTTCAGTATTATATCAAGAAGGTAGAAATAGTCGTTTAACAAGGAATCAAGTCGAAATTACTGTTTGTGATACTGTGAATCAAGGAACCTCTCAAAACAATAAACTGAAAAAGCCTTGCAGTTCATTGCAAGACTTAGATAATGATAAAAAGATATCAATTAAAAGTCAAAAATCAATTGAAGATAAAAATAATAAAATCCATTCTATAAAATCAAGTTTGTTTATCAAAAATCAAATGGATCTACTCAAGCCAAAGACCAAATTGGACAGCAGCAAAATCCTGAATGGAAATAAAGTGAATTTATCTCATGTTCGACCAGTTTCAAGTCGCCATTCTCTCTCATTAATGAGGGCGAAAAGTTGCACACCAAATACGTTTGAACTCGATTTGAAGAAAAATCAAACTAGCTCTCATAAAAATCACAGACAATTAGTCCAATTTGATCCTAATAGATCTAACCGAAGTCAACAACAGGAACTTGTTTTAGGGACTCAATCAGACCGTTTAACAAAGTTAGATGCAAAGTTTCCATTAGCTGCCTCCCCAATCCCTTCAATTGGGCAAATTTCAGGCACCCCTGAACTTGAAGACCAAAGACCTCTAACTGCGGGAAGCATTAAAATACTTAAAAGAGTTCGATCTTCCATGCCAAAGAAACGCACTTCTCGAAATGATAATGTTAGTAATATTCCAATATTAAGCTTGCAGTCCATAGCCCAGGCCAAAGCGGATGATTTGACTAGAAGATCAAAGTATTCACTACCTAAAACGACAACCTCATTTAAGACATTGTCATCATTGGGAAGTGGAGATAGGGGCTCTGCAAAATCGACTGTTTTGGGTTCTTGGGTTAAACCAAAAGAGGAAAGTACACAAAATTGTGATATCAGTCCTTTCCATGTTACTTCTTCTTCTTTTTTAATTCCTTCATTTGGAAATATTGACATATGTCCTATGAAAATACCAGCTGTTGGATCGCTTGATTATATTGAAACTGAAGCTCAAGAAGGAAGTTTAAGCAGTCGAGGAATTATCCTTTCTTCTAGACGAAAAGAACCTGGGAAAAATTTTGATTTTTGTGAAGGATTTAATATAAGAACAAATGTTACTGGAGGAAGAAGTAAATTAAAGCTACATAGAGTAAGCACAATGCGATAAAATGATGGCAAGAGTTTTTTTAATTTAAGTTAAGTTGATGTGAATATTCCTAATGTAAAAATACATGTTGAGTTATTTTTTATGAAGAAATTTTGAGGAGTTTATCCTTCACTTATTGTTTTGTAACTAAAAAACATGAATATTTTTCCTCTGTTTATAGAGAAAAGAAAAAATGAATCAATAATGAGCAAGTTCTAATTCACCTTTGATTGATAGCAAAATTTGTTATTGGGAGAAGTTTTTATTTTCTTCCAGTTTAAAACATAAAGGCATTGAAATGGCAAGTTAATTTAGCCTTAATATCCTTTAGTTCAACTTAAAGGGAAAATTATTTTATAATCTCAATTTTTAATTCTTGATCAGTTTTTGCTAAAAAAACTGGACCTGCAGCTCTAAATTATTTAATTTGTTTATTGTGATTTAAGAACTCGAAAAACTTTTAAAGTGAATTTTATTTGGTAATTTGATCAGTAATTTAATAATGCTATAAATGGGAATTTTTTAGACAAAAACTATGGTATTAAATTAGCCAAGGATTTTTATTAAAATTTGTTTGACTGAAATTGTCAAATATCAATGAGAGGAAGAAAGTTCCTTTCCGATAAAGACTCAAACATGTTATCAACTTTCCTGAGGAAAGAATGTTGTCATTCAGGACCTAGCCTTCTTTCTCCCCCGTAAATTTTCTTATCTTTTATTTAAACCCTTGTAAATTTATTAAAAATGAGTATCAATTCTCTGATAAATGTCTTAAATCCCACGAATGATGAACTTCAATTACTAGTAAGTTTAAAATATTCATCAACGTTCAATCTTTCAAATTAGTCTCTCAGAAACATATTGTCCAAGAAATCAGAAGAAAGGGATCCAGATGATCTTGATTTTGTTGCTCAATACATATACAATTTAAAATACTTCCAAAACATTGTATCTAAAGAAGATGAAAGGCTTGAATTTGCTAAAGGATGTGCTAAATATTTAAAATATGAACTCCATCCGCAAGGATCTGAAGTTTTTAGAAAAGGTATTTTTTTGTACTTGTAGCTCCCTTCATCTATAAATCCAGTATGTTTATTCTCACATTAAATTTCTTTATACTTAACTGAAAAGGTGATAAAGGACAAAACTTCTATATAATCTTGAATGGAGAGGCGTCTGTGTTTATTCCAAAAACAGACGATGAAGTTGAAAGAGATTCCAAAAATGAATCAAAGGCAAAAGTATTTAGAAAATATACAGAGTTTGTAACAAAATCTGTAACAATGAACGAACTACCTACTGAAACTCGTTTGACTCCCAGGAGACTCACCTTCAACGGACGTTCAAAGTCATTAGCTCTTAATAAAGCAGGAGCAAGCGCTCTTAGTAGCTATCTAACACAAATGAATTCTCTATCAAGACTTATTTTATCTAAAGAAAATCCAGTCCTTCAAGAGGAAGTAAAAGATGATTTAACTTATGAAGAGAAGCTCTTGTTCTTAAACAATACAAAGCAAGAGACAGATCCTTATTTTATAAGAGGAACTGCAATATATAAGAAAGTGAACAGTCTTAAGAAAGGAGACTTTTTTGGAGAATTAGCTTTAATTTTTAATCAACCTCGACTTGCAAGCATTATTGCTGGAGAAGACCTTCACTTATTGTCACTGAAAAGCAGTAGCTATAAGGCAGTTTTTCAGAGTGAAATACAAAATACCCTAGAAAAGACGAAACTGTTCCGTGGATTCTTCCCAAATACATCTCAAGATGACATTGGAAAATTTTGTTATCTTATTGAAGAAAAAAGCTTCAAGTTTAATGACGTGATTTATAGAGAAGGAGATGAGGTTGAGGCCTTCTACATTATACAGCAAGGTGAAATTCAGGTATAAATCGTTCATTACAATTTTTATTGATTCATTAAGCTTTCAAGGTACAGCAAGACCCCATTTACTGAAAAGGGAAATATAGGAAGAAGAGGGTCACTAAGTCAAAGAAGAATAATTGTAAAGAAA
>Ga0182742_1003313_pt1 | contig 15970 bp, 15 predicted proteins | sample eDN5th37CBELigMG_FD_128880 | JGI IMG/M metagenome (GOLD analysis project Ga0182742, IMG submission 128880) | Enriched Miracle-Growth compost microbial communities from Emeryville, California, USA - eDNA 5th pass 37_C BE-Lig MG (version 2)... ...
AGCTGCACGTCGTCGCGGTGGGGGCCGACGGTGGTGACGGCCCGGCGCAGGTCGTCGGTCCGGGCCCGGGCCAGAGCCTCGGCCAGCCCGCCCGGCTCCCACGCGCTGGCGTAGCTGGCGGTGGCTGCGACCTCCCGACGGGCCAGGCCGGCGTAGGCCGCGGCCAGCTCCGGCGCCAGCGCGGCCAGGGCCTCGCGACGGGCTCGGGCCAGGGCCTCGCCGGCCTCGGCCAACTTGGCATCCCACACGTCGAGCGTGGCGGCCGCGTCGGGGGCCAACCGGTCGGGGCGCGTGCCGGCCACCTGGCGGAGCAGCGCGCCCCGTTGGCGCAGCACCCGGTCGACCTCGAGGCGCAGCGCGTCGTGGCGGGGCTGGAGGGCGACGACGAGCTCGTCGAGCCAGCGCCGCCGCCCCGACGGCCCTTCCTTCACCAGGGCCAGGTCGTCGGGCGAGAACACCGTGACCCGCAGCGCGCCGAGCAGGTCCCGAGCCCGGCCCAGCCGCTGCTTGTTGAGCAGCACGCGGTTGCGGCCGGCGCGTGGGAGCTCGGCCTCGATGGTCAGGTCCCGCTCGTCACGGGTGAGCTCGGCCCGCACCACCGCCGACGACGCCCCCAGCCGCACCATCGCCTCGGTGGGCGCCCCTCGGAAGCTCTCGAGCGTGGCCAGGAAGCCGACCGCCTCCAGCAGGTTGGTCTTGCCCTGCCCGTTCCCGCCGAGCAGGGCGGTGAGACCCGGCGCCGGGGCGAGCGCCGCCGAGGCGTAGTTCCGGAAGTCGGTGAGCCAGAGCTGCCGCAGCCGCACCGCCGCTCAGCCGCTCAGGACACCCGCACGGGCATCAGCAGGTACAGGAACTCCCCGCCCTCGGTGCCCCGCAGGACCGCCGGCTTCAGAGCATCCAGCGTTTCCAGCACCACCTCGTCGCCGGTGGTGGCCTCGACGCCGGCCGACAGGTAGTCGGGGTTGAAGGCGACGACCATCTCGGTGCCCTCGTACTTGGCGTCGACGGCTTCGCTGGCCTGCCCGAGGTCCTGGGTACGGGCGATCAGCTCGACACCATCGGCCGACAGGTTCAGCCGGATGGGGCTCGACGTGGACTCCCGGGCCAGCAGCTTCACGCGCCGGATGGCGTCGAGTAGGGGCTCCCGGCCGACCGTGAGCCGGTTCGGGTACGAGCTCGGGATGAGCTGGCGGTAGTTCGGGAACTCGGCGTCGATCAGCCGGGTGCTGAGCCGCGCCGAGCCGACCTCGAACGTGGCGTCCTTGTCGCCCAGGCGCAGCGTGAGGGCGTCGGCCCCGGACAGCAGCCGGACCAGCTCGTTCAGCGCACGCGCCGGCACCAGCACCTTCTGGCCCTCCGCCAGCACGCTCGTGCCCGACAGGTCGCGCAGGGCCAGGCGGTACGAGTCGGTGGCCACCATGCGCAGCCCGTGCTCCTCGGCGGTGAGCAGGACCCCGGTGAGGGCCTGGCGGCTCTCGTCGGTGCTGGCCGCCCGCACCACCTGGCGCAACGCCTCGGCGAAGGCGTCGGCCTGGAGGGTGACCGCCGGTGCGCCCGACGGTGCCATCCCCGGGAAGCTCTCGGCCGCGTAGGTGACCACCTCGAAGTGCGAACGGGCCGAGGTGATCCGGGCGTCGGCCGCGGTGACGACCACCTCCACGGCGCCGGGCTCGAGGGCGCGCAAGATGTCGCTCGTGAGCCGGGCGGGCAGCACGGCCTGGCCGTCCTCCTCGCCGTGCACGGTCTCGGCCCACTCGATCCAGAGCTCCAGGTCGGTGCCGGTGCAGACCAGCCGGTCGCCCTCCAGGGCGAGGTGCACGCCGTTGGCCAGCTCGGGGCGGCTGCTGGCCCGACCGCTCACACCTCGGGCCGCCGCGCCGATGGCACCGGCGAGGACGTCGCGCTCACAACGAAACTTCACGTCCGGTCCTTCCCCTCAACTGGTCGTAGCTGGCCGGCAGTAGCGGTAGGGGCTGTGGATTGTGGATGGTGCCCCATCGCGCCTGGTTGCGGGGGGATGGCGCCGTCCCCAGCGCATCCCCAATGCCACGCGTGAGATTCGCGTCGGCGGTGCCGGCCGGGGACAGCCGGACCGTCATCCCCGGGCCCGGGGCGCCTGTCCACAGCCGCGGGGCCCGTCGTCCGCACGTCGTCCACCGCGCCGTCACCTGCCGGTCACCCGCCCGACTTGATGCGCTGGATGAGCTCGGTCACCTGGTCGTAGGTCTGCTGGCGCTCCTTCATGAGCCCCGTGACCTTCTCGACGGCGTGGATGACCGTGGTGTGGTCGCGCCCGCCGAACTCGCGGGCGATGGCCGGGTAGCTGAGGTCGGTCAGCTCGCGGCAGACGTACATGCCGATCTGGCGGGCCGTGACCAGGGGCCGGCGTCGGCTCTTGCCCTGCAGGTCGTCGACGCTGAAGCCGAACATCTTGGCCGTGACCTCGAGGATCAGCGCCGGGGTCAGGGCGCGGGTCTCGTTGCGGTGCAACAGGTCGCCCAGCACCTGCTCGGCCATCGGCGGCGTGAGCGGTGCCTTGTTGAGGCTGGCGAAGGCGCACACCCGGATGAGGGCGCCCTCGAGCTCCCGGATGTTGTCGGTGATGCAGGTGGCGATGTACTCGAGGACCTCGGGCGGCACGGCCACGGGCTCGCGCTCGGCCTTCTTGCGCAGGATGGCGAGGCGCGTCTCGAGCTCCGGCGGCTGGATGTCGGTGATCAGGCCCCACTTGAACCGGCTGCGGAGCCGCTCCTCCAGCGTGGGGATGGAGTCGGGCTGGCGGTCCGAGGAGATCACGATCTGCTTGTTGGCGCCGTGCAACGAGTTGAAGGTGTGGAAGAACTCCTCCTGGAGCTGGACCTTCCCCTCCATGAACTGGATGTCGTCGATCATCAGCACGTCGATGTCGCGGTAGCGGCGCTTGAAGCTGGCCGTGGTGTTCGTGCGGATGGCGTCGACGAACTCGTTCAGGAACGTCTCTGTGGAGACGTAGCGCACCTGGTAGTGCGCGTAGTTCTGGTGCACGTAGTGCGCGATGGCGTGGAGCAGGTGGGTCTTGCCCAGCCCGGCGCCGCCGTAGATGAAGAGGGGGTTGTAGGAGCGGGCCGGCGTCTCGGCGACGGCCAGCGCCGCGGCGGCGGCGAAGCGGTTGGAGGTGCCGGTGACCCAGTGCTCGAAGGTGTAGCGGGGGTTCAGCCCGAGCACGGATCGGTCACGCTCCGGCGGTGGGCCGCCCGGGTGGGTGGTGCCGGGGCCGGTGGGATGGCCGGTGGGGTGGCCGACCCCGGGGCCACCGGGGCCACCGGGGCCAGGCGTGGGCGGCGCGCCCGCGGGCGGGCTGCCGTTGGCCTCCCCGGCCAGGAGCGACGGGTCGCCGGTCCAGCCGTCGAGCGCGAGGGCGTCGTCGCCCCACTCGGCCGGCTGGGTCTGGACGTCGATGTGCAACTCCATGCCCGGACGCCCGATCTCGACCAGGGCGTCGAGCACGAGCGGCAGGTAGCGACCCTCGATGCGCTCCTTCACCAGCGAGCTCGGCACCGTGAGCACCAGGTGGTTCGGTCCGAGGCGGACCGGGCGGGCCTCGTTGAACGAGGTGAACCACACGGCTTCCGACACCTGGGCGCGCAGGATCTGGGCGACGGCGTTCCACACGTGCTCCGCCTCGTTCACCAGCCTCGACGCCTCCCCTCGTCCCGGGACGTCCACAAGGCCGTCCACATCTGTGGAAAACGTCCCCGAGCACCGGGGGGACCCGGCGTCCGGAGCGCTCGACGCTACCACTGGCTCGGCGGGGGACTCACCGGCAGCCCCGCCCCTGGCGTGGTGGCGGCCCCGATGCACGTTCCGCATGTGCGCTGGCCGTGGACGGGCGGTAGCCTGCAGCGTTCGAGCGGCGACCAGTTGCGCCCGTCGGACCTGCGGCTTTGCCGGTCGCGGGGTCGGCGGCCGGTGGTTGCGAGCGGCGCACCCAGCGATCGCCAGCCGGCGGCGCCGTCGCCCGCGAGGCTCGCAGGTCCGAGGAGGCGATGAGTGAAGCGGACGTACCAGCCGAACAACCGCCGGCGCGCCAGGCGCCACGGGTTCCGACACCGCATGGCCACCCGGGCGGGCCGGGCCATCCTGAAGGCCCGGCGTCGCAAGGGTCGCCAGCGTCTGTCCGCCTGATCTGGCGGATCCGCCACCGTGCGACCTTCACCGCGCTGCGGCAGCGAGGCACCGTCCACCGGCGCGGCCCGCTGACGGTGGTCGCGCTCCTCGACCCCACGCTCGACCCGCCCAGGGTCGCGTACCGGCTCGGGCGGCGCTTCGGCCGGGCCGTCGATCGCAACCGCATGCGCCGTCGCCTCCAGGCGCTCCTGCGCGACCCGCAGACCCGGATCGAGCTCCCTCCGGGGGCGTACCTCCTCGGCGCGCAGCCGGCCGCCCTCCAGCTCGACCACGAACAGCTCCGCGCCGCGCTCGAACAGTTGTTCGCCGGCGTGGGTCCCTCCTCGCCGGGACCCACCGGCGCCCCCGCCAGGGCCACGTCGTGAGCCCGCTGGCCTCGACCCTGCGCGGCGGCGTGCGGTTGTACCAGTACGCCCGCGCCGGGCGCCCCTCCCCCTGCCGCTTCACGCCCAGCTGCTCCACCTACGCCCTCGAGGCGCTGGAGGCCCACGGTGCCCTGCGCGGGTCGTGGCTGAGCGTGCGCCGCATCGCCCGCTGCCACCCGTGGGGTGGCTTCGGCTACGACCCCGTCCCAGGCAAGCAGAAGGCCTGATCCCTCATGTTCGACCTGATCGCCACGATCCTCGCCTGGTTCTACGACCTGGTCCCCAACTACGCGGTCGCCATCGCGCTCCTCACCCTCACGGTGATGGTCCTGCTGACGCCGCTGACGCTCAAGGGCACCAAGTCGATGATCCAGATGCAGCGACTCGCCCCGGAGCTCAAGCGGCTACAGCAGCAGTACCGCGGTGACCGCCAGAAGCTCAACGAAGAGACCATGAAGTTCTACCAGGAGCACAAGCTCAACCCGCTGGGCGGGTGCTTGCCGCTCCTGTTGCAGCTACCCGTGTTCTTCGTGCTGTACCGGGTGCTGCACAAGCTGACCCAGACCGGGCCCGACGGGACCTTCACGCCGTCGTACCTCGACACGTCGAGCCGGCTCTACCGCGACCTGAGCGAGTCGACGCAGATGCTCTCGTTCGGCCTCGACCTGTCGCACAGCGCGGCGCGCGAGCTGAGCGACAGCTTCGTCGGCGGCCTCCCGTACCTGCTCCTCATCCTGATCGTCGCGGGTACCAGCTACTACCAGCAGCGCCAGATCTCCGCCCGCAACACGGGGGCGCCGGTCAACCCGCAGCAGCAGATGCTCATGCGGGTCATGCCGGCGTTCTTCGCCGTGATCTCCCTCGGCCTGCCGTCCGGTCTGGTCGTGTACTTCCTGGTGTCGAACCTCTACCGGATCGGCCAGCAGGCCTACATCACCCGCAAGCTCTACCACCCGCATGCCGGCAAGGGTGGGCCCGTCGAGACCACCGGCCGAGAGGTCGACGCCAAGGGCACCAAGGCGGGCAAGGGGCAGACGGCCGTGGCCGAGCTCGAGGGCGACGAGGGCGAGGCGGACACAGCCAAGCCGGCCAAGCCGGCCCCGCGAGCCAAGGGTGCGGGCGGGCGTCGCGGGAGCGGGGACGGCGCCCGAGGGAGCGGCACGTCCGGGGCCCGAGCGGCCCGGGGCCGTGCCGGCAGCAATGACACAGGTTCGGGATCACGTTCGGGTTCGGGTCAAAGCGGCCGCGGCCGTTCGACCGGCGCGCCGACGCCCTCGCGGGTGACCCCCAAGGGCGGCGCGCGGCCGGCTCCGCAGGGACCGCCCCGGCGCAAGAAGAAGTAGGAGCACGCGATGGAGTGGGTCGTCACCACGGCGCGGACCGTGGACGAAGCCAAGGAGGCCGCGCTCGACCAGCTCGGGGTCGACGCGCAAGACGCGGAGTTCGAGGTGCTCGAAGAGCCCCGCCAGGGCCTGTTCGGGCGCCTGCGAGGCGAGGCCAAGGTCCGGGCTCGCGTGCGCCCGACCACGCCCCGACCGAAGGCCGACCGGCGGGACCGCCGGCGCAAGGGCGGGGACAAGGCCAGCGCGTCGGCCGGCGGGGGCCCCGCCGCGGGCACCGCGGTGGCCGCGGACGAGGTCGCGGACGCGGGCCCCGGGGACGATGCTGCCGACGCGCCGGCCGCGAGCGACGGCGGGCGCAGTCGTGCCGGCCGCCGGGCCGGTGGTGGGAACGGCGGCAACGGCCGCCGTCCGAAGGGCGTGCCGACCGCCGTGCCCGCGGTCAGTGACGAGGTGCAGGAGGCCGCGCCGGCGGCAGGGCCCGCCGGGTCCGAGAGGGAGGAGCAGCCCGTGCAGGAGCTCACGCTCGAGGATGAGGGCGCCACCGCGGCCGCCTTCCTGACGGGCCTGGCCCAGGCCTTCGGCGCGGCGGAGACCAGCACGTCGGTGGCCATCGAGGAGGCCGACGTGGAGGTGCACCTCGACGGCCAGGAGCTCGGTCTGCTGATCGGGCCGCGGGGGCAGACCCTGCAGGCCATCCAGGACCTCACCCGCACGGTGGCCAACCGGGCGGGCGCCAGCCGGGCGACCTCGCTGCGGATCGACATCGGCGGGTACCGCGAGCGGCGCAAGGCGGCGCTGCGGCGCTTCACCCAGCAGGTGGCCGAGCAGGTTCGGGCCAGCGGGGTGCCGAAGGCGCTCGAGCCGATGATCGCCGCGGATCGCAAGGTCGTGCACGACACGGTCCTCGAGATCGACGGCGTCACCACGACCAGCGAAGGCGAGGAGCCCAACCGCTACGTCGTGCTGCGGCCGGCTGAGACCGGGGAGGCCGCCGCGCCCGCAGAGGCCGCCGAGCCGGCCGAGGGCTGAGCCGGGCGGTCGGTCGACAACCTGGGAGGGGTCCTCGCCGTGCTCGGCGAGCAAGATCTTCTCGACGAGCTGCTGGGCGAGGCCCAGGCGCGCCATCTCCTAGGGCCCGGCGACCCGGCCGCCCACCGCCAGCACGCCGAGGCGTTCGGGCGGGTGCTGCAGGAGCGCGGCCGGCTGCCGGCCCGGATCGTCGACCTGGGCTCGGGCGCCGGGTTGCCGGGGCTACCCCTGGCCGCGCTCTCGCCGGAGAGCGAGCTGGTGCTCGTCGACCGCCGGACGGCCAGGACCGACTGGCTGCGGCGCGCCGTGGGCCGGCTCGGGTGGACCGACCGCGTGCGGGTGCTGGCGGGCGAGGCTGACGAGCTCGGCCGGGGCGTCTGGCGCGAGTGGGCCGACGTGGTCGTGGCCCGGGCCTTCGGCGCTCCGGCGGTGACCGCGGAGCTGGCCCGGGCTTTCGTGCGTGACGGCGGCGTGGCAGTCGTCAGCGAACCCCCGGGCGCGCGGGAAGAAGGGCGGTGGCCCGAGCGGGGCCTGCGCGCTCTGGGTTGGGGTCCGGTCGAGCACGTGGGATCGGAGCCGGCGTTCGTCGTGCTGACCGCCTCGGGGCCGTGCCCTGCAGCGGTCCCCCGCCGCGCCAACCACATCCAACGCCGCCCTGCCTTCTGACGCTGCTCGTGCGGGCCACGAGGTCGAGCGGGTTCGACGGGGTTGCACGTGGAACCGTCCGGCGAAGGGGGGTGGTTCCGCGGAACCGGGATGGACCCGGGACCGCGCAGCACTGCGAGGCGCGCCCCGTCGGACGCCTGCACGGGAGAGCCGGCTCGTGCCCTGCAGCGGTCCTCCGCCGCGCCAACGAGAACCGACTCGCCGCCTTCGGACCTTGCTCGGCCGACGTGAGGTCGAGGCTGGACGGTTTCACGTGGAACGTCCGCAAGAAGTGCCGCCGGCGGGTGGAATTGGTTCCGCCGGACCGGCGTTGGCCGGGACCTCACCACCTGGTCTCACGCGACCGGTTGGGCCGCGCGGCATCCGGTGGCGTCGTGCCAACAGTGCGACCGCATTGGGCGAGGTTCGCCAGGTCGGACCGAGAGCGGCGATCGCCCGGCCGCAGCGGCGTTGAGGACCACCCATGACACGCGTGGCCCAAGCCGTCGGCGAGATCCACTCGACCCCAAGCCGCTGTGCGCACTGAGAGGCCGAGCACGTCGCGACGGGCGGGCGTGACAGGTTCCGCTGAACTCCACGCCGACGGACTCGAGGCGGCAAGCGGCGACGCGCTGGCAGCACCGGTGGCTCTGGGGCCGCTGATGCCCCGGTGTGGCGGCCGCTCGTGAACAGCGCCGCGGCCGGTTCCGCGGAACCCGCCGAGCAGCACGACGTCGCCCGCGCTGGGCAAGCTCAGCGAAACGCCCTTCGTGCCGCTGATCGTTCATGCCAGAGCGACCACGTGGAACGCGCCTGTCGCTCCGCGGGCGCGCAGCTCCGTCGAGGACTGACCACACGTGGACGGCCTCGCGGTGGAGCTCCCGGGAGTTGCCGAGTTCTTGCAAGGCGCCGTCCCGCGGGGTCAGTCGTCTGCCTTAGGCTCGACCGGTCCCGCTGAACCTCAGCCGGCCGTTCGCGCACCTCGGGGGTCGGCGCGACTGCGTCGCCGCGCAGAGGCGGCTGCCGCAGTCGCGGCACCGCCGCAGCGCCTGACGCGGGTCCGGACGAATGGACGGGGCCAGTTGGTGGCCGGTTCGGCGGCACCGCGTGCGGGAGACGTCTGTTCCACTGAACCCCGCTGGTGCCTCTAGCGAGGGAGCGGCATGTTCCACGTGGAACCGAATCGCCGCGGGGGCGGTTCCCCGGAACCGCCGCAGCGCGCTGATGCGGGTCCGGACGGAGTGGACGGGACTGGGTCGGCGACGTCGCCGTGCGATCGGGGACGAGATGGAGGCTCGTCATGCCGTGGTACGGCGGGTGCTGCGGTCGCCGGGTGGCCGGTTCGGGAGCACCTGTGTGCCAGGAGGACGTCTGTTCCACGTGAAACCTCGCTGGTGCGGAGAGGGAGCGGCACGTTCCACGTGGAACCGAATCGCCGCGGGGCGGTTCCGCGGAACCGTCACGTGTGCGCGGATGCAATCCATGCGGAGGCGGCGCGTTCGGTCCGACAGCATCCCGACGCGCCCGAGCGTTCCACGTGGAACCGCGTCGTCCGCCCGACCGACCGGAAGGTCGGAGTGTGCAGGGATCCTTGACCCTTGCTCCTCCCACGGGCCACGATGCCCGGGGCGGAGGAGCCGCCCGCGCCGCGCCGATACGGCCGTCCCCCTCGCAGAGGAGCCGCCCCTATGTCCTGGGTCGAGGACCCGCCGCTGGCGTCGCCTCCGGACCCCCTCGAGCCGGCCACGCCGGCCGCCCCGATCGTCGCCCCGCCCGCTGAAGAGGCGGGCGACGCCGGTGGCATCGAGGTGCCCGAGGAGGATCCGACGCAGCCCTCGCCCTTCGCGAGGCCTCTCCCCCGCGTGATCGCCGTCGCCAACCAGAAGGGCGGCGTCGGCAAGACCACCACGGCCATCAACCTGGGTGCCTGCCTCGCCGACCTCGGCTACCGCACGCTCGTCGTCGACCTCGACCCGCAGGGCAACGCCAGCACCGGCCTCGGCGTCGACCCCCGGACGCTCGAGCACTCGATGTACGACGTGATCATGCACGAGGTGCCCATCGAGGACTGCATCGAGCCGGTCGCCGTCCGGCACCTCTTCCTCGCCCCGGCCAGCCTCGACCTCGCCGGTGCCGAGATCGAGCTCGTGCCGGCCTTCTCGCGCGAGATGCGCCTGAAGCGGGCGCTCGACCCGGTGCTCGACGAGTACGACTTCGTCTTCATCGACTGCCCGCCGTCGCTCGGGCTGCTGACCGTGAACGGCCTGGCCGCGGCCAACGAGGTGATCGTGCCCATCCAGTGCGAGTACTACGCGCTGGAAGGCCTGGGGCAGCTCCTCCGGAACGTCGACCTGGTCCGGCGGAGCCTGAACAGCACGCTGGAGCTGAGCGCCATCATCCTCGTGATGTACGACGCCCGCACCAAGCTCGCCGACCAGGTGGTGCAGGAGGTCCGGGGTCACTTCGGCGACAAGGTGTGCCGCAACATCGTGCCGCGCACCGTGCGCCTCTCGGAGGCCCCGTCGTTCGGCCAGCCGATCATCGCCTTCGATCCGTCCTCCCGCGGTGCCATCGCCTACCGGGAGCTGGCCAAGGAGGTGAGCGGTGGCGCGCCGCAGCGGGCTCGGTAGGGGCCTCGGTGCGCTCATCCCCCAGGTCCCCTCGCCAGAGGCGCTGCGGGCGGCCACGGCCGCGGGCGGCGTCGGCGGTGCCGAGGGCGACGAGGGGGAGCGCGACGCCGTCCTGGTCGAGATCCCGGTCACCCGGATCGAGCCCAACCCGCACCAGCCCCGCCAGCACTTCGACGAAGAGGCACTGGCGTCGCTGGTGGCGTCGGTGAGCGAGCTGGGCGTGCTCCAGCCGGTGCTGGTCCGGCCGGCCGGCGACCACTTCCAGCTGATCGCCGGCGAGCGCCGTTGGCGGGCCGCAGCCCGGGCCGGGCTGACGACCATCCCGGCCATCGTGCGGGAGGTGGCCGACCTCGACAGCGTCGAGCAGGCCCTGATCGAGAACCTCCACCGGGAGGACCTGAACCCCCTGGAGGAGGCCGCGGCCTACCACCAGCTGGTGGAGGACTTCGGCTTGACCCACGAGGAGGTGGCCCGCCGGGTGGGCCGCAGCCGCGCGGCGGTGAGCAACACCATGCGTCTCCTGCAGCTCCCCGCGTCGATCCAGCGGCTGGTGGCGGAGCGCCGCCTCAGCGCCGGGCACGCCCGAGCCCTGCTCGGCACCACCGACCGCGCCTTCCAGGAGGGTCTGGCTCGCCGGGCCGTCGAGGAGGAGTGGTCGGTGCGGGCGGTGGAGGACGCCGTGCGGGCCCGCGCCGGCGGTCTCCCCGGCCGCGGCGGTGCCGGTGTAGAAGCGGAGCCGGGGTTTGACCAGGACGTGGCCGGGGCAGCCTCCGAGCACGCCGCTGAGCCGGCGCGCCGCTTGCGCCCTCCCGGCCTGCTCGAGCTCGAGGAGCTCCTGTCCGCCTACCTCGATACGCGCGTCAGCGTGCGGATGGGCGCCAAGAAGGGTCAGGTGGTCATCGAGTTCGCCACCCTCGAGGACCTCGAGCGCATCTACCGGAGGGTGACGGACGCACCCTGACGCGCGCCGTCACGCTTCGAGCTTCTCCCCAACCTGGGGATAAACCTGGGAGGTAATGCTCCGGTTCACCGACCCTCAAGGGGTGGTTATCCACAGGAAGCGGCGTCGGCGCGGCGGCGACCAGCGCGCTCAAGGCCCGGTCGGTGCCGCCGCCCAGGCGTCCAGCGCCCTCGCCAGACGCCGCGCCACCGTCCCGGCGTGGCGTACGACGGCCGGGGCGGGACCCAGCTCGACCAGCACGGCCGGCATCCGGGTCTCGCGCAGGATGGGCAGGCGCATGCCCTGCGGGCCGTCGAGGCGCAACCCCGGCACGGCGGCCAGCTCCTGGTGGATGCGCTGGCCGAGGCTCCGCCCTCCCGGCGAGACGTAGCCGGTGGACGCGTAGTAGGCCACGGCGCCGTCATCGGGCCGCAGGGCCACGCCGACGAAGACCTCGGCGCCGCAGCGGTTGGTGGTGGCGGCCAGGTGCGACTCGTCGGGGTCGGCCAGCAGCAACGCCCGCGCCCCGGCCTCGCGAGCGAGGCGGGCCAGCGCCGCGGCGATGGTGGCGCCGCCGCCCAGCTCGCCGATCACCACGGTCAGCTCCCGCATGGAGCGGGGCCCGAGACCCAGTGCGTCGCGCACCACGGCCACCGGGTGGTCGACGTCGGCGCGAGCGCTCAGGCGGCGCAGCTCCCGGGTGGTGGCGTGGCCGGCGATCCCGTCGACCGGGAGGCCGGCGTTGCGCTGGAACTCCTCGAGGGCGCGGCGGGTGTCCGGGCCGAAGATGCCGTCGATCCGCCCGGCGTCGAACCCCAGCGCGCTCAACCTCCGCTGGAGGTCGGCGACGTCGTCGCCGCGCTGCATGGGGGTGCGGAGGTAGAGGAGCCGGTCGCCGAGGCGGTAACCGGCCTCGACGAGCGCGGCCCACGTCTGCGGGCCGCAGATGCCGTCGCGCCGCAACCCGCGGGCTTCCTGGAAGGAGAGCACGGCTGCTTCGGTGGCGGGATCGAACGTGCCGACCTCCGTCCACCCACCACCGAAGCCCGCCGCGCTCAACCTCCGCTGGAGGTCACGGACGCCTTCACCCCGGTGCCCGCGGCGCAGGACGGGGAAGGCGGGACGGGCGCTTAGCCCAGGAACTCGTCGAGCTCGGCCAGCAGCTGGCCCTTGCTCTTGGCGCCCACCAGGCGCTTCTTCGGCTGGCCGTCCTGGAAGACGATCAGGGTCGGGATGCTCATCACGTCGAAGCGACGGGCCGTGTCCGGCGCGTCGTCCACGTTGAGCTTGGCCACCTTCAGCTTCCCCGCCTGCTCGGTCGCCACCTCGTCGAGGATCGGGGCGATCATCTTGCACGGGCCGCACCACTCCGCCCAGAAGTCGACGACGATCGGCTCGCTGGACGCACCGACAGCCTCGTCGAACGTGCCGTCGGACAGCGTGATGATGTGCTCGGCCATGCCTGCTCGATCCCTTCTGGATGGGTGAGGGGGACTGGGAGGAAGAACACCCCCGACCGCGGGGCCATTCCGGCGCGGGTCAGCGGGCCGCGTGGGCCATCGCCTCGAGCCAGCGCTCGGCGTCGATGGCGGCCATGCACCCGCTGCCGGCGGCCGTCACCGCCTGGCGGTAGACGTGGTCCTGGACGTCACCGCAGGCGAAGACGCCCTCGACGTTTGTCCGGGTGCCGTGGCTGGTGAGCAGGTAGCCGGCGTCGTCCATGTCGAGCACGCCCTTGAAGAGGTCGGTGTTGGGCCGGTGGCCGATGGCCACGAACAGGCCCGACACGGCCAGCTTCTGCTCCTCGCCCGTGACGACGTCGCGCACCACCGCACCTTCGAGCTTGGTGTCCCCGAGGAGGTCGACCACGACGTGGTCCCACAGGATCTCGATCTTCGGGTTGGCGAAGACCCGGTCCTGCAGGATCTTCGAGGCCCGCAGCTCGCGGCGGCGGTGGATGAGGATGACCTTGGAGGCGAACTTGGTGAGGAACAGGGCCTCCTCCGCCGCGGAGTCGCCCCCGCCGACCACGGCGATCTCGTGGTTGCGGAAGAAGAACCCGTCGCAGGTGGCGCAGGTGGAGAGGCCGTGGCCGAGGAGGCGCTGCTCGCTCTCCAGGCCGAGCATGAGCGACTGCGCGCCGGTGGCGATGATGACGGCGTCGCTGCGGAGCTCCTCGTCGCCGATCCAGACGCGGAAGGGCCGTTCGGAGAAGTCGACCCGGGTCACGCGGTCGGTGCGCAGGGTGGCGCCGAAGCGGATGGCCTGCTGGCGCATGCGGTCCATGAGCTCCGGGCCGAGGATGCCGTCGGGGAACCCCGGGAAGTTCTCGACCTCGGTGGTGAGCATGAGCTGCCCGCCGGGCTGGTCGGAGGTGGACGACGGCTCGCCTTCGATGACCAGGGGAGCCAGGTTGGCGCGTGCCGCGTAGATGGCGGCGGTGAGCCCGGCGGGACCGGACCCGATGATCACGACCTTGTGCGAGTTGTCCACGTACGGCTCCGTCAGGTGCGCTCGAGGGCGGGGCTCCGCCGGCGCGTCCACAACACCAGGCCGGCCAGCGTGAGCACGCCGCCGACGAGCAGGTGGGCAGCCCAGACGTCGCCCGGGAGGTAGGCGTTCACCAGCCGCACCAGCCCCACGACCACCAGGACCACCGCGGCGACCCCCAGGATGGCGGCCAGGAGCCCGAACACCACCCCGCGGGCCACCAGCAGGGCGGGACGGGTGGTCCGGTCGCGCACCTGCTGCACGACGTTGACCACGATGTCGGTCGCCTGGGCGGCCCAATCAGGTCCCTTGCCGTTCGGGCTGGGCGACACGCTCACGGCCATGGCAGGAGCCTATCGGCGGCCGGTCGCCGGGGGTCGGGACCGCCACGCGCCGGCGGCGTGCTCAGTCCCAGGGCACCTCGGCCAGCACCTCGCAGCCCTGCTCGGCGAGCACCAGCGCCGTGCTCGGGGCGTCGGCGCCCACGGGGACCACGGCCACCGCGACCGCCGGCGTCCCCGCCAAGGTCAACGTGCCCAGGTCGACGGCGGTGGTGCCGGGCGGGTGGCCGGCCAGCGCCTCCTGGCTGCAGGCGGTGGCGGGCACGTCGAGGGCGCGGGCGTCGCGCCACGCGTCGGGCAGGGGCGACAGCTGCGCCCGGCCCTGCACGTCGCCGAGGTGCGGCAGGGCGGCGCGCGTCGACGGGTCGGCGGCCCCCGCGTCGCTCGGCGCGGTGGCGGCGCCGACGTCGCCCTCGCGCAGCGCGATCGCGTCCTCGCTGCCGCCGGCCGCCGCGGTGGTGGCGCCTCCCGCCGCCGTCGACGCCGACGCCTGGCCCAGGGCGCCACTGGCGGCATCGTTGTCGTCGTCGCCGCCGAGCGCGGCCAGCCCGGCCACCAGGCCGGCCAGCACGAGCACGACCGCGGCCGCGACGCCGACCAGCGCACCGGGCCTCCGGTCGCGCCGTTCGCGCCGGCGGCCCGTCGCCACGCCGATCGGCACGGCGCCGGTCCGAGCAGGGGCGGGGGCGGCGGGCGCACTCGCGCCGTCCTCGACCTCGAGGACCTCCCGGTCCTCGGCCTCGCCGTTCGCCGCCGCGACGAGGGCCGCGGCCAGGGTGGTCCGCCCCACCTCGTCGGGCAGCGCCGGCACGTCGGCCAGCGACTGCCGCAGCGCCCGCAGGGTCCCCAGCCGCGCCCGGAGCTGCGGGTCGGCGGCCACCCGCGCCTCCTCGTCGGCGCTGGCCATGCCGTCGAGGACGGCGCTCAGCAGCTCGTCGACCGGATCACCGGGATCCTGCGGGGGGAGGCGGGTGTCGCTCATGAACGTGGGGTTGGACGTCGGCGGCCGGTGTCGCGGTTCCCGCCCTCGTCGAGGGTGCGGGCCAGCGCGGCCCGGCCGCGGGCGATGCGGGACTTGACGGTGCCGGCGGGGATCTCCAGGACGGCGGCGATCTCGCCGTAGTCGAGGCCGAGGACGTCGCGCAGCACCACGGGCGCCTGGAACTCGGCGGGCAGGGCGGCCAGGGCGGCGTCGATGCTCAGCCGGTCGGTCACCGCGCTGGCGACGTCGGGCCGGTCGTCGCGGCGGTCGGGCGCGGTGGCGTGGGCGTCGTCGGCGATCGGGCGGCGTCGCCGCCGGCGCAGCTCGTCGAGGCAGGCGTTGGTCGTGACGCGGTAGGCCCAGGTGGCGAAGCTGGCGCGGCCGTCGAAGCGGGGCAGGCCCCGGACCAGGGCGATGAGCGCGTCCTGGAGGGCGTCACCGGCGTCGGCGTCGTTGCCCGTGAGCCGCCGGCAGATCTTCCAGAGCTGCGGCTGGTGCCGCCGGAGCAGCTGGTCGAGGGCGCGCCGGTCGCCGGCCTGGGCCGCTGCCACCAGCGCGGGCTCGTCGATGTCGACGTCCCCGTCCACGGTCAGCCGCCGGCTCGCACCGAGAGCTCGCCGACCACCATCCGGTGGCGACCGTCGTCGTCGGGCTCGCCCAGGTCGCGGAACCACACGAGGAGGTAGCGGGCCTGCGTGCCGCCGAGGTCGAAGCGGTGGTCACCGTCGACGCCGGCCGCGGCCGCCACCGGGTCGCCCCAGCCGTCGAGGTCGGCGGGCGGCGCGTCGGCCGCGAAGACCTGCGCCCCCCACCCCTCGGTGGGCGAGACCACCACCAGCTCGTCCACCGCCGCCCGCTCGGTGAGCTCGATGACCAGACCGGCCCCCGGCTTCGTCCCGAAGTTGCGCTGGTTGTAGCCCTCGGTGCTCCAGGTGGTGGCGGGGTCGCCGTCGAAGGCCCGGGGCAGCTGCTCGGGGTGCTCCCGCCCGTCGCCCGGCGGGGGGTCGAGCTCGGCCAGCCCGGCCATGGCCACCGGCC
>Ga0182742_1003316_pt1 | contig 15960 bp, 13 predicted proteins | sample eDN5th37CBELigMG_FD_128880 | JGI IMG/M metagenome (GOLD analysis project Ga0182742, IMG submission 128880) | Enriched Miracle-Growth compost microbial communities from Emeryville, California, USA - eDNA 5th pass 37_C BE-Lig MG (version 2)... ...
AGCTCGACCATGCCGGCGTCGAGGTTGCGGATCAGGATGCCGATGTCGTTCTCGTCCAGCCAGTCCGACTGGCTGGCGCGGACCACGCGCAACCCTTCATAGAGCTTCGCTGCATTGCGCGCCGCGCCGCCATCGCCGAGGGTCAGCGCCGTGCGGCCGCCCGGCCCGGCATAGAGGATGGTGCCGCGCATGGTCAGCCCCGCCGCGGCGCCGGGCAGGATCAGCGGCATGGTGGTGCGGAAGGTGCCCTCGCCGATCTCCAGATGCTTGCCGCTGGCGGCAGCTGCGGTCATCGCCGCCTGCAGCGCCGGGCCGTCATCCGTCATGCCGTCGCCCACCGCGCCGAAATCGCGGGCGGAGAGGCGCTCGGCCAGCTTGTCCTCCACCGTGCGCGGCACCCCGCCCGGAAAGGGAAGGGAGAGCGTGTCGCCGCGGTCATGGACGGTGATGTTGCCGGCGCTGTCGAAGCCGAGCAGCCGGTTGGCGCGTGCCGCGCGCAGCGGCAGGATGGTGGTGCCGCCGACCTCGGAGGGGTCGAGGCGCAGGGCGGAGCCGATCTCCTGCTTCATCTCCTGCAAGGCGGCGATCTGGTAATCCAGCTCGTCGTTCAGGGTGCGGGCGCGGAGGATGCCGTTCTCCTGGAAATCGGCATTGCGGGCGACGACCAGGTTGCGGCGCAGCGTCACGCTGCTGCCGGGCGGCGGCGCGGCGGCGAAGGTGATGCTGCCGCCTTCCGAGCGCCCGGCACCGGAGACGGTGTAGCCGGCAGCCTGCACCAGGCCGTCTATCCGCACCTCCAGGTCGCTCTCCTTGAAGATCGGGAAGGGGTAGGTGAAGCGGGTCTGCGTGCCGTCGGCCACGTAATGCACGCGCGGCGCGACATCGCCGATCCTTATATGCTCGACCATGCTGGGACTCCGGGGGTGTGAGGGGGGCTGGCCCCTGGCCTGGGCGGCTAGTCCAGAAGGCTGCGGGCGAAGTAGCCGAAGCTGCGGCCGGACTGCAGCAAGGCGGTCAGCGTGCCATCCGGGTTCAGCAGGCTGCTGCGTCCCTGTGCCAGCCGGGCGCGGAAGGTCGCGTCATCCGCATCCTGCGCCGCCGCGGCGTCCTGCTTCAGCCCGGCTATGACCGCGCCGGCGGAGCCCTCGTCCGGCGCCCGCCCGCCCGCGGCCATCCGGGCGCGGGTGGAGGCGATGGTGCGTGCCAGGGCTTGGCTGCGCGCCAGCGCCGCTTCCTGCTGCTGCTGCTTCAGGACCTGCTGCCGTGCCTGCTCCTGCTGCTGCGCGACCTGCGCCTGGGCGCGGCTGGCGGCCTGTGCATACTGCGCCTGGCGGATATTGCCGTAGAGCGTGGCGCCCGCGCCGACCAGCGTGGCAATCGAGGCAAGAGCGGCCATCAGTCGGTCATCCTCATCTCGGTGGTGACGGAAAGCAGCGTCATCGGCAACGGCGTCGCGTCCTCGATGCGCCAGAGCGGCCGCATCGCGTCGCGCTGCCAGCCAAGGGCGCGCAGGCGGACATCGCCGGTGAAGAGCCGCGGCGGCGCATCCAGCAGCGGCGTGCCCAGCCGGCGGAAGGGCAGCGGCGCGGCGCCGCGGCCGAGATCGACCGAAAGCGCCGCCGTCTCCAGCAGCCGGAAGGTGACGGAGACCAGCCGCAGCGGCGCCGCGCGGACGCCAAGCGTGGTGGCGAGATCCGGCGGCAAGGGCTCGACCACATGCGTGAAGGCGAGGCCGGCCTGCACCGCCATTGCCGGGGGATCGAGCGTGACCGCACCGCCCTGGACCAGGGCGGTGCCGCGCGGCGCGCCATCCGCCACCACGCCCACCTCCTGCCCTTCGAGATGGCCGAGGCCGGTCCAGCGGTCCTGGGCCTCGGCGGCGGTGCCGGTGAGGGCGGCGTCCAGCGCCAGCGCCTCGTCGAAGCGCTCCAGGCGATGCGTGCCCAGGCGCTCCACCACGGCCCAGACCGTGCCCTCGATCTCGGCGAGGGCGCGGAAGGCGCCTTCCGTCTCCTGCCGCGTCCAGGCGGTGACTTCCTCGGCGCGATAGAGCGTCAGGGTGGCCAGCGAGCCATCCGCCATCGCCACATGCAGCAGCCGGCGGCGCTGGTCGTAGCACATCGCCACCGGGTCGCGGACGAGGTGCTGCGAGACCAGCGCCAGGTCGTTCGCCTGGTAGAGCTGCTGCAGGTCGGTATAGGTGAACTCGAAGATCCCCCGCCCGCTGCGCGCGGCGAAGATGGTCGAGCCGTCCACATCCACCGGCTGCACCATGCGCCCGACCGGCGAGCCGACGCGGGTCTGCCGGTTGAGCTGAATGCTGGCCGGCGTCAGCGGGGTGCCGGTGACCATCCACTCGGCACCGGAAGTGAAGACCTGCAGATGCTGGCCGGAGAACACGCCGCGGATCGCGTTCACCTGGTCCGAGACCAGGCCGAACTCGATCCCCTGGTCATCCAGGCCGGTGCCGAGGTCGAAATTGAACAGGTCCCCGGATTGCGAGAGCCAGAGCCGGTTCGGCAGGTCGCGCGAGCCGCCGATCACCAGCCGGTCCTGGTGGAAGCAGAGGCAGACCGGCCAGCCGCGCACCGGGGAGAAGGCGGCCTCCTCCCAGTCGGTCGTCGCGTCGGTGCCGGTGAGCGTCTCCTCCACCCTGGCGCTGGCTTGGGCGCCGGAGAGCACCGCATCCACCCGCACCCGCTTGCCGGCGATGCGGAAGCGCGTGCCTGCATGGCCGGGCTGGAAGACCGGGGCGGAAGCGGTGAGGATGATGTCGCCCTCTGTCCCGCTCGGCGCCAGGGTGATGTCATCCGGGGCGAAGCGGTAGAAGGGCTCGCAGAGGAAGCTCCAGGGCGCCACGGTCCAGCTTGTGTGGCCGGTGCGGGTGATCCGCTGCGGCACCATCTCCGGATGGCAGAGCAGCAGCGTGTCGGCGCTCTGCGTATAGGCGAGCTGCGGCAGCATCGCCTCGGTCCAGGGGCCGGAGAGCCGCGCGACCTCCGCATCACCGATGAAGACGCGCATCTCGCCCGCCGTCAGCACCAGAAGGTAGGTCTGCTCCGTGTTGAACTCGAAGGGGATGAGGCGCGCCGGGCCGGGCAGGATGGCGACATGCCTCAGGCCGGGGCGGCGCGTCACGCCGCCGGTCGGCTGGATGAAGACGTTGCGCAGGCGCCGCGCGCCATTGGCCCAGGCGCGCAGATCCGGGCGGCCGAGCAATTCCGGCGCCAATTCGCCAGCCGTGAAGCTGGTCTTCAGGATGCGGGACTGCGCCATGCTCAGCCCCGCACCGAGATCAGCGGGAAATCCTCGATGGCGCGCGGCGTCGCCTGCTGGCTGTCGGCCAGCCGGGCGGCCCGCAATTCCGCTTCCGCCTGGCTGGCGAGGAGCTGGGCGCGGCTGTTGTTCTCGGTCAGCGGCAGGCAGAATTCGGCGGCCAGCCGCGTGACCAGCGCGGCGGCGAAAAAGGGCGGGAAGGCGCTCTCCTCCGGCCGGAAGATGTAGGTCAGCACCACCTGTTCGGCATTGCAGTGCAGCCGGTCCTCGAACAGGCGATAGGCAAGGCCGCGGCCGGTGCGGGGATGGCCTGCGGACAGCGCCCGCAGGAAGTCGGCCGGAAGCTGGAAGGCATTGGCGAAATCCGCCACGGGCTTCGCGGCCAGGCGCGGCAGGCTGGCCTGGCCGGTGGCGAAGCTCCAGGGATGGGCAGAGAGCAGCGCATCGCGGATCGCGGGGTAGAGATTGGCCGCGACCTCCGCCTCGGCGGTGCCCTCGTCGAGCGAGGCAATGGGCTGCGCGCCGAGCTTCAGCAGCGCGCGGGAGCAAAGCGCGAGGGCGGAGAGGGCCATCGGAAACTCCGGTGCAGCGATGGAAGGGGAGGGGACCCCACCCCCGAAACCGGAGGTGGGGCAGGAAGCGAGGCGCGCTATTCCTTGCAGCGCATGCGGACGACACCCGTGTCGTCCACCAGCACCGCGCCCTGGCTCATCATGGTGTTGACGAAATGCGCGGCGCGGTCGCCGTGCCAGGTGATGTCGGTGGTGATCTCCGCCGCCACGGCATGGCCGACCGCCGTCTTGTGGTAGAAGTAGCAGTAGCGCAGCGAGCCGTTCTTCGTCAGGCCACTGTGCGGGATCCAGAGCGCGCCGAGCCAGCGCTTCGCCTGGGTGGCGCCCTTCCAGGGCAGTTCCTCCGGGCCGACATACTGGGCATTGGCGAATTCCTGGATCTGCAGCAGCTCGCTCCACTGCTTCCAGCCGACCACGGCGAAGCGGTTTCCGTCATCGGGGACATCCGCCTCGCCCAGCATCTCGAAGGCCAGCAGCACCTTGGCGCGGGTCAGGCCCTCATTGTCGGTCTGGCCGCTCGCGGTGCCCACCGCCTCGCGCGTCGCGCTGTCCAGGGCGGCGATGATCAGCTCGTCCGTCTTGCGGCCGAGGGCATAGGCGCCGGCATTCGCCACCACCATGCGCTCGTCGATATTGGTCTTCAGCTCGTCCAGCCGGTCCACCCAGTCGCCGGCATAGTAGTCCTGCAGGAAGCACTCGACCTGGGAGTGGTCGATGTTCATCACCGGCACCACGCCGTTGCGTGCCTTGGCGGCGGCGGTGCCGCGGCCGACCTTCTGGAAGACGGTGGAGGCGCCGCGCACCTCGGTCTTGCTACGCACGGTGGGGCGCAGCTTGCTGCCCTGGCGCTGATAGGCCTCCTGCACCTCAGTCTGGTATTGCTTGATGAAGGCCTGGTCGATCGAAGCGGACATGCCGTCGCTCCTCTGTGTCACCGGGTTGGGAAAAGGGCGCGCGCAGCGGTTGGCCGGCGAGGGGCCGCCGCGCCGCCCGGCGTGCCGCGGCCCCTTGCGGGGTTGGTCGCGGCCCGGAATGGGGAGCGGGGGCGGGCGGCATATCGGCTCTGGCCCGCCCCCGCAGGCAGCGGGGCGAGCGCGCGGAGAGGGAAGGGCGCGCGCTCAAGCCCCGCTGCGAAGCGGGATCAGCTTCCGACGAGGCGGCGGAAGCCCTCGGTCACGCGGCGGACGAATTCCGGCTCCCGCGTGCGCCAGTAGCGCGGGTCGCGCATCATGGCGCGCAATTCGGCCTCGCTCGCGGCGGCGGGCGGGGCGGCCTCGCGGGAGAGGCCGGGCTCCTCCTTGCGCATCATCTGCTCCAGGGCCAGCACGCCCTCCGCGGTGCTGGACAGCGCCTCGAAGACCGGCGCGGGCAGCTTGGCGCGGCCCCAGGCGGCAAGCTGCGCCGCCACCTGGCGGAAGCGTTCCTCGCCGCCGAAATGCGCATGCAGCTTCTCGCGCTGCCGGTCGGCTTCGAATTGCGCGGCGGCCTCGGCGATCAGCGGCAGCAGGCGTTCCGCGGCCAGGTCGTAGACGAGCTGCGCCTGGGCATTGCTGAAATGCGCCGCGTGCAGCCGCCTGTTCACCTCCGGGTCGGAGCAGCAGAGATCGTGCGGCGCGTTGATGCAGTAGCCATCCGGCGTCTCCGGGATGCCCATGGCCTGACGGAAGCGCTGCAGATCCTCGGGCGTCGCATCCGCCGCTGGCGGGGCGGCGCGCTGGGAGAGGCGGCGCTCCAGCTCGCGATAGGATTTCAGCAGGGCGTCCACGCGCAGCGTGCCGGTCTCGGCGTCCCAGAATTTCTCGGGAATGTCGGCGGGGCGCGCCGTGGCCTTGCCGGGCTCCGCCGGTGGCGTCTGCAACAGGTTCTCGGGCATGCGTGGGTTACTCCCGGTTGGGATTGGAAGGGACGGGGACGAGAACCTCGGAGGGCGCGCCGAGGGTGCGGGCCAGCCAGCGCGTCGCCGCGGCGGCGTCCACCTGCGCCGCGGCTGCGCCGCCGAGCTTGCCGACGGCCTCCAGGAACAGCAGCGTGTTCGCTGCATCCGCCCGGCCCTGCACGCGGGCGAGCGGGCTTTCGTAGCGCAGCGCCGCTTCGCGCCCGTCCAGCAGCAGGGCGGGGATCTCGCCGCGCCGGCGCAGGATGCCGAGGCAGCGCGTGACCAGCGGCGTCAGCAATTCCGCCTGCAGGCGCCCATAGCTGGCGCCGAGCAGCCGCGCGGTCTGGGCGCTGCGTTCCAGTACCTCCGTCGCGGTCATCCGTGCGTCCTGCACGGGGCCCAGCCGGTCCGCCAGCAGGGCGCTGCGGATGCGCGCGCGCAGATCCTGCAGCACCAGTTGCGAGACATCGAAATTCCCCGGCGGTGCCAGCGGCGTCAGGCCGGCGCTGCCCGGTGCCTTCGGGATGATGCTGCCCGGCACCAGCTTCACCGTGGCGGGGTTCAGCACCCCGTCATCCTCCGCCTGCCAGATGCCGGTGACGGCGATGGAGGCGTTCTTCAGCACCATCTCCACCACCGCATTGGCGGTGCGGATGTCGGGCAGCGCCTTCATCACCGGGCTGCGGCCATAGGTCTCGCCTGGTGCCTTCAGCCAGCGGAAGGCGATGCAGGGGCTTTCCGCGAAGCGGCCCTCGGCCAGGACCACGGGGCGGTCCGGCTCCGCAGTCAGCAGCGCGACGTAGCGGATGCCGCAGCGGTCGGGCCACACCGCCTCCAGCACCGGCAGCGGCGCCGGATCCTCCGTCGTGGCGGCGCGCAGGATCTCCGGCGGCAGCACGGCGGAAGGATGGCGGCGGCGGATCTCGGCGGCGGAGAGCCGCGCCTGGCGGAAGACGGTGTCGAGCCGGCCGGTCGGCCCCTCCTCCAGCACTGCGCTGCGCAGCGGGACGGCGGTGAAGCGGAAGGCGGAGGCCTCGCCGAGCGGCGCCTCCTCCACCAGCAGCAGGCCGGTGCCGGCGACGACCAGGTCCAGGAAGGCCTGGTGCATCTCGATCGCGAAATTCGAGCGGTCGAAATGCCCCTGCAGCGTGGCGGCCGCATCCTCCAGCGCCTCGGCCACGGCGCGGCCCTGCGGGGTGTCTTCCACCGGCCGCGCCGGGGCCAGGCCGAACCAGCGGGACCAGGGCGGCGTCAGCTCCGCCAGCAGCGAGGCGGCGAGCTGCTCGGCGGCATCCGCCGCGGTCGCGTCGAAGAGTGCGGGGCCGCCGGAAGGCGGGGGCAGCACATGGTCGTAGCAGGCCTGCCAGATGGGCTCGAAGGGCCGGCGCCGCTCCAGCGCGCGGGCGTGGCGGGCCAGGATTTCGGTCGGCTCCACCATCCTATTCCCCAAGCAGCGACTTGCGGGTTGCCGCGGGCAGCGGCGCGAGCACGCCACGCGCCGAGGTGGCGATGGTGCCGGCCCGGCCGCGGGCGGCGCGGGCGCGGGCCTCGGCGCGCGCCTCCTGGCCGGCCTGCTCGGGGGGTGGTGTCGGCGGCGCCGGCTCGGGTTGCGGCGCGGCGACGATCACCGGCTTCGGGGCTCTGAACAGGCCACCCATGCGCGTCACCTCTCCTGTGCTCGGAAGGTTCCGCCTGCCCGAAAAAGCCGCGGGTCCGGCCCTCGGGGGAGAGGGCCGGACCCGCGCAGTCGGGAGGGGATCGGGAGGAAGCCAACGGACGCAACTCGGCCGTTGACAGGAACATTTCTAGAACATCACCTGCGTGGGCGTCAAGGAATTTTTTCTCCCCTCGATCCGCCGCAGCGCCCGGAACAGGCCGAAGGGGGTCAGCGCGAAGGGCGCGCCCGCCCCCAGCACCGCCCGGCACAGCGCGACGCAGGAGAAGGGGGCGAGCGGCGGCAGCAGGCGCCGCCGCGCCCCGCCCGGCCGGAAGGGGCCCAGCACCGCGAATCCCGCCCGCCGGTAGAAGCCCGGCAGGTCGAAGCCGGGCGGCAGCTCCAGCCGCGCCACCACCAGCCGGCCGGAGAGCGGGTCCAGCACCGTCCAGCCTGCCGAATCGGCCAGGGCCGCGAAGCAGTGCCGGAAGCCCGGCCGCAGCGGCCGGAGCCAGGGTTGGTCCGCCTGGCCGCCGAAGACGATGAAGGCCCGCTGCTCCGCCGCCTCCGCCGCGCGGGCATGGGCAAGCCGGGTGAGGGGACTCATGTGCCGGCGCCCGGCAGGGGGTGGATTGTGGCCTCCTCGGCCGGCATGGGCGGCGGGCCGGCGACGATGCCCTTCATCCGCAGCGGCCAGTCGAGTCGCTCCATCGCCTCCCGCCACAGCCGCCAGTCGCCGCGCTCGCGCGGGTAGCGGGGATCCGGGACCTGCTGCCGCTCCCCCCAGATGCGCATGATCCGGACATGCAGCAGCTCGATCCGCCGCTGGCGGTAGAGGCGGTCGAGGCACTTGACCACGTCATCCGGCTCGCAGGGTCGGGGGACGGCGCCGGCGCCCGCGACGATGCGCGCGCCTTCGCGTCGGGCGATCAGCCCGGCCATGGTCCAGAACCAGGCTTCCTCGACGCTGCGGAAGGGTTCCGCCTGGGTCGCGCTGCTGCGGAACGGGGCGTAGCCGGGACGGGCGGCGATCTGCATGGGGGGTGTCGCTCCTCCTTGCTGGGGCGAGAACATTTCAGGAACGTAAACCCTGGGTTGTGGGCTCCGCAAGAGGGGTGAAGGAAAACTCGCCTATTGAACTCCGACTCGTAACCTAGGATGTTATGCCCATGCGGCATGACGACATCTGGCGGGCGATCGACGCCCTGGCGGCCGAGCATGGCCTCTCGGCCTCCGGCCTCGCGCGCAAGGCCGGGTTGGACCCGACAGCCTTCAACCCCTCGAAGCGCGTCGGCGCGGATGGCCGTGCCCGCTGGCCCTCGACCGAGAGCGTCGCCAAGATCCTGACCGCCACCGGCACCAGCATCGAGGCCTTCGCTGCCCTCGTCACCGGCATGCCCGCCCTGCCGCGGGCGAATCGCGCGCCCGCTGCCCGGCGCATCCCGCTGATCGGCCTGGCCCAGGCCGGTGGCGACGGCTATTTCGACGATGGCGGCTACCCCGTGGGCGGCGGCTGGGACGAGATCGCGGTGCCCGAGGTCGGCGACCCCAACGCCTATGCGCTGGAAATCTCCGGCGACAGCATGGAGCCGGTCTTCCGCGACGGCGACATCGTCATCGTCTCCCCCGGCGCACCGATCCGTCGCGGCGACCGCGTGGTGGTCCGCACCCAGCGGGGCGAGGTGATGGCAAAGGAGCTGAAGCGGCAATCCGCCCGGCGAATCGATCTGCGCAGCCTCAACCCGGCGCATCCGGATTACGGCTTCGACCTGGCCGAGATCGCCTGGATGCACCGGATCGTCTGGGCCAGCCAGTAGCCCCGGCGCCGCGCGGGCCTAGAGCGCTTTCCGCCCGCCCTGGCTTGCGGCGAACGCTCCATGTCATTGTCCGTAGAACAGATTCACGCTCCGGAGCGGTGCCGCTCCTCCGCGATCCGCTCTAGCCGGCTCCCGGACCCGCGCCGATGGATCTGGGCAGGGTCACGGTGAAGGTGGAGCCTTCGCCCGGCCGGGACGCTACCGAGATGCTGCCGCCGAGCCGCCGCACCAGCGCCCGCACATGGGCGAGTCCGATCCCTTCGCCGGGCCGGTCCTGGGCCCCGGAGCGGCGGAACAGCTCGAAGATGCGGTCGAAATCCCTCGGGTTGATGCCGCGCCCGTTATCCGTGACCTCGTAACGGAGATTCGGCCCGGCTTCCCGCCCGCTCACCACGATCCGGCCCGGCCGGCCGGGAACCAGGTATTTGACGGCATTCTCGATCAGGTTGCCGAAAACCTGCTCGACCGCCAGCCGGTCGCTCACCAGGTCGGGGAGGTCCCCGATGACCAGTTCGGCGCCTTGCTCGCCGAGCTGGTGCGCCAGGACCTCGCATTGGCCTTCGAGGAGCTGGCGCATCCCGATCCGCTCCGGAGTCAGGACCCGCCGCCCCTCGCGGGACAGCTTCAGGATGGCGGTGATGAGCCGGTCCATCCTGGAGCAGGAGGTGCGGATGAAGCCGACCGCCTCGGCGAGATCCTCCTCGATGGCCGCGCGGAGTTCCGGGGTGACGAGGCCGGGATCGCGCTCGGCGGCCGCCCGGTAGAAGCGCTCGATCTCCTCCTGGACGTACTCCAGCTCGCTGGTGAAGCCCATGATGTTGACGAGCGGCGCCCGGAGGTCGTGGCTCACGATATAGGCGAAGCGCTGCAGCTCCTCATTCGCCGCATCCAGCTCGGCGACGCGGTAGGCGAGCATCTCGGCGAGGCGTCGGGTCTCCGCCTGGGCTTCGACGGCTTGTTTCTGGCTGCGCCGCAATTCCTCCTCGGCCTGCTTCAGGTCGTGGATGTCGGTGCAGGTGCCGAACCAGCGCTCGATCTCGCCCCGTTCGTTGCGGATGGGCAGGGCCCGGCCGATATACCAGCGATAGGATCCTTCCTGCGTGCGGAAGCGGTATTCGATCTCATAGTGCGAGCCGGTCGCCACCGACCGGCGCCATGCCTCCCGGCCCCGCTCGCGGTCCTCCGGATGGAGCGCCGCGACCCAGCCTTCCGCCTTGCTCTCCTCGAAGGAGAGGCCGGTCAGCTCGAACCAGCGGCTGTTGTAGTAGTCGCGATAGCCGTCGGGCCGCGCCGTCCAGACGACCTGCGGCATCGCCTCTGCCATGCTGCGGAACTTGCGCTCGCTGTCCTGCAGCGCCTCCGCCACCCGCCTCTGCTCGGTGACGTCGTGCCCCTGCACGAAGATGCCGGATGTCGTGCCGTCCGGGCCGATAATGGGCTGATAGACGAAATCGACATAGCGCTCCTCCCGGGGCTCTCCGGGTGCCTGCTCCAGGAGGACGCGGACGCTCCGCCCGACGAAGGGCTGGCCGGTCGCATAGACCCGGTCGAGCAGGTCGATGAAGCCCTGGCCCACCATCTCGGGCAGGGCTTCCCGCAGGGACTTGCCGAGGATGTCCCGGTTGCCGATCAGCTTGTGATAGGCGGCATTGGCGATGCCGAAGACGTGCCCGGGGCCGTTCAGCACGGCCATGAAGCCGGGGGCCTGCTCGAACAGGGCCCGGAGATGCTGCCGTTCTTCCTCAAGCGCCTGATTGGTTTCCTGCACCGCCTGCGCCCGGCGGAGGACATCCGTCTCGATCAGCGGTGAGGGGCCGGACGCCATGACCGAGCGCCTTGCGAACATGCGAAGCCGGTGCAGCTCCGTGACATCAACGGTGTGCTGCAGGATGAAGGCGAGCTGGCCGGCCTCGTCGAAGAGGGGCGTATGCGTCGCGCTCCAGTAGCGCTCCTCGAAGCCCCGGCCGTCCCGAAGGGCGATGTCGTAATGGATCAGCGGCAGGTGGTCGGGCTGCCCCTCCCTGGTGACGCGTTCCAGGGAGGTGCGGAGCTGGCGATGGCCGGCCGAATCCGGATCGCTCGGGAAGGCCTCGAAAAGGTTGCGGCCAACCAGATCCTCGCGCTTCCGCATGGTCGCCCGGAGATAGGCCTCGTTCATCGCGACGATGGTGAAGGCCGGATCCAGGAGGACGTATGGATTCGGGGATGCCCTGAACAGCGCTTCGAAATTGACGGGGCTTATGCGGCTGATGAAGTCCACTCGGTTGCGCCGGGCAGGGCCAGCGTCCTCTGTCCGTTCCGGCCAAGAGGCCCGGTGGCGTTTAGATCAGCACTTCGGCGGGAATGCCAAGGGTGGCGGGGGCAACTATGCGTGTTGTGTCCGCGGGCAGGGCCGGCCGCGGCGTGGCCGCTAGGCTGCCTCCCCCCGCCGCTCCGGCAATTCCCGCTGCAGGGCCGGCGGCAACAGCGGGCGCAGCCTTTCCAGGTCCCGCTCCGCCCGGCAGGCGAGGAAGCGCCGCGGCACCTGCTCCGGGCCAGTGAGCGGCACGGCGGTCAGGCCGATATCGGCATAGATGCGCAGCAGGTTCGGGCCGACGCGCCAGAAGGCGGGGTCCACCCCCGCGCGCTCGCACAGGTCGCGGAAGCGCCAGATGGCGGAGATCCCGTCGCGCCGGTCCCCCGCCGGGTCGCCGAGCGCCAGCCAGACCCTGTCCCGCTTCAGGAAGGCGAAGCCGGCCCGCCCCGCCTCCCCGAAGACCGCGCCATCGGCCTGGGCCGGCGCCAGCGCGCCAAGCGCCGAAAGCCGCGCCCGCGTGCCCGCATCCCATGGCTCCACGCCGAGGCGCGCCGGGCGCAGCAGCCGCACCATGGCGACCAGCAGCAGCACCCCGGTGAGCCCCACGGTGAAGCGCAGCGAATCCGGTGCGAGGGGGGAGAGCACCACATCCCACCAATTCTCTTCCGAGACGCGGCCGCCATAGGCGACCAGCGCCAGGGTGATGCCGCAGGCCGCGACCGCCAGCAGCGGCACCAGGGCTTCGGACGAGAGCGGTTCCCGCGTCAGCCGCGAATCGCGGTAGAAGGCGCCGCGCAGTGCCGCCAGCAGCACGCCGAGCAGCAGATAGGCGCCCCAGAGCCACCAGGCCTCGCCGCGCAGCCAGACGATCACCGCGCCGTTCAGCAGCAGCAGCAGCGACCCGATCCAGGCGATCGAAAGCCGCCGCAGCAGGCCGAAGGCCATGACCAGCAGCAGCGACCCGACCACCGAGGCGGCGAAATGGCTGGCGATGGCGGCGGCATGGCCGGCCCACATCTCCAGCATCGTGCCCTTGATCGGCAGCGCGCCCATGAAGATCAGCAGCGCACCGGCAAGCGCCACGAGGGAGGCGATGGCCGGCACCTCCAGCGCCTCGGTCCCGCGGCCGAGGGCGCTGATCCGGGCCAGCAGGGCGCGGCGCTGGCTGATCTCGAAGCCGGCAAAGAGCGCGCCGGCGATGAAGAGCGGAATGACGTAGTAGTAGAGCCGGAAGACGAAGAGCGCGCCGACCACCTGCGCCGCCGGCATGTAGGGCTGCAGCCCGAGCAGGATGGCGCCGTCGAAGACGCCGATACCGCCCGGCACATGCGCCAGGATGCCGGCCGCATAGGCGGCCAGGTAGATTCCGACGAAGCGCAGAAAGGTCAGCCCCTCGGCCGGCGGCAGCAGGGCGTAGAAGATGCCGGCCGTCACCGCCACATCCACCGTCGCCAGCGCCGTCTGCATCAGAGCCATGCGCGGGCCGGGCAGGTCGATCTCGTATTTGAAGATCCGGATGTGCCGCACGAAGCGGCTCAGCACGACATAGGTGAGGACGATGCCCCAGAGCGGGATGGCCAGCGCCTGCAGGGCCCAGTGCGGCAGATGGGCGCCGAACCAGGGCACCACCTCCGGCTCGACGATCAGCACCAGGCCGCCGAGTGCCATGCCGCCCAGCCCGAAGGTGAGGCTGGTGAAGCCCACCACCTTGGCGATCTCCAGCGGCGTCAGCCCCCAGGCGGAATAGAGCCGGAAGCGCACCGCAGCGCCCGAGACGGCGGCGAAGCCGAGATTGTGCGCCAGCGAATAGCCGCAGAAGGAGGCGAGCAGCGACCGCGCCCAGGACACCGGCCGCCCGGCATAGAGCGAGCCGAGCTTGTCGTAGATCGCCAGCACCAGATAGGCGAGCACGGTCAGCCCGCCCGCGACCCAGAGCGAGCTGGGCGACAGCTCCGCCATGGCCCGCTTGATGTCTGCCACGGAGAGGTCGCGGAACTCCCGCTGCACCACATAGAGGGCGCCGACCAGCAGGGCGACCCCGAAGATCGTCGGCCCGCGCCGGCGCAGCCAGGACCAGCGTTTGGCCACTAGGCGGCGCTCTCCCGTGCCAGTGCCGCCTCGATCAGCCCGATCGTGCCGGGGATGCCGTAGAGGGCGACGAAGCCGCCGAAGCGCGGCCCCTCCTGCTGACCGAGCAGCACCTGGTAGAGGCAGCCGAACCAGTCGCGCAGATTGGCGAATTCGTGCCGCTTGCCAACCTCGTAGAGCAGGTTCTGGATCGCTTCCGCATCGGCATCCGGGGGCAGGGTGCGAAGGGCCTGCAGCAGGTCCTCCAGCGCAGCGCGCTCCACCGGTGTGGGGGCGCGGTGCTTCTTCTGCGGCGCCACGAAGTTGCGGTAATAGGCGACGGCATGGTGAAGCAATTTCCGAAAAAGGGAATCTTCATCATTAAGCCGCGCGAACACTGCATGCCGCACTGCTTCTGCCATTTTTGCAGTATCGACGTATTTCTCCAGATACAGCAGGAGTATTGTGGTGTCTTCGGCATTCACCACACTTGCCAAGTTCAGTAGCATACCGAATGAAACTGGGAAATCTGGTTCATTTGGAATTTCACCCGAGTGGATGTGCCACGCAGGATTTTCAGGAAGCCGGCGCTTCGCCTCATCGGCTGCCGTCACAAGAGTCGGCTCAGCAAATCCTTCCTCGCTGAAATCAGCTTCTCGATAAGCTGCAATGGCACGCTCGTACCGGCGACACGTAGCTAGATTCGAGAGGTACTCGTCCACCGCGCGCGGGATGACGTCGAAATAGAGCCGCTTCGCCCGCTGCGGCGCGCCGTACATGAACTGCGCCAGCGATTCGGGCGGGGCGTAGCGCAGCCATTCCTCGATGGTCAGGCCATTGCCCTTGGACTTGCTGATCTTCTGGCCGTGTTCGTCCAGGAACAGCTCATAGGTGAAGCCGACCGGCGGCTGGCCGCCCAGGATGCGGCAGATCTGGCCGGAGAGCCGGACCGAATCGATCAGGTCCTTGCCCGACATCTCGTAATCCACGCCGAGCGCGTACCAGCGCAGCGCCCAGTCCGCCTTCCACTGCGCCTTGCAATGGCCGCCCGTCACCGGGGTTTCGAAGCGCTCGCCCGTCTCCGGGTCGCGCCAGATGATCGTGCCGGAATCGGGCCGCGTCTCCTCCATCGGCACCTGCATGACCACGCCGGTCTTCGGGTGGATCGGCAGGAAGGGCGAGTAGGTGGCGCGCCGCTCCGGGCCGAGGGTGGGCAGGATCACCGCCCGCACCTGCTCGTGCAGTTCCAGCATCCGGCGCAGCGCCGCGTCGAAGCGGCCGGACCGGTAATAATCGGTGGAGGAGGCGAATTCGTAGTCGAAGCCGAAGGCGTCGAGGAAGGCGCGCAGCCTGGCATTGTTGTGCGCGCCGAAGCTCTCATGCGTGCCGAAGGGATCGGGGATGGCGGTCAGCGGCTTGCCGAGATGCTGCGCCAGCATCTCCTTGTTCGGCACGTTGTCCGGGACCTTGCGCAGCCCGTCCATGTCGTCGCTGAAGGCGATCAGGCGGGAGGGCAGGCCGGTCAGCCGCTCGAAGGCGCGGCGGACCCAGGTGGTGCGCGCCACCTCGCCGAAGGTGCCGATATGCGGCAGGCCGGAGGGACCGTAGCCGGTCTCGAACAGGGCCTCCTTCTTGCCGGAGGCGGCGAGGCGGTCGGCGACCTTGGCGGCCTCCTCGAAGGGCCAGGCCTTGACGCTGCGGAGGGTGGGGTCGGCTTGCATCATCGGCGCTGGGCTGCTCTCGGATTGCGGACCGGTCATCTTCGCCGGCGTTATAGGGGGCGCGGCCGGGCGGCGCGACCCCGCGGCAAGGCCGGCCGGATCGGCAACGCGCCTGTCCCGCGCTAGGATGCGGCGTGCCTCCCCGTCCCGTCCTTTCCCCCGGCCATGCCCCCCGCCTGCTGCTGCCGGACGCCCCCGCGCTGGTCGCCGGCCATGGCCGCGGCGTGCTGCTGACCCCGGATGGGGAATTGCTCGCCCTGCCGGCCGCCGAATTGGCCCGGGCACTGCGCGACCTGCCGCCGCCGATGCTGGTGCACGGCCCGGCCACCGCCCGGCGCCTGGACCTGCCACGATTCGAGGTCGCCTTCGACCTGCTGGAGCTTTTCGCCTTCTGCCTGCCGGCCCGCACCGCGGCGCCCACCCCGCGCGGCCTGGCGCTGGCGCTGGAACTGGAGCCGCCGAAGGACGATGCTGCCGCCGCAGCCCTGCTGCCGGAGATGGCGGAGGCGATGCTGCGGCACCTCGCCACTCGGCGCGGCCTGCCGATGAACCGGGAGGCCGCCGCCCTGGCCGCCAAGCTGGAGGAGGCCGCCGCCTGGCCCTGGGCGCCCTCGGTGCTGGCCGCCCTGGGCGCGACCGGCACCCGCCCCTCCCTCGATCCGTTCAAGGTCTGGCGCCGCC
>Ga0182742_1003317_pt1 | contig 15957 bp, 10 predicted proteins | sample eDN5th37CBELigMG_FD_128880 | JGI IMG/M metagenome (GOLD analysis project Ga0182742, IMG submission 128880) | Enriched Miracle-Growth compost microbial communities from Emeryville, California, USA - eDNA 5th pass 37_C BE-Lig MG (version 2)... ...
CCTGATAGAAGCTGGAAAGTCCTTCCCGCACCAGCTCGTCGAGCGTCGCCGCCAGCCGGGGCTGCCTGAACAGCGTTCCCGGCTCCGGAGGCTGCTCGTCCGGCATGAAGGTCTCGGCAAAGCCCGATACGGGGGCGAGTTCCGTCCGTTTGGCCAGCGTACTGCGATACTGGCTGTCCGTGAGCGGAAAGCCGTCGCGCGCGTAGGCCGTCGCATCGGCCAGCAGGCGGGACAGCGGCAGCCGGCCACCGGGCCGTTCCCGGCTGATGTCGAGGGCGATGTCCCAGCCAGACAGCGTGCCTGCGACGGTCAGGGCGGCTGTGCCGCCCCGGAAGGGGATGGCGCCGGAATAGTCGGTTCGCCTAACGCCCTGGGCCGCGGCGCCTGAGGCGTCGATGCCGGTTACCTGCAGGCCGCGGCCTGCCTGGGGGATGCCGACGAGCCAGAAGCTGTCGCCGCCCAGGCCATTCATGTGCGGATAGACGATGGCAATGGTTGCCGCCGCCGCCACCATGGCTTCGATGGCATTGCCGCCTTCGCGCAGCACTGCAAGCGCCGACTGGGATGCGAGCGCGTGGGGCGCCACGGCCATGCCGTAACGCCCGCGTATCGGATTGCTCATGGCCTGCCCTGCAGCGAAAGTGGACAGGCCCCGTGCGCAGACTGGCACGAGGTTGGCATGGCGTTCGGTGCGATATGCAAGAGCGACTCCGTGAAAGAGAGGACAGACCGGGATCGTACGTTACTTGCGGCGAAGCATCCAGCCGCGGGCCCCACCTCGGCGGCCCCCTGGCCTGGACTGACCGGGGCAGAATGGCTGGCGCGCCGAAGGCTTGAGGCTACACTGGACGGCTTTTGACGTTTTACGAGTGGACATGACGACCAATGCATGCGGCGTGGACTTTGGCACTTCCAATTCCACGATAGGCTGGCACCGGCCGGACCAGCATCCTTTGCTCCTGCTGGAGGATGACAAGCCCACCCTTCCGTCCGCCATTTTCTTTCATGACGAGGACGCCATCGTCAGCTATGGGCGCGAGGCGCTCGCCGACTATCTGGCAGGCTACGAGGGCCGCCTGATGCGTTCCATGAAGAGCCTGCTCGGCAGCTCGCTGATGGACGGCCATACCGAGGTCCGGGGCCGCCAGTTGCCTTTCAGGATGCTGCTGACCCAGTTCATCGCCGAACTCAAGTCACGCGGCGAAGCGGCTGCCGGCCGGCAGTTCGATTCGGCGGTGATCGGGCGTCCGGTCTTCTTCGTCGACGGGGACTCGGAGGCGGACCGCCTGGCCCAGGATACGCTGGCCGATATCGCGCGTTCCATCGGCTTTCGCGACATCGAGTTCCAGTACGAGCCCCTGGCGGCTGCCTTTGCGTACGAATCACAGATATCGGACGAGGAACTCGTGCTGGTGATCGACGTCGGGGGCGGTACATCCGATTTTTCGCTGATCCGCGTAGGACCCCAGCGCGCGGGCAAGGCAGACCGGCGCGATGACATCCTGGCCAACGGCGGCGTGCATATCGGCGGGGTGGATTTCGACAGGCTGTTCAGCCTGGGCAGCGTCATGCCGCACTTGGGACTGGGCACCTTGCTGAAGTCGGGCAAGCTGGTGCCGTCGGCACAATACGTTAACCTGGCATCGTGGCACACCATCAACAACGCCTACACACGCAAGGCATGGGCACACCTGACGGATATCCGTGCCGAGGCCAGCGAGCGCGACAAGCTGGACCTGCTGCTCAAGCTGGTCGAGCTGCGCGCAGGACATTGGCTGGCGATGCAGGTCGAACAGGCCAAGATCGATCTGTCCGAGGCGCAGGGCGCCGCCATAGACCTGTCGCGCATCGTGCCTGGGCAGAGCATTCCCGTGCAGCGGGAAGATTTCGACAGCACGGTCGACAAGCTGGTCGACAAGGTGCAGGCCACCGTCACCGCGCTGCTCGCCGATGCAGGAGTCAACCCCGGGCAGGTGGATACGGTGTTCTTCACCGGAGGGTCGAGCCGCGTACCGCTGCTACGCGAGCGCGTTGCCCGGATCGTGCCGGAAGCGCGATCGGTCGAGGGCGACCTGTTCGGCAGCATCGGTGCCGGCCTTGCGCTGGATGCCGCCCGCCGTTTCTCCTGACGGGGGCGTCGGCCGGCGGACTACAGCTGGCTGGCAGAGAACGTATCGCAATCGCGCATGGCGCCCGACTCGAGTCCGGTGCGGAACCACCTGGAGCGCTGTGCGGAAGTACCGTGGGTGAAAGAGTCCGGGACGACGCGGCCCTGGGCGCGGCGCTGGAGCGCGTCGTCTCCCACGGCACTGGCCGCACGCAGCCCTTCCTCGATGTCTCCGTCCTCCAGGATCTGCCTGGCAGCCTGCGCGTGGTGTGCCCATACCCCGGCGTAGCAGTCGGCCTGCAGTTCCATGCGGACGGACAGCTGATTGGCCTGCGTCTGCGACAGTTGCCCGACGGCCTGCTGGTATTTCGTGGACGTGCCCAGCAGGTTCTGGATGTGGTGCCCAACCTCGTGCGCGATGACGTAGGCCTGCGCGAAGTCGCCCGTCGCACCCAGGCTGCGCTGCATCTCCTCAAAGAAAGACAGGTCGATGTAGACCTTGCTGTCCCCAGGGCAGTAGAACGGGCCCATGGCCGACTGTCCTGTCCCGCAGGCGGTGGGCGTGACGCCACGAAACAGCACCAGCGTGGGCTCCTGGTAGGCACCGTTGGTCTGCGTCTGGAAAACCGCGTGCCATGTCTCCTCGGTTTCTCCCAGGACGCGCGCCACGAACTGGGCCTCGGCATCATCGGCCGGTATGGGTTCGGCAGACTGCTGGTAGGTAGAGGTGGGCCCCTGGGCCATGTCGAGCACCACGGACGGGTCGACCCCGAAGTAGGCTGCAACCAGCGCGAGGATCACGGCACCCAAGCCGATGCCGCCGCCCTTGGCCATGCGCGAGCCGCTCCGGCGGCGGTCTTCTACATTGGAACTGACTCGGGATCTGTTCAGGCGCATGATGGAAACGCAACAGTGAGGGAGGAGGCGATTGTATGCTGCTGCCGTAGCAACTTCGGTGCCATGGTCGACACGCGCGATGTGGGCCGGCACATGGCGTTAGACTAAGGAGTTAACGAACAGGAGACCGGTGTGTCAGTACCGCAGGTGAAAGACGAGCGCCCCGTACCGCCCGAGCGTCCGGCAGACTCCGAGTGCTGCCAGAGTGGGTGCAGCCCTTGTGTATTCGATTTCTACTACGAGGAACTTGAGGAATATCGCGCAGCCCTCAAGGCCTGGGAAGCGCGCCAGGAAAGGTAGGCACGCTTCCCGGAAGCTTCAGCCGCAGCGTGCCGACGCGATGGCGCCGCTCTCGTCGACGACGATGGTCAGGCGCTGGGGGTTGTATTCCATGGTCATGACCTGGCCCGGCTGCAATACCCGGAGGGTGGCAGCCCCTGCGCGCGACTGTGCGCCCTGTGCGGCACGATCGCTGAAGCGCTCGCCGACGATGGACTGGACGGCATTGGCGTCACATTGCCCGTTGCCCCCAGAGGGCCTGGCCGCGGGTGTGGCAGCAGGAGCAGGGCTGGTGCTGCCACCTTGCCGATCCGACGGGGTCGTGGCGCTGGTGGAACAACCGGCCAGAACAACCGTCACGACAGCTGCAAAAAGCTTCAAATTCATGATACCTCCAGAAGAAGCGGCAATTACGACATCAGTATGTCGATGATAGGCGATGCCTGCTCCCTGATTGCCGCTGTTGCAATGGGATACGTCTGGATAGGCTCACTTGTTGCAGGAGTCATTACGTTGTACCGGCTTTCCGGTACGATCTTCGACTTCGATGAAGAGGTACGCCTTGAAGAATCCTGACGCAAGCACCGCTGCCGAGTACGCCGAGGACAGCACCCGTCTGTCTTCGCATCCTGAAGCCCTCAAGCAGGCCTTCCTTGACCATCTTCTTTATACCCAGGGCAAGTCTCTGGACATCGCCTCGCGGATCGATTTGTACCAGGCCCTGGCGCACACGGTTCGCGACCGAATGTTGCAGCGCTGGTCCGAGACATCCGTCACGCACAAGCGCCAGGGTTCCAGAACCGTTGCCTATCTTTCTGCCGAGTTCCTGATTGGCCCGATGCTGGGGAACAATCTACTGAACCTCGGCATGACCGATGAAGTCCGTCAGGCAATGAGCGACCTTGGACTGGACCTGGACGACTTGCTGGCGCAGGAAGCCGAACCGGGCCTGGGCAACGGCGGCCTTGGCCGCCTGGCCGCATGTTTCATCGATTCCCTTGCGACGCATGAAGTGCCGGCGCTGGGCTACGGCATCCACTACGAGTACGGCATCTTCTACCAGACCATCATCGACGGCTGGCAGGTCGAGAACACCGACAAGTGGCTGCGCTTTGGCAATCCCTGGCAGATCCATCATGCGGAGTGGGGGGTCGAGGTCAAGCTCGGCGGCCACACCGAGCACTACACCGACGAGCAGGGCCGCTTTCGCGTGCGCTGGGTGCCGGCCAAGACAGTGTCGGGAACACCCCTGGATCTTCCCATCCTGGGTTACCAGGTCGATACCGTGAACACCCTGCGCCTGTGGCGGGCCGAGGCGACCGAGGCCTTCGACTTCTCGGTGTTCAACCGGGGAGACTACCTGGGGGCGGTGAGCCGCAAGGTCACCTCGGAGAACCTGACCAAGGTGCTGTATCCGAATGACGAAAGCCCGCAGGGCAAGGACCTGCGCCTGGAGCAGCAATATTTCTTCGTGTCCTGCTCGCTGCAGGACATGCTGCGCATCGCGCTTTACCGCGGGTTGCCCGTGACCCGGTTCCACGAGGCCTATGCGGTCCAGCTCAATGACACCCACCCGGCAATCGGCGTTGCCGAACTGATGCGGCTGCTGGTCGACGAGCACCTGGTGCCCTGGGAGCAGGCCTGGGACGTCACGCGCAGGACCTTTGCCTACACGAACCACACCCTGCTGCCGGAAGCCCTGGAGCGCTGGCCGGTGGAGACCTTCCGCCGGATATTGCCCCGCCACCTGGAAATCATCCTCGAGATCAACGCGCGTTTTCTCAACGAGGTGCGGATCCGGTTCCTGGGGGACGAGTCGCGCACGTCGCGCATGTCGCTCATCGACGAAAACGGCGATCGCTATGTGCGCATGGCGCACCTGGCATGCGTGGGCAGCTACGCAATCAACGGCGTGGCCGAACTGCATTCCGAGCTGTTGAAAAACCAGCTGCTTGCGGATTTCTACGCCATGTGGCCGGACAAGTTCCTCAACGTGACCAATGGCGTCACGCCCAGGCGCTGGGTAGCCCTCAGCAATCCGCGTCAGAGCGAACTGCTGATGCAGCACCTGGACGATGGCTGGATACGCGACTGGTCCCGCATCAGGGACCTGGAGCCGCTGGCCGGGGACCCTGCCTTCCAGCAGGCATGGCTTGAGGTCAAGCGGGCCAACAAGCAGGAGCTGGCCAGGCTCATCCACGCCAAGACCGGTGTGGTGGTGAATCCCGATTCCATGTTCGATGTGCTGGTCAAGCGCATCCACGAGTACAAGCGCCAGCATCTGGCCGTGCTGCACATCGTGACGCTTTACCACCGCATCAAGTCGCAGCCCGATGTATCGAGGGTGCCGCGTACCTTCGTCTTCGGCGGCAAGGCAGCGCCGGGCTACGCCCAGGCCAAGCTCATCATCAAGCTGATCACGTCGGTCGGAGAGGTGATCAACAACGACCCGGACGTGCGCGACCTCCTCAAGGTCGTCTTCATGCCCAACTTCAATGTCAGCAAGGGGCAGTGCATCTATCCCGCCGCCGACCTGTCGGAGCAGATCTCGCTGGCGGGCAAGGAGGCCTCGGGCACGGGCAACATGAAGTTCATCATGAACGGCGCGGTGACCATCGGCACGATGGACGGCGCCAACATCGAAATCGAGCATGAGGTTGGCGCAGAGAACTTTTTCGCCTTCGGCCTCTCGATCGGCGAGGTTCAGGCGCTGGCGCAAAGCGGCTATGATCCGCGCAGGTATTACCAGGACGATACCGAACTGCGTGCCGTCATCGACCTGATCCGCACGGGCTTCTTCTCGCGGGGCGATGCCTCGCTCTTCGCCCCGCTGGTGGACGAGCTGCTGTCCGTGGATCGATACATGCTGCTTGCCGACTACCGTTCCTATGTGGCATGCCAGGAGCGAGTGGAGCAGGCATACCGGGATACAGGGAACTGGGCCAGGATGTCGATACTCAACTGTGCACGATCAGGTCGGTTTTCGTCGGATCGTTCGATAGCCGAATACTGCCGCAACGTGTGGCAGGTTTCCCCGATTCACGTTGGCTCCTGACATGACCCGCATCATCACCAGTCTGCTCGATACCGATCTCTACAAGTTCACCATGTGGCAGGCCATGTTGCACCGCCACCCGCAGAACCGGGCGGTGTACCGCTTCAAGTGCCGGAACCGGCCTGTCTTTCCGCTGGCCTCGTTGAAGGACGAGGTCGACGCCGAGCTCGACGCCTTGTGCGAACTGAGTTTCCGGGAGGACGAACTTGCCTTTCTGGCAGGCCTGCGTTTCATGAAGTCGGACTTCATCGACTTCCTGCGCATCTTCCGGTTCCAGCGAAACTTCGTGCATGTCGACATCGATGGCGACGAGTTGCAGATCGAGGCATGCGGGCCGCAGGTGCACGTCATGGGCTTCGAGATCTTCGTGCTGGCGATCGTCAACGAACTGTACTGTCGCCGTCATGACCAGCAGGTCGCCCTCGCAGAAGGGCGGCGACGGCTGGCGGGCAAGATCGAAGAGCTCAAGCGCGCGGCAGAGGATCCGCGTGTCATGGGGCGCAGGCATCCCTTCGTGTTCTTCGATTTCGGCGTCCGACGCCGTTTTTCAAGGGAATGGCAGCTCGAGGTGCTCAGTACGCTCAAGGCGCAAGTGCCCATGTTCTTCAAGGGAACGTCGAACGTCATGCTGGCCATGGAGCTGGACCTGGTGCCGATCGGCACCATGGCACATGAGTACCTGCAGTCCTACCAGGCGCAGCGCGTGCGACTGCGCGACTTCCAGAAGGCTGCGCTCGATGACTGGGTGCAGGAATATCGGGGTGACCTCGGTATCGCCCTGACCGACGTCGTCGGGATGGATGCATTTCTTGCCGACTTCGACCTGTATTTCGCCAAGCTTTTCGACGGCCTGCGTCATGACTCGGGCGATCCGTACGAATGGGGCGAAAAGGCGCTTGCACACTATGCGCGCCTGCGCATCGATCCCCATGCCAAGCGCCTGGTCTTCTCGGACGGGCTGAACATCCAGAAGGCGCTGGCGCTGCACGACTATTTCTCCGACCGGACCCAGGTCGGTTTCGGCATCGGCACCAGCCTGACCAACGACATGGGGTTCGATCCCCTGAGCATCGTCATGAAGCTCGTGCACTGCAATGGCCAGCCGGTCGCCAAGCTGTCCGACTCGCCGGGCAAGTCGATGAATATCGACGAGACCTTCCTGGCCTACCTGCGCCAGGTGTTCCACATCAAAAACACAGAGGGCTGACCGCCCGGGAACGGGAGAAGCCGGCCCGTGCAAAGAACGGCCGGCCCCAGGCGCGCCGTGTTGGCCGGAGCGCGCCTTCGCGTCAGGCGACGTACAGATCGACGTACTCGTGGACCGGCGTCGCTTCGAGCGTGGCCTGGTCCAGCGAAGCGGCCAGGATCGCCTGCTGCTGCCGGTCGGCAAAGCGGCGTGCCAGGTTGATGTGGAACTTGGCTTCGAGAAGCGGGATGCCCTCGGCGCGGCGCCGCTTGTGCCCGATGGGGTACTCGCAGATGACCTCGTCCAGTTTGCTGCCGTCATGGAACTCGACGGTGAGGGCATTCGGAATGGAGCGCTTCTGAGGATCGTGGTAGTCGGCCGTGAAGGCAGGATCTTCCACGCAGACCATGCGATCGCGCAAGGCGTCGATGCGTGGGTCTGACGCCACGTCGTCTTCGTAATCGGCCGCCGTCAGGCGCCCGAACAGCACGGGCACGGCCACCATGTACTGGACGCAGTGGTCCCGGTCCGCAGGGTTGTTCAGGGGGCCCTTCTTGTCAATGATGCGCATGCACGCCTCGTGCGTGCGGATCGTGATTCTGCTGATCTCGTCCGGGCTTCGGCCTGCCGCAACAAGTCGCCGGTGCACCTCCATGGCACATTCGACAGCCGTCTGGGCGTGGAATTCCGCAGGGAAGGAAATCTTGAAGAGGATATGCTCCATCACATAGCTGCCATAGGGGCGCTGGAACGTGAAAGGTCGTCCCTTGAAGAGCACATCGTAGAAGCCCCAGGTCCCGGCCGTCAGCACGGAGGGATAGCCCATCTCCCCGGTCCGGGCCATGAGGGCCAGCCTTACGGCACGGCTGGTGGCATCACCCGCTGCCCAGCTCTTGCGACTGCCCGTATTGGGCGCGTGCCGATAAGTGCGAAGGCTCTGGCCGTCGACCCACGCAAGGGAGAGCGCATTGAGCATTTCCTCGCGCGACAGCCCCAGCATCTGCGCCACGACGGCGGTCGAGGCGACCTTGACCAGCACGACGTGATCGAGCCCCACCCGGTTGAACGAGTTCTCCAGGGCGATGCAGCCCTGTATCTCATGGGCCTTGATCATGGCGGAGAGCACATCGCGCATGGTCAGCGGTGTCTTGCCTGCGGCGACGGCATTGCGCGAGAGCCAGTCGGCCGTCGCCAGGATGCCGCCCAGGTTGTCGGAGGGATGTCCCCATTCCGCCGCCAGCCAGGTGTCGTTGAAGTCGAGCCAGCGGATCATGGCGCCGATGTTGAAGGCCGCCTGCACGGGATCGAGCTGGTAGGGCGTGCCGGGCACCTTGGCCCCGTTGGGGACGATGGTGCCCGGCACGATGGGCCCGAGCAGCTTGGTGCAGGCCGGATACTCCAGGGCTTCGAGCCCGCACCCTAGCGTATCGATCAGGCAGTTTCGTGCCGTCTCGTAGGCCAGGGCAGAGTCGACCTCGTAGTTCCGGACATAGTCCACGATATCCACCAGGACACTGTCCCAGTCAGGGCGCTTGTTGATCGTCATGGCTCGTGAACCCTCCGGTTGTGTGGTCTGGAACGTCTAGAAGGCGTCTCCCGGAACGCGGATCCATCCTTCCATCAACACCCTGGCGCTGCGGCTCATGATGGCCTTGGTCACCGTCCAGTCACGTCCCTCCAGGCGGGCTTCCGCGCCCACCCTGAGCGTGCCGGACGGGTGGCCGAAGCGCACGGCGTTGCGCTCGCCACCGCCCGCTGCCAGGTTTACCAGCGTGCCAGGTATGGCAGCGGCCGTGCCGATGGCTACGGCTGCCGTGCCCATCATGGCGTGGTGCAGCTTGCCCATGGAAAGGGCACGCACCAGTAGGTCGACATCGCCAGCAGCAACTTTCTTGCCACTGGACGAGACATAGTCGACCGGCTTGGCGACGAAGGCGACCTTGGGCGTGTGCTGGCGCTTGGCCGCTTCGTCCAGGTTCTTGATCAGGCCCATGCGCAATGCGCCATGGGCACGGATGGTCTCGAAGCGCGCCAGGGCCTTGGCGTCGCCGTTGATGGCTTCCTGCAGCTCGGTACCGGTATAGCCGATCTCCTCGGCGTTGACGAAGATCGTCGGAATGCCGGCGTTGATCATGGTCGCCTTGAGCGTGCCCACTCCGGGAACCTCGAGGTCGTCGACCAGGTTGCCGGTAGGGAACATCGAGCCGCCGGCTCCTTCCTCTTCCGCGGCCGGGTCCATGAACTCGATCTGGACTTCGGCTGCCGGGAAAGTGACGCCATCGAGTTCGAAGTCGCCGGTCTCCTGGACCTCGCCATTGGTGATGGGCACGTGGGCAATGATGGTCTTGCCGATGTTGGCCTGCCAGATGCGCACCGTGGCCATGCCGTCCTGCGGGATGCGGCTGGCGTCCATCAGGCCGTTGCTGATGGCGAAGGGGCCGACCGCGGCGGACAGGTTGCCGCAGTTGCCGCTCCAGTCGACGAAGGCGCTGTCGATGGAAACCTGCCCGAACAGATAGTCGACGTCGTGATCCGGCCTGCTGCTGCGCGACACGATGACCGTCTTGCTGGTGCTGGACGTGGCGCCGCCCATGCCGTCGATCTGCTTGCCGTACGGGTCGGGGCTGCCGATCACGCGCAGCAGCAGCGCATCGCGCGCTGCGCCGGGCTGCTGTGCCGCTTGGGGCAGATCTTCCAGGCGAAAGAAGACGCCCTTGCTGGTGCCGCCACGCATGTAGGTGGCAGGAATCCTGATTTGAGGTACGTGAGCCATGAAATCTCTCTTGTGCGTGGCGTTACGCGACGGATGCGGATTCCAGGAAGTCCTGGGCAAACCGCTGCAGCACGCCGCCAGCCTCGTAGATCGACACTTCCTCGGCCGTGTCCAGGCGACACGTCACGGGCACCTCGACGCGCTCACCGTTCTTGCGGGTGATGACGAGCGTCAGGGTAGCGCGCGGCGTGCGATCGCCGACCACGTCGAAGACTTCCGTGCCGTCGATGTTCAGCGTCTTGCGGTTGACGCCGGGCTTGAACTCCAGGGGCAGCACGCCCATGCCGACCAGATTGGTGCGGTGGATGCGCTCGAAGCCCTCTGCCACGATCGCCTCGACGCCGGCCAGGCGCACGCCCTTGGCGGCCCAGTCGCGCGAAGAGCCCTGGCCGTAGTCCTCGCCTGCGATGATGATCAGCGGCTGCTTGCGTTCCATGTAGGTCTCGATCGCTTCCCACATGCGCGTGACCTTGCCTTCGGGCTCGATGCGGGCCAGCGAGCCCTGCTTGACCTGGCCGTTCTCCTGCACCATCTCGTTGAGCAGCTTCGGGTTGGCGAAGGTGGCTCGCTGCGCGGTCAGGTGATCGCCGCGGTGGGTGGCGTAGGAGTTGAAGTCCTCTTCCGGCACGCCCATCTTGGTCAGGTACTCGCCGGCGGCGCTGCTGGCCAGGATGGCGTTCGACGGCGACAGGTGGTCGGTGGTGATGTTGTCGCCCAGGACGGCCAGCGGACGCATGCCGCGCAGCGAGCGCTCGCCGGCAAGCGCGCCTTCCCAGTAGGGAGGGCGACGAATGTAGGTGCTCATCTCGCGCCAGTCGTACAGCGGGCTGATCTGCTCGCCGTCATCGGCCTTGATCGCGAACATGGGTTCATAGACCGTGCGGAACTGTTCCGGCTTCACCGCGGAGGTGACGATGGCGTCGATCTCTTCGTCGGTGGGCCAGATGTCCTTGAGCGTGACCGGGTTTCCGTCCTGGTCGGTGCCCAGCACGTCCTTCTCGATGTCGAAGCGCACGGTGCCGGCGATGGCATAGGCCACGACCAGCGGGGGCGATGCCAGGAACGCCTGCTTCGCGTAGGGGTGGATGCGCCCGTCGAAGTTGCGGTTGCCCGACAGTACGGCGGTGGCGTAGAGGTCGCGGTCGATGACTTCCTGCTGGATCTTCGGGTCCAAGGCGCCGCTCATGCCGTTACAGGTGGTGCAGGCAAAGGCCACGATGCCGAAGCCCAGCTTTTCCAGTTCGCCCAGCAGCTCGGCTTCCTTCAGGTACAGCTCGACCGCCTTGGAACCGGGGGCAAGCGAACTCTTGACCCAGGGCTTGCGCACCAGGCCGCGCGCGTTGGCATTGCGCGCCAGCAGGCCGGCGGCAATCACGTTGCGCGGGTTGCTGGTGTTGGTACAGCTGGTGATGGCGGCGATGATGACTGCGCCATCGGGCATCAGTCCTGGCTCGTTCTCCACCTTGCCGGCAATGCCGCGCTCGGCCAGCTCGGAGGTCGGCACACGGCGGTGCGGATTGGACGGGCCGGCAATGTTGCGCACCACGCTAGACAGATCGAAGCGCAGCACGCGCTCGTATTCGGCAGCCACCAGGCTGTCGGCCCACAGGCCGGCCTGCCTGGCGTAGGTCTCGACCAGCTTCACCTGTTCGTCTTCGCGGCCGGTCAGCTTGAGGTAGTCGATGGTCTGCTGGTCGATGTAGAACATCGCGGCCGTCGCGCCGTACTCGGGCGTCATGTTCGAGATGGTCGCACGATCCCCCAGCGTCAGGTGCGAGGCGCCTTCGCCGTAGAACTCGAGGTAGGCGGACACGACCTTTTCGCGACGCAGGAATTCGGTCAGGGCCAGCACGAGGTCGGTGGCGGTGATGCCGGGCTGCAGCTTGCCGGTCAGTTCCACGCCGATGATGTCGGGCAGGCGCATCCAGGATGCACGGCCCAGCATGACGCTCTCGGCCTCCAGGCCGCCCACGCCGATGGCGATGACGCCCAGTGCATCGACGTGCGGGGTGTGGCTGTCGGTGCCGACCAGCGTGTCGGGGAAGGCGACTCCATCCTTTGCATGAACCACCGGCGACATGCGCTCGAGGTTGATCTGGTGCATGATGCCGTTGCCCGGCGGGATGACGTCGACGTTCTTGAAGGCTTTCTTCGTCCAGTTGATGAAGTGGAAGCGATCCTCGTTGCGCCGGTCCTCGATCGCGCGGTTCTTCTCGAATGCGTCGGGATCGAAGCCGCCACACTCCACGGCCAGGGAGTGATCGACGATCAGCTGCGTGGGAACCACGGGGTTCACCTGCGAAGGGTCGCCGCCCTTGTCTGCAATGGCGTCGCGCAGGCCGGCGAGGTCGACCAGTGCGGTCTGGCCAAGAATGTCATGGCACACCACCCGGGCCGGGAACCAGGGGAAGTCCAGCTCGCGCTTGCGCTCGATGAGTTGCTTGAGCGAGTCGGTCAGCAGCGCGGGATCGCAGCGACGCACCAGGTTCTCGGCCAATACCCGCGATGTGTACGGCAGCTTGTCGTAGGCGCCGGGCTGGATGTCGTCGACCGCAGCTCGCGCGTCGAAGTAGTCCAGGTTGGTGCCGGGAAGGGATTTGCGGTAAGCGGTGTTCATGGCGTGCAGATAAGGAAGTAGTGATCAGGCGCCCTGGGCAGGATCGAGGGGAGCGAGGCAGGGCAGGGCGCCTGCCTCGCGTTCCCGACTACCGGATCAGCGCTGCTCGATGGGCACGAACTGCTGATCGTCCGGGCCGGTGTAGTTGGCGTTCGGACGGATGATCTTGTTGTCGATGCGCTGCTCGATGATGTGAGCGGACCAGCCTGCGGTGCGTGCGATCACGAACAGCGGGGTGAACATGGCGGTGGGCACGCCCATCAGGTGATAGCTGACGGCCGAGAACCAGTCCAGGTTCGGGAACATCTTCTTGATCTCCCACATCACGCTTTCCAGGCGTTCTGCGATCTCGTACATCTTGGTGTTGTTCGCGCTCTTGGCCAGTTCGTGAGCGACTTCCTTGATGACCACGTTGCGCGGGTCGCTGACCGTGTACACGGGATGGCCGAAACCGATCACCACTTCCTTGGCCTCCACGCGACGGCGGATGTCGGCCTCGGCTTCATCCGGGTTGCTGTAGCGCTGCTGCACCTCGAGGGCGACCTCGTTGGCGCCGCCGTGCTTGGGGCCGCGCAGTGCGCCGATGCCGCCGGCAATGGCCGAGTACATGTCGGAGCCCGTGCCGGCCACGACGCGGCTGGTGAAGGTCGAGGCGTTGAACTCGTGCTCGGCATACAGGATCAGCGAGGTGTGCATGGCTTGGACCCATTCCTGGGACGGTTTCTCGCCGTGCAGCAGGTGCAGGAAGTGCCCGCCGATGCTGTCCTCGTCGCTTTCGGTGTCGATGCGCTTGCCGTTGGTGCTGTAGTGATACCAGTACAGCAGGGCCGGGCCGAGCGACGCCATCAGGCGGTCGGCGATGTCGCGTGCGCCGGGCACGTTGTGGTCGTCCTTCTCGGGAAGCACGCAACCCAGCACGGACACGGCAGTGCGCATCACATCCATGGGGTGGCTGGAGGCGGGCAGGGCCTCGAGGACGGTCTTGAGCTGAGCCGGCAGACCACGCAGCGACTTGAGCTTCCTCTTGTATGCCTTGAGTTCGGATACCGTGGGCAGCTTCTCGTGGACGAGCAGGTAGGCGATTTCCTCGAACTCGCTGCTCTTGGCCAGGTCCAGGATGTCATAGCCGCGGTAGTGCAGGTCGTTGCCGCTGCGGCCAACCGTGCACAGGGCGGTGTTGCCGGCAACCACACCCGACAGGGCGACCGACTTCTTGGGCTTGAACGTTGTTGATCCTTCGGATTTCTGTTGTGCGTCGCTCATTGTGTTTCTCCTTACACGTTGTCGGTTCGGGCTCAGCCCTTCTTTTTGCTGAAGAGCTCGTCCAGTTTTTGTTCGTAGGCGTGGTAGCCGAGGTACTTGTACAGATCCTCGCGGGTCTGCATGATGGGTACGACGTTCTTTTGCGTGCCTTCCGAGCGGATTGTCTCGTAGACCTTCAGCGCGGCCGCGTTCATCGCACGGTAGGCGCCGCAGCAGTACAGCACAATGTCGACGTCGACGGAAGCCAGCTCTTCGCGCGTGAAGAGGGGAGTGTGGCCGAACTCTGTGATATTGGCCAGGATGGGCACCTTCACCGCGTCACGGAAGGTCTTGTACATGTGCAGTTCGGTCATGGCCTCGGGGAAGATCATGTCGGCGCCGGCCTCGACATAGGCGCATGCGCGATCGATGGCCGCGTTCAGGCCTTCCACTGCCAGGGCGTCCGTGCGCGCCATGATGACGAAGTTCTCGTCGGTGCGGGCGTCGACGGCGGCCTTCACGCGATCCACCATCTCTTCCTTGGATACCACTTCCTTGCCCGGGCGGTGGCCGCAGCGCTTGGTGCCGACCTGGTCTTCCATGTGGACGGCGCCTGCGCCTGCCTTGATCATCGAACGGATGGTACGGGCTATGTTGAAGGCTCCGCCCCAGCCCGTGTCGATGTCCACCATGAGAGGCAGCGACGTGACTTCGGTGATGCGGCGCACGTCGGTCAGGACGTCTTCCATGGTGCTGATGCCCAGGTCAGGCATGCCCAGCGAGTTCGCCGCGACGCCGCCGCCGGAGAGATAGAGCGCCTTGAAGCCCGTGGCCTCGGCCATGCGTGCGGTGTAGGCGTTGATGGCACCGACTACCTGGAGGGGTTTTTCGGTGGATACGGCGGCGCGGAATGCTGCGCCTGCGGATGAGAGCGTCATGGTGCCTCCTTGCGGAATGGTGCGGGAATCTTGTGTATTTCTAGCGGTATACGACACGGTCCGCCCAGTGGTGTGCGCCCGGGGCAGCGCGTGTCGTGTACCGCCCCGCGGGGGGCGGTGATGCAGCGACAGGCACGGCGTGCACCGTGCCCGATTGCCGCATATCAGCCGAGCAGATCCTTGATGCCGTCGCGCTCTTCGAGCAGCTCGTTCAGGGTGTGGTCCATGCGCTCGCGCGAGAACGCATCGATCTCGAGGCCCTCGACACGGGTGTACTCGCCGTTGGCGGTGGTGACGGGCACGCCGTACACGATGCCTTCGGGAATGCCGTACGAACCGTCGGAAGGCACGCCCATGGTGACCCACTTGCCGTTCGAACCCAGCACCCAGTCACGGATGTGGTCGATGGCGGCGTTGGCGGCCGAGGCAGCCGAAGACAGGCCACGTGCTTCGATGATGGCGGCGCCGCGCTTGCCGACGGTCGGGATGAAGGTGTCGCGGTTCCAGGCCTGGTCGTTGATGATCTCGTCGAGCTTCTTGCCGTTGACGGTGGCGAAGCGCGTATCGGGGTACATCGTGGGCGAGTGGTTGCCCCACACGATCAGGTTCTCGATGTCGGCCACTGCAGCGCCGGACTTGGCGGCCAGTTGCGACAGCGCACGGTTGTGGTCCAGGCGAAGCATGGCGGTGAAGTTCTTCGCGGGCAGGTCCGGCGCGGACTTCATGGCGATGTAGGCATTGGTGTTGGCCGGATTGCCGACCACCAGGACCTTGACGTCACGGCTGGCGACTTCGTTCAGGGCCTTGCCCTGGGCGGTGAAGATCTGTGCATTGACGGTGAGCAGATCCTTGCGCTCCATGCC
>Ga0182742_1003318_pt1 | contig 15952 bp, 15 predicted proteins | sample eDN5th37CBELigMG_FD_128880 | JGI IMG/M metagenome (GOLD analysis project Ga0182742, IMG submission 128880) | Enriched Miracle-Growth compost microbial communities from Emeryville, California, USA - eDNA 5th pass 37_C BE-Lig MG (version 2)... ...
CTTGTTCAGCGGGTTGCCGTAGTCCAAGTAGATGAGGCGCCGCTTGCCTGATTCGTAAAGGTGAGAGACAGCCTCCTTAGATCCTGCCTCGAAGTCGACGTTTACGCAGTCACACGCCCCGGTAAACCGGTCAATCGCCACGACGGGAATGTTGCTCCTGCTTACTCGTTCGAGGACTCTATCGCTGAGCGATACCGATGCGACGATGCCGGCCACCTGGTGATCGATCATGGCGCCGATTTGATCCTCGATGATCGCCTCGTCGCGCCTTGGATCCGGGGGGCCTGCGTGGATCAGTTGATCGGAGATGAATGCGTTAAATCCTTTCGCCCTAGCATGGGCCACAAGCGCGCTCACGATGAACGTCTCCACAGGGTGAACGAGGTGCGTGACCACGACGCCGATCGTCTCCATACGCCGGGTCGCAAGCGCCTTCGCAATTGCGGATGGCTTGTAGTCCAGTTCGCGGATCGCGGCGCGAATCCGCTCAACGGTCTCGTGGCCGAGCTGATCGAGTCGGCCGTTTAATACGAACGACACAGCCGTTGTCGATACCCCTGCCCTGCGGGCGACGTCCGATATGTTTGCCAAAGTCGAACTCACGTCCACTAAATCGGTTTAGAACCGAACTTTCACTCTCCAACGACCAATTCCTTCTTTAACCTTTAAATCCGGTGGTGCTGATCCCCTGAATCAGGTACCGATTGAAAAAGAGAAAGATGAGAAAAACCGGTAGCAAGGAGAGTGTCGACATGGCAAACATCGGTCCATAATCCGTCGTCGACGTCGAGTCCGCAAAGAGCTTGATCGCCAAGGATACGGGAAAGAGCGCCGGTCTGCTGAGGTAGATCAACGGTCCGAGGAAGTCGTCCCAAGTCCAGTAGAAGTTGATGATCACCGTGGTCATCAGCGCCGGCTTGATCAAGGGCAGGATGATCCGCCAAAAGATTCCGTAGCGCGAGCATCCGTCGATGATCGCGGCTTCGTCCAGCTCTTTTGGCAGCCCACGGATGAACTGCATCATCATGAAGACAAAGAACGCTTGGGAGAACCACGACGGCAGAATGAGCGGCACATACGTGTTGGTCAAGCCGAGGTTGCGAAAGATGATGTAGTGCGGGATCATCACGACCTGCGTCGGCAGCATCATCGTCGACATCATGCAGACAAAGAGAAACCTCCTGCCGGGAAAGCGCAGGCGGGCAAAGGAGTAGGCCACCAAGGCCGACGAGACCGTGACTCCCAGCGTAGCCATCGTCGTGATCACAAAGGAGTTGCGAAAGAACTGGGCAAAGCTCAATCGCCCAAAGCCTTTCCACCCTTGGACGAAATTGTCCAAGGCAAAGCTGTTCGGAATGAGTTTCAGAGATTCGTTCAATATCTCGTAGTTGGTCTTAAAGGCGCCGCTGACCATCCAGAGCACCGGGTAGACCATCAAAAAGCCAAGCGCAAACACGAGTAGGTGGTAAAGCGTCTTGCCGACGACCCTCCGCTGCGCAAGCGTCATCAGCACCTCTATTCCCCTCCTTTGGACTCGTAAAACACCCACCGATCCGACGTCTTAAAGATGATCGCCGTCACCGCCGCAATCATGAGGAGCAAGATCCATGCCAAAGCGCTGGCGTACCCCATCTGAAAATAGTTGAAGGCGTTGTTATAGAGATACAGCGCGTAAAAGAGCGTGCTCTCCATAGGTCCGCCGTTTGTGATGATGAAGGCTTGCGTAAAGTTTTGAAAGCCTGCTATAGTCTGCATGATCAAGTTGAAGAGAATGACCGGTGAAAGCGAAGGCAACGTGATGTAACGAAACTGCTGGAAAAGCGACGCCCCGTCGATTTGGGCGGCCTCGTAGTAGCTTTCGGGAATCTGCTTGAGCCCCGCCGCAAAGATCACCATCGACGAGCCGAACTGCCAGACCGTAAGGCCGATCAAGACCCAAATCGCATACGAAGGATGGCCGAGCCACGGGATGGCCTCGAGACCAAAGATCGCCATTACCTTGTTGACGACGCCCCGAACGGCAAAGAGCTCTTTCCACACAAGCGCAACCGCGACGCTGCCGCCGATCAACGACGGCAAGTAGTAGACGCTCCGGTAAAACCCCGCCAAAGCCGCTCGCCGGGTGAGCAAGAAGGCGATCACGAGCGCGAAGCTCACCTTGAGGGGGACGGAGACGAGCACATAATAGAGGGTGACGGTCACCGAGCGGATGACCCTGGCGTCCTGGGTAAACATCCGGATGTAGTTTTCAAAGCCCACCCAGACGGGAGGGGCGAAAATCCTGTAGTCGGTAAAGGAGATGTAGAACGAGTAGATCATCGGAGCGATGGTCAGCGCAAAAAAGCCTACGATGAACGGAGCCGCAAAGACGTAACCGCTGACCGCCTCTTTGTGCCAGAAGTCCGCAAGCCGCTGCAAGGCGCTCTTTTGCCTACCTACGCCCACTCCCACCTGTCGCAAGCTGCGCCCCTCCCCCCCACACACTCACACACTCGCTCACGCACGCAAGCACTCGCACGCTCACGCATTCGCACAGTCCGGGAGGCCGACGCGCCCCAGTGAGATAGCACTGGGGCACGCCGGACCACCAACGGTTAACGGTTGTACCGCTCGAGAATGCCCTCTGCTTCCTGTCGGAACTGCCTCGCTGCGCGATCCGGATCGTTGCGGCCAAAGACGACCTCTTCAGCCAAGCGGATGTAAACATCGCGGATCTGCGTCTGCACCGGCGAGTCGAGCAAGATCTCCGTGGCCGCTTCACGACCGAGGTCGGTCAAATAGGCGTAGATCTTTTGCTCCGGCTCGGAGAGTTGGGGCGCCAGGGCGTCCCGCACGTGCCTCATGATCGGAACGCCGCGCTCACCTTGCAGCACCAGATTTGCCTCGACGTTGTTGGCAAAGAAGTCGACGAACTTAGCTGCTGCCTCCTTTTGCCGCGAACCCTTGGCAATCGAGAACATCTGCGACGACATGATGGTGAGCGAAAGCGGGCCGTCTTTGCTCATCCTAGGCAGCGAGACGAGCTTGAGGGGGCGGCCGGCGGCTTCGCTCAAGGCCACGAACTGGTTGCTGAAGATGTAGGCCATCGCCGACTCCCCGCGCACGATCGGGTTGCCCTCGACGTCACGGATCTCCGCCATTTGCGCCGGACTGGGATACGCGCCCGCGTCCGTCATCCGCTTCACTCTGCGGAGGTAGTCTGCGACGTAGCTGTCGTCGTCGTAGTTGAGCGCGAGCCGATACGGCTCCAAAAAGAGGCTCTCGCCCGTGTCGTACTGCGGGACTACGGTTGTGAGGATCCAAAACTCGTCGTTCCTCGTAAGGCTGACGCCGAGGATGCCGAGCTTTTCACGGATTGTCATGGCCGCCTGCTCAAACTCTTCCCACGTCCAGTTGAAGTCGGGTTCGGGAACACCCGCCTTCGCAAAGAGCTCCGGATCGTAGGCGACCGCGGGAGCGTTGGTGCCCGAGGAGAGGCCCACCGTGTTCCCTTCCAGTGTCGTGATCGCGATAAAGCTTGGATCCGTGTTGGAGATGTCGATCGTCCCGTTTTCGATGTACCGGTTCAAAAACTCGATGTGGTCGATGTAGGTGGGAAAGTTGCCGCCGAGCTGAAAGATGTCCGGCGGGTCGTTTGCTGCGATCAAGATGTTGAGCTTGGAGATGTAATCGTCGAATCCGTAAAACTCCGGCTCAAACTCGATTCCCGTCTGCTCCGTGAACATGTCCAGCACTTGCAGCGTGCGATCGTGACGTACTTGCGAGCCCCACCACATGATCCTCAAGGGCTCATCCGCCGCCAGACCCGGAAAGGGAACCGCCGACAGCGCCACGACCAAAGCAAGCGCTACGCACAACACACGCATTCTCATAACCGATAACCCCCCTTTTGGATGTCGTGCCTCCACCCTATCCGCGCCGCGTTGTGTGATTCAATACCACAAAACCGATATTTGTCTTCAAAAATCAGACATTATAATTTTGCATGTCGCATGAACTTTGCATCGTATCACGAAATGGGGAGTATGAAGGCGATCCCGATCCGCAAAGGCCTCTTTGGCCTGCTCATCCTCGTGGCCGTCGTCATCGCGGCGGTGACCGTCATATTTTCGGTCGCCCTCTACCGTAGCTACAGCAACCTCGTGTACAGTGAGTCGGCGGAGGTGCTCAACCTGTACGCCATCGTGGCTGACTCCAAACTCTCAGAGATCGAAGCGCTCTCCTTTGAAGTCCTCTCGAGCCGCGACATCCAAACCAACCTCCGCCGTCACACCGACTCGACCGACTCGTTCGAAGCCTTTCAAGCCATGAACAACTTGTACACGCAGCTCTTCACACGCTGGATTCTAAACGAGGGCGTCGAATCAATCACCTTCGTCTTTTTGAACGGCACCCGGGTGGACGCCGGCCGCCAGAGCGTGCGAATCACAAGCGCGCGCCTCGCGGAGTTGGTGGAGGAAGCCGTCCGGCTCCAAGGCTCGGCCGGATGGACGGCCAACGCCGCCGGAAAGAACACAGTTACGCTCTATCGGCTCATCCGAGACATTTCAGGAACCAACAACTTCGCCGCGCTCGGCACACTCGTCATCAACGTCGACGCGAACTACTTCCTCAACCATACACCCACCCTGTCCCAGCGGTATAGGCCCCAAATCCTCGCGATCGCTGGCGAGCACGCGCTCTTTCGAGAGCCGCTCGACGTCGACGCGGAACAGGTGCTGGGAGCGGTGGCCGGCATCGGGCCATCCTCAATCGTCTGGATCGACCGAAAACCCTACTTTGTCGCGATCGAGGAGCTCAGCACAGGCTGGGATCTGGTCTATTTGCTCTCCACCCGGGAGCTGATGAGTTCCATCTACGACCTCAACCTTATCTTTGGCCTCACGCTGATCGTCGCTTTGCTCATCGTCGTCGCCATAGGACACAGATTCGCGACGGGCATCAACCGTCCGATCACAAAGCTCACCGAGTCGATGAAGGCCGTAGAGAAAGGGGACTACAAGGGAGCCTTGGCGGATTTGCCGCGAGCGACCCGCTTCATCGAGGTGGAGCAGCTCAACCGGGGATTTACCCAGATGGTGCGGGAGATCGATCGGCTGATCAACGAGGTGTACTCCCGGCAGCTCACCATCATGGACATGCGCTACAAGATGCTCAGGCAGCAGATCAACCCCCACTTCCTCTACAACACCCTGGATACGGTCAACTGGAAGGCGATCCACGGAGGCGACCGGGAGATCCCGGTCATCGTCAAGTCCCTTTCGCGACTGCTCCGCGGGGCGATCAAGGCCCCCGACCTCGTCAGCCTCGAAGAGGAGTTAAACTTCTTGGCCGATTACATTCGCATTCAACAGATTCGCTTCGAGGAGCGCCTCCAGGTGGAGGTCGATGTGCCCGATGCGTTCACGCTTTGCCAAATCCCCCACTTGACCTTACAACCCATCGTGGAAAATGCCATCGTTCACAACCTTGAAAAGTACGCAGGCGCCCTCAAAATCGGAATCACCGCTCGCCTCGAGGGCGGGGCTCTCCACCTCGAAGTGACGGACGACGGACACGGGGTCGACCTCGACCACGTCCAAAAGGTGCTCTACGGCGAAGTCGAGGCCGGAAGGAAGAGTATCGGTTTAAGGAATATTCATACAAGGATACAAATGAGCTTTGGCGAGGGGTACGGACTCCGGGTCCAAAATCGATCCGGCACCGTTGTCACGATCGTACTGCCCTACGAGGAGGAATCGCATGCGTACCGTGTTGATAGCGGATGACGAGCGCACGATTCGCGAAGGGATCAGAGGCGCCATCGACTGGAACGCCCTCGGCGTCTCCCGGGTGGTTTTGGCGGCAAACGGCCGGGAGGCTTATGAGTCGATTCGCCGCGACCGCCCCGACGTGGCCCTCGTAGACATCGTGATGCCCGAGCTCACCGGAATCGAAGTGATCGCCCGTTTCAAAGGCGACGGCAGGGCGCCCGAGTTTGTCATTATTTCCGGGCACGAAGAGTTCGACTTTGCCCGGGAGGCGCTCCGGCACAGCGTGCGGGACTATCTCGTAAAACCATGCGATCCGGACGAAATCGAGGCGTCGATCAGCCGGGCGATCTCCTGCCTGGAGGAGCGCCGCTCCCAGGCCGAAGAGCAAGAGCGGCTCAAACGTTACGTCGATGCCCTGCTTCCCAAGGCGCAGGAGCAAGCCTTGGCGTCGCTTGCAAACTCCGCTGGCCAAGCGACGGGCATCGGACAGAATCAAAATGCTGATCCACATGTTTCTTTCGCCACATGGGGCTTCGAGGGCGAGTACACGCCCCCGATTCGCCAGACACTCCGGTACGTGCAGGAGCATCTGGGCGACCGAAGGCTTACGCTGAGCTACTTGGCAACCAATGTCCTGTATCTAAACCCTGACTACCTCGGCAGACTCTTCAAGAAAGAGTGCGGCATCCGCTTTTCGGAGTATCTCATGACCATGCGCATGGAGCGGGCCAAGCAGCTGCTTGCTTCATCGCCGGACCTCAAGGTCCACGAAGTCGCCCGCCAAGTCGGATTGGGCAGGCAACCCGCCTACTTTGGGCAGCTCTTTCGCAAGTACACGGGCGTGCTCCCAAGCGAGTACCGCGCCATGCGCCTAGAGGACTAAGCTGACGGACTCAAACTCATTTGCCGAAAAGAACGCGCCAACCGACCGTAACTCGGCCGCTCGGAGCGAAGGTGAGCGCGTTCCCATAAGCGCCGGTCGCGTAGCTCGCTCCGTCTCCGACCGCGTAGCCCAGTTCTAGATTGACCACAAACTTCTCGGATAGACGCCAGGCGTTTCCAACCGCTACTCCCAACTCGCCGGTCTGCCAAACGGCATGGCTCGTCCTCCCGCTTCCCAAGGTCCCCGTAACGTGCGCGTATGGACCTACGTCGCTAGGTCTTAGATAAAACTTCCCGCCCACTTGGATGTAATGACCAGAGTACAACTGGTTGAGCCCCGCGGAAAGGGAGAATGCGGTCCTGCTGTTTGCCCCAACTTCGAGATGAACCCCTGGCGAGCCGGCTCCACTGCCCACGTTGAGCCCGATCCGTGCGGCCTTCGCACCCAATGGAACAGTCGTCACCAAAGCCAATAGAGCCACGCCAACCATCAAACAGTGCAGCCTGACGCGCAGGAGACTGCAGTTTTCCACGGAAACTCCTCCAGAATACCCAAGATTTCCACAAATTTGTATCGACGACACTTCGCCAAAGAAAGTGATTTCCCCGTGCCCTTATATAGAGTTTTCATGTTGGGATTGGTCACACTCATCGCTGCCGGATGCTCCGTCGTCGATCTGATGTCGGGACGAATGCCCGTTCCCATCACGACGGGCCTAGAGCGATCCATGGATCACTACGAGATCGTCGACCCGTACGCCGTCCCTGGTTTTTGGGCAAAGGCACAGCTTCACGTCCACACCAGTAGGTCGATCGACGGGAGATGGCCCATCGGAACGGCGCTCGAGACGTATGCTGCGCGCGGATACGACTTCGTGGCCATCACCGACCACGATACGATCACGGTTCCAGCGACCGCGCCTAATGAGCTTATCGTGATCACAGGCGAGGAGCACACCTTTTCGCACCCTTTTTATCCTTTGGGCCAACACGCGCTCTTTCTCTTTGTCGAGCGCCATCCATTCGGCACGTCGATCAACGCACGGTTTGACGACGTCGTTTCACAAGGAGGCGTGTCGGCCATCGCCCATCCTTCCTGGAATGGAGCCGGCGGATACGGTGAGTGGCACAATTGGCAGCTTGCCTCCGCGCCTTCGTTTCACATGATGGAGGTATCGAATCCCCACTCCGATCCCGACCTCGACACGACTCTGTGGCATGAAACCGTCTGGCAACGAGGGCCCCATGACCCCGTTTGGGCCATCGCCGTCGATGACGCGCACGACGCCAATGGAGTCGATCGGGGTTGGACCATGGTAAAAGTTGAAGGGAAAGACCCCGAGCACTTGAGGAGCGCTCTCATGCGTGGAAGTCATTACGCCACGACAGGGATCGTCGCCGAGTTTGGTGTCGATGGCGACGGCGCGATCTCGGCGAGGTCGTCGGAGCCGGTGGAGATCGTATTTCTCAATGCGGCCAATCAACGCGTACTGACGTTGCGCAATGCCCTGGAAGGCACATACCGGCCGCTCGGCACCGAGGGATTTGTCCGCGTCGAAATATACGGCCTCACGAGCGGCAAGCGGGCGTGGTCACAGCCATTTTGGCTTGTTGATTAACTCGGGGGCGAACAGGAATCAAAAACAAAAGCGGCGAATTAACCGTATACTTTTTGAACCTTCGCAATCCAGCGACCGACGAGGTGCGTGCCATGTACGATATCCGCCTGCCTTGCGCTGAGTTGCGTCCGTTCGTCGAGTGTTACTGGTTTCTCAATACAACCATTTCTTCGCCAGGTAAACTCGAAGAATTGATTTTCACCGACGCAAGGGCAGACATTGTCTTCACCTTCAGCAGCTCGCTTGGCACGGGTATTTTGACCAATCGCATCTCGCTAAGGATGTCGTGTCATTGACTGGAGTGGACCCGAAGACGTACCGAGTCCACAATCGAGTCGGTATCCGTGGCTCGATGCCGTCAGATATACATGTTCGAAAGAAAGGGTGCACCAACATTTATGCACGTTAGGTTCACGGAATTGCCCGTCGTGGATCAAGAGCGAGCAGTGAGATTCTACACGGAGAAGCTCGGCTTTCGAGTGGCTCAAGACAGACAGTACCAAGAGGGGTGGCGCTGGATTACGCTCGAAATTCCGGGCTCGCAGACCAAGATCTTGCTCTCCCGAAAAACCGCCGCCAAAAACAACGACGGCGTTCCAAGCTTAGTCCTCACAGTCGATGACGTCTTCAAGAGCTTTCACGAGTTCAAGGATAAGGGCGTCGTCTTTACGAGCGAACCTGCCGGCGCGCCCTGGGATGAGAGCGAAGTATTTGCTGTCTTCCTAGATAGTGAGGACAACCTCGTAATGTTGGGCTCTGAGGCCCGCTAATCCAAATCACAATTAATACTCAAGGAGCAATGTAAAGTGTTGCAGAACGAACCGATTGCACGCGCCGAAATGCTAATTCGAAAGCCGGTCTCCGAGGTTTTTGAAGCTTTTGTCAACCCGGAGATCACGGGCAAGTTTTGGTTTACACGCGGAGATCAACGATTAGAAGAAGGCAAAACCGTTACGTGGTACTGGGACATGTACGGCGTTTCCGCCGAAGTCGAGGTCAAGGCGATCGAGCAAAACAAGCGCATCTTGATCGAATGGCCCAGGCCTGTTGAATGGCAGTTTACACCGAAGGGTGACGATGCGACGTTTGTAAGCGTCACGGAATCCGGGTTTGAAGGCACCGATGATGAAAAGGTCGCGCAAGCGATCGATTCTATGGGCGGTTTCACGCTGACGCTCGCGGGGTGCAAGGCATACTTGGAGCACGGCATCGAGCTCAATCTTGTCGCAGATCACAGCCCGGATCACCTCGTCGAAGGATGGAGCAATCGATGACGGCTTTTCACGCCGATTTGGGTCTTGCCCGCCGCTTTAGCGCGACGTTGGATCAGATCCTCGTCGATCACGTCGGTGTCGTTGCCAAACTGCGGCCGGAATCCGGGGCGATGGCATTGCCTGTCGCGGACGGCTTTGCGCTTTACTGCGGCCAAGGTACAGATCCTGCGGCCAATCGTGTGACGGGGCTTGGCATGCACGGCCCCGTCACCGCGGAACATTTCGATGCGATGGAGGCATTTTACGCGGAGCGGAATATGCCCTGTGTGATCGCCCTTTACCCGTTCGCTGACGCTTCGGCTACCTACCAGGCAGCAGCCCGGGGCTACATGCTCCACATGTTCCGGAACGTGTTGGCGCGCCCAGTCGACGCCGCGTCAATAGGCGCCCCGGATCGGGACCCGCTCGCTGACGCCGCGGCCGCTGGGATTGTAGTCGAACGTGCGAGAGCGGATGAAGCAGAACTATGGGCCCGCGTCGTCGGCAGCGGCTTTGCGGAAAAGGAACTCGACGCGCCGGCTTTTGGCCGCCTTGTGGCGTTTCACTGCCCTGACACCGTGTGCTACTTCGGGCGGATCGACGGCGAGGAAGCCGGCGGAGGCGCCATGACCATAAAAGACGGCTTTGCCTACATATGGGAAGTGGCCACCCGCCCCTCCTTTCGGCGGCGGGGCGTTCAACAGGCCATCTATCACACGCTTGTGCAGGAAGCCGCCCGGGCGGGATGCGACGCAGTCGCACTGGGCACGGAGGTCGGGCACGTTTCACAGCGAAACGCTGAGCGCGCTGGATTCCGGTTGATTTTCACCGGCGCCGCGCTTGTGCGTCAACTTCCCGGCGCCAGCTCCGTTCGCGTCAAATAAAGCCGAGTGCGGAAACCACGGAGACTGGTGGGAAGTGCCGCCGAACGTTTCACCGTGGACGTGTCACCTGCCTTCACTCGACAGCAAGGGCTTCGAGGGCCTCGTCGATCGTACTGACGAAGCGGATGCGGCCGCCTCGGTTACTCTCCCGAATAAAGGCCTGCAGACTCTCGCTCGCATACTGGCCGAAGTCACCGACCAACGCAAAACGGAGCCCATAGTTGGTGCACTTTTGTAGAATCTCCCCGGCAAGGCCTGTGCTGAGGTCGAAAAATGCCGGAGCGACGCTACTTTCGTGCAAGATCAGCGCATCCGCTTCATAGCCCCAAAGGTCGCCGATGATGTCCAGGATATCCTGTGAGGATGAAAGCGCCACGTCGCTTGCGGTCAATTCGGCGATCCGGCTGCCATCGCGCTCGTGAATTACATAAGCTACAGATCGTTCACTCATCTCAATTCTCCTACTCGGATTATAGGGTAAGCCGCCGCTAAATCTCGCCCGACTCCACCATGATTTCGAGCGCCGATTCGGGAGTTTGTAGCGGCAAAACGATCCGCCTGCGAAGCCGCGCAGATTCAAAGACCGAAAGCGAGACTTCGAGCGCGCTGCGGTGATGTTCCACGTCGAGCGGATGCTGGCTGAGCTCGCCGTCTAGGACCCGGACGACGTCGCGCATCTCTTTGCCAAAGGGAACTTCGGTGTACTCTTCGCCGAACCGCTCTTCCCTCCGCCCCTCGGAGGTCAGCACCGTCACACGCCCATTCGTATCGGCCGTGAGCTGGCCTTCACTGCCAAGCACCGCGATGCTGATGTACGCTTGGGAGGGTTTGATTTTTCCGGTTTCGCCGATCAGCCGGATGCCGGAAGCGAGCCCGGCCGAAAATGTCGTGCTGTCCTCGACCAAGTGGCCGTAACGCCAGCCGGCCTGCATCTTTCCAAATGCGCCAGGCTCGGCGCTCACGTCGACTTTCCGTCGGTATTCATCCGCAGGAAAATGCGTGCGGTCGATCTGGCCGAGCACCCACTCCACCTGCGGATCGCCGGTCAAAAACAGGCTCAAGTCGATGCCGTGAACACCGTCGGATAAGATGTCGCCGCCGTGCGAGAGCAGGACTCGCTCGACCTTGCCGACGGCTCCTTCCGCGATCAACTCGTGCGCTCTGACCCAGTGATCCTCGTAGCGCCTCTGGTGGCCGACCACAAGCAGCACGCCTGCGCTCCGGCATGCCCCAATGATCCGATCGGCGACTCCAAGGCTCGTGGCCAAGGGCTTTTCGGCAACTACCGCCTTCGCGCCCGCCTCCACCGCGGCCAACGCCATCTCTTCATGCAGCAGTGGCCAAGTACATATGCTTACGATGTCCGGACGGATGTCGTCGAGTAACTTGCGATACTCTTTATAGGCGGCGCCTATGTCGTACTGGTTTGCGAAACTCTGTGCGCGCTCTTCGTTGATATCTGCAACTCCGACGACGGGTATGCCTGCCCAGCGGTATCCCAAGACGTGCTTTTCGGCGATATGCCCACATCCCAGCACCGCGGCGCTGTACGATCCTTTGGACATCAACAATGGCCCCCTCACCAAGCGCGATTACTTAAGAACGCTCCAGATCAATCACGACCTTGACCGCCTCTCGACGGTCGAGCAATTCAAACGCATTGCCGATCTCTTCCAATGGAAGCACGTGCGTGAGCGGCGCCTTCAGATCGACGAGCCCTGAGTTCACTGCAGCCAAACATCGATCGTGAACCTCTTCTTCCACCGGATTGAGGCGCACGAGCGAGAAGTCGTTGGGCACGCGATCCCACCCGATCGGCAGGTTGATCGATGTGGCAGACCCCACGCCGTAAAGCGCCACCCGCCCCCCTCGCGCCAAGAGAAGCGGACCCATCTCCAACATTTCCTTTGCGCCGGTCGATTCCACGACCAAGTCCGCGCCGGACCTTCCGGACCAATCGCGCACGGCCTGCACAACGTCTTCGGAGCGCATATCGATTACACGATCTGCACCAACCCGGGCGCAAAGTTCCAGCGCTTCCGGTCGCCGGCCCACCGCGGCGATCGAGCGTGCGCCCAAGACCTTGGCCGCCTGAATAAACGTTGTGGCGACCGGCCCACTGCCCAGTACGACCACATTGCGATCGGCGACCTGGCCTGCTCGTTCAAGAAAGCTAAAACACTCCTTGAACGTGATGAACATCGCGCCGTCGATCGGATCGAAATCTCTGGGGACCTTTTGGTGCTTTGTGGCAAAAGGGGTGGAGGCGGGGCGGCCCGTCTCGGGCTTTGCCGATCGGACCGCCTCCAGGTCCCAAACCAATCCCCACTCGGCGAAGCCGCCCCATTGCGAGCGCAGCTCGCCCAAGCGTTCCGTCGGCGAGAGGCAGTAAGGTCGGAGCACGTAGTCTCCCGGCGCCAGCGAGCGCACCTCGGGGCCGACCTCCTCGACCCTGCCGATGCTCTCGTGTCCCAAAAGGCATGGATATTGCTTCGACGGGAACGTTCCGGCGAGAATGCTTCGATCCGTTCCGCAGATTCCACAGGTCATGATCCGAACCAACGCCTGAAAAGGTCCGGGCGTCGGCCTTGGAATCTCAACCAATTCCAGGTCGTGGGGTTTATGCACAACGACCGCTTTCATCGGCCACCGTCCTCGAGGCTGCCATGTACTCACGCAAGCTCTACATCTAAAGTAAATGAAACTCAAGGGATATAATAGGGGTTTTGCCACGTTTAATCCTGGGGCAAGATCGAGGGGAAAGGGGACCGAATCGATCATCGAGTCTTTTCGGGACCAAAAGCGGATCGGACTCCGTGGAGGCGGGCGTTGCCGCCCGCCCCACGGACCATATCATTACTCCTGCAACAGAGCGTTGATCACGCGATCGAGCTCTTCCATCGAGGCTTGGACCGTGGCCTCTTGCCGGACCGCTCGATTGACCGCCTCCCAGATCATGGGGTCAAACTCCCGGTACCTGCGGCCAAACATGTCCAGCCGAGTTTGTCCTGCTGCCGTGAGAAATACCTCGATGCTTGCGGGCACCCCCTCCGCCGCAAGCGCGAACTCGCTAACGAGCGCCGGCGAGCGGAATGAAGGCAGCGCCATCCCCATGGCAGCCACGGGAAACTGTCCCTCTTCGGTTGCAGTCAAAAACTTGAGCAGTTGCCATGCAGCTTCGGCGTTTTTGGTCTGCGCCGAGATCCCGTAGTTGAGCGTCGCCGCGATCGTCTGTTGCCTCACCTGGGACGGATGGAGAGCGATATCCCACTCAAATGAAGGTTGGGCCGTGTACCGATATCCCGGAAGATCCCATACTCCCGACGAGTACATCGCGTACCCTTCTTGTAGAAAGCCCGGCCCCTGATAGGCGTGAGGATTGAGCGCAGTCTGATCGACGTGGACCAGGTCAATCAGGTACTGCAAGGCGTCGACCACTTCAGGCGAACTAAATTGCACGCGACCATCGCCGGACGAGATCTCGCCGCCGTTACTGTAGATAAAGGGCATGAAAGTTCCCCACCAAAACCAGTTGGCATACGCGTAGCGGCGGTCGGGGCCGTCTCCATACGCCAGCTTTTTGCTGGTCTCCCTAAAGTCATCAAAGGTCCAGTCGCTCAAAATGGGCGGAACACCCATGCGATTGAGCCAGTCGACATTGTAGTAGATGACCAAAGGAGAAATTTCTTGTGGCAAACAGTAAGTGACCCCATCGACGGTACATGCGTCAACCAGTACCGAGTGAAAGTCTTCAAATCGGACGCCATCCCTTGCCATGAAGTCGTTGAGAGGCAACATCATCTCGCTTTGAATCAGATCTGTCGTCATCCACTCATTGAGGTAGATCAGATCCATGGACTCCCCGGCTGCCCAAAGGGTCAGCAACCGTTCTATACGATTCGAATCCTGAAGGTGGTAAAACTCGACTTGGATATGGGGATGCGCTGCTTCAAATGCAGTAATTTGCTCCCTGCGAATTTGCGCCTCGGCCAGGTCTCCAAAGGTGCCGTACCTGAGCACCACGGTCTCCTGGGCCAGTGCAACCGCACTGATGCAAGCGACCAAAACGACAACGCTGACGATCCGCCACATTCCAAACATATCTCTTCCTCCTTTTCGGGGTTGTGAAAGCGCTGTCAATTACATTGCTTCTTTTGTCCAAAAATTCCTTCTGACAACTCAAACTAATCGGTTAACAAAAGCAAAAGCCTCATTAGACGCCAAACCACGGACCGATACCATTGCCAGGCATTTCCCCTTTCTAAAAGGGATATTGCTCGGTGTGACGAAAGGGCTTTCATTGCCAGGCAGCCATTCTCTCACGCGGAGGGGTGCATTAAGTGTTTCCTCATGATTATCACGAGCGAGTTTACGCAGGTGTGCTGGGAAAGATCATTGGCGTCTACCTGGGCAGACCGTTTGAAGGCTGGTCGTACGAGCATATTCTCGATCGCTTGGGCGAAGTCGACTATTACGTCCACGAGAAGCTCGGAGTGCCGCTCGTCGTGACCGACGACGACATCTCGGGGACTTTTACATTTTTGAGGGCATTGCCCGACTACGGTTACAGCCGGGACATAACCCCAGAGCAAATCGGGCAGACATGGCTCAACTACCTGATCGAAAAGAGGACCGTGCTCTGGTGGGGCGGAATGGGCAACTCGACGGAACACACCGCCTACCTGCGCCTAAAACACGGAATCCCCGCTCCCAAGAGCGGCTCTGCCGAGCTCAACGGCAAGGTGGTTTCGGAGCAGATCGGAGCGCAAATCTTTATCGACGGATGGGGCATGGTCGCCCCCGGGGATCCCGAGTTTGCCGCTGAGCTCGCCCGGCGAGCGGGAAGCGTCAGCCACGACGGGGAGTCGATCTACGCAGCCCAGGTGGTTGCCGCCATCGAGGCGCAGGCCTTTGTCGAAAGGGATCTCAACAAGCTGATCGATATTGCGACCGGGTTCATTCCCAAAGACTCCGTCATCTACCGGATGATCTCGGACATCCGCTCGTGGCGAGCGAAGCACGACGATTGGAGAAAAGCCCGGGAGCTCCTGGCCAAGGATTACGGTTACGACACGTACGGGGGCAACTGTCACGTCGTTCCCAACCACGGGCTCATCATCCTCTCGCTCCTCTATGGCGATGACGATTTCCAAAAGACACTGATGATCGTAAACACCTGCGGTTGGGATACCGACTGCAACTCGGGCAACGTCGGCTGCATTATGGGGATCAAGAACGGCCTTGCCGGCATCGACCAAGGGCCCGACTGGAGAGGTCCCGTCACGGATCGGCTGTACCTGCCCACGGCCGACGGCGGACGCTGCATCTCCGATGCCGTCATCGAGACGTTTCACATCATCAACGCAGCCCGGGCCCTCAACGGGCTCGAGCCTGTCGCGCCGAAGGGCGGCGCTCGCTTTCACTTTTCGCTGCCGGGATCGGTCCAAGGTTTTCAGGCAGATGGCGCTTGCAGCGTGCAAAACGTCCCCTTTGGCGACAGCCGGGCGCTTGCCATCGACTTCACCGATCCGGGTCCGGACACGCCCGCTCGAGTAGCGACC
>Ga0182742_1003321_pt1 | contig 15946 bp, 18 predicted proteins | sample eDN5th37CBELigMG_FD_128880 | JGI IMG/M metagenome (GOLD analysis project Ga0182742, IMG submission 128880) | Enriched Miracle-Growth compost microbial communities from Emeryville, California, USA - eDNA 5th pass 37_C BE-Lig MG (version 2)... ...
CAGTAGATCTACCTCAATAAAACCAACGAATCAGGCGCTCCTCTCTTAAAAAAAACGAATGAGCTGCGTTTTCTTTAGTATTGCCTTTTTTCCAAGTTACGGAAGTTTATTTTCATGGTAGTTCAACAAGTAACTACCATTCTATTGTGTATTATTTTTAAACTGGGACATAAACAAATAGTTAAAATAAATATTAGATAGCTTGGAATAATATTACACAAACTAAACAACATCAACAACAGGAGGTTTTTTATATGCCAATAGCTGAATTAGTTCTTAGGCTTGCTATTGCCTTTATTACATTATTAGCCTTAACAAGGCTTATGGGCAGAAAAGAAATATCCCAAATGACCTTTTTCAATTTTGTATCTGCCATTTCAATAGGTACACTAGGTGCCTCGCTTGCAATTGACTCTTCAATAAGTATTACAAATGGATTAATAGCATTAGTGGCTTGGAGCGCATTTACGATTTTTGTTGGGATTATAGATTTAAAATCCCCAAAATTTCGTGAAACAATTGAAGGTCAACCGAGAATTCTTATTAAACAAGGGCAAATCATGGAAGCTGAACTTCGTAAAGTCCGTTTAGACATTGACGCTTTAAATGCTTTATTACGAAAAAAAAATGTATTTTCAGTTTCTGATGTCGATTATGCTATTTTTGAAACGGATGGATCTCTTTCTGTTATGAAAAAAGAAGCAAAACAATCATTGACAAAAGGGGATATCAATATGAATCAGAATAGTGTTCATGCTTTCCCTATTTCTACATCTGTCATATCTGATGGGGAAATTAAGGGAGAGAACTTAGAAAAATTAAATCTTGATAAGCAATGGTTAGAACGACAATTGAAACTTTCAGGTGTAGAATCCATATCGGATGTTTTTTATGCTGAAGTTCAAAAAGACGGTACTTTATATATTGATAAAAAGAATGATATTCTTCATTGAATGTGTATTGTAGTCCGGGGGCATGAACAATTGCCCCTCTTTATTTACTTAAATTCGCGTCCAAGCTCATTCATTATTGTACCTCTTTAAACAATGGTTAAATAACAATTCCAATTCCATTCGAAACACCTAATTGAAGAACGAATTTTATTTTAGTGTATATCTTAAGGTGGAATAAATTTAGAGGAGGAAATGGAATGGAGATGCCCATAAGTGGTTATTTGTTTGGGTCGGGTGCCAGAGGGGAGTCAGACCATACTCATAATTTATACTTTAGAACTTGGAACGGTCCTACAATCCATGTGCACCAAATCTCTGGAGTAACTTCATCTGTTCTTAATCATCATCATCACTATGCGGGTACAACTGAGCCAGCACCTAGCGGAATGCAACATACTCATCGTTATTTTATGTTTACAACTATCAGTGATGGACACATACATGAAATTAGAGGTATTACAGGACCTGCTATTCCCCTTCAAAACGGGGGGCATTATCACGAATTTCAAGGGGTAACAAATGTAGCTGGACTAACACCACATTCGCATCGGTATAGTGGACTGACAAGTGGGTAAGAAGACCCAAAAACCTTCGAATAATGTTAATTCATCTTGTAAACTTTTAAAATCAGACTGTGCCTACAAGTCGTGTGACTTTGCAGCTCTTACCAAGGTATATCTGAGAATTAAATTGAAGTGATATGGTGCACCTTCTATTATTATCTATATGTAACCAAAGAAAAGCGTTTAAGGACTTGTTTGGAACCACTGTGAGTATGATTCGTCTTGAAAGGCATAAAATCAGGCATCAAAGCCTATCACCTCCCCCTCTAAGTAAAATCACACCTATAAGCACTTTCAAACATGAATTATCCTGCGGCTCATAATCACAGTGCGTTTTATATCTATGATCTTTGGGTCGATTGTTTCATTGTTTTTCACTTTTTGATTAACCGGATCAACTGATCTCTAGTGATTCCTTTCCGATAAGCCGTTTTATCTTCCCTAAATGATTCTGCTTTTTAACACAAGGAGCGACCGTTCCGGTCATTCCCTTTCACCACCTCATAATCCTCCAAAACGTCTCTTCCGCTGTTGATATTCTTCAATCGCCTGAAGAAACTCCTTCTCGGAGAAATCCGGCCAAAGGACATCGGTAAACCAGAACTCAGTGTATGCAAGCTGCCAAAGCAGAAAGTTACTTAAGCGCTTTTCACCCCCAGTGCGAATAAGCAAGTCAGGGTCTGGCATACCGGCTGTATACAGGTATTCTGAAACCTGCTGGTCATCTAGTTCATCCAGCGACAATTTCGCACCGTTTAGATCAGCGAGCATCTTTTTCATGGCATTTTTAATCTCGTGTCTGCCTCCGTAGTTGAGTGCAAAATTAAGCTGAAGACCGTCATTATCCCGGGTGCGCTCCATTGCATATTGAATGGCTTCACGTGTATGGGCCGGAAGATGTTCTGTCTCACCAATTGTTTCAATGCGTATGTTATGAGCCATAAGATCTGGTAAATATAGATGCAGAAACTCCTTCGGAAGTCTCAAGATCGTATCGACCTCGGTCTTCGGACGTTTCCAGTTTTCCGTGGAAAACGTATAAAGGGTCAAAACCTTCACCTTGCATTTGACTGCCGCCTTAGCAATCTTCACGACGGTAGAGATCCCTTCTTTATGGCCCGTAACTCTAGCCTTTCCCCGCTTTTGCGCCCAGCGTCCATTACCGTCCATAATAATAGCGATATGATTTGGTTTATTTTCTTCCAAACGGAAGGATTCTTCCGATGGTTTTTTAGTAATAAAGGGGATGTTCATTGAATTTCCCTCCTCCCAACATGTTATTTTTCTCCATTCCCTCCCTATCCAATTCAGGAAAGTAATCGGGGATCCGGTCACAGTATAGATTCAGATGATGAATAGATTTAAAAGAGTCCATTTTAATAGAGATGACTAATTCACATTTAAATTTTTTATCTTAGTGGAATTTTTCTTCTTAACCTGTTTTAACGTGGCTACAATCAGAAAACTAACGATCACTAATAAAAGCCATGAACTCACCTTTCCTAAATGAACTAGATTCCAGGCATCCGTTTGGTTTGGATATTCCCAAGCCCCCAAAAACGTTGCGATATTTTCAGCAATCCAGATAAAAAAGCCAATGAGTACAAAAGATAATGCAAGTGGCATTCGATAAAAAGTACCATTCACTTCGTAAATGACCCATGACTTCCAAAAGACGATGATAACCAGACCAGATAACCACCAACGAATGTCCATCCAATAATGGTGCGTAAAAAAATTTAAATAGATTGCAGCTGCAAGAGGGACAATGACCATAAATGGTGGCCACTTAACTAGTTCAACCTTCATCCTCCTCCAGGCCTGGCAAAGATAACTTGCTACACTTGCATACATGAATCCACTATACAAGGGCACTCCAAATAGTTTGAAATATCCCTCCTCTGGATAAGACCATGAGCCCATATGTGTTTTGAAAATTTCAAGCGCAAGTCCAATCAGGTGGAAAACGGTGATTACCTTAAGTTCATCACGTGTTTCAAGACCAGTATGTACCATCCACCACTGCATCAAAAGGAAGATGATGAGTAGCCAGTCATACCGTGGCAGTAAGGGAAGTGGCAAAATTTTAGTCATAGCCAAAGAGAGAAAAATAACGCCAGGGAACAAACAGGATATTACCTGCACCCACCCAAAATGAATAAGTTGTTTTATAGGTCTCATGATTTGTACAAAGCAAAGGTTCAAGCGCTTCCTCTTGCAAGCGGGAGAAGCGTACCTTTTATCCTCCATAATTGATGCTTTCATTACTTCTGTCAGCTACCTTTAAAAAGAATGTTGATCTTCGTTTCATCATAAAGAACACCTCACATATTTATTGTGAGTTGAATTTAACATATATTTTATCGTTTTACAATAAAATATTATTGATTTTGATTAAAATATTATTGTTTGTTGATTATCATTTTGATTTTAGACAAAATAAAAAGCATTCCTCATTACAGCGGAATACTTATAGAATTCATTCACATCTTCAACTAATACTTCAATATCAGGCTCTTTTAAGTTTTAACTATCGTTTAAAACAAACTCAGTACTTCCATCAGCAAACGCTAAACTTACCATTGCAGAACCGTCCGTTTGGTAAGAGAGAATCTATTCACTTGCTCCAAAAGTATTCGACAGAATGCTCAAAGTTAGGTGTGTAAAGTGAAATCACTTGAATTTGTTTTATATTCCCTTTAATGATCAAAATACCTTATTTCCATTTAATTAAGAAATTCATTTACAAAAAAGAGGATCGTCTAGCCCTACGACCTTTCTACAGAAACTCCCTTGAATAAACAAACAAGTTTAGGGCAATTTATCTTTATTACAGTACTACCCCGAGGTGACAGAAATGACCTTCATCCTCAAAATTCTTGTCCTCTATCTTGCGACGATTGTGATTATGAGGTTAATGGGAAAGTCGACGATCATTCAAATGACTCCCTATGATTTGGTGGCAATTATTATTGTTGGGACGGTGGCCGCGGAACCGCTAATCTCCACTGAGTTTTATCCATCGATTTCGACGCTGGGTGTTCTCATCATTTTCCACATCTTGTTTTCAAAGGCGACCCTGTGGCAATGGGGAAACCGCTTCTTCCTCGGTGAGCCGACGATTTTAATTAAGCACGGGGAAATTGTAGAGGACAATATGGAGAAATCCCGGTTGTCCTATGCCCAGTTGCTTTCAATCCTTCGCAGCAAAGGCTACCCTAAGCTCTCAGATATTGAGTATGCCCTGCTCGAGCCGATTGGCGAAGTCAGCGTAATTCCAAAGGCGGAAAATACTCCTGTCACCGTCCAGCATCTGCAGATTCCGATTAAAGACGAAGGACTGCCGATTGCCGTGCTTGTCGACGGACGTATTCAGCACCGTAACCTGAAATTGCTAGGTAAATCCAAAGAATGGCTGATGGAGCACCTTGCCAATCAAGATGTGAAGGTCAAGGATATTCTCTTGGCATATGTAGATGAAAAGACATTAAAAATCAATATCCATCAGCGGGATGTGGAATAGGTTGGATAGGTCGACTTCTTTAGTGGACTTTTTTCCACCCTATTTTTTATTTAGGGCCTTTTGCTACTCCTTAGAAATGGCTTAGCAGCTTATTTTATTATCTTGACATGGCTTTTTTTCATTAAGTGAGGCTGCGTTAATCTTTCGTTTGAATGAATTTGTTAAGGTGTATGGTTTCTCTAAAGCGTATAGAATATCGGCTATCTTCCTGTGAATCTGGCTTAGAATGATGTTGCGAGGTTTGATATTGACGTTGTTTACATATCTTAAATTTTTAAAACTTCAGCTAATAATGTTCGATGGTTGAGTTTTTTCGTTCGCATATGGAACTGATACAAAATAACAAACCAAGTTTTGTTCTCTTCTTTAATTAACCTGCCCCGTTAGCACAATAAAAAGCTGCCACAATGACAGCTCCGCTCTTCAACTCTTGCCCCCGATAACACTAATGGATTAATGATGCTCTCAAGTCACTAACATCATTTTCCAAAAATCCCTTTAAACAAGTTAACATATATACCCAACCTTCTTTTTGTCCTAGCATTTTGTTTACTATTTCAGGGTCGTCTTCATTAAGACCTGATTCGTTCACCTCAATAATTGTACTCGCATTATCCAACTCTTTTAGTGTAATTGTAACAACCGTTTCTTCATCAGATTCTCCACCCCACGAAAACACAATTTTTTTATTTTCCTCGATTTCCAATACATTTATAGCCCCTTCTGCTTCGTATTCATCATATCTCAATATCACGGACTTGCCTTGTTCCCATCTATTGGAACTCGATGAGAACCAAAAATTCCCGATTTTTACAGGGTCTACTATCGCTTCAAACACCTCATTAGTTGGTTTATGTATTTTAATTTTCGTAGTTACTTGAGTATCCATAACAAAATCAACTCTCTTTCAGAATATTTATTACTTCTTCCATTATACCCAATGGTAATCTCCCCTTTACTTCTACCGTTTTTATTTTACTAACCTGCCTAGCACAATAAATTCAATTTTATAATAGTCCCCTTTATCCCGTACAACATTGATTCTTTCTCTATTGCTTGTAGACCATTTATTTCAGGAGTAGCATCCTAATGCGAGTCATCTGCTTTTTTACTTATCATAAAGTCGTGTGCTAGTAACGGACAGGTTAGTTGAACAAGGAATTAAGGAGCTAAAAGAATCGATTTCATAATCTTGAAATAAAGGCTGATGATACATGAAATCTACTGTTTATTTATCCGAAAATTCTTTTATTTTTTGACTATTATAGTTGTCAAAATGAAAAGGATGGTTTACTATATTTTTGAGGTGATAAAATGAAAACTCGGCTCAAGGAATTACGTGCAAGGGACGGTCTTAATCAAACGGAGTTAGCCAAAAGAGCAAGAATTTCTCGGCAAACAGTCAGTTTAATTGAGAGAAATGAATATATGCCATCCTTACTGATTGCTTTAAGAATTGCGAATGTATTTCAAGAACCAATTGAAAATGTATTTATTTTTAGTGAGGAGGAATTGTCTTGAAAATATTAATGATCTATCTTATCTTTTTTGTATATGGGTTGTATAAATTGTTTTTTGGTTCCGAACAACTATTACTTCAAGCAAATCTACTGATGATTTCTAATTTAGTGGTTATTATTTGTTTAATGTTCGCTCGTTTTAACGTACATAAAGCCGAAAAAAGTAGCGTAATAAAAGTAGAGTTAGAAGTAGAAGATACTCATCAAGTCTCATTAGAAAGAATGGCTTATACTGCTTTAACCTCTATTCAAGTTGCCCTTTCTTTATCTTTTACTGCCTCCCTCGTAGGATTTTTACTGTTGAGAGATACCCAACCAGATATTGTTCTCTGGAGTCTTATATTATTGGTGGTTTCGTTTTTAAGTTTATTTCCAAGTGAAAAAATGATTAGGATTACAAATCCTAATTTTAATTTTCCTAATCCTCAATCAAAAAACTATGAACAAGAATTTTTTAATCAATTTGATGATGGTGAAAAGTATGTAATGCTAAAAGGTTTGTATAAGCTATATTCACTTGTAACTTGGGGGCTTGTTCTTTTAGCATTTATCTTGATGTTTTATTCTGCCTTTACAGGTGATTCACAATTAGTTAGCATTATTGGCATTGGTGTATTGCTACTACTAATCCAAGTAAGCTATACAATTAGTTTAAAACCAAGTAATTAAGAATCGAATAGGATGCTTTTAGACATTCTTTATAGTTGCTTATGGGGCGTTAGTTGAGTAGCGGAGACAGCAAAAAAACTGTCTCTTTAATATTGTTAGCAACAATCTTTACGAACAGAGCCTAATAAAAAGAAGCTTCACATAAGTTCATGACTTACGTGAAGCTTCAACAACTAACCTTCCTATTAGCTAAACCCTACTCTTTTCAATGCTTCAATTTATTCGTTACCATTTGGTCATGGTTTGGTAAAATCTTCTGGGCCCAAATTGAAAAAATTTCTCCAAGTTTCGAACAAGAGAATCCGAGTACAGCCCCACATAACAGAGAAAGCAAAAGAATGACCCAGTCCCCATTAGCAGCAAACGTCGAAAAACACCCCATAAAGATTCCCGGCGTGTAATTAATTGGCAATACTTTTGCACCCAATACACACATAAGGCAAGTAACAAGTCCGCTGAAAATAGCAGCACCATTAGGTATTCCCGTTATATTCGTTAGAATGATAATCAAAATACCACAAGCTACTCCCGCGATATTACAAAGCATAGCTTTTCTCATATCTTTGCTGCCGCCTGCTCCGAGGGCAAAATACGTGGTGCACCCAGCAAAGCCTGCCCAGCCCCATAACCCAAGAGGCGTAGAAATGAAAGTCCACAAACCACACAACAATCCTGTTGCCAATATACTAGCCATTATGACCACCTTCCTGATGAACAATTAATATTGTAAAATACGACCATAAAAATCAATACAAATCTCTTACCATTTTTATTTTCATATTCTAGCGCACACAAGGTAATTTTATTTCCATAAAAATAGGGAGGTACATTCAGATTCCCTTTATTTCACAATAATTCCCTAACATTATTTCTATACCACAAACATTGGCATTACCTTTTGGATTTGAAACTTGATCATGTAAAAGATAAAAAAAGAAACAAAAGTGGGTTAAGAGAAAATGAAGTGACCAAATCACTGTGGTGATGAGAAAAGCACTTGTGGCTATCACTGGCAACAACAGAATGTAAAAAAGGAATAATTAACTTCGTTTATTCAAGTAAATAATCATTTATTTTATCTGTTTCACAAACTAGATTCACAAGGTTTTTCCCCTATAGGTTTTAGTATAGAAACAACTTTTCTCGCTAGCTCAACAAAAAATGACCACCGTAGCGGTCATCATCCTGAACAAAAGCACCCGTTCGCTTAAGTTCATCTATCTACAAAGCTTAATTTGAACAGAAAAAAAGAGCCGCAGCAACGACTCTTGGTTCGATGAACTCCCCTTCAATTTAAGGAATTTTTATTAATTGGTTTGAAAGTAAGTTCATAATACCAAGGAAAAAAGAATTTAAAAATAATAAAATACACTGGTATTCCATACCATGTATTCCAACTGTTATTCTTCATATATCCGAAATGGACTAAACCTAATTCTAAGACAAAACACAAGAAAGTAAAAACAAACGCAAACATCCATGTCTTTTTAGGATTATAAAAATTCACAAAGATAGTGGCAATGCTTGCAGGGACAAAGCCAATTAAAATAGAATCACTTAACTCAATGGATACTTTTTTTGCTAGGTCAAATAGATTAAATGTGGACATTGAAATCGTATCAAAAGTCCAAGTCATTCCAGCGGAAAAAACAAAAGTAATAAATATGCCTACCCATGTTAAATTTTTTTTAGGCATAAATAATACAAATAATATCGATATCGTTACTAACGTCCATACATACCATTCACCTTCATACTTCATAAATTCCATTAAATCACCTTATTGATATTATTTTAAAGAAGAATTCCTTATTAAGTGACCCCTTCCATTTATCTTTCATTAATTTAATGGAAAATATACCAAATTTTCTTCAACAAACCTGCCCGTTAAGTCAACAAGAAAAAATGACCACCACAACGACCATCATCCTGAACAAAAGCCCCTTTTTGTTGTATAGGGTTTATTGAACATCCATTATGCTTTTTAGCATTTTTTAAAAACCACTCAATAGTCAATAGACTTCTGCTCGGTGAATGGTAACGAAATAATCTTCATTTAATCCTCCATAACCTTTAGATTTAGAAATTGAAATATCCGAACCCCCATCTAATAATGTCATCTCATCCATCTGAGATTGACAAGCAATGAAGGCAAAACTACAAAAAGCTAAAGGAAAGAACAACAAAAATTTCTTCACAACAAATTTCCTCAACAACCCCTGGGCTTACACATAATATTGGAAACTTCAACCTCTGTAATACGCTTTTGGTGGTGATTCCACCCAACCTTTATCAATTAAAATATTCATGCCGTCGTCAACAAATAATCCAATGCTCAAAAGAGTTCTGCTATACAAAAAGTTTATATCTCTTCTAGCCGTTACAGCCATTGAGTTTCCGAATGATCGAATCTTCATTGCAAACATGTCCACTTTATGGAACAACATAATCTTATCGGAAAAAGGAGAATATGTAGAAGGTTTAACCAAGTGGTCAAGATACACCGGTGATTGAATATGTTCAACATGCAGTTTTTCTTTATACTGCTTTACTGCTTTATCAGTCATATCTAAACCACGCTTGAACAGTGCCTTTATCTTTTGATCCTGAACGCTCTGATGAAATCCCAATAATAATGCCATACTTGTTACGTTATTCTCGATGTTATCCCAAAGATGTATGATTTCCATTGCCTGTAATGGTCGGACATCTCCCAAAAAACCATTTAAGTAACTTTGTTTCTCAACTTTTTCAATGCTATCTGGTGTTGGAATGATAGGAGGTTCTAAAATGTATTTTTGTTCCGTTAGTATATTATTAATTTGTCCTAAAAAGACGGTCGTACATTGATTACAATAAATAAAAAACTCCCTTATATCCTCACGCATAACCAATGGAACTGCCACTGCGTAAAGGCTCATACCTGCCTTCGCAGCATATTTTAAATAGTGAACATAAAATTCATCTGCGTATAAACGGGGGGCACCAAGATTTACATCATCTTTTGTAAATCCAATGGGGATAGGAAAATTTTCACGTTTTAAAAATTCTTCTATCCTTTGAGTGAAATCCTTTGATAGAGCTAATCCATTTTTCAATAGCGTCTTAATATTTTCATCTTCGCAATGCTGAAGAAAATAACTTAAGATTTGGATAGACATACTGTTTCCCATATAGGTAGCCCAAAGTTTACCCATTTCAAAAGTCGTAAAAGGTTTGCTCTCATCTAATAGTTTGGGATTGATATTTAGTGGATTCATCACATTCATAGGATTTAAATCTTTATCAGTGGTCATAACCAATCTCCTTTTCCACACTTTCCCTTATGATTACCATTGGAAAAAATTTAATTCAAACAAATCAGACCTTTTGCACCGCTAGTTCAATTTGTTCAACAAAATTTAGCAATAATACTACTTTGACTATAGCACCCAGTTAGTTAGTATACATTTGTTCACAATGTTTATATGAGTTTTGGTTATACGCTAAAGGAATTTGTGACTTTCATAAAGAATTATTGTCAAACACAGAAAAGCTATTAAGGGGAAGATGTTCTAATGAAAAAAAGACTATTATTTAACCTATTTCTTGCATTCGTTTCTATTGTTGGATGTAGTTATTGGGAAGGGGAACACGTTAATAATAAATCGGAAAATAAATTAATCGTTCAAAAAGATACTGGAACAGAAGGTCAATATGAACAAACGAACGAGATAACAGACAAAGAAAAAGTTGATATTGTATATAGGATTTTCAAGAATGCAAGATGGGAAGGAACTAGTGATAAGAGCACATATCCTGACTTTAGAATCAACGATAAATATGCAATTTGGATACTTTCGCCCGATAATCGAATTAAAGTGAGAATTGAACGTTTAGATAAGAACACTTTTCTATCTGAAAAAGATTCAAAAACTTTATATAAAATCATTACAGACGAAAAGCTCGGTGATTAAAATCACTGAGCTTATATGCATATGTTAAATTAACCTGCTCCGTTCGTTCAAAAAGAAAAATAACCACCGCAGCGATCATCATCCTGATCAAAAGCCCCGCTTAATAGAGTTTATTGAACATCAATGATGCTTTTTAGCAGTTTTGTCTCTTCTGAAGAAATAGTATATCCATTCTTCTCGTGTCCAATATACATAAATATGCTTTCTTCCCCTTCGTTTCCAAGCACGAGATGTAATCCGTGAGTTTCCCCATTTTTATAACGTACGAATAGATCGTAGTCAGGTTTCTCGTTATTCACATCAACGTCACTCTTTACTCCTTTTGCATTTTTTAAAATCCCCTCAAAAGTCGATAGATCTTCTGCTTGGTGAATGGAAACGAAATAATCTTCATTTAATCCCCCATAACCTTTAGATTTGGAAATTGAAAAATCAGATACAGTATCTAATAATGTCATCTTATCCATCTGGGATTGACAAGCAATGAAGATAAAACTACAACAAGCTAAAAGAAATAACAAGAACAATTTCTTCACAACAAACTTCCTCCCACTAAACTGTTTTGCGATATAAAACCAGTTCTTTTTTAAACTCTACTGCTCCGTTTCCTTTGATGTATCATCCATATTTTTAGCAATTAGTTGGACAAACTCAAGACACGTATCTAATTAATCAAGTTTTAATTCGATAACCTGCTTCGTTGTTAAAATAAGACTTCAACAAAAAAGTGGTGAATCCTACCCGGACCAACACTGTTTGTTAATCCCTTGCTATTTTGCTTTTAATTGCTCTCTTCATTTCGATTCCTCTGTATCAGTATGAGAAGTTATAAGCGGAGAATTTCCTGCTATTGTATATAGGGCCAGCTTTAAAAGAGGATATAAGCGGAAATATTCCGATTAAACTGCTCTAAATAATCAAAAATCCATAGATTTGGATCATATAACCGGAAAAACTCCTCTTATTTTATAGGAAATATGGGTATTTCCCAATTTAACCGGAATTTTTCCGTTTATTTATACGCAGTGAAGCCTTTTTAATGTTTGATAAGGACATCGTTTAACGTATGGATGGAATTATTGTTATCAGTTCAGGGCATATTTAAGGGGCGGACTCCAGCATCTCCCAGAAGTCTAAAAGGTTCTCCATCACGCTTCCCGACGGCTTATCGAGCTTCTGCAACGTGCTCTCTTGAATTTGTATTAAACAAAAGAATTATCATTACCACGGTATTTGTTCAAAAAAGTATGCCCGTTTGTACAATAAGGTGTTCAACAAAAAGTGCATTAATCCTTCTTGGATTAATGCACTCTATAGTTTAAGTGATCATACTCACAAAATTTTGTTTAGAAACATATAAAAAGGCGCCTTCTTACTAAAGAAAAGTGCCCGATTGTGGAAGATTTAAATATTAGGCTGTTTTCGTAACAATTGTTGTTAAAATCCTTTAGCCGATTTTAACCTAGAATAAGCCATTTTTATGTGTTCGTATAAATTTGCTGGCACTATTCTCCTAATCTAAAAAGTCTCTTCAAGTGAAAATAGAGTGATTTCTCTTCAATGTTTGAGAAAAGAGACAAATATTAAAAAACACTTTCTATGCTAGGATAAGAAAAGTTATTACATCTATCAACAATTTTTATTTAGTAGGTAGTCGGACATGAAATACAGTACCTTCTCCAATTGAGCTTTGAATAGAGACATCGCCACCATGTTCATGTATTGTCGTAAACACTTGAGTTAGACCCAAACCCGTTCCATCACTCTTCGTAGAAAAGAACGGTGTTCCCAGCATTTTTACTTTGTCTTCAGATATTCCTACCCCAGTATCACTCACTTTTATATGAATCGACCCGTTATCATAATAATGTTCAATTCTTATTTTCCCCTTGTCAGGAATGGCTTCAATTGAGTTCTTTATCAAGTTAAAAAAAGCTTTAAGTAATAAATTTCTTTTGCCAACTACTTTTCTTTCTGGATCTTTTAAGTCCAATTCTACTTTCACCTTATATAGTTTTTCTTGAAATAAGAACAATAGAGATTCTAATTCCTTACATAAATCAACGGAAACAAACGGTTCATCATGTAAATCAGGCTTGGAAACCTGTAATAAATTTTGTAAAGTCTCTAGTGCTTTTTCCAATTCAGTTTCCATCGTATCTAAATAGTTATGTGATTGGGATTCCTTTAATAATTGTAAATATCCTTTCACGGCTGTAAGAGGGTTTTTTACTTCATGAACGATACTAGCTGCTATTTGACCGAGTGAAGCTAATTTTTCCCTATCATACAAAAGCTTTTCTGTTAATTTGCGATCTGAAATGTCTTGGATAATGACTTGAGCATAGACTTTCCCCTTCAGAAGATAAGGTGCAGTCTTTACTTCAACATCAATAATCTCCGCATCACTTTTAATCATTTTTGCTTCTATACTTTTTAAGATTTCCTGTTCTTTCATTACCTTTCTTAACCGTTCTTTACAAATTGGATGGAAGTCAAGAGGGAGAAAAACGCACAAATTTTTATATAAAATATCATCAGGAGAAGCTACCTTGAGCAATTTCAAACAAGCTTTATTACAGTAGAGAATTTCTCCTTCTTTTCCAAGAATCAAAATAGCATTAAGAGAGTTTTCAATTAGTTGGTGAAAGTCTATGTCTAGGGACTGGATTTTCAGATTCAAGTAAACCACCATTTTTCATTAAATATATCAATATTTTATCAAAAGTTACAAATTACATAAATACAAATTTACATCTATTTATTTTATATCTTATTTTATATCGTTCTAGTAAAAACGCGGTTGCTTCTACCACTATTCTGCCCGGTCGTTTAACAAGAAAAGAGTTTAGATTCCCAAGCTCTGTTAATATCTATTCCTGTTTTAGAAGTAGTCTTTGTATTGAAAGAGAGTTGCAGCAAAGGTAAAAATGGTATATAACAACGAAGTGACGAAAGCAAGGTTTGGTGAAAATTCAAATTTTTCTTGTGAGGTTTTCATCCCCATTGTACTTTGAACTCTCATATCAAGATTCCGAGAGGTAACCCCTCCCTTTGAACTGAAAAACCAAATAACTACGGTAACAATTAAACCTACAAAAAATGAATAATCAAAGAAATTCGATTGAAGATAATGGGATAATCCGAAACTTAAACCTATTAATATGAATAATGTAAGAACAATTGCCAATATCTTTTTCACCAATAGGAACTTCCCCTCCTTTATTTTTCTTTATATTTGGCTCTTTTCTCAAACTTTGTTGCTTTTAGATATAAAGAGAAAAAAATTAGCTTTGTTTTCACTGGACATCAACTTTAAATCAGGAGAAAAGAGCCAGTAAACTTATTATAAACGCACAAAATGGCTTATCCTGCGTTAAAATCAGATTTAGGATTTTAACAACAATCTTTACGAAAATAGCCTTAATTTAAATAATACGATTACGATTGGATTTGGGTTTCCAAAATATTAAAAATTATGAATATATTCCCTATATTTTGGACACACCACCTCTATTTTTACTAAAAGCTATGTTAAAGAACTCTGTTGGTATTTAATATGTGCGAAATTACGTTCTTTAATATAGGTAAACATAAGGAAATCATAGATGTAATTAGCAAACTAAGTACAACAGAGCAATACCGTTTGTAAGAGATTTTTACTAATTAGAAAAATGAAAGTAGCTTATGTTCTATAAATGTAACATATGATAAAATGACACTGTCAGAATTTACTAAATGAGTTTAATAGATAATAAAAAATTTTTTGAAGGTGATCTCTCTATGGAAAAAAGAAGAAAATGGTGGAACATAAGTCTACTAAAATATAGTAGTTATGTGCGCATTTATTATTTTCTAACTTTGTTTTTAATGATATTTGGAAGTAGTGTTATATTTAGGGCGTTTTTTATTCTACCCGATATTGATTGGAAACTTTTTTCATCTATCATAATTATTTTTGCATTCATATACACTCTTACACGTTGTATTAAAAAAATGAAGAAAGAATACGAAGAAAAAGAACTTGGTTATTAAACTATATCGTAATGTCTTTACTACAGGGAACCTTTCTATGGTTCCCTTATCTGTTTGCATGTAACAACAATATTATTTAACATAGCTTTTCTAAAAAAACGAATTAATCTTCCCTTTTCGTTCTAAAAGTATAGGTGCGATATTTAGTAAGATAGAAACAATGGTCAAAAACCATAATGCCCTTTCCATACCAGGGACTACATCCATTAAAGCTGACCAATCTCCCACTTTTACCCACCGAGAAACAAGACTATATTCTGAACATAGTGTTAACGCTGTAAATGATAGTCCTATTGCCATAGCAAGCTTATAATCCTTTCCTGCTTTATACATATATAGATTTATAAAAGTTGCTACTATTGCAATAACACCAAATAGGATAAACATTCCTAACCTCCCTATATTTTTATTTTTGTCGTGTAAAAATACTATTGTGCATCATCAGATTTTTTTGCATTACATTTTTTAGTAGACATGAATACGTCAAATCTTATTTTATAGGAAATGCTCTTCCTTTTGTGATTTCTTATTGAACAAACCTGCACGTTCGTACAATAAGAAAAGCTGCCAAAATGACAGCTCCACTCTTCAACTCTTGCCCCTTTAGTTTAATAGCAATAGGTAAGAACTTGATGTAATCGCCTTCTTTTCCCCTGCTCCACACCCAACGTGCGATTTTCACCGCATTAGGCGTTCCATCTTATTCTTTTAGACTAAAGCAATTAAA
>Ga0182742_1003322_pt1 | contig 15942 bp, 15 predicted proteins | sample eDN5th37CBELigMG_FD_128880 | JGI IMG/M metagenome (GOLD analysis project Ga0182742, IMG submission 128880) | Enriched Miracle-Growth compost microbial communities from Emeryville, California, USA - eDNA 5th pass 37_C BE-Lig MG (version 2)... ...
ACGAGCAGCAGCTGTTCTTGGAGGAAGAGCCGCAGCAATCCTCGGAGCCGCCGATCCCCGCGCCGCTTGACGAGCCCGCGGCTGAGCCCGGGCCGAGCGCGTTCGGCGGTGGCGGCAACGCGCGAGAAGCCGAGCCGGATGCAGGCGGGTATGCAGAGCCAGGTGAGCCGCTGGACCCGGAGACCTACACCGGGCTGCACCTGCACGACGTGCCGCTCGTGCTGTGGCCGATGATGATCTCGCGCGTGGTCGAGGATCGGGGCGTGCTGGCGGACGACCAGATCGCGGACGCATTCGCAAGACGGTTCGCGCTGGAGATACCTCACGGTCGCAAGCGGTTGATCGCCAGCTTCACGCACTCGGCGGCCGCGCGAAAGTTCATCGCGCGCGACAGCGACACCGACGACGAGCCGTGGCGGCCCGGCTCCCGGCCGGCACGGCCGATCGCCGGCATGGGCCCGTGGACGATGAACCAGCTTCAGGATCTGGTGCGAGATCTCGTCGCCGAAGGCACGGACAAGGATGACCTCTTCGACCGGGTCGTCGAGGAGGTCTGGCAGGACCCCTCACAGATGCCGCGGCCGATCGCGCGGGCGATCGGGTCCGCGATCTACGCCGTCGTCGGGCGCCGTTAGGCGAGCGCGATCCGCTGGCGTCCTTCGCGCGGCCCCCTCCCCAGCCTCCGAGGAGCGGCCGATTAGCGAGTATTCAAGCGAGGCTTCCAATGGACCCCGCGGGGCTTGCGGAAGCCGATGCCCCTGCAGTTGCGCGACCTGCAGTTGCCGTTGGCGTCCAGGCGGACCGCCGACGGCCGGCCAGTGACGTTCTGGCGCACGGTGACTGAGTTCGGCCGGCCGGCCATGTCGAAGCCGCCGCGGCGGTCGACCATGACGTTGCGCTCGATCACGTTGCCCGTGCCGCCGTCGCAGTCCCACTCGACGCCCGCCAGCCCGGCGTGGCCGTTGGCGTAGGACGTGTTGCGCCGGATCGTGATGTTCGAGGCGCTGGCCCCGCCCGACCCGAGGTCGCAAACCTCGAAGCGGCCGCGGTTGTCGGTCAGCAGATTGTTCTCGATCCGGACGTTCTCCGAGCCACCGTGGACGTAGATCGCGCCGGCGTTGGAGTCACACCGGCCCGCGAAACACCCGTTGTGATGCAGCCAGTTGTTCGTGATGCGCAAGCCGCGGGCGCCGGTGATCTGGATATTGTCCGAGTGCTCGGTGCTGCCCGGGCAGTTGCCGACCGGGCCGATCTCGTTGCGGTCGATGACGACGCCCTCGCCACCCACCCCCTGGATGCCGTCCGCGCCGAGGTCGTGGATCCGGTTGCGGAGGATCAGCAGGTCGTCGTTCTCGCCGTAGGCGCGGATGCCGTACCCGGTGTCGCCGCTGTTGTCGGCGCACGTGAAGCCGATGTCGTTGTCGCGGATGACGATCCCCTCCGTGCCGTCGGCCGTGTCGACGAGTTGGATCAGGTTGTCGAGTGTGCGCTCGGTCTCCGTGCCGCCGATCACGGACCGCTCGAGCACGATGTCCTCGCTGTCGTCGATCCGGATCGAGCGCAAGCGGGCACGGATCGTCAGGTCCTTCGCACCATCGAGCTCGATGTGGCCGATGGAGCCCTCGCCGGATGTTCCCAGGTGCTCCATGTTCGACGAGCCCAGGCCGTCGTCGAGGACGAGGTCGCCGATCGGCGCCGTGACGCACACGTCCTTGCCGTCGCGGAGGTTCTTCGCGACGGCGTCGGCCGTCGTGACCGGCACCGCGCCGCGCACGCACGACGGCGCGCCGAGCGGCGGGAGCGTCTTGGGCGCGCCGGCGACAGCGGCATCATCATCGCCGCCGCAGCCGGCGATCAGGCCGGCCAGCAGGAGTGCAGCGAGCTTGCCGCGCATCCGTACCACTATGCACGGTCATCGCGGGCGCAGCTGGCCGTCCCTGAGCTCGAGCACGCTGTCGAAGAACTCGTCGAGGTCGTCGTGGCGGTGCGTGATGACCAGCACCCCGCGGTCGCCGACGGCGCGGTCGAGGTCTTCGAAGAACGCCCGGGCGGCCGGCGGGTCGAGCATCGCGGTCGGCTCGTCGAGGATCAGCAGCCGCGCCGGTGAGACCAGGCAGCGGGCCAGCGCGATCCGCTGGCGCTGGCCGCCGGAGACGGCGAGGCCGTCCTCCCCGACGAGCGTGTGGATGCCGTCGGGCAGCGCGTCGAGCCAGTCCTTGAGCCCGGTCGCGTGGAGCGCCGCGAGCACCTGGTCGTCGTCGGCCCCGGGCGCGCCGATCCGGACGTTGTTGGCGATCGAGGTCGCGAACAGGTGCGCGTCCTGGCCGGCGAGCCGGGCGCGGCCGGTGAGCTCGCCCTCGTCGGGCGTCGCGAGGCCGGCCAGCAGGGTCGCCAGGACGGTCTTGCCCGCCCCGCTCGGGCCGATCAGCGCGATCCGGTCGCCTTCGCGCAGCGTTATGTCAACTCCGTCCAGGACGAGCGGGCCGTTCGGCGGCCGGTACCTGAGCCCGCGCGCGGTGAGGGTCCCGCCTTCGGGCCCGCGCGCGGCGGGTGGCGTGTCCGGGCCGGGCTCGATCGCTTGCAGGCGGCGCTCGGCGGCCCGCACCCCCACCGCCCGGACGGCCGCCTCGGGCAGGACCGCGACCGCCTCGAACGCGCCGAGCGCCAGCAGCGCGAGCGCGCCGAGCCAGACCGGCTCGACCTCGCCGGCGGCGACGAGCAGCACGCCGGCGAGCGTGGCGCCCGCGACCAGCGTGCCGAGGCCCTGCGCGAGCGCGGCCGCGGTGGCGTCGCGGCGCCCGATCGCGGCGAGGTCGTCCGCGGCGCGGTCCAGCCGCTCGAGCCGCTCGGGGCCGCGGCCGGACACCGCGAAGCGCTGCGCGCCGTCCATCGCCTCGACGAGCTCGCCGATCAGCGCCGCCCGCGCGGCGCCCTGGCGTCGCAGCCCGCGGCGCGCGCTGACGTACGCCACGCCGGGCACGACGGTCGCGGCGACCAGCAGCCCCGCGCCCAGGACGAGCCCGGCGACCGGCAGGATCGCGACCGCGATCGCGGTCGTGGCGAGCGACGAGACGAGCGCCACGAGCGCCGGCCAGCGCACGCGCAGGTCACGGTGCTGGAGCTCGTCGACGTCCACGACGAACCGGCTCAGCAGGTCCGCGGCCGGCAGCGTGCTCGCCGGCGAGGCGATCAGCCGCCGGTACCAGCGCACGCGCAGGTCGGCGAGCGTGCGGAACGCGGCGTCGTGCGCCGCGAGCCGGTCGCCGTAGCGCGCGAACGCCCGCGTGAGCCCGAGCGTGCGGACCACGACGATCGCCGCCAGCAGCGCCAGCACGGGCGGCTGCTCGGCGGCGCGCGTGACGAGCCAGCCGGACGCGGCCAGCAGGAGCGCGGCCGAGACGGCGGCGCCGGCGCCGAGGGCGACGACGCGCGCGCCGGGCGGGACGAGCCGGAGAGGGCCGCGGGGAGGCGCCGCGGCGGCCGGCGCGGTGAGGCCGCCCGGCGCTGCGGGGCCGCCCGGCACGGCGCGGCCGCCCGGCGCAGCGGCCGCCGGCGCAGCGGCCGCCGGCGCGGCGGGGCCGCCCGGCTCGGCGGCGGCCGGTGTGGCCGCGGCCGGCGCGGCCGCAGCCGGCGAGTCGGCGACCGGCGACGCGCCGCGGCGCGGCGAGGCGGCGCCCAGCGCGCTCATGCCGCCACCCCCTCCACGACGGGCTCGACGCAGCGTCCCGCGGCGAGCTCGACGACGTCGTCGCAGACCGCCATCAGGCCCGGGTCGTGGGTGGCGACGACCACGGTGCGGCCCGCGGCGGCGGCGCGGATGCCGGCCGCGGCGACGGCGGCGCCGTCCGGGTCCAGGTGCGCGGTCGGCTCGTCGAGCAGCAACAGCGGGGCGCGCGAGACGAGCACCGCGGCCAGCGCCAGGCGCTGGGTCTGGCCGCCGGCCAACGGCCGCCCGCCGGGGCCGACGACGCAGCCGAGGCCGCCCGGCAACGACGCGACGACATCCACCGCCCCCGCGCGCCGCAACGCGAGCTGGAGCGAGAGCGCGTCGGCGTCCGGGCGCCACAAGGTCAGGCTGTCCCGCAGTGGGCCGGAGAGCAGCGCCGGGCGCTGCTCGAGCAGGGCGACGCGCGGCCACCAGGGCTCGCCGCCGAACGGCACACCCCCGCACAACAGCTCGCCGGCGTCGGGCGCGCGGACGCCCGCGAGCAGCGAGAGCAGCGTCGACTTGCCCGCGCCCGACGGCCCGATCAGCGCCGTCAGCCGCCCGGGAGCGATGCGCACGGACAGCCCGTCGAGCGAACGCGGCCGGCCCGCGCCGCCCTCGACCACGACGTCGCGCGCGACGATCGCACGCCGCGCCGGATCCGCGCCCGCGCGGCCGTCGACGGGCGGCGTCGCGGAGTCCAACAGCGAGAAGAGCGCCTCCGCGGCGACCGCGCCGTCCTCGGCCGCGTGGTAGCGCTGCCCGGCGAGCCGCAGCGGCAGGTAGACCTCGGGCGCCAGCAGCAGCACGAACAACCCAGAAGAGAACGTCAGCGACCCGCTCGCGAGCTGGACGCCGACCACCGCGGCCGCGATCGCAACCCCGACCATCGCCAGCAGCTCCAAGACCAAGGCCGAGAGGAACGCGACCCGCAGCGCGGCCACCGACTCCACGCGATAGCGCTCGCCGATCGCCGCCAGCGTCTCGGCCTGCGCCGCGGCGCGGCCGTGCGCGCGCAGCGCCGGCAGCCCGCGCACGACGTCCAGGAAGTGCGTCCCGAGCACGCCCAGCGCGAGCCGCCGCTCGGCCAGCCGCGACGCGCTCTCGCGACCAACCAACACCATGAACACGACCACGACCGGCAGCGTCAGCCCCAGCAGCACGGCGACGACCGGGTCGTGCCAGAGCAGGACGCCCACGAGCCCGATCGGCACGACCGCCGCCAGCACGAGCTGCGGCACGGCCTTCGCGTAGTACTCGGCGAGCGCGTCAACGCCGTGCACGGCGGCGGTCGCGAGCTCGCCGCGGCGCGCGTCGTCCACCCGCCGGACCCGGGCCGAGAGCACGAACGCGGCCACCCGCCGGCGCAGCTCGCCCAGCGCGCGCTCGGCGGCCCGCCGCCCGGACCACTCGGTCACGGCCGCCAGAACGGCGCGACACGCCACCGCGGCCAGCAGCGCAACAAAGGCCGCCGACGGGGCGCCGGCGCCGAACGCCGCGCCGTCGACGATCCGCGCCAGCGCGCCCGCCTGCACGACCAGCGCGACCGCCGACAGCACGCCGCAGCCCACCGCGAGCGCGAGCAGCCCGCGCGCCCCCGGCGCGAGCGCCAGGAGCCGCCGGTGTACGCCGCTCACCACCCGCGCTTCTCCGCCACGCGCGCGATCATGTCGACCGGGCTCGGCAGCGGCGCGCCCACCGCGGCGCGCGTGACCCGCTCGCGGAACACCCAGTAGCTCCACGCCTGCACCGCCAGCACCAGCGGCAGCAGCGCGCCCGCCACGATCGTCATCAGCGTCAGCGTGTACGAGCCCGCGGCGACGTCGCTCAAGCGCAGCGGCGTCTCACCGCCCAGCCCCGCCGGCCACAGCGCCGAGAACCAGACGCCCACGAGCAGCCCGATCGCGCACGAGCCCGCGGCGAACGCCCGCCCGGGCCGGCGCGCGAACGCCAGCGCGACCAGCGCCAGCGTCGCGAGCGCCACGAACACCGCGCCGTCCGGCGCCGTCCAGGCCAGCAGCGCCACGCCCAGGAGCGCCGCCAACGGCCCGCACACCCGCAGCTCGCGCAACGCCCGCACCCGCACCACACCGTCCGTGCGCAGCCCCAGGAACGCCGCCCCCAAGGCCCGGCAGAGGACGACCAGCGCCAGCCCGCCGAGCACGGAGTACGGCGAGAAGACGTCCAGCGGCCCGCCGGCCGCCTCCGTCCCGCGCAGCGCGACGCCGTCCAGCGCCGCGGCCCAGATCAGCCCCCAGCAGAACGGCGCGACCGTGCTGGCGACCACGATCACGCGCTCCCAGCGCGCCCGCCAGCGCTCGTCCTCGCCCTTGCCGAGCAGCTCGATCGCCGTGCCGCGCGCGATCAGCGCCAGCACGACGACCGCTAGCGGCAAATAGAACGAGGACGCCCAGGCCGCGTACCAGCCCGGGAAGGCGCCGAACATGGCCACGACGGCGACGATCAGCCAGACCTCGTTCGCCGCCCACGTCGGCCCGATCGCGTGCAGCGCGGCACGCCGGTCGTAGGCGTCCTCGCGCACGCGCCGCAGCAGCATGCCGACGCCGAAGTCGAACCCTTCCAACACCAGGTAGAGCGCCCACAGGGCGCCGATCGCGATGAACCAGACGGTCTGCATCAGTACGTGAGAGCGAGGTCGCGGCGGACAGGGTCAGCGGCGGGCACTTCGGGTTCGGCGCCGTGGTCGAGCTCACGCACGAGCGTGCGCCCCGCGAACCAGAACGTGACCGCGTAGAAGGCGAGGTAGGCGCCGAGCGACAGCGCGACCGCCCACACGCCCACGTTGGGCGAGTTGGCGGCGTCCGTGCGCAGCAGCCCGTCGACGATCCACGGCTGGCGCCCGCCCTCGCGCAGAATCCAGCCCCCGGCCTGGGCGACGAACGGCACCGCGGCGGCGACCATCGCCAGCCGCAGGAAGCGCGCGGACCGCTCGAGCCGCCCGCGCCACAGCAGCCAGCACCCGAGCGCCATCACGCCGATCAGCAGCACGCCGCTGCCGACCATCAGCCGGAAGCTCCAGTACATGAGCCCGACGATCGGGACGTAGTTGCCGGGCCCGTGCTCGGCGACCGCCTCCGCCTGCAGGTCGTTGATGCCGCGGACGGTCGAGTCCGTCGACAGGTCGTTGAGCAGCGACAGCGCCGCCGGCAGCTTGACGTCGACGAGCAGGTCGCCCGGGTTGGCGGCGAAGCCCGCCAGCGCGAACAGCGACAGCCCGGCCGGCGACTCGGTCTCGTACAGCGCCTCGGCCGCGGCCATCTTCATCGGCTGCTCGCGCACCGCCAGCACGCCCTGGAAGTGCCCGAACGTCGCCGACGCGACCGCGGTCACGAGCCCGATCTTGAGCGCCATCGAAGCGGCCGCGGCGAACAGCTCACGCCCCCGCAGCAGCTGCCAGGCGGCGACCGCGAGCACGATCACCGACCCGGTCAGCAGCGACGCCGACAGCACGTGCCCGGCCGTCAGCAGCACGTTCGTGTTGACCAGCACGGGCCAGACGTTCGTCAGCCGCGCCTGCCCGTCCACGAGCTCGTAGCCGACGGGGTTCTGCATCCACGAGTTCGCGGCCAGGATCGTGTACGCCGACAGCACCGTCGCGCCCGCGACGATCCACAGGCACGCCAGGTGCAGCCGCCGCGGCAGCCTCCCCCACCCGAACATCCACAGCCCGAGGAAGACGGCCTCGACGAAGAACGCGCCGAGCCCCTCGAGCGCCAGCGGCGCGCCGAAGACGTCGCCGACGTAGGCCGAGAAGCGCGACCAGTTCATCCCGAACTGGAACGTCTGCAGGATGCCGGTGACGACGCCGACCGCGAACGAGAGCAGCATCGCCTTGCCGTAGAAGCGCGTCAGCCGCAGCCAGCGCTCGTCGCCCGAGCGGTGCCAGCGCGTCTGCAGGACCGCGACGTAGAAGACGAGGCCGATCGAGACGCCGACGACGGCGAAGTGCAGCAGGGTCGTGAGACCGAACTGCCAACGTGCGAGATCGAGACTGTTCACGAATGAGGCTCCTTACGCCCAGGGGCCGACAATGGCGCGGGCGGTCAGGACCCTTGACGGCGTCGTCGTGAACAGCTCGTCGGACATCATCGTAGCGGTGAACTACGGATCCGCACAGGACATCGGCGTCCTCCTGGGCTGGCTGTCGGTGGCGGCCGTCCTGATCGCGCTGGCGCTCGGGCTGCCCGTGCGCCACGACGCCGCGATCGTCGCGCTGGCGCTGGCCGCGGGGGTCGCCAACGGGGTCTTCTCGTTCGTCCGCCACCGGCTCGACCTGTGGGCGGGCGCGCTGCTCGTGTTCGTGGCCGCGCTGATCGGCCTCGCGGGCGCCCAGGCCCGCTTCGACCTGCTGCTGTTCCTGGTGCTGCCGTTCATCGCGGTCACGCACGAGGGCCGCCGGCTGGCGTTCTGGCTGGGCGCGGCCGCGGTCGTGTTCGCGGGCGCGATGGCGCTCGCCCCCGCGCCGCTCGACGAGGCCGAGATCGCGCTGCACGCCGTGCTGCTGAGCGCCTCGGTGATCCTCGCGCTGGCGCTCGCGCAGGCCACGCGCCGCAACGCCGCGGCCGCCGCGCACGCCGCCGCCGAGGCCGAGCTCGAGCAGGCGCTGCTGGCCGAGGCCCACCACCGGATCAAGAACAGCCTCCAGACCGTCGCCGACCTGCTGCTGCTCGGGCGCCCCGAGGACCCGGGGCCGGCGGCCGCGTTCGACGCCACCGCGAACCGGATCCGCTCGATCGCGGCCGTCCACCACCTGCTCGCGGACGAGCGCGGCCGCACCGTCTCCGCCGACGAGCTGCTGCGCACGGTCGTCGCGGCCGAGGACGTGACCGTCGTCAGCGACGACGTCCGCCTGCACTCCGCCCAGGCCCAGCAGCTGGCGATGATCGCCGGCGAGCTGCTCACCAACGCGCTGCGCCACGGCCGCCCGCCGGTCACGATCACGCTCGAGCGTGGCGAGCAGATCACGCTCACCGTCCGCGACGCGGGCGGCGGCCAGCCGTCCGCCGACGGCGGCCTCGGGCTCACGCTCGTGCGCCAGATCGCCGAGCGCGGGCTCGGCGGCACGTTCGAGTTCGCGGGCGGCGAGGCGGTACTCCGCTTCAATGTGGACGACGATGCGGATCCTGATCGCCGAAGACGACCCCGTCATCGCGATCGGCCTGGTCGCGCGTCTGAAGGCGCTCGGCCATGAGCCGCTGGGCCCCGCGACCGACGGCCGGCACGCGATCGAGCTCGCCCGGCAGGACCCACCCGACCTGTACCTGTTCGACGTCGACATGCCGCGCCTGGACGGCCTGGCGGCCGCGCGCGAACTGACCGAGCAGGGCCTGCGGCGCCCGATCGTGGTGATCACCGGGGTCGACGACCCCGACCTGATCGAGCGCTCCGTGGCCACGGGCGTGAGCGCGTATTTGACCAAGCCGATCGACGACCGCGAGCTCGAGGCCGGCATCCGGCTCGCGGCCAGCCGCCACGAGGAGTTCCGCGCGCTCGAGGCCGAGGTCACCAAGGCCCAGCAGGCGCTCGAGGACCGCAAGCTGATCGAGCAGGCCAAGGGCATCCTGATCGAGGCCACGGGCATCCCGGAGCCCGAGGCCTTCCGGCGCATCCAGCGCGCGGCGCGCGACCGCAACGTCAAGCTCGTCGAGGTCGCGCGCAGGATCGTCGAGCAGCGCTCGCTGCTCGAGCGCCGCTGACTACTGGCTCTGGTGCGCGGCCAGCTGCTGCTGGACGCGCGCCTGGACGCGCTGCAGCCCCGACACGCCGAGCATCCCGATCTGGCCCTCGATCTCGGCCACCATCGCGGACGTCTCGACGACCTTCTCCGAGGACTGCATGAGCACCGTGCCCTTGCCGGTGAAGTCGAACTGGTGCTCCTCGCCCGACGTGCCGCCGATGCCGGTGAACATGCGCGCCATCCCCATCACGCCCTGCATGTAGGAGTGGTCGTAGTGATGGCAGGGCGAGGGCACGTCGGCCCAGCCGACGACGGCCTGCGGGTCCACGCGCACGGGCGGCTCGACGAAGTGCACCGGCCCGTTGGAGGACGCCAGGAACTTGCCCGTCCCGATCAGCACCAAGAAGCCCGGGATGATCGACTGCTTGAGCTCCATCGTGGGCTCGAAGGCGAGCAGGTTGCTCGCGCGGATCGTGAGGTTGCCGTCCTCGAGGTCGTAGGAGTTGATGTCGAAGCCGCGGTCGCCGATGATCAGCTTCCCGTTGCCCGTCGCGACCATGAAGTCGTTGTGGTACAGCGGCGCGGAGAAGTGGTGGGCGATCAGGTTCGAGAGCGCGCCGGCGTTGAGCGACTCGAACTTCATCTGCCCGTAGTAGGCGATCATCCGGCCCTTCTGGACGAAGTACTGGCCGTTGACATCGACGCAGAACGAGTACGCGTTGATGTTGTCGTTGACCGGCAGCGTGTTCGGGTTGTAGGTCGTGATCGACATCAGAACTTCATCTCCGAGGCCTGGACGTACACGGTGCCCTGTCCGGTGCACTTGATCTGGAACGCCTCGCCGGAGCCGCGGCCGACCGCGTCGCGCCAGCCGACGTTGGCGTCGAGCTTGGTGTCGATCATGCCCTTGTGGCCGACGTAGGCCTGCGGGTCGACCGACACGGTGTTGCCGCCGACCTGCAGCTCGAACACGGGCCCGTGCGAGAGCAGGACCGCGGTGCCGGTCCCGCTGAGCTGGGTGGTGAACAGGCCCTGGCCGGTCATCTGGCCCTGGACGATCGAGCGCAGCCCGCCCTGCTGGCCGAGGAACATCGTCCCCGCCTGCAGGCCCGAGTCGTACAGCAGCAGCTTGTCGGCCTCGACCGTCAGCTGGTCGCCGTTGAGCTCGACGATCTTGGTCTGCATGCCCGCGTGGCCGTAGAGCACGGTGCCCTGGCCCTCGGAGACCATCAGCGGCACCTGCTCGCCGGCGACCATGCGCCCGACGAAGCCGCCCATGCCCTGCCCCGCGGTCGTGGTCGGGTGGAAGCTGACCTGGCCCGTGTAGGCGAGCATCGCGCCGCGGCGGGCGAAGACCTGCTCGCCGTAGCCGATCGTCGCCTCGACCATCTTGGAATTGATCTGGTTGTAGGCGGCCATCAGACGTCGATCCCTGCGTCGCGCTCCGCGGGCTGGATGTACACGAGCCCCTGGCCCTGGAAGCGCAGCTGGAACGCCTCGCCCGAGCCCTGCCCGACGGCGTGGCGCCACGTCACGTCGGTGATGAAGTCCTGCTGCAGCTGGCCCGTGTGCGCGACGTAGGCCTGCGGGTCCACGCACAGCGGCATCCCGTGCGAGACCTCGAGGACGATCGCCGGGCCGTCGGAGAGGACCGCGACCGTCCCCTGACCCTCGACCGTGGTCGTGAACAGGCCCTGCCCCGTGGTCGCGCCGCGCAGGCCGTTGAAGACCTGGTCCGTGCGCAGGCCGTTCTCGAGCGCGACGAGGTTGGAGGCCTCGACCCACATCTTCTCGCCGTGCAGCTGAACGAGGTTGATCTCGTTCGCCATGTTCGCGATGTAACAGGTGCCCTGGCCGGTGACCTCCATCAGCGAGATCGACTCCCCGGTCAGCTTGCGCTTGAAGGCGCCCTTGATCCCGCCACTTGCGCCCATTCCTTGTCGCTTGAACTGGATGTTGCCCTCGTAGGCGACCATCGAGCCGGTGAGCGCCCGGAATGACTCACCTTGGATGTCGACCGCGAGCAGCTTCGTGCCACTGAGTCGGAAGTTCGGCATAGGCGCGGGAGTCTCTCCGATTCCAGGTGGCTCGCGCTAGTGCTAACCGCCGTATCGGTCAGGGTCTCCCGCCATCGTGCTGACAAACTTTGAAATCTGTCATCCGTCATGCAATACTCCTTGCATGCAGACACGTCGACTGGGCAACACCGGCCCCACCGTCTCGGCCCTCGGGCTCGGCCTGATGGGCATGTCCGACTTCTACGGCCCCGCCGACCGCGCCGAGAGCATCGCGACGATCCACGCCGCCCTCGACGCGGGGATCACGCTGCTCGACACGGGCGACTTCTACGGCATGGGCCACAACGAGCTGCTGCTCGCGGAGGCGCTGCGCGGGCGCGACCGCGACCAGGTCACGATCAGCGTCAAGTTCGGCGCGCTGCGCGACCCGGAGCGCGGCTGGCACGGCTACGACGGCCGCCCCGCGGCGGTCAAGAACTTCATCGCCTACACGCTCACCCGGCTCGGCACCGACCACGTCGACATCTACCGGCTCTCGCGCACGGACCCGAACGTGCCGATCGAGGAGACCGTCGGCGCGATCGGCGAGCTCGTGCAGGCCGGCTACGTCCGCCACGTCGGGCTCTCGGAGTCGACCGCGGATACGATCCGTCGGGCCGCCGCCGTGCATCCCATCGCCGACCTCCAGATCGAGTATTCGCTGCTCTCCCGCGGGATCGAGGCCGAGATCCTGCCCGCCACGCGTGAGCTCGGGATCGGCGTCACCGCCTACGGCGTCCTCAGCCGCGGCCTGCTGTCGGGCCACTGGAGCAAGGACCGCGACCTGACGCCGGGCGACTTCCGCAGCTACAGCCCGCGCTTCCAGGGCGAGAACCTCGAGCACAACCTGCGGCTGGCCGACGAGCTGCGCGCGGTGGCGAGCGAGGCGAGCGTGACCCCGGCCCAGGCCGCGATCGCGTGGGCGCTCAGCCGCGGCGAGGACATCGTGCCGCTGGTCGGCGCGCGCCGCCGCGACCGGCTCGAGGAGGCGCTCGGCGCGCTCGACGCCGAGATCGACCTCGCGCGGCTCGAGGACGCGATCCCCGCCGGCGCCGCCGCGGGCGACCGCTACGCGAACATGGCGGGCATGCCCGCGTGACCGCGCCGCTGACCCCGGAACGGATCCTGGAGGCGGCGGAGGACGTCCTGCGCCGCCACGGCCCGGCCAAGGCGAACGTCGTCGACGTCGCCCGCGCCCTCGGGGTCAGCCACGGCACGGTGTACCGCCACTTCCCGTCCAAGCAGGCGCTGCGCGAGGCGGTCACGCGCCGCTGGCTGGACCACTTCCACCGCGAGCTCGAGCCGGTCGGCGACCTGCGCGAGTGGCTGCGCACGCTCTTCCGCCTCAAGCGCGAGCGGGCGCTGAGCGACCCGGAGCTGTTCGCGACCTACGACGCGCTGCTGGACGAGGCCTCCGGCGTCGTCGACGAGCACGTCGCGTGGATGGAGGCCCAGATCGCCGAGCTCGTCGGCGACCCGGGCCGGGCGCGGGCGATCCTGCAGGCCACCACGCGCTTCCATCACCCCGCGCACGCCGGCGAGTGGGACGACCCGGAGATCGAGGCCGACCTGGAGCGCGTCCTCGACCTAGTGGCGCCCGAGTAGCTCGGCGGCCAGCGAGGCGTGGAACTTCGCGAGCCCGCGGAGCACCCACGGGGTGACCCAGGCCAGCGGGATCGCCAGGGACGCGGTGATCAGCGCCCACGGCAGCGAGTCGGCCTCCCAGAGCCCGAACTCGGGGCCCTCGGGCAGCGCCCAGAACCAGAGCGGCATCGTCGCCAGGTAGCCGATGCCGGCGACCATGGTGATGGCCAGCACGCCGAACACGAAGCCGACGACGGAGTGCGTGATCAGCCACGCGAGGTCGCGCCAGACCTGCGGGTCGCGGAGCGTGGCCGAGAGGCGGCCGAAGAGCGTGGTCGAGCGGTGGGGCCGGTAGTGGCCGCGCACGGGGCGGCCGAAGACCAGTGCAGCGTTGCGGCGGTCCAGGTCGGCGGTCCAGCGCATCACGTAGGCCGAGCCGATCATCACCGGCAGGCCGATGATCAGGATCGCGAGGCTCAGCGAGAGCGAGAGCGCGACGATCCAGACGACGAGGGCGAGGATGCTGGTCAACAGGCCCAGCGACAGGTAGGCCAGGTCGCGGGCGGTTCGGTCGTAGGCAGGGAGCATGGTCTACATGCTCGTCCTGCGGCGGGCCCGCGACCATGCGGCGCGCGGGCGTCTGGGGCTGTGGAATTCCCTACCCCTGGCGGAGGTACGCCAGAACGGCGAGCACCCGCCGGTGGTCTTCGTCGGAGGCGGGCAGGTCCAGCTTGCTGAAGATGTTGGAGATGTGCTTCTCGACCGCGCCCGGGGTGACGACCAGGGTGCGCGCGATCGCGGTGTTGGTCTTGCCCTCGGCCATCAGGCCGAGGACCTCCTTCTCGCGCGGGGTGAGCGAGCCGAGCGCGCTGTCGTCGCCGGGGTCCTTGCGGCGCACGAGCTCGGAGACGACCTCGCGGTCGAGCGCCGTCCCGCCCTTGGCCACGCTCTCGACGGCGCCGACGAACGCCTTCACGTCGCCGACGCGCTCCTTGAGCAGGTAGCCGATCCCGCCCTCGCCCGAGTCCAGCAGCTCGGCGGTGTAGACCGGCTCGACGTACTGGGAGAGGATCAACACGCCGAGGCCCGGGTACTTGGCCCGGGCCTCGAGGGCGGCGCGGACGCCCTCGTCGGTGAAGGTCGGCGGCAGCCGGACGTCGACGATCGCGAGGTCCGGCTTGTGGCCGGCGAGTATCCGGTGCAGGCCGGGGACGTCCTCGGCCTGGGCGACGACATCGATGCCCTTCTCCCGCAGCAGGGCGACGATGCCTTCTCTCAATAGCGCTTGGTCTTCGGCGATGACTACTCGCACGGCAGCTCGGCGTGCACGGTGGTGCCTTCTCCTGGGTTGCTTCTCACCACCAGGATGCCATCGAGCGCCTCGACACGGTTGCGCAGGCCGCTGAGCCCGTTGCCCTTCGGGTCCGCTCCGCCCGGGCCGTCGTCGTCGACCTCGATGATCAGGCGGCCGGCCTCCTCGATCATGCTCACGCGCGCCGGGGCGCCGTTCGCGTACTTGGCGGCGTTCGTCAGCGACTCGGCGACGACGAAGTAGGCGGCGGACTCGACCACGGGCGAGAGCCGGCGCTTGAGGTCGGAGCTGACCTTGACCGGCAGCGCGGAGCGCTCGCCGAGCGCGATCACGGCCGCGGTCAGCCCGCGGTCGGCGAGCACGGGCGGCGCGATGCCGCGGGCCAGGTCGCGCAGCTCCTTGATCGCGTTGGAGGCCTCGACACGGGCGTTGCGGATCAGCTCGGCGGCCTCCGGGTGCTCCTCCAGGCGGTCCTCGGCGCGGCCCAGCTGCATCGAGAGCGCCACCAGGCGGGCCTGGGCGCCGTCGTGCAGGTCGCGCTCGATCCGGCGCAGCTCGGCGGCCTGGGCGTCCAGGGCGCCGCGGCGCGTGCGGGTCAGCACGTCGACGCGCTCGGAGAGCTCACGCTCGCGGGCGGGGTGCAGCGCGCGCCACCAGACCGTGATCAGCGCGTTGAGCCCGAGCGTGACCGCAAGGCCGAACAGCGGCCAGAACAGCCAGATCCCGAAGCCGGTCATGGCCCAGATGAAGGTCAGGATCCCGCCGACGACGGTCGCCAGCGCGGCGTGGATGTTGAGGACCCGCCATTGCCTGGGTCCTCCCTTCGCCTTGCGTATCGCGTATTGCACCGCGACCGGGATCGACAGCCCGAACCACACCCAGATCGGCCAGAAGTAGTTGCCGAAGTCTGTTACAGCCCAGATCACCACCATCACGAAGACGATCAGCGCGGAGATCCCGAGCTGCATCGACTGCACGACGCGCCAGTCGATCTCGCTGCGGGGCTCGTCGTTCATGAGTGCATTGTCCATGACATTGAAGATCGCGCTCTGCGGGCCGTTTGACGCTGGGGCGCGATGGCGTCCGATACTGGGGTTGTCCCCACCACGTCCTAGTATCGCCCGCCGATGCCTGCTCCCCGCCGCCGTCCCGCCATCAAGGAAACCCCCGTCGAGCAGCGCCCCGGTGAGGCGCTGATCTGGACCGACGGCGCCTGCAGCGGCAACCCCGGGCCCGGTGGCTGGGCGGCGATCGTCGTGCCCGCCGACGGCGGCGAGCCCGTCGAGCTCTCGGGCGGCGAGCGTCTGACCACCAACAACCGGATGGAGCTCACGGCGGCGCTGGAGGGCCTGCGCTCGCTGCCGGACGGCGCGGACGTGACGGTCGTGACGGACTCCCAGCTGATGCTCAACTCGATGACGGTCTGGCTGCCCGGGTGGAAGAAGAAGGGCTGGAAGACCGCCGCCGGCAAGCCCGTCAAGAACCAGGACCTGCTCGTCGCGCTCGAGGCCGAGGTCGAGCGGCTCGGCTCCGTGCGCTGGCACTGGGTGCGCGGCCACGAGACGGGCGCCGAGCACGCGCACAA